>Ga0326728_10017008_pt1 | contig 14685 bp, 11 predicted proteins | sample MB3enrmetagenome_FD_207602 | JGI IMG/M metagenome (GOLD analysis project Ga0326728, IMG submission 207602) | Lab enriched peat soil microbial communities from McLean, Ithaca, NY, United States - MB31MN | ecosystem: Environmental > Terrestrial > Soil > Wetlands > Peat | place: USA: New York...
AATAAAGACAACGTCAACGTGCCGCAGAGTGATGCGGATATTGCCAAGCACGTGCGCCACGAAGTTTTAATGTATCCCTATTACAGCATTTGGGACGATGTCACCTTTCGCATCGATCACGGACAAGTGGAACTGACTGGCGCGGTGAGTCAACCCTTCAAGAAGTCGGATATCGATCGCCTGGTGCGCCAGGTCCCCGGCGTCACCAGCCTGACCGACGAGCTGAAGGTGCTGCCGCTGTCGCGCTTTGACGACCAGCTCCGCCGCCAGGTGGCCCGTTCGATTTACGGTTATCCGGCCTTTAGAATCTATGCGATGCAGGCTCTGCCGCCGATCCACATCATCGTGGACAACGGCCACGTGACGCTGACCGGCATCGTGAGCACGCAGGCCGACAAGGACCTGGCCGGCATTCGAGCTTCCTCGGCCGGACTGAGTTTCGGTGCCGTCACCAATAACCTGGAAGTCGAACACCCCGCGTCCAAGAAGAGTTAGTTTCGTCACACACCCTCTGACCTCGGCGGCCGGATGGAAGTCCGGCCGCCTTTTTTGTGTCTGTGACTCAGTGACTCGCGGGTGCCCCGGCGAGTGCCCTGAGCGATTCTTCGTACGGCGCCCGTGCCACGCCATTCTCCGTAATGATCGCGGTCACGTAGCGCGCCGGCGTGACGTCGAAGGCGGGGTTTTGGACGGGCGTCCCAGGCGGCGCCACGAGATGCCCGGAGAAGTGAGTCACCTCCGCCGGCGGCCGCTGTTCGATCGGAATATGCTCGCCCGAGACGAGTGTCAGGTCGAGCGTCGAAATCGGCGCCGCCACGAAAAAGGGAACGCCGTTTTCATGGGCCAGCACGGCCACCGCGTACGTCCCGACTTTGTTGGCGACATCGCCATTGGCGGCGATGCGGTCGGCGCCCACCACCACGCAACCGATGCGGCCCGATTTCAGGAAGTGGCCGGCCATGTTGTCGGTGATCAGCGTCGTGGGGATGCCGTCCTTCTGCAACTCCCAGACCGTCAGCCGCGCTCCTTGCAGGAAAGGCCGCGTCTCGTCGGCGAACACGTCCACCTGCTTGCCGCTTTCGATGGCCGCGCGGATCACCCCCAGGGCGGTGCCGTAGCCCGCCGTGGCCAGCGCGCCGGCGTTGCAGTGCGTGAGGACGGTCTTACCGTCGGGCACCAGCGGCGCGCCGTGGCGTCCGATGGCGCGGTTGATGGCGATGTCTTCTTCGCGGACCAGTATCGCTTCCGCGACGATCCGGCGGCGGATCTCGCCGATGGGAAGGCCGCGCAGCGAAGCATAAAGGCGCTTCATCCGTTCGATGCCCCAGAAGAGATTGACCGCCGTGGGTCGCGTCGCTGCCAAGGTCTCCGCGATGGTTTCCACCTCCGAGTCGAGCGCGGTCTCGGACGCGTGCAGTACGCCCAAAGCGAAGCCCATGGCAGCGGCCACTCCGATCGCCGGTGCGCCGCGGATGATCATGCCGCGGATAGCTTGCGCCACTTCCTGGTAAGTCCGGCACGTCACGTACCGCTCTTCGAGCGGCAGGCGCGTCTGGTCGATCATGACCACGCTGTCATCGATCCACTGAATCGTTTCCACCATTTCAATGTAAGTTAATTGGGGCAGACGCTCTCGTCTGAGCCACGGATTCACACGGATATACACGGATAACTCCTTGGTTTTTGAATCCGCGTGCATCCGTGTCTATCCGTGGCTATAATTTTCGCTCGCCCGCTTCACCGCGCGAACACCACCGCGAAAATCAGCGCGTTGTACGAGGCATGCATCAGCGAAGACGCCTTCGTGGACCCCGTGATTTGGCGCATCCCGCCGAAAGTCGCGCCCGCCAGCGCGATCAGCACCGCGTGGCGCCAGGAGTTGCCGAATTCCCGGTAATGCAGCAGGCCGAAAGGGATCGCCGCCACGATGACGCCGGGAATGGCGCCCAGGCTGCGCACCACCAGCGGTTGCAGAAATCCTCGAAAGGCCAGTTCTTCGCACAGCGGCGCGATGCCGATTCCGAAAATGGCCATCAGGATGGTCGCAGCCCGGCCCTGCATCAGCTCCGTCATGGGATTGCTGGTGGTCGGGGTGTGGATGAGCGAGCCGAGAAGGGCCACCGTCAGGGACGTCACCGCCCCGCACATGACGATGAAGAGCGGCGGAAGACCCAGAGGCGCCCAGCCCAGGGAGCGCCAGAAAGGGCGCCCGTATTGCACCCGCAGGTCGACCGCCAGCGCGCCGAAAAGAAGGCCGTAGCCGATCAGTTGCTCGGGCAGGAGTTCCGCCACGCGCAGGGAAGGATGGAGGTGGAAGATGGCCAAGACCAGTTTCACCACCGCCAGTCCGGTCAGCATGCAGGGAATCACCAGCCCGGCGAACAGTAGCAGGTCGGAGTAGCCCCAGAAGGGATAGGGCTCGGGCTCGGGCGAAAGCTCGGGCTCGGGCTCGGGCGAAAGCTCGGGCTCGGGCGCGGGCGCCGGCTCGGGCTCGGGCGCAGGCTCGGGCGCGGGCGAAAGCGCGGGCGCGGGCGAAAGCTCCGGGATGCCCTCGGCGGGAGGCTCGCCGGGGCTCATGGATTTTTCTCGATGAGGGCCGCCGCCACCAGTGGGATCATCAACTCGTGGTGGCCGGTGATGGCGTAGCCCGAGCCCCCGGAAAGCGCGTGCGGCCGCTCGACGACGTTCACGCGCGGCCGATAGTGTTGGAGGAAATCGAAATTCGCCGTGGTGAAATCGGCCAGCGGGTGTCCCAGGTTGCGGACCGCGGACACGGCTTTCAGAAACACCTCGGGCAAAACCACGGCCGAGCCGACATTCAGATAGACGCCGCCCGCGTTCAGGTCGGTTACGTACGCGCACAGCAGCCGGAAATCGCGGTGCGACGCGCTGCCGATGGCCGCTGCATCGGCCGCCGGATGGGTGTGCGGCGTGTCCGTGCCAATCGCCACATGCACCGTCACGGGCGTCTGGCGGCGATAGGCGTGGAGCAGAAGGCTGGCCCACGCGTGCTCTCGCGTGCCGAGTTGCTCCAGCCGGCGGCCCAGCGATTCGCCCATGCCGAGGCCTTCGCTGTCGCCGTCCGCGATGGCGCGGTTCATCTCGCGGCCGGTCTCTTCGGCGGCGCCGAAACGGCCGTCCGGCAGCACCGCTTCCACATCCTCGCTGGTGTGCCCGGCGATCGCGATTTCGAAATCGTGGATGGCCGCGGCACCGTTCAGCGCGAAGGCCGTGACGTAGCCGCGGTTCATGAGGTCGATCAGCACCGGCGCCAGGCCGCACTTGATGACGTGGCCGCCCAGTCCCCAGATAATCGCTCGCCCCGCCGCGCGCGCCGCGGCTATCCGGTCCACCACCGCGCGAAAAGAATCCCCCGCCAGAATCCGCGGCAGCGAATCGAGCCATCCGGCAATTCCCGAGCCTGGGGAATAGACGGAGGCGAAGGCCGCGGTCTTCACCTTTCCGCCACGCTCCTCGAGTCCCACGGTCTTCAGGTTGCTGAAGTCGATGGGCCGCTTGCCGTACCTGGTAGCACAGGCATTCCTGCCTGTGTTCTTCTTGCTCATGCCGCCCGCCCGTTGTGCAACACTTTGCGCAACGCCTCGGCGGTATAGCTCTTTTTGGAGCGGCTCACCTGCTCGGGAGTGCCGCAAGCCACCACGCGGCCTCCATATTCGCCGCCATCCGGGCCCAGATCGATGATCCAGTCGGCGGTCTTGATTACGTCGAGATTGTGCTCGATCACTACTACAGTGTTACCCAGGCCCACCAGGCGCTGCAGCACGTCGAGGAGCTTGCGCACGTCGTCGAAGTGCAGTCCGGTGGTGGGCTCGTCCAGCAGGTAGAAGGTGCGGCCGGTCTGGCGCTTGCTCAACTCCTTGGCCAGCTTGATGCGCTGCGCTTCGCCCCCGGAAAGCGTGGTGGACGACTGGCCGAGATGCACGTAGCCCAGGCCGACATCCAGCAGGGTTTGCAGCTTGGCGCGGATCTGCGGCAGGTTCTCCATCAGCGGCAGGGCTTCCTCCACGGTGGCGTCCAAAAGGTCGGCGATGGAATGGCCCTTGAACTTCACCTGCAGGGTTTCGCGGTTGTAGCGCCGCCCGCGGCACACGTCGCAGGTAACGTAGACGTCCGGCAGGAAATTCATCTCGATGCGTTTGAGGCCGTCGCCCTGGCAGGCCTCGCAGCGGCCGCCCTTCACGTTGAAGCTGAAGCGGCCGGGCTTGTAGCCGCGCTCGCGCGATTCCGGCAGCATGGCATACAGATCGCGGATGGGCGTGAACAGGCCCGTATAGGTGGCCGGATTGGATCGCGGCGTCCGGCCGATGGGAGCCTGGTCGATGCGGATCACTTTGTCGATGTACTGGATCCCTTCGATGGCATCGTGCGCCCCCGGCTCTTCGTGCGAGCCGTAGATCTCGCGGGCCAGTGAGCGGTAGAGAATCTCGTTCACCAGGGTGGATTTGCCGCTGCCCGAAACGCCGGTCACCACGGCCAGAATGCCCAACGGAATTTCGACATCGATTTGCTTGAGGTTGTGCGCCCGCGCGCCGCGGATCACCAGCTTCTTTTCTCCCGGCTGGCGGCGCTCGGCGGGAATGGCGATTTCCAGCGCGCCCGAAAGGTAGCGTCCGGTGAGCGAGTCGGGGTTGGCGGCGATTTCCGCCGGAACGCCCGCGGCCACCAGGTGGCCACCGAGGCGCCCCGCTCCGGGGCCCAGGTCGATCACGTAATCGGCGCGCTCGATGGTTTCGGCGTCGTGCTCCACCACCAGCACCGTATTGCCCATGTCGCGAAGATGGGCCAGGGTTTCGAGCAGGCGGCGGTTGTCGCGCGGGTGCAGCCCGATGGAAGGTTCATCCAGCACATACAGCACGCCGCGCAGTTTCGAACCGATCTGGGTAGCCAGACGGATGCGCTGCGCCTCGCCTCCGGCAAGCGTCGCCGCGGAGCGATCCAGGCTGAGGTAGTCCAATCCCACCGCCGAGAGGAACTCCAGGCGGCGGCGGATTTCATCCAGCACCCGGCCGGCGATCTGCCCCTCGCGCTCGTTCAACTCCCAGTTGCGGGCCGTCACCAGCGCCCGCGCCACCGGCAATGCGGTGAATTCCGCGATCGAGAAATTCTTCACCCGCACGGCCAGGCTGGCCGGCCGCAGCCGCCGTCCGTGACAGGCGGCGCACTCCGTGGGAGACATGTATGCGGAGAGCCAGTCGCGGTAGCCTTCCGAGGACGTCTCGTAGGTCTGATCGAGAATGCCCAGGATGCCGGGAGCGCCCCCCGCCCCGGCCATCAGGATATCCCGCGATTTCTGGGGAAGCTCTTCGAACGGCGTCTTCAGGTCGATGCGGTTTTTCTTAGCCAGTTCCTCGAGCTGTTGCTGCATGAACCAGGAGCCGGCGCCGGGACCCAGCCCGCCGTCCATCAATGGCTTGGATGGGTCCCCGATGACCTTGGCCGGATCGAAGGTCCATTTGCTTCCCAGGCCATGACACTCCTCGCAAGCGCCGTACGGGCTGTTGAACGAAAACGAGCGCGGCTCGAGTTGCGGAACGCTGGCGCCGCACTCCATGCAGGCCAGTTTCTGCGAGTACAGACGCTCCTCGCCGTTCACCACGGCGATCAGGACCAGGCCGTTGGCCAGCTTGGTGGCGGTCTCGATCGAGGCCTCCAGGCGCTTCTCGATGCCGGGTTTCACCAGCAGCCGGTCCACCACCACCTCGATCGTGTGATTCTTGCGCTTATCCAGCGGAATATCGTCTTCGAGCGACCGCAACACCCCGTCCACCCGCGCACGCACGAATCCCTGCCGGGCCAGTTTCTCCAGGTCTTTCTTGTATTCGCCCTTGCGGCCTCGCACCACCGGCGCCATCACCATGATGCGGTCTTCGGGTTTGAGGGTTAACACGTGCTTCAGGATCTGCTCGGTAGTCTGCCGCGAAATCTCGTTCCCGCAGATCGGGCAGTACGGAATTCCGATCGAAGAGTAGAGCAGGCGAAGGTAGTCGTAGATTTCGGTGATCGTGCCTACCGTCGACCGGGGGCTGCGGCTGGTGGTCTTCTGCTCGATGGAAATGGCGGGGCTGAGGCCGTCGATGGAATCTACGTCCGGCCGCTCCATCTGGTCCAGGAACTGGCGCGCATAGGTCGAAAGCGTCTCCACGTAACGGCGCTGTCCCTCGGCATAGATGGTGTCGAAGGCCAAAGAAGACTTACCTGACCCACTTAGCCCGGTTATTACCGTAAACGTGTTGCGCGGGATCTCGACGTCGATATTCTTTAGATTGTGCTGGCGGGCGCCGCGCACGGTGATCCGGTCAATCATAGTACCTTCAGTACGGCCTGATAAATATCCTTGGTGGATTTTTCCATCGGGTATGGTGTGCCTTTTATTGTGTGCCTTTCTGTACTAATTTCGCAAATCGAGATATAAATAGAGTAGCGTCAATGCGCCAGTGTACACACTGCGGCGGGCGATTGAAACACACTCATCGCTCCTGTCTGCAACGGCTCGGTTACGTAGCCTTGTATGCCTGCCCGGACTGCCATCACGTAGAGTCCATTCCCCGCTTCGGCTACCGCCTGGGCCATGAGTGCCGTTGCCCGCGTTGCGGGACGAGCAGGCTGACCAAGCTGAGGGAGCGGGATCACATCGACCGGATGCAGTCGGGACTCTGGAACCTGGCGGCGTGGGTGTGTGGCGGCAGGCTGTATCACTGCTGTTTTTGCCGCCTGCAATTTTACGATTGCCGCCCCTTGCAGGCAATCAAGGAACCGGAATCGCTCACCCATCCCACTCCGGCCAGGACCGCCTGAGCCCGGCCAGGACCGCGTGAGCCCGGCCGCTCCTGTGGGAAGATAAGAGTTCGACGCGCGATTTGATCTTCCCTATCCGATGACCACCGACAGCAGAACCATGTTCCTCCAGGAACTCCGCTGGCGCGGATTTCTGGAGGCCGTGACCAGCGACGATCTGGACGTCTTCCTCGGCGAACGGCGCACCATGTACGTGGGCTTCGATCCCACCGCCGACAGCTTGCACCTCGGCAACCTGATTCCGGTGATGGCGCTGGCCCACGCCCAGCGCCATGGCCACCGGCCGCTGGCGCTGATCGGCGGCGGCACCGGCCTGATCGGCGATCCCAGCGGCAAAAGCTCCGAGCGAACCCTGCTGACCAAAGCCAAGGCCGAGGAGAACGCCGCCCGCATACGCGTGCAGTTGAGCCGCTTCTTCGATCTTTCGTCCGACGAAAAGGCGCTCATGCTGAACAACGCCGACTGGCTGGTGCCGCTCCGCCTGGTGGATTTCCTGCGCGACATCGGCAAGCATTTTTCAGTCAACGAGATGATCAAGCGCGACTCGGTGCGCACCCGCCTGGAAGAGCGCGACCAGGGCATTTCCTTTACCGAGTTCAGCTACATGCTGCTGCAGGCCTATGACTTCTTTTACCTGTGCGACCACCACGACTGCACCATCCAGATGGGAGGCAGCGACCAGTGGGGCAACATCGTCTCGGGCAAGGAGCTGATTCGCCGCATCCTGGGCCGCCGCAGCGAGGGGATTACGTTTCCGCTGCTGACCACCTCCGGCGGCAAGAAGTTCGGAAAGACGGAAGAGGGCGCGGTGTGGCTGGACGGCGGCCGCACCAGTCCCTACCAGATGTATCAATATTGGCTGCAAACCGCCGATGCGGATGCCGTCCCTTTCCTGAAGCTGTTTACCTTTCTCGACGAAGCCCAAATCGCGGAGTTGGAACGCGAAGTGCATTCGCATCCCGAGAGGCGCGAGGCGCAGCGCGTGCTGGCGGCCGAAGCTACCGCGATCATTCACGGCGCGGAGGTAGTGCGCGCCGTGGAAGCGGCGAGCCGCATCCTCTTCTCGGCATCCGAGGAAACTCCGTCGCCGGAAACGGTCGCCATGCTCGCGCGCGAAGTGCCGGTCACGGAAATGACCCGCGACGAACTCGAGGCCGGCGTGAAACTGGCGGACCTGCTGGTGCGCACCAGCCTGGCGGAGAGCAAGGGCGCGGCGGCAAAGCTGATTGCCGGCGGCGGCGTGTACCTGAACAACCAGCGCCAGAGCCAGGCGTCCAAGGTTGTTTCGGGCGACGACCTGAGCTGGCCCGGCGCCATCCTCCTGCGTATCGGCAAGAAGAACTATCATTTGCTGGTGATCGGGAGTTAGGTTGCTGAACCCGCGGTTGAAACCGTATCTCGCGCTGTTCCGCAGCAACATGCAACTGACCCTGCGCGACCGGTCGGTGCTGTTCTTCAATTACCTGTTTCCCTTCATCTTCTTCTTCGCTTTTGCCGAGCTGTTCCATGCCGGCACCGGCGCCGGCATCGCCTACTTCGTGGGCACGGTCCTGACCATGGGCATCCTGGGAAACGGGCTGTGGGGCGCGGGGATGCGATCGGTGCAGGACCGCGAGGCCAACATTCTGCGGCGCTTCAAAGTGACCCCCATCTCGCCGCTGCCCATCCTGGTGGCGGCCATGGTCTCCGGCTGGCTGCTCTATCTTCCCGTGCCCATCATCCTGGTGGCCATTGCGCATTACCAATACGCCATGCCGCTGCCCCGGAACTGGATCTCGCTGTTCCTCATGGTGACCCTCGGCGTGTGCGCGCTGCGCGCCCTCGGCCTGATTCTGGCGGCCGTCACCAACACCATGCAGGAGGCCATGATCGCCATTCAGGTGCTCTACCTGACGATGCTCTTCCTGAGCGGCGCCACCATTCCCGCGGCGATGCTCCCCAAATGGGCGCAGACCGTGGGCGAATTCACTCCGGCCGCCTACCTGGTAAGCGGCTTCCAGGGAATCTTCTTCCGCAATCAGACCATTCTCGACAGCCTGCCGGCCGTGGGCGCGCTGCTGCTCTCCATCTTCCTGGGCACCTTCCTGGCCGTCCAGCTTTTCCGCTGGGAGAAAGAAGAAAAGATCCAGCCGCGCAAGAAGCTGTGGGTGCTGGCGGTGTTGGGTCCGTTCCTGGCGATGGGCTGCTACCGCGCATACAGTAAGGAGCACATCGGCCAGAACGAAGCCCTGTTCCGCGACCTCCAACGCTCCGGCGTGTTTCTGATTCGCAACACCCGCATCTTCACCGGCGACGGCAGCGTCATCGAAAACGGCTCGGTGCTGGTGCGCGACGGCAGGATTGACGAAATCTTCCAGGGCGCCGGGCCCGATCCCGATCGGATTCGCGCCGAGGTCGTGGAGGGCGCGGGCAAGACGCTTCTTCCGGGCCTGGTGGATGTGCACGTGCACCTCTCGGCGCCCGGCGGCATCTCCACTTCGATCGACGACTACGATGTCCACAAATCCATGCCCCACGCCGCCGCCGCGCTGCTTTACAGCGGTGTGATCGCGGCGCGCAGCGCCGGCGACGGCCTGGACGATTCGCGTTCCCTGCGCGACCAGATCGCAAGCGGCAGCCGATTGGGCGCGCAGCTCTTCATCTGCGGTCCCATGTTCACGGCCGAAGGCGGCCACGGCGCCGAGTTCGTCCAGAACGTGCCGCCCGCCATCCGCGATATGGTGAAGGCGCAGATCGTGCGCACACCCAAGACGCCCGAGGAGGCGCGCCGCCAGGTGCGCGAACTGAAGGCCGCGGGTGTTGACGGGATCAAAGCCATTCTGGAAGCCGGATGGGGCGATGGCATGCTCTTCGACCGGCTGGACCTGCTGATGGCGCGCTCGGTGGCCGAAGAGGCCCACGCGCGGAACCTGCCGCTGGCCACGCATACCGGCGACGCGCGCGACGTGACCGATGCCGTCGAAATCGGCTCGGCTTCCATCGAGCACGGCTCGTGGCGCGACGAGTTGCCCGATTCGCTGCTTGAGCGCATGGTCCGCCAGGGCGTCTATCTCGATCCCACTTTAGGAGTGGCTGAAGCATACGCGCAGTTCTTCGCGGGCAAGGCCGACGCGCTGGCCAATTCCCTCGTCGAACAGGTAGTCCTCGGAACCATCCTCCAGGGCACGCGCGATTTCGTTTCGTCGGGCAAAGCTGTGGACCCGGCCAAAGCGGCGCTCTTCCAGACGGCCCTCGAGCGCGGCCGGTCCAACCTGCTGCGTGCCTGGAAGGCCGGCGTCCCGCTGGCGATGGGCACCGACTCCGGCAATCCGCTGGTCTTCCCCGGCCCGTCCATGCATCATGAACTCCAGCTTTGGGTGCAGGCGGGAATCCCGGCTCAGGCCGCGCTCATGGCCGCGACAGCCAACGGCGCGAAATTATTGCGTGCCGCGGACCGGTTTGGCGCGATCCGCAAAGGCCTGGAAGCCGACCTCCTGCTGGTGGACGGCAACCCGCTCGAAGACATCGCCGCCACCGAACGCATCTCGCTGGTGGTCTTCAAGGGCGAGCGCATCCGCCGCGCGGAGTTATTCCGGCAGTAACGTCCGGATCTCTTCGGCCACCAGTTCCGGCGCCTCCATGGGAATGAAATGGCTTCGTTCCTTGAGCAGCACGTCGCGGCCTCGCGGGAACTGCGCTGCCAGGTCCGGCGCCGTTGGCGATGCGCACGGATCGAACACCACGTGCCCCTGCGCGCCTCCCGCCCGCATCACCACGGCCGGAATCGCGATGGACGGAATCCCCGGATAGAGATCGGCCTCGGGAGCGTTCGAGTGCACGTAAATGGACGCCTCCACGGCGGGAGGGCACGCCAGCACCGACTCGCCGCCGCGGGCCACCAGTGCATGCTCGCAGTAATCCCGCAGAATGTCTTCGCGCCACAACGCGAAGGGCGCACGGTGGCGGAACCGCTCGAACATCTCTTCGGGCGACCGCCAGCGATCGCGCCGCCGCAGAATGAACGAAGCGTCGAGCGGCGGTTTCCCGTAATACGCGGGCGGGAAGATGGTCGGATCGATCAGCAGCAGGGCGCGGAAAGTCTGGGGCCGCAGCAAGGCAGCCGCGACGATCGAGTGGCCGCCCATGGAGTGTCCGATCCCGATGGCGTCTTCAAGTTCCAACCGCTCCGCCATGGCCGCCAGGTCGCGGCCGAAAGCGGGCCAATGATACGGAGGGTCCGGTTGGCTGCTGCGCCCGTGTCCGCGGAAGTCCACCGCCAGGCACCGGCGCCCCGGAAACATGCGGACGATGTGGTTCCAGATGCGCCCGTGAAACCCCGTGGCGTGAGCCAACAGAAGCGGCGGATCCGCGCCCGCCCATTCCCAGAGCGCGAGCCCCAATCCGTTAGCGGGGATGATCTTCAGGGTGGGGGGCAGCACGTCCTCATGGTACTGCGACGAAGGGGAGCAAAACTGCCTTAACCGAAGGGTAGAGGTTTCTGCTTACCACTGCCCGACTTGTCTTCGGGCGCGCATAGCGCTAGGCTGCGAGTGTACGGTAGAAGGAGGACGCGATGCCGGCCGATTCCCGACCCTGCAAGGTATGCCTGATTCAGCACGACGACGAGATCCACGCTGCCACGATCAGCGTGCACGCCTGGTTTCACGACCAGGTGACGCAAGGATTCTTCGAAGAGTTGGAGCAACCGCCCGCGCCGCCGGAAGCTCAGGTGGAAATGCAGGTCGCGTAGGCTGCCTTCAAGCGCGATGCCACGCGCTTCACGCCGCGGCCGGAGCCAGGGTGATTAATTCCCGCCGCATTCCATCGAACAGGTTCACGAGAACGGCAACGTCGACCCGCCCTAAACCCAAGGTAAAGAACAGCAGCCGGAATTGCGCCCGAATCATGCCGCAGGCGAATTGCGTCTGGTGCCGCAGCAGCAGGCGCGCCAGGTCGGCGCGGTCCTCTTCCGACTCCGCGATTAACACTTTGAGAGCCATGACGACACGCCCGAAGTCGGCATTCAACGAACGGAGATATGCGCGAAAGATCCGGCAGCGCTGCAGACGGATGCGGACAATCCGGAGGCGCGTGACGCCGGGCTGAGACCGCAGGAACTCGAAATCGGCGCCGTCCAGCAGGCGGATCATGGGACGATAGCGGTCGGCCGAAATGTCGTCGATCCATTCCACTGATTTGAATTTGAGGAAGCCCATCGAACACCTCCCTGTTCTGGCGGATGCAGCCCTGTTTACCCGGCCAAGCTAAAGTATGGTTCAACACTGCGGTCCAGTGACAGTCCGGGTGGTACGGGTATGGTTTTAGTACGAACTTTCGCCCTGTTCATTAACCTGCGAGGTTCCGGCTGGCGCGCGTTTCCGGAACGCGCCGCGCCGCCTTGCCGGTTGCCGTTGGCGGCACTAATCACGCGATGATGGGAGAGACTTATGTCTCGTCCCCTCGCCGTCGCCCTCGTCGCCCTCGTGGTCTTCGGCGGTTGCATGACCAGTCCACCCTCCCTGATGGACGACGTGGACGCCGTGCAGGCCCAAATTGCCCGTAACATGCTGCAATCCGGCGACTGGGTCACGGCCCGCCTGGATGGCATCGCCTATCTCGAAAAATCCCCGCTGAAATACTGGATGATGGCCGTCTCCTTCCTGATCTTCGGGGTCCACGATTGGGCGGCCCGCGTTCCCATCGTGCTGGCCTCGGTGCTTCTGTGCTGGGTGACGGCGCGCTTGGGGGCGTGGGCCTTCGGCAACCGGGCGGGCCTCTATGCGGGCTTGGCGCTGGCCACCAGCGTGGGCCTGTTTCTGTTCACCCGTATTCTCATCCCAGACGTCATCCTCACGCTGGCGATTACCCTGGCGCTGTGGGGCCTGGCGCGCGCGCTCGATCCGGATGAGCCGCACCCCACTCGCTGGGCCCTGACCCTGTGGGCCGCCACCGGCGCCGGCCTGCTGCTGAAAGGCCTCATCGCCGCAGCGATTCCCGCCGGCGCCGCGCTCCTGTATCTCGCGCTCACCCGGCAGTTGTTCGAGCGGCGAACCTGGACGCGCCTGCACCCGTTTTCCGGCATTCTCCTTTTGCTCCTGATCGCCGCGCCCTGGCACGTGCTGGCCGCCGTGCGCAATCCTCCAATCTTCGACTTCACGATGCACAGCGAGAAGGGCGCTTATCACGGCTTCCTGTGGTTCTACTTCATCAACGAGCAACTCCTGCGATTTCTAAACCTGCGCTATCCGCGCGACTACAACACCGTGCCGCGGCTCTATTTCTGGCTGTTCCACCTGCTGTGGCTTTTCCCCTGGAGCGTATATCTGCCAGCCGCCGTGCGCCTCGACTACCAGAAGCCCGACCGCGCGTCGCGGGCGCGCTTGCTGGCGCTATGCTGGTGCGGCTTCATCCTGCTGTTCTTCACTTTCTCCACCACGCAGGAATATTACTCCATGCCCTGCTACCCGGCGCTGGCGTTGTTGCTGGGCTCGGCCATCGACAGCGGCGACCGCGCGCTGCGCTTCGGCACCCGGGCCGTCGCCGCGATTGCCACCCTTGCCGCGCTCGCCATCGCCGCCATTCTGTGGATGGTGCGCGGCATGCCCGCCCCCGGCGACATTGCGTCCGCTCTTTACCAGAATCCGGATATTTACGCGGTCTACACCCTGTCGCTGGGCCACATGTCCGACCTGACGCTCCCGGCATTCGCTTATCTCCGCCTTCCCCTGGCGGTGGCTGGGGTGGCATTCGCCATCGGGGCCGTCGGCGCCTGGCGTGGTTCCCGGTTCCACCCTGTTCCCCTGGCCGCACTGGTTGCCATGATGGTGCTCTTCTTCCACGCCGCGCGGCTGGCCCTGGTAGTCTTCGACCCCTACCTCTCATCGCGGCCGCTGGCGCAAGCCTTGCTGGATTCGCCGCCCGGTGCCCTGATCGTGGACGATCAATATTACACGTTCTCGTCGGTTTTCTTTTACACCAACCGGCGGGCGCTCCTGCTCAACGGCCGCGTCAATAACCTGGAGTACGGCTCCTATGCCCCGGATGCACCCCAGGACGTATTTATCGACGAGCCTCGATTCCAGAAGCTGTGGGCGGGTCCCGACCGCTATTACCTGGTGGCCGAAGGCCCACGCATGCCCCAAATCACACGGCTGACGGGCAACCAACTGATCTACATCAAGCAGGCCGGCGGAAAACTCCTGATCGCGAACCGCTGAGAGTTGAAAATAAAGTTGGAAAATCGGTGACTGAAAGAGGTTTCTTCGGGCGGCGGCCTGTAGCACCGGAGGCCGCGGATCCGAGTCCGTCGTCCCCGCCATTTCACCTGTTTTGTTTGCAACGAAAGCTCTTGTTTCCGGGTCTTCCGTGCACCCCTCCGCACGGCCCCGGCTTTTCTCCCCATCTCGATCACATCCCCCCCTTCCTGAAGGAGCACGAAGTCTACGACTTCACGGCGGCGGACTTCGAGCAGGATCGCGAGACGCTCCGTCAGTTCCGAGTGAGAGAGGCTCAGCACTGAGCAGGCTCTCGACATGGTGGTTGTCGCGGACACATCGCCGAAGCTAGCCTAGTGTAAGAGCGCGACGAGGGGGCTGGTCTGCCACGCGCGGGGAATATGAAGCTGGCGAGAGCGTCTCCGGCGGCAGAAACCCAAGAATGCCGGCATGCGTGCCGGCGCCGCCGGCCCGAGAGCCTGCGCCACGTTTGGTTTACGGCACGCTTTCCCACATCGCCGCTGTGCTATAATTCTAAAGTCTTTCCTGCAGGATTCCAGGAAAATTTTTATGCCTAAGCTCAAGACCCACAAAGGTGCGTCTAAGCGGTTCAAGAAGACCGGCACCGGCAAGGTAGTGCGCAATCACGCCTTCGGCCGCCATATTCTGACCTCCA
>Ga0326728_10017009_pt1 | contig 14685 bp, 18 predicted proteins | sample MB3enrmetagenome_FD_207602 | JGI IMG/M metagenome (GOLD analysis project Ga0326728, IMG submission 207602) | Lab enriched peat soil microbial communities from McLean, Ithaca, NY, United States - MB31MN | ecosystem: Environmental > Terrestrial > Soil > Wetlands > Peat | place: USA: New York...
GTTGGTCCACGCGTTCCTTCAGGGATTGCAGCTCGGCGATGAGATCCACGTTTGCCCGATCCTTCGAGAGCCGGGCGAATACCGCGCCGAAGGAGTCTTCGAGCGTGAGCGGTTGCGACGTGCCCAGCATCGTATCGACAACCCGGCGCGCGTTTGCGGGATCGCCGTGGAAGGCGTCCCATTGCGGCGCCGGCGGCATGGCTGGCGCGCCGAATGGCGGCCCGCTGAAACCGGCGCCCGCGCCCATCACTGTTCGCGCGTAGGGATGGCCGCTGTACATTAGGCCCTCCCTCCGGAGCATTCGAGAGCGCGCCGCTGGAAATACTGCAAGTCGCTCATCGGCTTGCCATCGAAGCCCAGCGGTCGATCCGCATCCATCGCGCGCGGGCTTCTCGGCAGTTTCGAGCCCCTGTCGATCTCCCGATAGCCGTAGTCGCGGCTCGCGCGAACCTGGCGCTCTTGTTGCGCCACGCCGCTGTCGCTGGCCACGCGGTTTTCGTCGTGCCGATCGGCGCCGCGCCGCCTGCGACCTTTCAGGCGCGCCAGTACACGGCGAAAGGCCGCGACATCTTCCGCGCTGATCTTATCTGGTCCTTCCGTGATGCCCGAAGGCCCGCAGACGTGGCCAAACAGGCCGTCGTGGCTGCACCGCGGCTTCGAGTCCATGGCCCGCGCCGGTGGTCCTTCCACCAGATTCAGCAATCCTACGGGAGCTTCCACAACATTGATTGCGCCGGCCTGCGCAAGCGCCGAGCGCGCAACGCGTATCCTCTCTGCCGCGCTAAGCTCGTTGAATCGTCGCGGAGCGTCCAGACTGCTGTCAAGCACGTTGCCCAGGGTAATATGCAAAACATTTCTTTCATCCATGAGGCTTTGCGCTGCATGGGCCGTTAACACTTGTCGAACTTCGTTCATTGGATTGTTACCTCCGTTCCTTCCGCGGAGTCGAGCTCCGCTTCAACCTGCACACGGCCGAAGGCCGCGATCCGAATCGCTTCTGTCATGCGGCCGTTGCCCGTTTCCGCGCAGTCGTCGCTGACGCTATCGAGCACAAGCTGCGTATCTGCTTTGATCTCGCCGCGGCCCACTTCGCAGACCATGGAGAGAAGCCGCTTGCTGCTTACCGTCCGCACGCTACCATCGCGCATTCGGAGGGTAATTACGTCTCCGCCCCGGGTTTGCTCCAACTCCGTAACTCGCCTTTCCAAATTCATAGGTCTGACCTCCGAGCCTCTGCTGGCGTGGCAGGCGCCGCGCCCCGTTGCTTTGCAAGAAACAAACGCCTTACCGGGTCCCACCGCTGCCAAATGGCCGTGACCATGGGGACTTTCATGGGTACGCAGCTCACTTTCCGCCCTTCCTGTCCGCCTCAAGCGCGGCCACGCGCGCTTCCAATTCGTAAAGCTCGCGCGCTCTGAACAACTGACTCAAGCCGCGATCAGCAGCCTGGGCTTTCTCACTTCCGCGCGCCTTTGGATCTTGGCACACCGCGGCCAACGTCGTGACGAAGAGCAACGCGCTAGAGTGCAGTGCACTGACGGCGGCAGAGATCAATTCATCTTTCGCGCTCTGATAGGTCCGTTGGAACTCGGCACTTCGCCGCATCCTATACGCTGTCCTGCGACACACGCCCGCCGAAAGCGCCGCTTTTTCAAACGTGTTGCCGGCAAGCAGCGCGCCGATCAGCAACCCATCTCTCGCGCGCGTGCTGTGGGTAACAGCGTGCCGCGCGGCGGTTTCAGAAGTCGGGCTCATGCGGCCGCCGTCCTTTGCCCGGCGTTGCAGCATGGGCAGCAACTCGGGCAGAATTGCCCGCGCTGGCGTATAGGCACGTGCAGCACGGCCGGCACTGTGCGGCAGGCATCGCAGGCCCGGCCCGTTCGTCGGCTTCGCATACAGGCCGCAGGCCCGACGAGCAGGGCATCATCCCCGCGAGGTTTCCCAAGGTTTAATCGCGTCGCTGGCTTCAAGCTCATGCGGCCCTCCGGGCGTCCGCGGCATCCATTGCCTTGCGCCAGCAGCGCGCGCACAAGTCATGATCGGCGCGCGCGACCACCGAATGCTGGCGACTCGGCTTGGGCCGTTTGTAGTTCGCCGGCCGGCCGCAGTTCTGGCATGGGCGACGGGTCATTGCCACCCCCCCGGAATAGAATTGAAAATCGGGTCGTTTTTCAGTGTGCCGGACACTTGTAGGAGTTCGCATAGGTGGCACACTGAAAACAGGCGGCACACTGAAACGGTGGCGCGCTTCGTAACCGTATGATTCTGTTGAGTGTGCCAGTGTGCCACTGCTTACCGGCACACTCGGCACACTGGCGCAGTTGTTCAGTGTGCCACTTCCCTCACCCCTATAGGGGGTGAGGTGGCGCACTACGCCCGGCACGCTGAACGGCACGGACCAGAAATCAGAGCGCACTTTGCACCTCCATGCCAGCCACAAAGTAACGCCGCGTGTTCTTCGCGCCCGTCTCGAAGCGGATAGATCCAGCCAGGACGCCTTCACTCAGCCACGCCCGGGCGCGGTTCCGGCCCAGGCCGCGCGTATTCACCAACTCGTCGAATTTCCTGGCCGTGGCTCCCGGATTCAGCCTGAGAATCACCGTCAACTGCTCACCGATGGTTTGCCGCGCTTCGGTCTCATCACCGCGCTCGAATCGCCCGCTCGCGTACTCGTAGCTGATTTCGCGGCAGGCGCCGAGGCGCGATTTGAACGGTCGGAGCACCAACTTGCCCAGTTGTCCGCCTTCGCCGAAATTCGAAACATGAAGGCCCTGGTCTATCGCCCCCTTGAAGTCGCTGGAGCCCCGGTAGTCTTTTGCCGTCTCGGCCTTGCCATCATGGTGGATCAGAACCACTGTTGCGCCCACATCGGCCAAGCGGCGGCACCTGCTTACGAAGGTCCGCACGATGGCCGCGTCGTTCTGGTCGCCGCCCTCAAGGAAGGCTGAAAAAGAATCCACAACCACCAGGCCTTTGCGCTCCGCCGCCCATGCACGCACGATAGCGCTATCGGGCTGTGGGGCCTCGCTGGGCAACCATCCGCCCCAGAACCGAAGGCCCGGCCCGTCCTCTGTCCCGAGACGCTGTAGCCGATCGGCAACTACGTTCAGAGGGTTCTCTCTGTCGAGAAACAGTGCCGGCACGCCCTGATTTCGCCAAGCGTCGCGCGCCCACGCCGTAGCAAGCGTGCTCTTGCCGCTGCCGGAATCGCCCGTTAAGCCCACTATGGCCGCGCAGGGAAGCTCCGGCCGGCGAATGTACTTGATGTCTCCGGCGCCGCACTCCGCAACGCTGGGCAGGTCCTCGATGGAGCGGTAGGCCTGCCCGGCCGCGGCTGTGGTGGTAAACACCTCCAGCCCGGCCTGGATGACACTGGCCAGCTCCTCTGTGCTCAATGCGGCCCGGTCCATGAGGTGCTGGCACGCGAACATAATCCGGCGCCGCGTGGCGTGTTCCTGGAGGATGCGGATGTAGCTGTCCAGGTGTGGAATTTGGGGAACTCCGTCATCCAGCGAGACCACGTATGAGATCCCGCCCACCGCTTCCCTTTCGCCGCGCCGTTCGAGCTCATTCGCCACCGTCACACGGTCAACGTGCTCACCGCGGGCGTGTAGATCGGACATGCAACGAAAGATCCGGCGATGGGAGTCGAGGGAGAAAAAGTCCTGGGAAAGCTCAGGGAACACGATGTCATCGAGCAGAATGGACCCGAGCACGAATCGCTCTACGTCCACGTCGGCCGGTAGCCCGTTGTCGGCCGCGCCGCGCTTGCGAATTGCCACAGGCCGCCCGCTCATCCCGCCCCCCTCTGCCTGGGTAGCAGCGGCTCTCTGGTAGTTGTGCCCTGTGGTTTCATCGGCTTGAGTGTTGCAACCCGGAAACTATGGGGAAAATCAAGGGTACCCTCCCCAAAATCAGGCCACCAGCGTCGGCACAGTCGAGCGCTCGATGAGCCGATCAATCACGTCGGAGCGGATGCGGACGGCGCCGCCAATTTTTTGATATTCGATCTCGCGCTTCCAAATTTTCTGACGAAGCGTTTTTGGCCGCAGGCCGAGTTCCATTGCGGCCTCATCCACGGTGAGTAGTTTTCTGTGTGTGCCCTGCATGGTTCCAATTTTGCGCTTGACTACTTCACGTGTCTAGCGACATAATTAGACTGTGGTGCGATTGGGTAGTATGGCGGTAACTAGATCGGAAGCAAGATTCACGAAAGAAGTCGCGCCGCCGCTCTCGCAAGCGCGGATTCGATCCATGTCCGCTACGGATGCTCTGATGGCGGTCTCATGGTTGAACGCGGCCAAAGGGACGGCTCGAAAGCGCGTGCTCGGCATGCGCACGGAGCTAGCGTACCTTCTGAAAATGCCCGATTCGTGGGGGCCCGGAACTCCGAGGGGAAACTGGCCAGAATTCCGGATGCGCCACAACATGCTGAACGAGTTCCTCTCGCGCTACACTTTTCGGCCAATTCTGTATTACGATCTGGACTCGGAAGTGTGGCGATACAACACGGTCCCGAAGAAGACGCGCGGGCCGGTAGTCGAGGTCACCCTGCAAGGCATTACGCTCTCGGTAGACGAAGCGACAGCGGTGGCTGCACTCGTCCGTCTCGGCGCCCGCGGCGAACTCCAGAAGGTGCGGTTGTGCGAATGGTGCAAGCAAAACTGGCGAGTATCGGAGCGCGCGTGCGATCGCTTCTGTTCCAAGAAATGCTCCGACGCCGACTACCAGGCGCGGCCAGAGTTCAAGGACCGCAGAAGGAAGATTCAGAAGAACTGGCGCGAAAACAAAAACCGGGAAGCTGCCAAAGCCCTGGCACGCGCCCGAGCATCGCTGAAAGGAAGGAAGTAACGTGTCTCTATATCGCCAAACGGGGAGCAAAATCTGGTGGTTCGATTTTCACTACCAAGGCCAGCGCATCCGCGAGTCAACCGGAATGTCATCGAAAACCCGCGCCCGCGAAGTCGAGAACAAGCGCAAACAAGCCCTGCGCGACGGCGCCGCCGGCATCCGAAGGGCGCAAGCGCCACGGCTGTTCTTTGTCGCGGCCGAGGAGTTCTGCGAGCGGAAGGCGCAAGCATGGTCCGCGAGTATGGGCACGATCGCCCAGACTGCGTTGAAGCATCTCGCGCCGGTCTTCCGCTCGAAACTGCTCTGCGACATTACCGCTCGCGACATCAGCGGATATCAGAAACAGCGCCTGGTCGAGGGCGCGGCGCCGCGAAGCGTCAATATCGAAATCGGGCTCATGCGCGGGATCATGCGCCGGCACGATCTATGGGCGCGCGTCGCGAAAGACGTTTCCATGCTCAAGGAAAACGACGATTGCGGCCACGCGCTGGACGAAGCCGAGGAAGCGGCCTTGCTTAGCGCGTGCGCCCGGAGCCGCAGCCGGGTTTTGTATCCGTTTATCGTCACGCTGCTTGAATCAGGAGTGCGCTTTAACGCCGTCCGTACCCTGCAATGGCGCAGCGTCGATCTTGTCGGCGGATCGCTGAAGATTGGCAAAGACAAGACGGCCAGCGGCAACAGTCGAGCGGTTCCCTTAAGCGCGCGCGCCACTGAAACCCTTCGGTTCTGGTCGGAGAAGTTCCCTGTCCGCACTCCGACAGACTACGTCTTTCCGGCCGAGAAGTACGCTACTGCCGGCGCCGAGGATACTTTCGGTTTCACCCCGGAGGTCATTGTGCTCACGTCGGACCCATCGAAGGCCGTCGGCAGCATCAAAACGGGCTGGGAATGCGCCAGGAAGCGCGCCGGCCTGCCCCATTTTCGGATACACGACCTCCGACACACACGAGCCAGCCGGTTGATTGTTGCCGGTGTACCGCTCCCTGTCATCGCGAAGCTGTTGGGGTGGAGTGCCGGAACCATGGCGCGGATGGCCGCCCGGTACGGTCACTACAGCGTCGAGCAGATGCGCTCCGCCATCGAATCGGCCAGCCGGCCGTCTCCGGTTCCGGCAACGGCCGCCTTAAGCGTGGAGACAGGTAAAATTCAGTGAAACTACCCATGATTTCCCCCATAGTCGAGCTGGGCTGGCGAAGGGGAAAATCGTTAAGTGCCTTATTTTCTTGGTGAGCCGGGCGGGACTCGAACCCGCGACCCTGTGCTTAAAAGGCACATGCTCTACCACCTGAGCTACCGGCCCTCGATGTTGCGGCAATGCGAAACGATACTTGTTCAGTTTATCAGACCGCGGCTATACTTGGTCCAGACGACCGATGAACCGGCTGGCGCGCCGTTTTCTATTTCTCGGGCTGGCGATCGCGGCAACACTGCTGATCGGAACGGCGGGGTTCACCCTCATCGACCACTACCCCCCGTTCGACGCCTTCTACATGACCCTCATCACCATGACCACGGTGGGGTATAGCGAGATCCATCCGCTTTCGCACGCGGGACGGGTATTCAATTCTTTCCTGATCTTTTTCGGCGTCACCACCATCTTCATCGCCATGGGCGCCATGACCCAGACCATCATCGAGCTGGAATTCGGCCATGTCATCGGCAAGCGGCGGACTAAACGCATGATCGACAAGTTGAAGGACCACTACATCATCTGCGGCTACGGGCGCGTGGGGCGCGGCGCCGCCGCGGAACTGCAACACTCGGGCGTCCCGTTCGTGGTGGTGGATATCAGCCCGGAACGCGTGGAACGCGCGCTGCTGGCGGGCATGCTCGCCCTGACGGCCGATTCCACCCGCGATGAGACCCTGCGCCAGGCGGGCGTCGAGCGGGCGCGCGGGCTGGTGGCGGCCCTGGCCACCGACGCGGACAACCTCTTTGTCCTGCTCTCCGCCAAAGGCCTCAATCCGCGCATCTACGTGGCGGCGCGCGCGGCCGAGGAAGGCGCTGAAGGGAAGATGCGGCGGGCCGGCGCGGATGCCGTCTTCGCTCCTTATTCCATCGCCGGCCACCGGCTGGCGCAGTCGCTGCTGCGGCCGCACGTGGTGCAGTTTCTCGATTTCACCACCCACGACATCGGCATGGACATTGCCATCGAGCAGGTGCGCGTTTCCGAGACCAGCGAGGTGGTTTCGAGGACCATCAAGGAGATGCAGTACCGCCGCGACGTGGGCGTGATCGTCATGGCAATCCGCAAGGGCGACGGTCACATGCTCTTCAATCCGCCGGCCGACACCGCCGTCGAGGGCGGCGATTACCTGATCGTCATGGGCCGCCAGGAAAACTTGCGCACTTTGGAAGGTTTGCTGGCCGAGTCCGGCAGAACCGCGCGATGAGCCGGCCCGCGTTTGACGGGAGTGCGCGGGGCGGGAATAGAGAAGCCCGCAAGGGCAAGCTAAAGCATGCCCTACCTCGGTTCGCACGGTATAATAGCAGCCGTCGTGTGTAGCCGGCTATGTTGAAGCGTTTTCGTCGATTCATCGATTCCATTGTCTTCGCGGGCCTGAAGCCGGACGCTCCCAGAGAGCAGTCGAAGAGCCTGCGGTGGCTCGGCCCGCTGCGCGGTTTAGTGGACCGTATTCTTTCCAGGCCGGCGCCCTCCGACCCCCTGTATCTCAGCAATCGCACGATCGACCAGAAGGTAATGCTTCGGCTGGCGATCGCAGTGCCGTGCCTCATTCTGGCAGGCATCACGGTGCTCGGGCTGAGCCACTTCTTTCGAGCCAAACTGCCTGGGCCTGCCCCCGAGCCGTCTGCCGCGGTACTGGCGGCGAAGCTCTTGCCGAATGTGGACAAGACCATCAAGATCGAGGTCAACCAGGACGTGCAGGTGTTGGATGCGCATGTCGAGAGTGAGGGCGGCATGAAAGTGGCCGGCACAGTCAAGAACTTCACCGGCCGCCTGATTCAAAAGACCGAGATTGTCCTCAACCTGACCGATACGACGGGCTCGTTCCTGGGAGCGGTGAGCGCCCAGGTGGACAACCTGGCTCCCAACGCCACTGTGGATTTCCAGATTCCCATCGAGCAGAAAGACGCTGCTTTCGCGCTGGTGCGGGAAGTCCAAACGCAGTAGGGGCCGGGCAACTTGTCCGTGCGCAGCCGGATGCCCGGCCCCTACCAGCGTGGTGGGGCGAAGAACTGGAGCGGCTCGAGCGAGGCGATGCGCCACTTCCTGCCGGACTTTTCGACGCGGCATTTCACGCGCTCCCGGCGCCGCTCCGCCACCGCGCCATCCTGTCGATCCACAATATGAACCAGCCAATCCAACTCCACGGCGCGGCTGCGATCATCCCCCTGTTCCTCGACCAACTCGATCGACGATTGCACTTCGGCCTCGCGCAGAAGGGCCGTGACGCCGGCGCGGAGCGCCTCGTACCCCGGCATGGCGGGGTCGAAAGCGTTCAGAAATGCGATGGCATTGGCCTCGCTGAGCGCCGCCGCCATGGACGCAAAGAGGTCCCAAACCTGCTGCGCGGAATCGGCCCGGAGGCGGGCGGCAAGGGGAACCAATAGCAGGGTGCGGCGCGTCATTTCAAGTCCTGTAACTGGCGTTGATCTGAATGTAGCCCTCGGTGAGGTCGCACGTCCAAAAGCGCGCCGTGCCCTTGCCCTTGCCGCGGACCTTCACCCGGATATCGCACTCGGCGCCGTCCAGCCTGCGCTTCAACTCGGGCTCGGAAAATGGCGCCGCCAAGCCTGCGCGGCACACCACGACGCCTTGCATGTAGACGTCTGTTTTGGAAGGATCGAAGGCTACTCCGGCATTGCCGGCCGCGGAGAGGATGCGCCCCCAGTTGGGATCGGAACCGGCCACCGCGGTCTTCACCAGGGGCGAATTGGCGATGGCGCGCGCCATCCGCGCCGCGCCATCATTATTGGAAGTTCCGGAAACCAGGATGGTGATGAACTTGCGTGCGCCCTCGCCATCGCGCGCGATCGCCTGCGCCAGCGATTCCATCACTTGCACGATCCCCTCTTCCACTTTAAGAAGCTCGCGGGGGTCCGGGCGCACGCCGGAAGCGCCGTTGGCCAGCAGCACCAGTGTGTCGTTGGTGGAAGTGTCTCCGTCCACCGAAATGCGATTGTAGCTGCGCTCGACGCCGCGCTTCAGCATGGCGCGCAGTTGCGCCGCCGGAATGGAGGCGTCGGTCATGACGAACCCCAGGGTGGTGGCCATGCGCGGCTGGATCATGCCCGAGCCTTTGGTCATGCCCGCCGTGCGCACCACGCCGCGCCGCAGGCTGGTTTCGGCGAATGCGGTCTTGGGCACCAGGTCGGTGGTCATGATGGCGTGGGCCGCCTCGTCGAAGCGATCAGTGCCGAGCCCGCTCACGAGCCGCGGCAGGGCGTCGATGATTTTCCGCGGATCGAGTTCCACCCCGATTACGCCGGTGGAGGCCGGCAGAACCTGCGAGACCGGCAGCTTCAGAAGTTTCGCGGCTGCCTTGGAGGTGGCGAGCGCCACCGCGTCGCCGGTGCGGGTGGCGCAATTGGCGTTGCCGGCGTTCACCAAGATGGCCCCCACCAGGCCGCCCGACACCTTCAAATGGCGCCGGCAGAGCTTCACCGGAGCGGCCTGGACGCGGTTCTGGGTAAACACGGCGGCGGCGCTGGCAGGGAGACCCGTGACAATCAAGGCCAAGTCGTCCTTCTCCACCTTGCGGATGCCGGCGTAGGTGGCGGCGTAAGCGTAACCGAGCGGCAGATTCAAAGGTGCAACCCTCCTATATCCTCATTTTCGGCCAAGCGCTGGCCGTTGGCAAAATCGGCGGCGGAGATCCGTTTGCGGCCTTCGAGCTGAACCTCGAGAAGCTCGAGGGCGCCGGAGCCGCAGCGTACAACTAGGGGCCGGAGGCCGGGGGCCAGGGGCCGGGGGCCGGGGGCCAGGGGCCAGGGGCCGGGGACTGGACGCGATTTCCAGATGTGCAGGGTTTGGCCGCGGAAGGTGGTGTATGCGCCGGGCCAGGGTTGCAACCCGCGCACGCGATTGTGGATCGCTTGGGCGGGCAGGCTCCAGTCCACCAACCCGTCTTCTTTCTTCAGCAGGCGTGCGTAGGTGGCCTGCGACGAGTCCTGTTTTTCCGGAACGATAGTGCCCGCCGCCAGACCGGCGAGCGTTTCCACCAGCAGATCCGCGCCCATCGCGGCCAGGCGTGCCCCGAGTTCCACGGCGTTCTCGTCCGGCCCGATCTCCGTCCAGCTCTTGAGGAGCATGTCGCCGGTGTCGAGGCCGGCGTCGATGCGCATAGTGGTGACGCCCGTGCGCGTTTCGCCGTTGAGGATGGCCCATTGAATGGGTCCAGCCCCGCGGTACTTGGGCAACAGCGACGCGTGTACGTTGACAATCCCCAGCGGCGCCAAGTCGATCACCGTCTGAGGGATGATCTGGCCGTAACCCACCACTACCATGGCCTCCGGCTGGAGCGCGCGCAGGAATTCGACGGCTTCCGGCAGCTTTACGCGCTCCGGCTGGCGGACGGGGAGGCCCAGCCGCGCGGCCGCTTCCTTCACGGGCGGCGGCGACGGGTGCTGTCCGCGGCCGCGGGGCCGGTCGGGCTGGGTCACCACCGCCAGCACCTGGTGCCCGGCCTCCACCATGCGCTCGAGCGTGGGGACGGCGAAGGCTGGAGTTCCCAAAAAGACCAAGTGCATCCGGCGCCTCAGCCCCACTCCCCGGAACGTTGAAGTTTCTTGATCTTGCGCTTCATCAGGTCGCGCTTGAGCGCGCTGATGTGGGTGATGTAGAGGCGGCCGTTGAGGTGGTCGGTTTCATGCAGGAACGCGCGCGCCAGCATGTCTTCGCCGGTTCTTTCGAACTCCTCGCCGCGGGCGTCCCTGGCGCGCACGGTGACGCGCTTGGCCCGCCGCACCTGCTCGCGAAATCCCGGGATGCTGAGGCAGCCCTCCTCGCCCTCCTGCTTTCCCTCGACGCGAACGATCCGGGGATTGATCAAGACGAGTTTGTCGGCCGGATTCTCACCATTGGAGACGTCGATGACGGAGATCTTCCTGGAGAAGCCGATCTGCGGCGCGGCCAGCCCAACGCCTTTGGCGGCGTACATCGATTCGAACATATCCTCCAGGAATTTGTGCAGCTCCAAGGTATCGAATTCGGTAACCTCTTCGGCCTCGCGCTCCAGCACCGGGTCGCCCAACTTCACAATTGGATAAACCATAAGACTCAGAAACTCCTCACCTGTTCCAGGTAGCCTTCGAAATTCCGTCGAGTCTCGCCGAGCGAGTCGCCGCCGAACTTTTCGAGGAAGGCCTGCGCCAGCACCATCGCCACCATGGCCTCCCCGATGACGCCGGCGGCCGGCACCACGCACACGTCGGAGCGCTCATAGGCTGCGAGCGCCGGTTCGCGGGTGGCCAGGTCGACGGATTCGAGCGGCCGCCGCAGCGTGGAAATGGGCTTGAGCAGCCCGCGCACCAGCACGTCCTGGCCGTTGGCGATGCCGCCTTCGAGGCCTCCCGCGCGATTGGCGCCGCGCGTAAAGCGGCGCGCCTCGCGATCATAGTGGATGGTGTCCTGCACCTTCGATCCGAAGCTGGCCGCGCCCTCCGCCGCGCAGCCGATTTCGACTCCCTTCACGGCCTGAATAGAGACGATGGCCTGCGCCAGGCGGCCATCCAGACGCGAATCCCAGGTCACATGCGATCCCAGCCCAACGGGGACGCCGCGCGCCACTACCTCGAAAACGCCGCCGACGGTATCGCCGGTGCGGTACGCCTCGTCGACCACGGCTTTCATGCGGACTTCGGTTTCCGCGTCCACGCAGCCGAGCAGCACTTCCGGCTGGCGGCTGAGAGCGACAAGCTCATCCCAGGCGACCGCGCGCTGGAGCCGCACAGGGCCCACGGCAATCACGTGGCTCAGCACCTGGATGCCGAATTCCCCGAGCAGCGCCTTGGCCAGCGCGCCCACGGCCACGCGCGCCGCCGTTTCGCGCGCGCTGGCGCGCTCCAGGATGTAGCGCGCGTCGTGGAAATCGTACTTGATGGCGCCCGCCAGGTCGGCGTGGCCGGGCCGCGGCCGCGTCACCGGCTTGCGCTGGCCCGCGGCACCCTCGGCGTCTTCCACCGGCAGCGCCTCGGCCCAGTTCTGCCAGTCGCGGTTGCGGATGACGATGGCCACCGGGGAGCCGATGGTGCGGGAATGGCGGACGCCCGCCACAATCTCGGCGCGGTCCTCCTCGATCTTCATGCGGCCGCCGCGGCCGTAGCCCTGCTGGCGGCGCCACAGCTCGTGGTTGACGGCGCTCAACGATATGGGTATGCCGGCGGGAAGCCCTGCGAGCGTCGCCACGAGGCACTCACCATGGGACTCTCCGGCCGTCTCAAAGCGCAACATCGGGTGAGAATTCTCATCGTAGCAGACTCGAACAATTATCTGGCTATGTGCGTATCGAGATGATGGAGGCGGAGGTTTGCCGTGGTGAAGTTTCTGCTGTGGTGCATTCTACTGGTGCTGTGCTGGCCCCTGGCCCTGATCGCGCTGGTGCTGTACCCCTTGGTTTGGCTGCTGCTGCTGCCGTTCCGCCTGGCGGGAATTGCAGTCGGCGGCGTGCTCTCGCTGGTGTGGGCGCTGGTCACGCTGCCGGCGCGCCTGCTACGGGCACTGTAACGCCCGGGGAACGAGAAACTAGCCTGGCAGGCGGAACTCCGCCTGCGCCGGTATCGCCGACTGGTGGAAGGCCCGCGAACCCTGGGTGCGGAATTCGTACCGCTCGATCGTCACGGCCGCCCCCTTTTCATTACTCCGGACGACACAGCCGTAGATCATGAGCTTCATGGGGCAGGAGTCGTTGAGCAGAACCGGCCAGCCCATGGACAATTCGATCGGCATGCCGATGGTGAGCGCGCTCTCGGTGGTGAACCACACTCCGCCACTCGATATGTTCAGGGTTTTCCCCGAACCGGTCTCGGCGATGCGCTGGCCGTAAAGCATCTTGTAGCGCAATTCCTGAGCGATCTCGAAGCGCCGTTTCGTGCGCCTCTCCCGCTGTCCGTTGGCGACGGTCTGTTCCTCGCGAATCTCGGTCACCACGCACCACCTCCCTCTCGCAAACCTACACTGGGCCGGCGCTGCGCTCAAGATGTCTTTAGTTAGTCCGGAGGCGCTATCCGGCGGGAAGCGGCGCCCCGGCCGCGGGCGCCTGAATTTACGGCACAAACCGAGCGCCAGAAAATCCTGAAAAAATACTGGACAACAAGGCCTGAAATTGCTAGTATAAAGTTAATACAGACAGCATCCCTGGCGGTGAGTCCCCTCCCACCGCCAACCCCTCTGAGTGCAGGCCCCGAGAAATCCAACTCGGGGCCTTTTACTTTTGCCGGCAAAACAGAGGTGAAAGGACTGCCAGTACTAGATGAAGTACCCACAAACTAGGGGATCAGCCTCCCCCCTTAAAAAAACATTGAGAAATCACTAGACAAGCAGATCTTAAACTGCTACTATTAATCCAACACAGACAGCATCCCTGGCGGTGAGTCCCCTCCCACCGCCAACTCTCTGAGTGCAGGCCCCGAGATACCCAGCTCGGGGCCATTAATTTTTGGGGCCGGTTTCTCCCACCTATGGGAGCTTGCGTTGCAAGCTCACCGGGGCCCGTTCGCGATCCAGTCCCTCGAAATGGAAGCGCCATTCCAGCGGGACCGTTTCCGGCAGGTAGCACTTCCGGTCATCGCAGGCCTGGTATCGCAATAATCCCCTGAGGATTAGCTCGCCCGTGGGGGTGACCAGCGGCCTCACGGCGTTCTCCGGTCCGAAGGTGATCTCCCGCGTGATCCGCACGCGCCCGCGATATACCGGCACCGTCTCACCGATGGCCTTCAGGTGCAACTTCTGCGAGGCCGGGTACTGGAAGGGAAGCACCTTCGCCGCAGGGCTTTCCTCCAGCTTCCAGTCGATCGGAGTGTAACCCTCGACACCGGGAGCGTAGACGTGCATATTGGGCTTGAGATCGAGTTCCAGGCTGAGCACGATGCGCTCTCCCGGCCGCGCCACAGCCATGCTGGCCGCCGTGGTCAGGCGAAGGTGGTTGGTCTCCACAGAGCCGCTGACCGCATCCGCCAAGGCTCCAAACTGCCGCACCAGGATGTCGGAAGCGGATATGCGCTCGCGAAAGTCCTCTTCGAAGTACTTAGCGACGACCGTTCCCTTGGTATCCAGGATGAACATTCCGGGGTACGGAATGCCGAACTGCGCCGTGCCGGGCTGCACCGTGTCATTCAGGATGCCGAAGGCGCGGATGATCTTCGATTGCGGATCGGAGAGCAGTGGGAAGGTGATGTGCCTGCGGTCGGCGAAGTTCTTCAACACCTCTACTGAGTCGTAACTGACGGCCGCCAGCCCCAGGCCCTGCTTCCGTATGCGGTCCAGGTTCTGTTCCAGCTCCACGAGCTGGATCTTGCAGAACGGTCACCAGTCGGCGGAACGGAAGAACACCAGCATGGCGCCTTTGGGGCCCATGATGGACTGCAGCGTCTGGGTCCGGCCCGCCTGGTCCAGCGCCGAGAGATCGGGCACCGGGCTTCCCGCGGCCGGCCCGGTCTTGATGTTCTGCCCATAGAGCGCCGCAAGAGCGGCAAACGAAAGCCAGGAGACTCGACGCATATAGACCTAGTGTAGTACGGAGTCCGGACAAGCTAAAGAGAGACTTGCAAAATAAACCCTCGCAGCAGGCATGCGCGGATTCCTGACCCTGTTCGTCGACTGGCGGCTACGTCAGAGCGTTACTGAATCAATGCAGATTGAGATTTGCGCCCAGA
>Ga0326728_10017011_pt1 | contig 14684 bp, 15 predicted proteins | sample MB3enrmetagenome_FD_207602 | JGI IMG/M metagenome (GOLD analysis project Ga0326728, IMG submission 207602) | Lab enriched peat soil microbial communities from McLean, Ithaca, NY, United States - MB31MN | ecosystem: Environmental > Terrestrial > Soil > Wetlands > Peat | place: USA: New York...
TAAAGATGTATACCTTCTCTCTCGCCTCAGCGGGCCGGTAATAAATGTTCTGGATGACGTGCCGCACCTGGTCCACTTTGATCATCATCTGCGGTGGATCGGGCGGAATCACCATAACGTCGGGGTGCGTTTGCACGAAGATGCGAGTTTCTTTTTTGTCCGTTTCGCGTAGATTCTCCCGCGACTCGATGGCCTCGGCAAAGCGCGCATCCAAGTCCGCCGCTTGAGCAATGCGGAGACAATTCACGCAGCGCCCGCAGAAATCGGGAAGCTCTACGGTTGAGCCAGCGCGGTCCTGCTTGTCTGCGGATTCAGCTTCGCTCGCCGGCGGCTCTTCAAAAAGTAATCCGGCAGCGGCCGGTTCCTTGCTCGGCTTGGCAACCCGTTCCTGGTTCTCCAGGCAATTCATGGCGCGCGCCAACATGAGCGCCAGCGTATATTTGCCCGAGCCGCGCGCTCCCGCCAGGATCACAGCGTGTGGAAAGTGGCCGCGATCAAGCATCTCCCGCAGCCGCTCGACAGTTTCGGCATTGCCAATGAAATCGGAAAAGGGCATAAGAGCAGCTTCTAGCCTCTAGCTACTAGCTTCTAGCTAGCTGATATATAGAACACTTTCTGCATCCGGTTCGATTCGCCAGGTTCTTTTGTCATCCCCGGCTAAGCCTCGGGTCACTACGACGCGAGCAGCGTGCAGCACAAGCTAGGAGCTAGTGGCTAGCAGCTAGGAGCTAAGTCTCAACTTCTTTTTCACTAACTCCATAATCACCGCATGCGTCTGCTGCGGCGTGCCACGCGCGTCAAGTAGCTGCACTCTGTGCGGTTCGCGTTGCGCGATAGCGAGGTAAGCGTGGCGCACGCGCCCAAAAAATGCCCGGCTTTCCTGCTCAAACCGGTTCTCGTCCTTTTCGGGACGCACGCTTTTGTGTCGCCGGTTGCGCCGGCGCGCCCGCTCCACGCTGAAAGAAACTTCGTTGTCGAGCAGAATGGTCAAGTCGGGCTGCAAGCCGCCACACAGAATCTCATGGAGCGCGAGCACGGGCTTCGTTCCCAGCTTGCGGCCCGCTCCCTGATAAGCCTCGGTCGAGTCGGTAAAGCGGTCGCACAGCACGACCCGCCCCCCCGCCAGCGCCGGAAGAATGACCTCATGAATATGTTGCGCGCGCGAAGCGAACATCAGCGCCATTTCTGCCAGCGGAGAAAGTCCAGAAGTCGTCGAATGCAGCAGCACTTCCCGAATCTTCTCGCCGGCTGAAGTGCCGCCCGGTTCTCGCGTCAACGTGACCGCGACGCCGCGCGCCCGCAGCGCCCGCGCCAGCTTCTCGATCTGCGTGCTCTTGCCGCTGCCGTCGAGCCCTTCAAACGTGATGAATTTTCCGCGCGACACATCGGCATGATAGCAGGCGGACGATGCAGGGTGCGGAGTGAATCAAATCAGTTTCTATAGCGCAACCGGCTGTCGGTCAGTGGAAATTTCGCCGGCATCCGCATCCTCCCGCATGAACACTAGCACTTCCTGGCGCACCGGCGCGCTCCACACTGGCGCAAACGATTGCCGGTGCAGCGGCGAAGGTCCGTGCGCACGCAGAGCCTCCAGATGATGCGGCGTGCTATAGCCCTTGTTGGAGGCAAGGCCATACATCGGATACACCGGGTCCCACGCGGTAATCATGCGGTCGCGTTCCACTTTTGCAATGATGGAGGCCGCAGCAATCGACGCCGAGAGCGCATCGCCATGGATGATCGCTTTCTGCGGCAAATCGCAATCAAGCTTCACCGCGTCGACCAGCAAATAGTCGGGCCCTCGAGCAAGCAGTTGGCAAGCGCGCAGCATCGCCAGCCGTGACGCCTGGTAAATGTTGATCTGATCGATGCGGGCGACATCCACGGCGGCAATGGACCATGCGATCGAATGCTCGCGAATGCGAACCGCCAATTCCTCGCGCCGCTCCGCTGGCAGCAATTTTGAGTCCCGCAGGCCTCGAACCCGGTACGCCGGATCGAGAATCACCGCCGCCGCCACCACCGGCCCAAACAGCGATCCGCGCCCGACTTCATCCACGCCCGCGACCAGCTTCGCGCCCGCAGCCCATACCTGCTTTTCAAAACGCAGCGTGCAGTGCAGCTTCTTCAGCAGCCGCAGCTTCGCCGCGGAAGCGGAAAGACCAGCCTCCATCAGATTTCCGTCGGCTTTTCGCGATTTCGGCACGAGAGTTGAGTGGAGATCTTGTAAAGAATCTTCGCCGAGGACGCTGGAAAGAACAAGCGGAGTTTTCGAGCTGTGCTCAGGGAGGGGATTGTATGGAGATTTTGTAAAGGACCGTGCGAAAGAATCGTGCAGCAGGGAATGTGTGGCGGCGGGCTATGCACGCCTTGCTATGTCCCAAACCAGAGAATGCAGGGAGGCGGGCTCAATTCCTCCAGAGCCCGCGCGCCTAGACTGCCAGCCGGCGTCGGCACCGACGCCGGCCCGTCCAAAAAGCTTACTGCGCTTCCTTTTCTACTTCTTTCAACCGCGCGGCCTTGCCCTTCAGTGCGCGCAGGTAATAGAGTTTCGCGCGCCGCACCTTGCCCGACCGTAAGACGTCGATCTTGTCGATCACCTTTGAATCGCGCGGGAAAATGCGTTCCACGCCTTGCCCGAAGCTGATCTTGCGCACGGTAAAGCTCGGTTGCGCGCCCCGGCTCTGCGCGATCACCACGCCCTCAAACGCCTGCAGGCGTTCCTTTTCGCCTTCGCGGATCTTCACCTGCACGCGAATCGTGTCGCCGGGTCCGAACTTGGGTAGATCGGTGCGGCGGGTCTTCGCCAGCAGTTTTTCGATGATTGCATTACGCATTGACTTTTTCCTTCCTGTCTTTTCCCTGACTCAAAATTCCATGATTTAGAAATCTCTTGCCTGTTACCGTTGGCTCTTGATCCGGGCCAGCAATTCCGTGTCTTCTTCGCTCAGCGACGTCTCTTCGATCAAATCCGGACGGTTGCGCAGCGTCTTTTCCAGCGCCGTCTTCCGCCGCCAGCGCCGGATCTCTTCGTGGTTGCCGTTCACCAGCACCTCCGGCACCGCAATCCCACGAAACTCCGCCGGCCGCGTGTAATGCGGATAATCCAGCAATCCACCCGACCCGCACGTCGAATTCGGACCGTCCTGTGTGGCGCGGGCGCCCTCGCCCGCGCCCAGGTCCGCCAACCTCTCGCCGGCGTCGTTGCCTTCCGACACCTGCTCCGTCGTTGTGAACGACTCCTGCCGCGTCGAAGCCTCGTTGCCCACTGCGCCCGGGATCAGCCGCGTGACCGTATCTACAATCACCGCTGCGCCCAGTTCGCCGCCACTCAACACATAATCGCCGACCGAAACTTCGCGGTCCGCGAGATGCTCGCCGACGCGTTCATCCACGCCTTCGTACCGGCCGCAGATCAGCACCATCCGCTCCAGCGCCGCCAACTCCGAAACCAGAGCCTGATTCAGCCGCTGCCCCTGCGCCGAAAGCAGAATCACCGACTGTTTCGCCGCGCCGGGTGTTCCTTGCCCCGACAACCGCGCTTCCCGCGGTGCAATCCCGTCCAGCGACTCGACGCACTCGAAAATCGGCTCCGGCTTCAGCACCATGCCTTCGCCGCCGCCGAACGGCCGGTCATCCACGGTGCGGTGCTTGTCTTTCGTAAAGTCCCGCAAATCGTGAATGCTGACTTCCACCAGCCCCGCCAGGCGCGCCCGGCGGACAATCCCAAAATCCAGCGGCCCGCGAAAGAACTCCGGAAAGATCGTGACAATGTCGATCTTCATCGGGGGACCAGTCGTTGGTCGTTCGTCATTCGTCGTTTGGCAACCCAGCTAAGTTTCATGCTCGTCCACACTTCACCGCTACGAGCCCGAACGACTGACGACCAACGACTAACGACGTTCTTTTTCCGTCACTGGCGCGTTCACGTCCAGCAGCCCTTCGGGCAGCCGCATGCGAACCTGTTTGCGCTCGATGTCAACCTTCTCCAGATACGCTTCCGCGAACGGAATCTCGTACGGCAGTTTGGCTTGGTTGTCCTCGCCGCGAACTACCAGCAGCGGAGCTTCTCCCGCGCCAAACACAACGTCAACAATCTTTCCCACTTCGCGGTCGCCGTCGAACACCGTGCATCCGGCCAAATCGCTCAGATAAGTCCAACCCGGCTCCAGTTCCGCCCGTTCGCTGCGTGGAACCTGAAGCTCCGCGCCCTTCAAGACCTCGGCGTCCGAAATCGACTCGACGCCGGTAAACTTCAGCACCAACAGACCCTTATGCGGCCAAAGCTCCTCAACTGTCAACTCGCGCCGCTCGCCGGGCTTGTCTCCGGTTTTCTCTCTGGTCGCTGCTCCGGCTTTCGGCAGCGCCCACAGCTTCATGCCTTGCCGGAAACGATCCGGAACATCTGTGTGCAACTCAACCGCGACTTCACCGCGCCGACCCTGAGTCTTGACGACCAACGCCAGGCTGACCCATTCTTCAGTTCGGTCGTCGGCCGCTGGCGTCATGACTCTGCTGCTATTCCAAGATCTCCAGCGCGTAGCGCTTGTCGGTCTTTGTGCCTACGGAACTCAGCACTGTACGAAGCGCGCGCGCGATTCGCCCCGAACGACCAATCACCTTGCCCATTTCGTCCTCGGCCACTTCGAGTTCGATCACCGTCTCGTCGCCGTCTTCGTACTCTTCGACAAAGACCTCTTCCTTCTTGTCGACCAGTTCCTTGGCAATGTGCTCAATCAAGGCGCGCGCGTCGGGCAACGGTTCAGTCATTGCAGGGCTCCTGAAATGTTCGGGTCTTAGCCAAGCGAATCCGGCCGAATCGAATCACGGCCGAATCGGATCACGACCAGCCAGCAAAGCGCCGTCATGATCGATAGCGCATCGCACAATCCTAATGGGCGATCAACGCGGCGCAATCAGATGCGAGCCGAAACTTACGCTGGCGGCGCAGACGCTTCGGCAGCCGGAACTGGCGCTGGCGAAGGCGTTATCTGCGAAGGTGTCAGCGGAGCGCTCGCTGCTGGAATCGGCATCTTCAGCAGTTTCGCTACTCGGTCCGAGCACTTGGCGCCTTTCGAAACCCAATACGTTACGCGCTCGCGCTTCAGTTCGAGCGTGGCTGGATTCGTCCGCGGATTATAGGTTCCTACGACTTCCACGGGACGGCCGTTGCGCGCGCGTTCCTTCTCGATGACTACGACGCGATAATACGGTTGTTTGCGCGCGCCAAAGCGCGCCAGACGGATCATTAACACAGACTTCGTTTCCTTTGTTCCGGATGATTCCGGCAGGGTTGAGACAAACCATTATTATGCCGTAGGTTAGCAGCTTCCGCAAGCGGCGCTCGGGCACTTCGCTGGTTTGGGAGCGATTGAATTGACTCTAATCACTTGGGAGCGAAGTGGGAATCGGTTGTCGATCTGCGGCGCGAGAAGCGGGTTTCGTTGTGAGGGTTGAAGGCTAGTTCGGCAGCGGATGGCTTCTCCTTTTTTTCGCCTGAAAATAAATATTTGGATGGGGTGGTTTGGAGGAGGGATTTTTCTGGATTTCTTGGCTCGCTGGTGTTTACTGGTTGGTAACGGGGGTACCCCTCCCCCCTACCCCGGTCTATTGGAATCATAGACCTGGAGGCAAAGTCTTGATTCCATTGCCGTTAGAGTCAAAGTCTTGAGCGCATGGGACTTAGCTCTGCTTCCGGCTTCGATTTCGGGCCTTGGGGCTGGCGCTGGTTCTGGCTGCTGGCGTCGGACCCCCGGTTCATCCCGGTCGAAAAGTCAAGCTTGACAAGAGCGAGGCTGGGAGAGCCGTCCTTTTGTTGCGTCATGACTTTTTGGTCATGATGGGCAAGCTTCGGGGACGGACACACCTCAACCCCATCTAACAGGTCATCTGACATTATCGCCGCGATGGGGATGGAAGTCTGTGCGGGCGGTCACGGGGCGGGTGTGATGAAAGGCTAGGATCAGGCGACTTTGAGTCCGGCGATCCCAACCCATTGCTCTTTCTGAAAACCCAGGTACGAACAGTCCCGTTCTGCTCGTGGGATCAGCCAGCGCGTGCGCCAATGGTCCGCCATCTCGTCGAACGGTCGCCTGTACCAACGGAGTCTCTCCGCTTCACCCCTGAGGAACGCCGCGCTGTTCTCGGCAAGGGGTGCGACGTACACTGCACGGTGCACCCCGTGGCGAAGAAGGTCCGGGGGTAGGTCCAAAGATTGCAAGGCCCTTCTCGCTAGACGAATTCTGTAGTTCGGGCCGCACCCAAACTTATATCGATTGACTTCGTCGTCCCCGCAGATTCGCAACAGGTGCCGGAGCTTTTCGAACGTTCCGTTTGCCAAGTGGAAGTGACCGTAACCCTCCGTGAACCCGACTGGCCGGAATACGTCTTCTCCCCCGTACCGCAGCCTGTTGTAGATGGAGGACCGTCCTAGAGCGCTGGTGACTGTTACCAGCGCTAGACGCCTTTCCGCCTTTCGGTGCAGGATCACGGACCTCACGTTTCCATACTTCTGCTTGAAGACAGATCGAATGTAGTCGCTTGAAGCGAGCAGGGCCATTAACTTTGCGCCTAGGAGCTGATTGTAGGGCGGAACAGCTCCGAGTACGTATGCGTCCATAACGGAGGCGAGTCGTTTCTCGCGGTCGCGCACATCCCAGCCTATCCATTCATCTCTTGTTCTCAGATTGAAAACGGGATCTGTCATTCCAAGAAGGCCCAGAAGTTTCCCGTTTGCCCTATCAAAGACGACCACGCGGAATCGGCGGCCGAACCCCCGCGACACCGGTACGCTCCACCAAAGGGATGCGGTGCGGAAAAGGGCTGCAAGCTCCTCGTCTTCGCCGACGAGTATGGGATAAGGATCAACGCGATTTGGTCGAACTTCATCCCCCGAGGCAAAGTACTTTTGGACTCTGGGAAACCACTTTTCGGTGAAGGCTTGCTCTTCGAGGAGCCTAATTCCGCGCGAGTGGAAGTGGATGTCTCGAACATCCTGCTTGTCATACTGACGTTGCTTCAGAAGGTGGTCTCGGTCGAGTTTGAAGCCCTGCTTTCGAAAGAGCGCAAGAAGCTCGGAGCGCAGTTCTTCTTTAAAAGGCTCGTGTGAGTGGGAGGCCCTTCGGGTCGTCTGTTTCGTCTTGGGCTTCGGCATTTACTTGTAGAGTCTCTTTTCCACCATCTTGTCGAATTCTAGGACACGAACAGGAATTACGAACGGGTGGGATGACGTGACAAAGTACAGGTTCCCCGGAATTGTTTCCCGCTGGATGAAAGAACTGACAACGCCGTCATAATTGATATTTGACTTAACGAGGGCTTTAATGTCGTCCGAGTTTCCCATGTAGAACGTGAAGAAGTTCTCTGCTTGGCTGCGTATTTCGTCAGAGATCGCCGATGGGCGCTGGGTGATCGCGACGAGGCCGATGCCAAATTTGCGCCCTTCCTTGGCCACGCGGACAAATGGGTTGCTGGATGTCTTTACCTGATCGTCCGACAACACATTTTGCGCCTCCTCCACGATAATTACGGTCGGGATCACTTGCTCGTCTTTGGCTTCCGTGTAGTTCTTCTTGTTGTCTTCGAACAGCTTTCTGACAATCATTGTCGAAATTATCGAGGCATCAACGCTGTCCCTCAAGGAAAGGTCGATCACCACTGTCTTGCCCTGCTTCAAAAGTGTGAAGGTGTCTTCCATAAGCTTCGATGAGGAGGAGTGGACTCCGCCCTCGTCGATAAAATGCCGAATTCGCTTTCGAATCGCCATGATTGTGCCGCGTGCGCTCTTGTCCTGCTTCTTGTCGTCTCCTTCATTCTTGGAGCCGAAGAAATCCGGGAAGTCCTTGTACAGACTTTGCGGCGAATCGCAGTAAGAATCGATCTTATTTATGAACCCCTCGACTTGCTTGTCGTCCAGGTAGAGGAGGAACGATTTCATTACTTCGCTGAAGCCCGCCGAGAATGTCAGGATGTCGCCGACGGTCATGTGCTTATGGGTGTCGACCTGCACCTTCCCCCCGTGGGTGAAGCCTTTCGGTTTGGCAATCTTGCGGTCTGAGTAGACTACAAGGTTCTGCCGTATTTTTTCATCGTCCACGTCCCCAAGCCCCACTGTCTGGGAGGCGGTTTTTGAATAGTATTCCCCGTTCAAATCGAAGACGAGTTTTCCGAAAGAATTGTCGCCAATAACGGTGCAAAGCAAGACCTTTACAAAATTCGTCTTCCCGAACCCCGACTGCGCGAAAACCATGGTTCTCTTGGATTTCAACCTCGTCGTGTCGAACAGGATTTGCCCTTTTTCCTTTTGGACATCCTCCCCGATGCACAAGTGCCCGATCGCGACTCCTTTTTCATTGCCCATGTTGAGGATGTGGGCAACTTCCGAGGGGTTCAGATGGCGCGCGTGATATGAGACGACCGGCAGCTTCCGTACTGCGGTGGTAAAGGAAATCGATGTTCCGGTATCTGTGAAGGTGCCCAGCATCCGGACCTTGTATGTATAGCTAAACATTTTTTGCTTGTCGCGGTCGGACAACTCCCGCTCGGCTATGCGCGCGTAGTGCACGGCCACAAGGGTCTTGTCCTGCGACCGGAAGAGCGGATCTTCATCATAGACTTCGGCCTCGACGCGGGCGAGGTATTTAGTGCCGCCCTCATTCTTTGGGGAAAGCACGATGAAGTCGCCCACGCTCGGCGACGCCTTTGCATCTTCATAGGACGAGTAAATCAGGAGGGCATCTTCGGTAGTCTTTTGACCGTAGAGGACGCCGAAATCCTTTCTCTCCATATCGGACTCCTTCAGAAACGGGAATGCAGGTCTAGAAACAGGTTCTCGATGTCGGTGTGGTCCATTTGCTGCGATGAATATAGTGCGTTCTTGACGCGATTGATTGCCTCATCTCTAAAATCGCCGGTGAGGGAGACAAGGTTGTGCGCTTCAACAAGAGGATAGGGATAGCCGAGGATATAGTGCTCCTGAGTCGTAGCCGTGAGTTGAAGCATCACCTTGGCCACCGTAGCCATATCGCGATCAGCAGATTTGTTGGCGATGCCTGGAATGCAGTCGTAGATGTTTAGGTCGCAGATCAGCCAGTCATAGTTCTGTAACTTTTCGACGTAGTCGAGCCGGGTAGCGAAGAACAAGCCAAAGCCCCTCCCGCCTAAGATGTCTTTCTTTGCGTACATGCTGCTTCCCGCCCCGGAATAAGCTGCCTCCAACACGTCGTCGCGTACCTCAAAGTAGCAGCAAAGCTTTTGTCGCTTGGCATCGTTGGTTTTGAAGGGAAACTCGGGTTTCAGCTTCGACTGAAGATAGTTGTCAATCTTTGAGTAGGTATAGGCAAGCTCCGTTTTTATCGGGCTCTGCTTCGTCGCCGCGACAATATTGACTTTTTTCTCATGCAATAGATGGCCGAGTTTTATTAGATAGCGCTGTTTTATGTTCAGGCTGCGAAGCGTCCCGTCCCGAAGAATGATGTCGCCCTCGTTCAGCGGAGCATCTCTGACGATCTCATAAACGCACGCCCATTCCAGAACTTCCTGGCAAAAACTCAATAGGACGGAAGAACTTTTGGTCACTATGTCTCTATCGTATGGAAAAACGTCTTGCGCTGGGTCTCCAAAGAACGCGACCAAGGCGCTAACGGCGGGCAGCGAGAGAAATTCATCATAGATGTCAAGCAGGTCTTTCTCGCTTAGCACAAGCATCTTGGTGCCGTGGAGTAGCTCGCCCAGAACTACGGGATCATCGCTCGCATTCATTCGCAGTTGTCGGCCGTTCTGAAAACAAACGTACCCTGCCTGATAAAAGCAGAGCGAAATGCCGTTGTAGAAACTATGTGTGATCCTGCTGCCATCGATCGCATAAAAGCGGGTGCTCTGCGAATCTATTAGATCGAAGGGCATGATCTCGAACACTTGCGGCGTCTCGATATTATCGGGCGTGCCGACGACAGGAATGTGGTAGTCCCGCGTCGTTCTGTTGTGGATTTCAGAGGCGACGCCGGCGATGACGTTGTCAGGGATGTTGAAAAATTGCATTGAGTCCTTTTGACTCTCCAGGAAAAAAGGGCCACGGGTTCTCCCCCGTGGCCCCCTCGGTCGGGAACATTATCTAACAGGGGGGAGTAAGTTGTCAGCGACCTCGTTTGGGGCTAAGTGGGGTGGGGGCGATGAGGGCAGGTCGCGCGTACGGGGGGAACTGCCTTCAGCTGCTTGGTGCGGTTGAGGGGGTAGGGGTCCTTCGACTCCGCGAGAGATTCGCTTTGCGAATCTCTCGCTCCGCTCAGGATGACACGGCTTTGGAACTTTAATCGCATCGGTGAACCGCTGCGCCACCCAAAATCGGAGTCTGCGGAGCCTAGAGCTCTCAGGCTCTTGAGCATCGGGCCAGGAAGTCAAAACACCCACCCTAACGTCGCGGCACAAGAGTCGGGATGGGATTGAATTTATTTCCGCGACGTTAAGGATGGGGCACCCTCCTAGTCCTAGACGCGCACACAAGAGAAGGGCCACGGACTTCCATCCGTGGCCCCCCTCGGTCGCCGCTCAGGAAGACACGGGGTTTAAGGGGCGGACTCGCCCGGCGGCGGCAGATGATCTACATCGAGCGTCTCAACCACCCACAAGGGCGGCTTCTTCACGTCGAACTCCACCCACTTCTGCCCATCCCAATAGTGATGACGGATGTAGGGATGATGGACTGTTCCTTCTTCGGTGGTGGTCCACTTCGGCAGGCGGTCAAACATGGCCAGCAACTCGGCCTCGTACTCGCGGGTTGCTGCGCGGAGTTCGGCCTCGCGAACCGCTCTCAGTTCTTCCGGCGATGGCTGCTGGGGCGGTTTTTCGACACAAGGAAAGGAAACACTGCGATAAGAACTACGGCTGAACTGGCGTGCCATAACAAGCTCCTTTCACGCGTTCGAAGTAGTTCCTGATTCTGCGGGTCGTACTCTGCCGCAACGTCATGACTTATCGGGCTATGACGGGGACGGAAACACCTCAACCTGGCTAACAGGTCATGTGACATTTTCGCGCCGGTGGGGATGGAAGTCTGTGCGGGCGGTCACGGGAGGGGTGTGATGAAGGTTTAGGGGTAATTTGCAACACGTACAGGAATCCTGTACATTAGAGCTGGAGAATTCTGTGACTGAAACTACGTATACCAGCCTGCGACAGAGTCTGGCTGCGGTGCTTGGCCGGGTGGCGAACGATCATGAGGTAGTGATCGTACGGCGCAAGGGCGAGAAGAACGTGGCGCTGGTTCCGGCCGACGAACTGGCCGGGCTTATGGAGACAGCCCATCTGCTGAGATCGCCGAAGAACGCGCAACGATTGCTGACGGCATTGCGGCGGGCGACGGCGAAGAAGGGGAAGCCGGAATCGCTGGAGCAATTCCGGCGGGAGATGGGACTGGGGCCGGAGCGGCGCGAACCTCGAGGCCGCGGCAAAGGCCGGGCGCGCGTGACGGCGTGAGGCAAGCGGTATTTCATCCAGAGTTCCGGCAGGATCTACGTTATTGGGTAGAAAACGACCGGAAGACCGCGCTGCGCGCCTTTGAACTCATCGAAAGCATCGTGCGCGACCCATTTACGGGAATCGGAAAGCCCGAGCTACTCAAATACATGCTGGCGGGGTGCTGGTCGCGGCGGCTCACGCAGGAGCACCGGTTGGTGTATCGCGTGAGCCAGGATCGGATCGATTTCCTGCAGGCGCGGTATCACTACTAGGTGACTCAGTTGGCCTCGATCAATTGCGGGCGTGGTTGAGGAAGGATTAGCGCGTGTAAGGGGAGAACTCCCTGAGGCTGCGGAAAGCGGTTGAGCGGGTAGGGGTCCTTCGACTCCGCCGGTGGACTCGCTGCGCGAGTCCGCCGGCTCCGCTCAGGATGACTGGATGGTGGCGGCTCCATTCTGTCCCCGGAGTTCCAGGCGCTGCCGGCAAAATGCATAGATCCTTCGTCCACTCGCTTCGCTCGGGCTCAGGATGACAAGGAACTAGCGAACGACCGACGACAGACGACCAGCGACTGGCTACATTCCTGGGAGCTTCATTCCTGCCAGGCGGCGGGCGAAGCTGGGTTTGCCCATCTGCTTGAACATTTTTTTCATCTGGGCGTATTGGCGGAGGAGGTTGTTGACTTCCTGCACGGTGGTGCCGGAGCCGCGGGCGATGCGTTTGCGGCGGCTGCCGTTGATGGATTCGTGATGGTTGCGCTCGAACGAGGTCATGGAGTTGATGATGGCTTCGACGCGGTTGATCTGTTTTTCGTCGACCTTGTCGGCGGCTTTTTGCAGGCCGGAAAAAGCTCCGACGGACGGCAGCATGCTCATCAGGCTCTGCATGGAGCCCATTTTTTTAACCGAGCGGAGCTGGTCGCGAAAATCTTCGAGCGAAAAGCCAGTGCCGGAAAGCGCTTTGGTGGCCAGCTCCGTGGCCTTTTTCTTGTCGACGTGTTGCTCGGCTTTTTCGATGAGCGACAAGATGTCGCCCATGCCGAGAATGCGGGAGACGATACGGTCGGGATGGAAGGGCTCGAGGGCATCGTATTTTTCGCCGATGCCTAAGAACTTAATGGGCTGGCCGGTAACCTGGCGAATGGAGATAGCCGCGCCGCCGCGCGCGTCGCCATCCATCTTAGTAAGTACTACGCCGGTGAGAGTAAGTTTCTTGTGGAACTCGTCGGCGGAGTTAACGGCATCCTGACCGGTCATGGAATCGGCGACGAAGAGAATCTCCTGCGGATTGAGCAGACGCTTGAGCGACTGCATCTCCTCCATGAGCTGATCGTCGATGTGAAGGCGGCCGGCGGTATCGACGATGAGGACATCGCAGCCGGAGTTGATGGCCTCGCGGCGGGCTTCTTTGGCCAGCTTTTCGACGGTGGCGGTGTTGGCTTCGCCGACTTCGCCTTCGTAAATATTGGCCTTGATGGCGGCGGCGACGACTTTGAGCTGTTCGCGGGCGGCGGGGCGGTAGACGTCGACGGAGACGAGCAGCGGACGATGGCCGCCATTCTTGAGCCAGTTGGCGAGCTTGCCGGAGGTGGTGGTTTTGCCGGAACCTTGCAGTCCGGCCATGAGCACAACGGTCGGCGGCTGCGAGGCGAACTTCATCTTGGCCGTGTCGGTGCCGAGGGTGGCGACGAGTTCGTCGCGGACGATTTTGATGACCTGCTCGCCGGGGGAGAGCGCGGTCATTACTTGCTGGCCGACGGCCTTGGCCTGGATGCGGTCGATGAGGTCCTTGACGACTTTGAAGTTGACGTCGGCCTCGAGCAGGGCGAGACGGATCTGCTTGAGCGCGTCGGCGATGTTCTCTTCGGTGAGAACGGCCTGGCCGCGAAGGCTCTTGAATGCGCGTTGTAGTTTTTCCTGAAGATTCTCGAACATAAAGTCACCTTCATTCTAGCAGCGCGGGCGGCCAACCTTTGGAGAACGGTTCTGGCCTTCGATGCCGAGATAGCGCAAGACCATTTTCGGCAGCTCGCGCTCAAGTTGGACCTCGACTTTCGGCACTAGACGGGAAAAATGCTTTGAGTCGCTGGGGAGAACGAGTACGCCCTGCGCTGCGACGCCGACCATCAGCAGAGAAAAGGGAACTGCTGAGTCAGGGTCGGGATGGAGAATTTCGTCGCGCCGAGTCAGGAGCAACTCGCTGACCGCACGAAAGACCTTCCACTCCAGATCCTCGCACTTGCGGACGAACGCGAGGTCGGCGTGTTGCAGAGTGAAGAATGTGTAAGCGCGCAACAGCCCGCGATGAAGGGAATGACCCTTCAAGGTAATCTCAATCACAGAGCGGCAGATGTCCGCCAGGGGCTTGTCCTTCCACCGCTCCGGCTTCAGGAGTGTGCTGCTGTTCCGGTAGTTTTCCTCAAGCATGCGGAGACAGACCTCGCGGAGCAAAGCGTCCTTATCGGGAAAGCGGCGATAGATGGTGCCGGGAGTGACGCCGGCGCGGGCGGCGATGCGGGGGATGGTGGCGCGTTCAAGGCCATCCTTATTTAGAACCTCGGCGGCGGCCTGAAGCAGGCGGGCCAGCGTTTTGCGGCTGCGCGCCTGATGGGCGGGAAGAACGGTTTTCGGCATCAGGGAATATTTTACAGGAAGGCCTTGACACAACGTAAATGTAAATATACATTTACATATGTCATGACCTCGCTCATCGCTAGGATTCTCACCCACCTTTTGGCAGTTTATCTTGTGCTGGCGGCTCCCTGGCTTGGGCGTCTTTGGTATCAGAGGGCGCGGAGGCGGGCCGAAGCCGGCGATCCTCTTGCCAAAACGCGGCTCTACCGCGAGTTAGTGGCCGAGCAGGTCGTCACCACTTGCGCAGTCTGCGGGCTATGGTGGTTCGGCGGAATACCGGGCACGCGTGTCGGTCTATGTGCACCCCGTTCCTGGGCATTGACCGCCGGGTTGGCAGCGGTAATTGGCGGTCTACTTGTGAGCTCGGCGATGCGCCTGCGGCCCAAAGCACAAAAGCTCCGCGAAAAATTGCGGGACAGTGTGGGAGCGCTGCTTCCGGACTCGCTTGGGGAGCAGCGCTGGTTCGCCGTTGTGAGCATCGGCGCCGGAATCTCCGAGGAATTGGCGTTTCGTGGCTTCTTGTTCTACTACCTCAGCGTCTATGTTCCGCAGGTCAATAGCCTGGAGAAGGTTCTGCTTACCTCTCTGATCTTCGGC
>Ga0326728_10017012_pt1 | contig 14684 bp, 14 predicted proteins | sample MB3enrmetagenome_FD_207602 | JGI IMG/M metagenome (GOLD analysis project Ga0326728, IMG submission 207602) | Lab enriched peat soil microbial communities from McLean, Ithaca, NY, United States - MB31MN | ecosystem: Environmental > Terrestrial > Soil > Wetlands > Peat | place: USA: New York...
TAGGGCAAAACATATTATGAAGTTTGATTCTATTAAAAATTAAAAAGCGAATAACAAAAAGAGATAAACATGTTTTTGAATATTGACTTACCTTTTCGGGGATTATTGGTAAAGAAGGGATTTTGAATTTTTTATATTTCTCATAAAGTTCTTTTGTGTCTTGTTTTATATTCTTACACAATTTTCTTAGTTATGTTCCTAAAGGAATGATCCTTTTTCTTTATCATGAAAATTTAGTTATATATCAACTAACTAGGATGGAATTGCCATATTAGAATGATATTTCTGCAGCAGTGTACTAAAATTCTGCAAAATCTGATTGACTCCATGATATAACCAAATAAACGATAATCAACGTTGCTTCTTTCATTATTATAATTTTATTGTTTTTGATTCAATATTTGGATCGTGTATCAGAAGTTCCGTAAATATGCTCTACCTTATTTAATTTTTATACTACAATGTACAACATTTACCATGTACAACAGATTCAACAATAATTTTCCCAATTTTGAGTATTTTGCTTATTTACCTGCATTATGCAAGCATTTAGGAGACATATTTATTCCTTGCATGCATAATACCTGCAATATGCAGGAACAAAAGAGAAAAATAAGTGTTTGGGTGCCTTCTGAATTGTATGACAGTGTGTTGTATGCAGGATATACCAGTCCCACGAATGCAGTTATACAAGGGTTTGAGATGTTAACTCGTGCGCAAAGTGAAGATAGCCCGGAAGAAGTTAGGAGACAAATGCAGGTAATTAGGAGACAAATGCAAGCAGAAATTGATACGTTAAAAAACGAAATTGAAAGGCTTAATGCATCATTGCAAGAAGCACCTGATCCCACAGAGTTTATAGAGATACGTGCCAGATCAAGAGAGTTAGAAAGACATAACGAGACATTGAAGAAAGAACTAGAAATTAGCCAGGAAACACATAGAAACTATATGATGCAGATGCAAACTCTAATCACCCAAAAACAAATAGAAGTACCTGGTGCTAAGAAACCTTGGTGGCGATTTTGGTAAGTTCAACTACAATTAGATAAAGAAATTAAAATGAGCAATAAGATATCTTAGATTAAAAACTGATCAAGTTAAGATTAAAAATATCAACTAGTTTCAGAATTATTATTTTCTACAACTAGATCAAACTTCGCTAGAATTTGTTTTCTAATTTCATCTACATCATTGACATTTATCTCAACATTCGTATTTTTCTTCAAAATTAATTATCAAATAAACACCAATTTTTGATATTAATTGATGGATAAATCCCAAAATTAATTCAATTTAATCAGAAAAAATGCCAACTAATACATAATTAAATAGATTAATTCGCATAAAAATCCCGTAATTAGCTAAAAAACATCAAATAAATTACTACAGCCTGCGAATCCACATAAGCAGTCATTTTCTATTTCGTGATCTCCATCACGATCTCTGCTATGATCAACTTAGATCACAAACACAATCTACCAAATAGTTAATCTAAAAAACCTCTTCGATCATACCGCCCGCTTAAACCACTTTAGAGACTACATACTAAATTTGATGGAGCTGCCATCAAAATCATACTGCAATTAAATGGAACACTACCTTGACCCTATAGCAGGCTATTAAATGATCATACTTATGGAAAAAAGCTGGGATACCTACTACCTTATGAAGCAACATGTGTCCACATTATGATCCAGATCAGTCAATGCGAAATTAAGCTGTTTAGGAAGAGCCAAAACACATTGTTTGCTGCAACTTTACTAAAAATTTTCAGTTACTCATCCGCAATAAGATTTAGTAAAATATATATCCATCCTAATTAAACACAATAACAGAAAGTATCCGATTAAAATTTTCCAAGAAATTGAACCTATTTTCGAGATAAGTCGGAGAATAAAGCAAAAATAAATTACTTACTTAAAAATTTTAAAGATCTACATGGTTGATTTATTTTTAAGGATATAAGTTCAGGAATATATAATGTGTCTACAAAAACATCGTCTATCAGGGAATTTCATAGACAAACTTGGCTATTTGATTTAATAGTCTTCTCATTACTTCCAGTTGCTTCCGGCGGGATTATAAGGTTAATATTAACAGACCAGCTTTCATTAAATACATTTAGTGCTTCTGAATTGGCAATTTGTCTAGCTCTACTTTCGTTTTCTATGAATCAAACTCTTCATAATTACATTTATGCGACTCTTTAAACATTCTGTAATATTTTAAGGATGTTTCCCAACCAATCCATTTGTCTTTATGAGAAATATCTTCATGAAATAGTTGAATATATGCCACTATTCGTGCTTCAAGATAGAGTTTGATCCTGATATTTTTAAAGTTAAAATAGAGCACAATTATCAGAACAGTGGGTAACCCAGACATCAGAGTAAGTATCACTGATGTAGTGAGACAATTTACTGGAACATTATGATTAATTGATGTAGTGAGATAATTTACTGGAACAGTGTTATTATAATAGGAACAAGTGAAATTATTCAACAGAGAGATATTTTTATTTATTAACAGATATGGGACTGCAGCTAAGATACTGCTTAAGACGAATAACGGTCTAGTAAATGAATGATGTTTATGGTGCTCCTGTACTAGATGTTTATAATCTTCTATCTTGTAGTTGGAGTTCTGATCCATGATAAAGTATCCGTTTTTTTAATTTTAATGCATTGATATTTTCCTGAAAATAATTTCCAAATTTACTATCTAATTTTATCTTAAACCATAATCTATCCTACCTTTTGCAGGTTAACATAAATAATCGATTTCATTTTAGTATTAGTATTATTTATTTAAAAACTATAGTATTCAATCGATAAAACTTCTGAAAGAATCATTAACATAGGAAACGTGCATCCAAACAGTATCTCCCTCTCAAATTTATAATGCACTTTGATTTCCATAATAGTTAATTTTTGCAACGCTCAAACCCGTAGCCCATATTCCATCTTATTGCAATTGAGCATGGATCGAGTGTCCTTTGACTCGATATACTATTTTTGTTTCACTATCTCCACCTTTGACAATTTTTATATCATGACGACTCAATGAACTGTTAAATTTTATTAATATAGTATGGCAAGAGTTATGTGAAATCAAATTGACTCTGCATCCTTTTTCTCCATCACAAAACAGATTTCAGACTCAATGAGTATGCTTACAAAACCGGTATTTTAATGCAGAGCTTTTGCTATAAAACCTATGCATCAATGAAACCGAGAAATCATGCTTTATCATGAAAGGAAAGGATAGAGAACAGTCATTTTTACAGAACTTTCAGTATACTGTTCAATAAACGATATAAAATTCGGTTTTCGATAGAACTACAAATGTTAATTAATTATAGGTTAGAAAGTTCTATATCAAAAGAAAGTAATCACATACTCTTAAAAATTGACTTCAAATCTACAGCAAATTATATAGGCTACCGATTAGAAATTTATCGAGATTTTATATTGGATTGCCTGTTTTTAAATATATCCTTAATGCGATTTATAACAATAAAATTAAAATTCTTCTTCAATGTATTTTCAGTAAGTAACCCATTTTCAAGGAAAAATTTACTTTTTTCTTCAACTTGACTTAGTAATTATTCCTCAGTTTTTTCATCAAGAAATAGCAGAAAAGAGACCCTGGGTACACAAATGCATGTTCAAGATGAATTCTACCAAACAAAAACATTTTGGCAAAGATAGTATCTCACTATGAAATTATTTTTTCTATAATGTCTGATATCTGCACTAGATGATGCTGTTGTGATTGTTCATTCGTTAAACTTTTTGTAAAGATAGCTTGCGGTAATCTGGAAGATTAGGATGAAGATCACCAGCATTACAACGTCTAACAGCGGTGAAAAAAGCGATTTACCAGTATATGCGTACTCGATCATATCATTTCCATAAGTAAGTGGTGATATAAGTGCTATCTTCTGACCTATCTTAGGCATAACAGATATAGGAACAAAAACACCCGAGATAAAGATAAGCGGTAGCCTCACTGTATTAAGCATAGACATAACCTCACTCGCAGTCTCGGAGGGGTACGCAGCAAATAGCGTCCCAAGCGTAGCAAAACAGAATGCTATGAGGATCATGGAGATCACAAGAACAGGTGCATATACAATAGGTGTACTAAAGATAATGATACCGATGGCAAGAGGAATACACACGATGCCGAGACTATAGAGAAATCCGCTCAGACTCTCACCCAATACCAGCGAATAAATTGAAATAGGTGCCGAGAGCAAACGTTCAAAAGTTTTTAACCGTCTTTCCATAGGTATTGAGACTGGCTCTATTTGTGAAGCCGAAAACATAAGGGTGATCGAGAGAAGTCCTGGGATTAAGGTACCTGGAGCGGTATTTTTTCCAATGGCAAAGGCTAGGAACATAAAAAGCGGGAAAAAGATACCGGAAACGATGATATATGGCCTGAGGTAGTAGATCAGCATGTCCTTTTTGGCGATTGCCCATGCAGCAGATATCTCACAGGAAAGATGTTTTCCCCATCCCTCATGATTAATCGATGGCATGGATTCCATCACCTGCCCACTGCAGACCAGTCAACTTTACAAATACACCCTAGAGGCTCTTATTTCTGAATATATCCCTTATACCCAGAGGATGTTCTTTTACTACTCTTTTCATTACTGCATCATAACCTTTTGATTTTGTTCTGAAAGCTGACCCAAAAAATATAACGATACATTATAACTTATGGAAATATATTCGAAGACGTGGGACTCGGGGTCGATAATTCCACTGCGGCAATAATTTTGGAAGTATTTGGTCTAAAAATGTAAACATCAGTAAGCGTGTATTTGCATAAAAATGTGCATCAAAAAGTTAAGTGGCAAATTAATGACAAACTTTGCTGTCGTTAGGCAGGCAAATGTATTATGTTCCTAATTATTTGATAACTGCACATGCAAAGTGCACATGCTCACGTGCGTGATATCCATCCGTGCGTCCTTTGAAATAATATTCTTCGATATCTGTTGGGCTTAAATTCTCTTGGAGACTAAATCCTAAACTTGCGAGTTCTTCGGCCAAGTTTGATGGATCGAAGCCCGTTATCATTGGTTCACCTATCTTTCTCAAATATTCCAATAATTTTTGCATTTGTGGAGACGATTTTTCAGGGATAAATACATCGGTATCGAAGTAATCAAAAACAATCTTGCTGTCCATAGGAGCAATTTCCGTGATGGAACGCAATGTTGTGAATACTTCATCATTTGTCAGGTACAAGATGACACCAAGCCAACTAAAAAAGCTTTTAACGTTTGAGTCATACGATGATGAGTTAGTTAGTGCTGTTACCAGACTTTCTTTCGTGAAATCTATAGGAATGAAGTGTAATTTTGCTGAATGTTCCCATTCCAACTCAGCAAGTCGATGAAGCTTAAATTCTTGTGTCGCAGGGTGGTCAACTTCAAACACTTCCAAGTGTTTCATCATTTCAGGTTTCCTAAATGCAAAAGTATCCATTCCTGCTCCAAGGATTACGTACTGCGTTACTCCTTGTTTGACAGCTTTTTCTAGGGCGTCTTCCGCATACTGCGCACGACTGATAACATTGGTTGCTTGCATTAAGTACGATGATATAGCTGTTTGGTCGGGGTACGATGCAGCATACTCAGAACCATTTACTTGTGTATACCCAGTAAAATATTGTTCAAAATGTTGCTCAATTAGTGTTCGTTTCTCTTCAGGTATCAAATGATAGGCTAGAAAGTCATCAAAGATTTTATAGGTATTATTCATAGCATGATAGGCACGCATGTAAGCTACCATCATTGCAGTAAAGCTAACTTGGTTCTCTTTCATTCAAGTACCTACTTGGCCATTTTCTGTAATAAATTGAAAAAATTATATATTTCATACATTATACAAAAAACTTAACTTAGAAGTTACAGCAAATTTATAACACTGTTCTAATTCTTGTTTCTCTGTTTTATTAAAAATATACAGTCATTATTTAATTAGATGTTCATCCGGATTTATACATAGCTTTTGTAATAAAATCTATGAATTTTTTTCAATTTCAGCGTCAGAGTGCCTAATGTTTATCTGATAATACATAAAGTCTAAAACATTCGACCCTGCAAGCAACTTTTGAGAACATTTTCAGAAAATTGCTTATTTATACCAAATGTGTACTATTTTGTTATCATAACTATCAGCAGAGCTTTTTAACCGAGTTGTTATAAATACTATAACTGCTATAATATATATAATGTCTGAAACAACAACTATCCAGATAACAAAGCAAATTCGCGACGAGTTACGGAAAATTGGAACAATGGGAGACGATTATAATAAGGTTATTAATAACCTGATAGTCGAACACAATAGGAATAAATTAACAGAGCGCGGTGAGAAATTTATAAAAGAGCATAAAAATGAGTTTGTGAGTATCGATGACCTTTAAAGTTTTTGTGCATCCCAGTCTTTTTGTTAAGGTATGCCCAATTAACGTTATTTGGAATATATATTCCTTGTAGTACATTAAATTAGAAATAAGATCAACATCTTCCATGCAGTTCTTTTCGATGGGTTTGCTCTTACTCTTTTAAAGTGTCTGTTCGGTGTGTATACAATCTACAATCTTCAAGTGTTCACATAATTATTTTAAATTACTTATATGAAAAATCGATTATAGCCGAAAAAACAGTACCCGATAATACTTTTCACAATAATAAAATATTTGTTACTTATAATGATTTTCATAGTTTTAAAAAATTTAATTCTAAAGTAAATTTTATTCAAAAATTATTTTTCATGTCATTAATTAAAAATAACATATGAAAGTAATGACATCTAGTTTCAATGAATTGTTTATATAAGTATCATAAGTAATTTGTTGAAATCAGATCTAAAAAATATACTAATATTTAAATATAGTAATATTTGGGTAGATTTTTAAGTGTAAATTCAAAAAATATTATAAAAAAGGTGATATTTAAATATGTGCGAAGAACATTCCATGGCTGGAAAAGGACCACTAATTGAAACGATAATAGAAGAGACGTGGGAACTTCTGACTGAAGAACAAAAAAAGAAAGTTGCAGTAATGAGAATTGAAAAAATAATAAAAATTTTCGAAATGAAAATAAGCGGCATGGAAAAGATGATCGAGATAAAAAAAGAAGCTATAGCTAATATGCAAAAAATGAAGGAAATGCTCAAATAATAAAGATAAATTCAATAGAAAAAAATTAAATGCAAATTACCTTATTTTTATACTAAGCATTTTGGGATGATATAAAATGAACTGTGGCGAGCTAATGCAAGGTCAGCGTCTTTTTTGTGATGTATGCGGATTTGAACTTGAAGTAGCAAATGCATGCGTAGAAAATTGCTGCTCTACAGATGTGTGCTGTAATTTCGATATACAATGCTGTGGAGCGCCAATGGAATTGCGGTGAACTAAAAGAAGGTCAGTGTTGTTTCTCTTTACTAGAAAATTAGAAATGGCATTCAGACCATTATTAGAAATCGCATCAATCAAATAATATACATCCCTGTTTGAAATTTGATAATATATTTCTATTTTTTATCCATTTTTTTCGAGAAATAAATGAGTCCACAACCTAGAGTAATAACACGTTTTCATTGATTACATTTTCAGTAATTAAACAAAATAATTAGAGTGCCACAAGAAGAAGAAACTCGTATCTTTTATATTAATGCACAAATTTTATAGCAAAAACTGTGCATCAGTTAAACTAAAAAATCCTGTTTTATAATGAAAGAAGAGGGTTGAGAATAGTTATTTCTACAGAACTTTTAGTAGACTATTGAAATTAATTAACGATTTATTTAAGATAGTTATTGTTGACTTCAAAATATCGTTTTTCTTGGATTGCATCTGAAGTCAGACTATTATAAGTGAATTCGGAAGAAGGGATAATGGTAGCTTCAAAGCAGGCTCCTTAAATGCTGATCAATGATGGTTCCACAGCTGCCCCTATCACAAAAATCCCAATGCCGCTATGACCCTTGAAAATAAAAGCTGCTCTTGGACATTTTTTCTAGATAAGTACAAAAGCAGTGAGATAATAGAAAGCAGCCGCGATGCTCAAAAGTTTTTCCCATCTTCAGTAGCCAAAAACAGGTTCGGTTGCAAAAATAATTTTACTGCCTTTTAGGCTAGAATGGTTGCTTTTTGTGTCAGTATTGACTTGTTTATGACATATATATCCTATTTGTGATATTTTTCCCTGGCTTTGTAAAATAGCCAGATTTTTTGCAACGGAACTCTAAAGCCTATATCTTTGAGATATTGAATCTCGTCCGTCAATACCGACTCATTGGCATGTTTTTTTGCTTATTCTATAACTTCGGTTTTTATGAACTCATCGGAATAAGATTTTCGCATATGTTCTATCCATTTTTCCATACATATCTCTTGATAGTATTTATTTCTAGATACATTAATCTCCTCGCTAATGAAAAAACCTTCCGGAACAAGCGCGTTGTACACCTTTTTGAAGATGTTCTTCCGCATTTCGTCATTAGCCAGGTACATAAGTGATAGAAAACTTACAACAGCATCATATTTTCCATTTATACTATATTTGGTATAATCTGCTAATTCAAATTTGATGTTTGGGAATGTCGCAAATTTCTTTTTAGCTAAATTCAACATTTCTTGTGATATATCGATACATTTTAGATGAGCATTTGGGAACTTTCTTACGATATTGCCAGTTGTTATACCAGTACCCACAGCCAAGTTCAATAATTCTGATAGGTTTATCCGAAGGAAACGGCATACTGTTAATAAAGACATCAAGCATTTTTCCGTGATTAGGGACAACTTTGGTTATGTAATCATCGTAAAAAGTTGACCTATTTGCAAAGTCTTCTTTGATTGTGTTTAGCCTTTCCTTATACTCAATAGTATTTTCATTATCACAATTCATTTTGCCACGAAACCTTATCCAGCAATGTTATTTTTTTGTGCACAAGTATGCCATGAAATTATTATTGTCAGCAATAGCACTATAGCTAAATCCAGCGCGCTCAAATATTCCTTCCATTATCCAGGAAAAAGTTGAATGTTCTTTCTTAACATGATTAATTGCTCCCAAATAAGGATCGTCACCGATATCCTTTAGATAATTTATCCAGTCATCGATTCTTGTTTTTATTTCATCAGCACCACATGAAAAAATAATGTCCCCTAAGAAAAATTTTCCTTGGCTTTTGAGTGATCTATAAATATTGCTTACTGCGATCATTTTCCAGAAATCTGAAAGGTGGTGAAGCGCCATGTTGGAAACGGCGCAGTCAAATTGCATGCCGGGAAAATCAAATGAAAGGAAGCCATAATTGAACCATTCAATATTTGTAATATTTTCTTTTTCTGCCTTCAACTTTGCGTAATTCAGCATTGTTTGTGAAACATCAATAGCGTAGACTTTTTTGCATATCTTTGCCGCTTCAATAGCAAAGTGTCCTGTGCCTGTTCCGATTTCCAGCAATGTATCGTTTGAATCAATATTAAGAGTTTTGAATACCAATTCAACTTCTTGTTTGTAATTTCTGAATTTTAGCATCATGTCATCATAGGTTTCTACTTTTTTGATATCGGTAAAATCTGTTCCGATTTGAACAAATTCGTTGTATGTCCATATACTTTCCATTATTTGTTCCCTTCTGTAATTTGTTTTTGGTAATTATAGGATTTTGGGTTCGGTTGCGTTAATCAATTATTTGGAATAGTTCTGTAATAATTATATCTTTTTCTTGAATATTTTGATTTTTATTCATTTATTATAGATTTACATATTTTTTTGAATTTTTGCAACGGAACTACCAGAAGTACCTAATTGTATATTTTCATCAGGTCGTCCATTCTCTAAAGGTTGTCTTAGCTCTCGTTCTAAAGGCATAGTCCCTTCTCCTTATCACAAAAATTTAGTTCTGTATCAACTAACTAGGATAATCTTTCTGTTCTTTTCTTTCACTACAAAAAATAGGATTTGTCGTTTTGCCGATGTAGAAGTTTCCTACAAAACCTATACATCTCAGGGTTAAGGTAATTCAAACATTTAGGCCAAAGCTATAAAGCTGCTCAATCATGAAATCAAAGCACTCACAACACTATATTACAGGTTATGAATTTTCATTGTCCCTTAGTTGCTCGGTTTCCTGCTTGATCTGCTTCCTTCTGACACACATAAGCGCCGCTCTTGGTGTTCCCGTACCAATGTTGACCTTTGTAATGATAGATGCCTGTTTGAAGATTAAGCCAAACAACAGTATCTGTTGGACAATGCTGTTTGGCTAATTGCTCTGTATTGAATGTTTGCAGTCCGCTGCTGCTGTGATGGGGTGCATCCGCGCTTATTATCGGAGCTGTCAATGCTGCTACAAAAAGAACAACTAGTAAAATACTCAATATCTTTTTTGTTTGGTTGAATGTTTGTTTTCCCATTTGTCTAGACTCCAAAATTTTCTTATACATGCATTTAGAAATATATTTGATAATTAAAAAAATTTGGCGTAATAAATAGTTTTAATTTGTTAGGCTGTTGTTCTAATATTTTTAACTCAGTATGTTGAATTGTACGTTGTTTTACTCTCCTGCAGAGAATTACGCGAATATTTTTAGAAACATTCTTAAATTATACTCTACAATAATTCTCATATGCCCGAAGAAAAGAAACGATCTGGAGTCAAAGTTTGTGGGTGGCTTTCAGACAAAGTGTTCTCTAAGCTAATAGAAAAAGGGTACAAAAGTCACACGGTTATTGTTAGACGTGGTGCTGAACTCATCATCGGTCAACCTATTGGAGAACATGGAGAACTTGAGCAAGGGACCACATGGGGAACAGAAGAGAACGCAAATGAATATACAGAGCACACAAGAGAACATATAGAGAACATTGGGGAACTCAGAGAACTTAGGGCACAAGTTAGAGAACAAAGAGAACACATCGAAACTTTGAAGATACACAATGAAACTTTGAAGGCAGAACTTGAGAAATCCAACCATGATAAAGATGATCTCAAAGAGACGCACAAAAATTATATGATCCAAATGCAGACTCTAATAAATCAGAAGTCCATTGAAGCACCTGGAACAAAAAAATCCTGGTGGAGATTCTGGTAAATCCAACTATGATTATACAAATAGATAAAAATGAGAAGTAACATATATTCTATTAAAAATTTATTAAGTTAGGGTGAAAAATATCAACTAGTTACAGACTCATTATTTTCTCTAACCCGATCAAACTTCGCTAGAATTTGTTTTCTAATTTCATCTGCATCATTGACAATTATCTCAACATTCTCATTCTTGTTCTCTGAAACCACATTTGTTTTACGATATTGTCGTCTAACGAAGTCTTCCGGGAAACGTCTTTCTAAAATCCACATACACACCGTGCAGTTTCCTGCTTTTGCTGCCACGTTTAGGCATTCCAAAAGTGCTCTAGCGGCATCAGCATTGCATTTTTGGATATACTGTGCAAACTCAAAATATTTTCCAGATGTTGAATTTTTTCCCCGCTGCATCCATTGATTGAAAGTCTGGTAGGTTACGCCAGCCGAATTTGCAGCGAGAGCATAAGTCAATCCAAGCGACACACCATCGCCGATTTTCTGTTGTATTTCATGAGTTAGTTTTGTGGGTCTGGCCATAATAACACCGTTTTTTGCTTATTTTGAATGATATATGTGGATCTTATGTTAAATATTTGATTAGTTTTCTTTTGTATGAACTAGCCGAGCTTTGGGCTATTAACTCAAAAATGATTGATTATAGGGTGATTTTGGGTATTTCTTGAGTCTTGTGGGTATATTGTAGTAAGCTAACATCCTAAATAAAAATAGGAATGATGGGTAAGACTTTATTTAGAAACTATGTTTATTATTCATAAATTAAGATAATAATGTATTGTGTTCAGCTGTAGCCTAAAGTATTCTCAGTGTATTTAAGCATACAGGCTATGGGTTGCCGGCGTCTTAATTCACATAATTTATTTTGGCACATTAATGAGTGGAAGGGAATGATATGTCAGAAAGACTAAAAATTAGCCTTGATAAGTTAAAAGTGGCACTAAACATTTTTGTATGCTCATTGCTCGTTCTGTTATTGATGGTACCATTTGCCACTGCAATCAGTACACAGGATGAAGATTACCAAGCGCTTGCGAACGATTCCTATACTATAGGTGTCCAGGCTTACATCTACGGTATTGCTCCAGTAATGATGCAGCGTACTGAAAATCTCTTTGCCACAACGCCAGGCATGGGACACGCCCCGGTAAATCAAATGGGCTACTCTACACACCTTGCTACTGCAAACGACACAGATATCGTTGCACCTAACGCAGATACGATTTACAACATTGCATGGCTCGAATTGGGGAAAGAGCCTATTGTGCTGCATGTACCAAACACCAACGGGCGTTACTATGTCCAGCAGATGCTTGACGCGGATACGAATACATTCAACAGCGTTGGTAAACGGACCACTGGCACAGGAGAAGGCAATTTTGCCATTGTTGGACCTAGTTGGAACGGCAGCTTGCCCACAGGACTCCAGGTGATTAAATCGCCGACCAATACTGTCTGGATCCTTGGTAGAATCTTGGTTAAGGGTGAGTCTGACCTGTACAACGTGCTAACACTACAAAAACAGTTCATTCTAACACCACTGAGCCAGTACGGGAATCCAGTGGTCTCAGCAAAAAATGAGACACTTGCCGACTTTAAGGAAGCTGTAGTTTCACCTAATGCACAGGATAGCATACGGTTTTTCGAAGAACTACGGGTTGCCCTGAAGAATAACCCAGCACCTACTGGAGAAATAGCTCTCATGGCAGTTTTCGATAGAATAGAGTTGGGTAAGAACGAGACTCCCTATGGAACAAACTTAGATCCAGCTATTACTGATGGGCTTTCTCGGGCTATCAAGGACGGAGATCAGATTGTCAAAAGCAATTGGAAGAACCATAAAGGGTTCTACATCAACGGTTGGACATATAATACCAACATCGGCACATATGGATATAATTACCTGCTACGTGCAGCCGTTACTGAAGGCGGACTTGGAGCTAATGGCCCGGAAGAAGCGGTCTACGCAAAGACAAACACTGGCATAGACGGGCAACCACTGAACGGTGCAAACAAGTACACAATACACTTCGACAAAGAGAATATGCCACCTACGAATGCCTTCTGGTCATTAAGTGCTTATAATGCGATCACACACATGTTCGTGCCGAATTCTATCAACCGCTATTCCCTTGGCGATCATAAGAACAAGTTTATGTATAACCCAGATGGTTCCCTGGACATCTACATCCAGCACGATGAACCTTCAGGAAAAGGATCAAATTGGCTACCTACACCCAAGGGAGATTTTTATATGACGTTGAGAATGTATTTACCAGGTCCGACGGTATTAAATGGAACTTACCAGATTCCACAAGTGCAGAAAGTGGTGTAGGCAAAAAAGATAAAAATATCGGGTGCTACAATAACTCCTATTCAAATTATTGAGCTCATTTCAAGCTCTATTCAATCCTATTTTAGTATTTTCTTAGTTTCCTTTTGTATGCAGGCGGGATTCACACATGCCAACTGAAATATGAGCCATTCTCAGGCCCTGTGAGCGATTGTTTGGAATGGAGTATTGCTATTCATCAAACTTAGTGTAAAAACACAGCTAGTGGTCTCAGAATAAGTCGGGTTTTGACCATTTTGATTCCCCATGATTTAACTTATACTGCACGGTAACTACCTTCGAGATATTTTTTTCATATATATTTATTACTTTAGAATAATATGAATTAAGTAAGTTATTTACTGGCCTGGAATGGCTTCCAGATGTTGGAATTTGCGGAATCTGAAACACGTAATCCAAATTACTATATATATTCACTATTACCATTTAGAATATATGCAAAAAATATTTATAAAATCACATGTAGATATAATTTAAAGGTTTCCTGGGACCTTTACTTGGACATCATATCGGCTTCAGGAACGAGCCCATGCAGCTACAGGATCAACTTTGTGACATTTTAGATCAGCCGAATCTCCTAAGCTAATAAAAATAATATTTCAGATCAGTATCCTCACGCTTAGTCTCTTTTCTTGAGTCAGAAAACTGATAAGTTTTCCATCTAAAAGCAAACTATGAATGATTCTACTGAAATGAATTGCAACATTTGCAAGAATGAGTTAATTTAACGATGTCAAGTTAATAAAGTTAAGAGTCTCCTTCGCGTTGTAATAAGCTGATGACTTCTTTATCCAGTTCAGCTTCTGTATTAAATGAGCATTAAGACTCTCAACTTATTCTTTATTTAAGGTTTTTATCTTTTAAATTTCGTGTGCGATGTAGCATATTTTCCAATTCAGATAAGGTAGCCGCCATAGCCATAACCCATGTAAGGATAGCCATAGTATGGATATCCGTAAATCCACCATGGGTAGCCCCAGCCGCCGTAGTAGCCGCCCCAGCCACCGTAGCCCCAGCCGCCGTAGCCCCAGCCGCCATGACCCCAGCCGCCATGACCGCCGCCACCGACATGTGCACTAGCTGCTACTGCTGTTCCGGACACTACAAAAAGGACTGCAAACAAAATTGCAAGTACCTTTTTAATACTAGATAATTGTTTTAACATTTATTCCACTCCT
>Ga0326728_10017013_pt1 | contig 14684 bp, 16 predicted proteins | sample MB3enrmetagenome_FD_207602 | JGI IMG/M metagenome (GOLD analysis project Ga0326728, IMG submission 207602) | Lab enriched peat soil microbial communities from McLean, Ithaca, NY, United States - MB31MN | ecosystem: Environmental > Terrestrial > Soil > Wetlands > Peat | place: USA: New York...
CGCGCATTCAGAAGCTGTTTCTGCTGAAATACGCCGACCCGGCCCATGTGGCCAACCTGCTAGGTGTGTTTAACGCCTCGGTTCGGCCGGACTCCGATATGCACGCGCTGGCGGTGGAGACAACCTCCGGGGCGACAATGGCGGCTATCGAAGAGGCCATTCAGCGGCTGGATGTAGCCTCGGCCGCATCGAAGAACATCGAAATGACCGCCTACCTGTTGATCGGGGGTGAGAGTACCGGCACGGAGGCGAGCGCCATGCCGAAGGAGCTGGATAGCGTGGTGGCGCAACTCAAGAACGCCTTCGCGTTCAAGAGCTACCGCTTGCTGGACATCCTGGCGCTGCGGACGCGCGTTGGCCAGAGGGCATCAACCAGCAGTGTTGGCCGCCCAGTTCAGATCGGAACTAATTCGCCGAGCCCGATGACACAATTCAGGATTAACTCCGCCGGCATAGGGAGCGATGAAACCACTGTTCGAATTGACGGCTTGAACCTGGACAGCCGGGTTCCGGTGCAGCAAAGCCCGGGGCAGTTTACCTTCGACAACGTGGGCCTTCAGGCGGATGTGGACATCAAGCAGGGACAGAAGGTAGTGATCGGACGCGTGAGCGTGGCGGAATCGGCCCTGTTTGTGGTGCTGACGGCGCAGGTGGTGAATTGAGGGCAACCGCCTGCCCCACTGTGGGATGGACGCTTTCGTCTGTCAACCGTGTCCGCGGCGCCTCCGCTCGGCGGCGCGGACCTGACGCTCGTTCAGGCCGAAATAGTGCGCCACTTCATGCCAGACGGTATCCTCCACCAGTTTCGCGAGGTGCTCGGGGCCGCGGGCGAGCCGCTCGAGCGGGCCTTGAAAGATGGTGATACGGTCCGGCATGGCGAAGGGCTCGAAGACGCTCCGCTTGGTGAGCGGGCGGCCTTCGTAGAGGCCCAACAGAGTGCTGCCTGGAGGCACGCGGCCGCGGGCGAGCTGCGCCGGCGCAGGCTCGGGTTCCACAACCACCGCGATGTTCTTCAGACGGCGGCGGAAGCGCGCGGGGATTCGGGCGTACGCCGCGGCCACCAGGCGGTCGAATTCGGCAGGGTTCATAGGGGGCGCATCTGTCCTGTTATTCTACTGTCTTGACGGACCTGGGACAGAAGCGCGTGGTGGTGGCCATCGACGGGCCAGCGGGCGCGGGCAAGAGCACCATCGCCAAACGCGTGGCCGCGCGGCTGGGATTCACGTATATCGATTCCGGCGCGATGTACCGGGCGGTGGCGCTGTGGGCGCTGCGGCAGAAGGTGGATCCGGGCGATATGCATCGCATGGAGCAGCTCGCCATGGCCGCGCAGATCGATCTGTCGCCGGGGCGCATCCGGCTCAACGGCGAGGACGTGACGGAGGCCATCCGCACGCCGGAGGTTTCGGGCGGCGCATCCAAGGTGGCGGTCATCCCAGGCGTGCGGCGCGCCATGGTGGCCAAACAGCGCCTCATGGGCGAGCACTCCAGCGTGGTGATGGAAGGGCGGGACATCGGGACAGTGGTATTCCCCGGGGCGGATGTCAAGATTTTTCTGGACGCCGACCCGCAAGAGCGTGTGCGGCGCCGGCTGGGGGACGTGCGGGCCAGCGGAGAGGAAATTCCCGAAAGCGCGCTGGCGGCGCAGATGAAGGAACGCGACCAGCGCGACAGCACGCGCGCCGATGGGCCCCTGGCCCAGGCGCCGGACGCGGTGTACCTGGATTCCACCTCGCTCACGGTGGAAGAAGTGGAAGAGGCCATACTCAGGATTGTGCGTTCGCGGGTGACGAACGGAAAGGATTTCAGTTGAAGGACCTGCTGGTAATGAAGTTCGGCGGTACGAGCGTGGGTTCGGCCGAACGCATGCGGGCGGCGGCGCGGATCGCCGCCGGGGAACGGAAAAAGCGGCCGGTGGCGGTGGTGGTCTCGGCCATGTCCAAGATCACGGACCTGCTGCTCGCGACCATGCGGCACGCAGAGGCGGGCGACCGCGCGGGCATGGAGGCGAACCTGGCAGCGTTGCGGAGCCGCCACGAAGAAGCTTGCCTGGAATTGCTGCCGGAAGCGAAACAGGCCGGCGTGCTGGCCAAGGTGCACAAGATCGTTGGTGAATTCGAGCGCATTGTGAACGGCATGGCGATGCTCGGCGAGCGGCCTCCGCGCTCGGTGGACGAGGCGGTGGCGGTGGGGGAACGGCTCTCGGCGCTGCTGGTTTCCGAACACTTGAAGGCGGAGGGCACGCCGGCCGCGGCCGTGAACGCATGCGAGGTGGTGGTGACGGATGCGGTCTTTGGCAATGCTTCTCCGCTGATGGAGCCGACCCGGGAAAAGGCGCGGGCCAAGCTACTGCCGCTGTTGCGCCAGGGCACGCTGCCGGTGATCACGGGTTTCAACGGCGCCACCGCCGATGGGCGCCCGACCACGCTGGGACGCGGGGGATCGGACTTTTCGGCGTCGATTCTTTCGGCCGCCCTCGATGCCTCGGAGTTGTGGATCTGGACCGACGTGGACGGCATTATGAGCGCCGATCCGCGCCTGGTGCCGGACGCGGAGGTGCTGGCGGAGGTGACCTATGCGGAGGCGGCGGAACTGGCCTATGCCGGCGCCAAAGTGCTGCATCCCAGGACGCTGGCGCCCCTGGCGGAGAAGAAAATTCCGGTATGGAGCAAGAACAGCTTCGCGCCGGAGAAGCCGGGGACCAAGATAGTCCCCGCAATTTCAGTGGCCAACGGCGCGCGCGCGGTAACCTCCATGGCCAGCGTGGCGCTGGTGTCGCTGGAGCCCGCCAGCCCGGAGTTGAGCGGGGTTCAGGTGATGGCGCGGGCACTGGACGCGGTGGCGCGGGCGAACGTCGAGGTGTTGTTGTTTTCCAGCTCGAGCTACCGCCAGAATTTCTGCTTCCTGGTGCGCGAGGAGGAACTGGAGCGCTCGGTTGAGGCGCTGGAATCGGCGCTGGCGCTGGAGCTGGCCCACCACTACGTGCATCCGATCCACGTGGACCGGGACGTGGGGCTGCTGGCGGCGGTGGGCGAAGGAATGCAAGGGAAACCGGGCCTGGCGGGCCGCATCTTCACGGCCATCTCGCGCGCGCAGGTGAATGTCATCGCCATCGCGCAGGGTTCCAGCGAGCTGACCATTGCGGTAGTGGTCCGCCGCGATGGACTGGAACGGGCGGTGCGGGCGGTGCATGCCGAGTGCGGCCTGGGCGGGACAGGCCAGGGCCGCCCGTCCTGAACGGTCCGTTCAGACCGGCTGGCCTTCTTGACAATCTGTTGTCATATATGACAACATGAGAAAGGCTAGAGTAGCGGCCGGCCAATGACCCGAAAGACCAGGCCTGTTTCATGGATCAGAGCGGCCCTAAAGGAATTCGCGACGTTCCCGGAAGGGGCCAGGTCGATCTGTCTTGCCGCACTGACGATCGCAGCCGAGGGCGGCAAGGCCGACGTTGCCAAGGCCATGCACGGTATGGGGCCGGGTGTGTTCGAGATTGCGCTGTCGCTTAAGGGCGATGCGTTCCGCGTGGTCTATGCGGTGCATCTCGCCGATGAAATCTGGGTCGTGCACGCATTCCAGAAGAAATCGACACAGGGAATCAAGACGCCGCAACGCGAAATCGACCTGATAGAGGACCGTTTGAAGAGATTGAAGGAGATGTTGCGATGAAAAGCGAAGAGCTGGAAGTGGTGCGGGGAAGCGGCAATGTATTCCGTGATCTGGGACATGAGAACGCCGATGCCGAACAATTCAAGGCCATCCTGGCCGCTGAAATCATCAAGGCGCTTGATCGGGAACACCTGACTGTGCGCGCCGCGCACAGCCGCACCGGAACAGCGGCGGCCGATTTCTCGCGCATCCGCAATGCGGATCTCGGGCGGTTCACCGCCGATCGTCTCATCTCGATCATCAACCGGCTCGGGGCGCGCGTGGAGGTAAAGGTCCGGTTGTATCGCACTGAACCAGTCGCGCAAGAGGCGCGGCCGTGACCGTGAGGGCGGGAAGCGCCGGGGCGGCAAGACAGGCCAGGGCCGCCCGTCGCACTGATATACTATTGTTTTCCCCTTAGAAGACAGGAGTTCTTCCAGAAATGTTCGATCTGTTTCGCAGCCGAGAGAAGTCCGTGCGCATCCTTCTGGGCGCGTTGCTGCTGCTGGTGGCGCTTTCCATGCTTACGTACCTGATCCCCAGCTATAACACGGGGTCGAGCACGTCGGACATGATCGTGGCGGAGATCGGCAAGGACGACGTGATCACCGTGCCGGAGGTGCAGACGCTGATCCAGAACACGGTGCGCGGCCGGCAGTTGCCGCCGGAGGTCCTGCCAACCTACCTTCCGACAATGGTGGACCAGATGGTGACGGACCGCGCGGTGGCCTATGAAGCCGCGCGGTTGGGGTTCCAGGTGACCGATGCGGACCTGGCGGACACCATCCGCCAAACGGCGCCGGGCCTGTTTCAGGACGGCAAGTTCGTGGGCAAGGACGCCTACGCCGCGATGCTGGCCCAGCAGAACATCACAATTGAGCAATTCGAGAGCGATTTGAGGCGGCAGCTCCTGATCACGCGGCTGCGCGAAGTAGCCATAGAAGGCACGATCGTCACACCGCTCGAGATCGAGCAGGCGTACCGGAAGAAGAACGAGAAGATCAAGATCGAGTACGTCAAGATCCCCAACGACAAGTACCGCTCGGAAGTGCAGCCGACGGCCGAGGAAATGCAGGGCTTCTTCAAAGCGAACAACGCGCGGTACCAGACTCCCGAGACGAGGAACCTGGCCATCCTGATTGCGGATCCGGCGAAGATGGAGCAGAGCGCGACTCCGACGGACACCGATCTCCAGCGCATGTACAGCCAGAACCAGGACTCGTTCCGCACGCCGGAGCGCGTCAAAGTGCGGCATATTCTGCTGAAGACCGAGGGCAAGCCGGCGTCGGAAGAGCCGAAGATCAAGGCCCGCGCCGAGGATCTGCTGAAACAGATCCGGGGCGGGGCGGATTTCGCCGCACTGGCGAAGAAGAACTCCGAGGATCCCGGGTCGGCCGCCAATGGCGGCGAGTATCCGGGTTGGGTGACGCGCGGCCAAACCGTGCCGGAGTTCGAGAAGACGGCGTTTTCCCTCAAGGCCGGGCAGATCAGCGACCTGGTGAAGACGCAGTATGGGTACCACATCATCCAGGTGTTGCAACACGAAGATGCGCGGTTGCGGCCTTTCGAGGAAGCCAAGGGCGAGCTGGCGGCCCAGTGGAAGAAGCAGCACGTGAACGACGTGATGGACCAGATCTCCGACACGGCCCAGGCGGCGCTTCAGAAGGACCCGGCGCACCCGGACAAGGTCGCGGCCGATCTGAACATGCAACTGGTGCGCGTGGACGGTTACGTGGCAGGTCAGACGGTCAAGGAGATTGGCTCCAGCGCGGATTTCGACCAGGCCGTTGCGACCCTGAAAAAGGGCGAGGCCTCGCAGTTGGTAACCTTGTCGGGCAATAAGGTCGCGATGGCGCTGGTGACGGATGTGGTGCCCTCGCGGCCGCAGACATTCGAGGAAGTCCAGAGCCAGATTCGCGATCTGATGGTGCAGAACAGGCTGACGCTGGCCGTGCAGGAGCATGCCAAGGTGCTGGTGGACAAAGCCAAGTCGATGGGCGGCGACCTGGCGACAGCGGCCAAGACGATGGGCCTGGAAGTGAAGACCTCGGGCGAGATCGACCGGTCGGGTTCGGTGGAAGGGCTGGGCTCCGCCAGTTACATACAGGAAGGCTTCACGCGTCCCGATGGTGCCGTGTTCGGCCCCATCTCCACGCCGGATGGAACGGTGGTGGCCAAGGTAATCCAGCACGCCGATCCGGACCTGTCGAAGCTGCCGGAGCAGCGGGTGGCCCTGCGCGACGAAATCAAGAGCCAGAAGGCCCGCGACCGGAATTCGCTTTTCGAAGCGGGGCTGCGCGACGCGCTGATCAAGCAGGGCAAGATCAAGATCCATCAGGATGTGATCAACCGGCTGCTGGCGAGCTACCGCGGCTAGCGAACCGGATGATCCAAGCTGTCATCGATTTTCTCCGGTCGCTGACCAACCCCGAGCGGCTCATTCAACTGCTGAGCACGCTGCTCTCCGGCTGGCTCGGGTACCTGGCGCTGTGCGGGGTGGTGTTTTCCGAAACCGGTCTGCTGCTGGGTTTTTTTCTCCCTGGAGATTCGCTGCTGTTCACAGTCGGGGTGGTGGCGGGCGCGGGGCAGTTGAACATCGTGCTGGTAAACGCGGCGCTGATGGCGGCGGCCATGACGGGCGACTCGACCAACTACTTTCTGGGCCGGAGAACCGGGACGCGCATCTTCAGCCGTCCGGATTCGCGCCTGTTCAAACAGGAATACGTGACTCGCACCAAGGCGTTCTACGAGCGGTACGGAGGTAAGACGATCATCCTGGCCCGCTTCGCCCCGATCATCCGCACGTTCGCGCCGTTCCTGGCCGGCGTGGGAGGGATGCCCTACCTGCGCTTCCTTTCCTTCAGCGTGTTCGGCAGCACGGGGTGGGTCTTCCTGCTGACCATGCTGGGCTACGGGCTGGGCAACGTGCCATTGGTGCGGCGGAACTTCGACGTGGCGATTCTAACCATCATCTTTGTGTCGCTGCTGCCGACGTTCATCGAGATTGTGAAAGCGCGGCGATCATCGGCTGGCGCGGCCCACCAGGCCGGCGGCGAATAAGCGGTCGTCGACCCGGCCCAGGCGCGGGACGATCTGCGGCGCCAGAAGCGGTGTGTGGGCGATGGTGGTCAGGTATTCGGGCACCGCCCAGACGTCTTCTTCCGCCGTCATCCAGGGGATGGAATCGAACCGGCGGAGGTTCACAGGGCGGGAATAACGGCGCAGGGTCTTTTCCTTCCGCAAATTGTAATAGTGCTCGAAATAGGACATCGCCAGCTCGCGCAGCGTGCGGTAGACCGGCTCGCGGTAGCGGAGCCCGGAATAATTGGATTTGGCGAGCGCGCCCCAGTGGCCGCGGGAGCGGAAGATGGCGAGGACGTGATCGTCATCGCGCACCGCCTCAAGATCCAGCAGCAGCGGCGGGTGGCCGAGCATGCGCAGGGCGGCCGCGCCGAAGAGCGCGCCTTCCATGCAATGCGCCGTGTGGTTCCGGAGCACGCGCCGCGGGGATCGGCAGGTGGGGCCATGCGGCTCTTTGTTGTAGGGCAGCTCGTCGAGGAAGCGCTGGATCTTTTCGGGCGTGGCGAGGCGGCGGAAGACGGCGCGCTCGGCGGCGGTGAAGTAGTCGGGGTGCACTGCGTAACAGGTTAGCGTAAATTCGAGCTATGACGCTTCTGTTCCCGATTCTGCTGTTGGCGGCTGCCACCAACCCTTACGACATCGTCATCCGCAATGGGCGGATCGTCGACGGCACCGGTTCGCCGTGGTACGCCGGCGACGTGGCCATTCGCGGCGGCCGGATCGCCGCCATCGGCCGCCTGGCGGACGCTCCGGCGCGCCGCACCATCGACGTTCGCGGAATGGTGGTGGCGCCGGGGTTCATCGACATGCTGGGGCAATCGGAACTCACCATTCTGGTGAACCCTCACCTGCCGTCGAAGATCTATCAGGGCATCACCACCGAGATCACCGGCGAAGGCAGTTCCATCGCGCCGCTCACCGACGCGGTCATCCAGGCGGACCACGTGACCTACGAGCACTACGGCGTTCAGCCCACCTGGCGGACCTTCCGCGAGTACTTCGCGCGCCTGCGGAGACAGGGGATGGGGATCAACCTGGCCAGCTACGTGGGCGCCACTCAGGTGCGCCGTGTGGTGCTGGGAGACGGCAACCGCGCGCCCACGGCGGCGGAACTGGAGCGCATGAAGGCGCTGGTCCGCGACGCCATGCGCGATGGGGCCGTGGGCCTTTCGACTTCGCTGCAATACGCACCGGCGCCCTACGCCACCACGGAAGAACTGATTGCGCTGGCGGGGGAGGCGGCGAAGTTCGGCGGCACCTACGCCTCGCATATCCGCAACGAAGGCGACTCGATCATGGCCGCGCTCGACGAAGCTTTCCGCATCGGGCGCGAGGCCGGAATCCCGGTGGAGATCTGGCACCTGAAGGCGGCCGGCAAGGCCAACTGGGGCCGCATGCCCGAAATCATCGCGCATATCGAGCAGGCCCGCCGGTCGGGCGTGGACGTGGCCGCGGACACCTATGCGTATCCCGCCTGGTTCAATTCGTTTTCCGCGGTCATCCCGCCCTGGGCGCACGACGGAGGCGACAAGAAACTGGTCGAGCGCCTGAAGGATCCCGCCGCGCGCGCCCGCATCCGCAAGGAGTTGGAAACGCCCTCGAGCGAGTGGAACAACGAGTGGCAGGAGGTGGCCGGTCCGGAGTCCATTCTGGTCGGCGCGGTCGAGAACCCCAAGCTCGTTTCGCTCCAGGGCAAGAACATCGCGGAGATCGCCAGGTTGTGGAACAAGGACCCCATCGACACGGTTTTCGATCTGCTCATTGAAGACGAGGCCTTTACCGAAGTGGCGATGGTGGGGATGTCGGAGCCGGATGTGGCGCTGGCGCTCCAGCAGCCGTGGGTATCGATCTGCAACGACTCGCAGGGCACGGCGCCGGACGGCCTGCTGGGCAAGGAACACCCGCATCCGCGCGCCTACGGCACGTTCCCGCGCATCCTGCGGAAGTATGTGCGGGAAGAGAAAAAGCTCACGCTGGAAGACGCCATCCGCAAGTTCACAGCGCTCCCAGCGCAAAGGATGCGCTTCGCGGACCGCGGCGTGTTGAAGGCGGGAATGTGGGCGGACGTGGTGGTTTTCGACCCCGACACGATTCACGATGTGGCGACGTTCGAGAACCCCAACCAGCTTTCCGAAGGGATGCGCTTCGTGCTGGTGAACGGCGTGCCAGTGATCGACGAGGGGAGAATGACGAACGCGCTGCCGGGGAAGGTGCTGGAGCGGCGGTGAGGAGTCGGGGGTGGCGAGGGCGGCGGGCAGCGAGACATCCATCTGCGCGTCTTAAGGTCATGCCTTTCCACCGAGGTCCGTCAGCCTCTTCGCCTTCATCAATTGAGCAAGTGTGGTGTACCGCGGACCCTGCATAGCCGCCTGCGGTGCATCTCCGAAAGGAATCGGCGTTGTTGCTTTCGCCTTCCCCGAAGAGATCAACCTTTACTTGCCGCCTGATCTAGGTCTTGACAGAGTAACCACAAATGGTTACCGTTGAGTTGTGAAGGCGAGCGAGCTCAGACGGTGGCTGAAGAAACAAGGCTGCGCGCTCGTGGAGGAATCTCGCCACACACGGATTGTTCTCGGATCGAGGGTCTCGCGCATGCCCCGCCATCCCGCGAAGGAAATTAAGACGGGGACATTGCAGGCGATTCTGAAGGATCTCGATTTGAAGATGTGAGGACCGCAATGGAACACTATCTGGCTCTATTCGCACCCGACCCGAAGGCTGGCGGCTACACCGTGACGTTTCCGGATTTCGGTTACGGCGTCACGCAAGGTGAAACCGATGAGGAAGCCATGGAGATGGCCCAAGATCTCCTGATGCTGACCATTGGCGACTACATCAGGGAGGGCAAACCGTTGCCCGTGCCGGCGCGCCGCCGCGGGGCCAAGTTCCGTCCCGTACCGCTGCCGGCTTTGCAATCCGCCAAAGTCGATCTCTACACGGGATTCCTGGAGTCGGGTCTGAAGAAAGCGGAGTTTGCCCGCCGTATTGGAATACCCAAGACGCACATTGAACGCTTGTTCTCTCTTCGGCACCACTCACGCCTGGATCAGATCGAAGCGGCGCTTGCCGCGCTCGGCAAACACCTGCACGTCGAAGCACGCGACGCGGCTTGAACTTAGCGGCGAGCGAGATCGGTTGACACTGTAAACTAAAATATTTACACTGAAGGAGTGATTGGCGGCTTCAAACATAAAGGGCTTGAAGAAATCTACCTTACCGGCAAGACACGCCGGATCGGCGCCGGCCATGTCGGGAAGTGCGTGCGCATCCTGCAGTTGCTGGAAGTAGCGGGGCAGCCTGAGGACATGAACATCGCAGGATTTCGCTTTCACGGCCTGCAAGGCAACCCCCGACGCTGGTCGGTGCGCGTAACCGGGAATTACAGGATCACGTTTGGTTGGTCAGGCGAGAGCGCCTTGGATGTCGATTTTGAAGACTACCATTAGGGAGGAAATTATGGAGAGGAAGAACGGACTGCCACCCGTCCATCCGGGCGAGATCATCAAGAAGGACATCCTGCCGTCTGTCGGCCTCTCCGTGACGGCCGCGGCGAAAGCTCTGGGCGTTTCCCGTCAGATGCTTCACGACATTCTGGCAGAGCGCAAGCCCGTGTCGGCCGTCATGTGCCTGAAGTTAGCTCGCCTCTTTGGCGGCGCGCCGGAATTGTGGATGCGGTTGCAGGCAGCCTACGACCTGAAGAGAGCCCAGCAAGACAAGAAGGTCATGGGCCGCGTCGCGCGAATAATGCCTGTAAAGGCGGCCGAAGAAATCCGCGTCTGAACCGGCGGTGAGCTTCATTGCACTGGCGTGGCCCGCAACGGGTAAACCTGCGTCTTCCACATCGTCTTGAACCCGGGCGGCAGAGAAAAACTGGAACCGCGGACGAAAAACGTTCCCACCCCGGGCACTTCGCGCGTCCAGATCCGCTGGCTGTACACGTTGTCCCACGTCACGGAGTTGGTTCTCTGGCCGGCGGACTGGAACCCGCCCGACTCCACGCGCGCGGTGTTGGTGAGCACCATTTCGACGCCTTCGCGGCGGTCGACATCCTGGAGGTCCGCGTAGAAGCGCAGGTTTCCGCCGGGGGTTTCGAGGCGTGTGAATTCCAACGCCACGATGAAGTAGTCGCCGGCGTCGGAATAGCGCTCCAGACGGCGGATGCGGCCTTCCACCAGCGCGCCCTGGGGAACCAGAACCTTCCCCTTTTGCATTACGCTGCCCACCACCTTCCCCTGGATGAGCGCTCCGACGGCGGTGCGGTCGTCAAGGGGAGCACTCAAGGCGACCGCGATGCGGAGATCCGCCGGGAGCGTGCCTTCCACAGCGGCCGGCTGGGGCGGCGCTGCGGCCGGGCCGGCGGCGGGCGCGGCATCGCGGGCGGCGCCGAAAACCAGCGTGCTTTTGGCATGGAATCCCTGGCAGTGAGTGAATTCGATGAGGTTGCGGTTCTCCTCGCCATCCACGCCGATGGTCCGCACATCGGCGGTTTGCGGCAGCAGGACGTCGCTCTCGCCGATGCGCACGCGATCGTAGTAGATGCTGGTGGAGATATCGGCGTAGAGCAACTCGGGCGGAATCTCGTCGGCGTGAAACTCCAGCCGAAGAGGATCGTACGTTTCGGGATCGGCCCAGAAGGAGCCGCGCAAGGCCACCACCGCGGAAGCGCCGGCGTGCTGGACCGTATAGCCGCTGGCCATCCGCGATATGTGGAAATCGTAGCGGGCTTCGCGGCGCCCGATGGGGGACTCGTCGCCCTTGTACCGGATAATGGAGTGGTTGTCGAGGAAGACGCTTTTGAGGTTCAGCGCGAAAAGGCCATTGCTGATCATGCCGCTGGCCAGGAAGGCGGACGGGCTGGTTTCCCAGTGCGTATCGCCCGGGGATGCGAACAACTCTTTGCCGCCGCTAAACAGGATCTGCAGAACCACGCGGTCCAGGGGCTTGAGCTCTTTACCGGCGGACTTCCGGAAGCGGGCGACGGTTTCGACACAGGTGCAATCCGGCAGCCGGTCGACGGCTTCCCGCACGCGGTCGTGGATGCGTGCCAGAGTGAGGACCTCCGGCGGGAGGTCCTGCGCGGGCAAAAAGAAGACGGCAAGAAAGAGCGGAATCATCTACAGCGGATTCTAGCGCAAGCTTGAGACCAAAGGCTGGTGCGACCGCTTACGTGCTCGGGCTCGCCGCACTAACGACCAGGGGGTCCCAAGCACCCAGCAGTTGGTGCCGACGTCACTCTTGGCGCATATGCCTGGGATGGTTCAGCGCCGCGCGCTGGGCTTCATGAAATTAAGTGGGAAATTTAGCTGGAAGTGCCGGCCTCTAGTACTAAAAAGGAAAAAGAGTGGCACTCCCAAGCTGATTGCTGTGGAAAGTTCCAACGCTAACTCCCTTTCCCCTCAATGTATTGCACTATTTCTTGTAAATGGACTGACAATTGCCAAGGCCCTTCCGAATTTCCCGAAAAAGTACTATTTCAGGCTCGATGAGACTGAGTGGGGGTGGTCATGTGCTGAAGCCCATGGCAACGAGCCCCCCGGTCTAAGGGTGAGATACCGAAGGTCAGTTCTAGAATGGAACGGCGATCCGAGGAGCGCTTCCCGATCCGGATGGATCTGAGTTACCGCCTCTGGCTTCAGAGACAATCTGTCTCCGAAGGTTCCGGAACGACTGTCGATGTCAGCAGCACAGGTGTTCTCTTTACTCCGGGACTCATTTATCCGCAAGATTCATCTGCTGAGTTGTTTATCAAGTGGCCCGTCCTTTATGACAACGTGCTCCCCTTAGGGCTCGCCGTGGTCGGGTTAGTCGTGCGGAGCGATCATCGAGGGACCGCGATCCGGATTCTGCGCTATTGGCTCAAGCCGTGGAAAGAAGGGCTGCCGCCAGAGCGCGCCAAGCCGGAACCTCGGCCGGGCCGGACTCCGCGGCCCAAAACGGCGGCTCCAGGGTCCATATCGCCCGCGCGTCGTCGGCATGACGGAGGATGAGCCAAGCTTCCTCATTGTGGGGCATCGAGAAAGGGCTAGGTCTGGGCTGGGTCGCGGTCGCCCATCAGGGCGTGCCCGTGCTTGTCAACGCGGTGGTAAACGGGCGCCTTCGGCGACGAGGGCCTCCGCTTTTTCCCAACTGCGGTTGAAAACGGACTTGCGGGCGTTGCTTCGGTATCAAGCGTGCGGGTGCCTGCTCACCATTGCCCACAGTTGGGGCCTCTTGTGATGCACCTTTAAAGAGTCACGCCAAAGAATCCGCCAAGGTGGAGCAGGCCAATCTCCGATAACACGTCATTACGTGCGGTTTACAGCCCCGTGGCGCGTTCCGAAGCGCGTCAGTGACCTGCTATCCCACGGCTTGCAGCCGCCAAGGGTAGCGTCTTCACCGCGTCACGGAATTCCTCTGACACCTGCCCGAGCACTACTGGCGAGGAAACCGGCTTGCCCAGTTGGCCGCGCATGAACATCATCAGCCAGGGTCCGGTCGCCAGTTTACCGATGTAGCCGTTCAGGTAGAGACACTTCAGACACCCAAACTCCAGCGTGATGTGTCCGTCCGGTAGTTCCGGGATGATTGCCATCCCCGGGTTTTACGAAAACCTTCGGCTGTTTGCTTGTCGGTTTGAGGTCCAAGATCTCGCTAAGATAACGGCTCCCAAGAGTGCAAGCAGGTCCACAGCCAAGATGGCTAATGCCGAAGCCTCGGACACTGGGTCGACCAGGAATTCCTGCGAAGCATCGGTGGGGTCCGGCGTATAGATAACAACGTTGGAGACCCCGGCCCAGCCCGGCGCCATCACCGTTGCGAATGCCTGATTCTGGACATTCATTATATCGCTTTCTTCCTGTTGGGTCATCCCGCCCCATGCGTCCATCGCATTGGTCTCGAAGATAGTCCAAATGGCGTAAGAATACACCCCGTACCAGTAGTATGGGTCTGTCGGATCGCTTGAAGCCGGAATGTTGAACGACAATAAGTCGGACGCCAGGAACAAGGCCGCATCGTAATCGTAGGTAATGTCCGGATTCGCCAGATCTGGCGAGGCGCTTGTGAATTTCTGAGGGCCTGTGGCTGTGACTTGGTCGAGCGTGTATTCATTCGCGGTCCAATCAGTAGGCGGCCAGTCGCCGAAATAATCGTCACAAACAGCCAACACTTGCACTCCATTGATAGTGACGTAGTAGGGGTTGTCAGGCACGCCACCCATTTCAGCCCCAGGGTTCGCCCGGCCGGCGAACGTCATCGTGACCGAATCGGCCAAACCTGCCAGTGGCAATAGGAGTAACCCCGCCACGAACGACAGCGGAAGGCCCCAAACCCTCATAAGCTTTCTAGTCATCAATTCGTTCCTCACGTACCGACACCTCCCTCTCCAGCATTTGGCACAAGCCGACTCCCTCTGCCTTAGCATTTTTATGTCCATCTTGATCCGTGGAGTAAGGAATGGATTATCTACAGGTTACCACGATCCTCCTCGGGTTTCCCCCCCAAAAGTGGGGTTCTGTATGTTCAGTCTTGGGTTTACCTTCCAAACTTTTGGGACTGCGCCGTCGGTTTCGCGGCTGGCCTTCCGTCGATCTCTCGGGGATCGAAACCCGTCAGGCTGAGATCGAAATCTCTCGCTGAGTTCCTGCAACTGGAGGGCAAGCAACTCCTCATCCCAGCCGGCCCACGCTACGGACCGATTCACCACTAATCGGAATGCCTTGACCTGCGCCTCGGACCACTCATCGCAGAGGATCAAGGGGATTCTCGTGGTATCGCCGCCGGGCCACGATGCAGCTGAAGGTGGAGTTCGCCAACTTCGCGCGGTCGTCAAAAGGGGCGGTGCGGAGCATTCCGAGTATCGTGAGGACGATGAGAAGCGTGGTAGTGTTGGTGCCCATTGGGTACTGCAGTGTCGGGTTTTTTGGAGGAACCCGACATCAGTTTTGCAAATAGAATCAGTCGCTTAGGCCGAAAAT
>Ga0326728_10017014_pt1 | contig 14683 bp, 8 predicted proteins | sample MB3enrmetagenome_FD_207602 | JGI IMG/M metagenome (GOLD analysis project Ga0326728, IMG submission 207602) | Lab enriched peat soil microbial communities from McLean, Ithaca, NY, United States - MB31MN | ecosystem: Environmental > Terrestrial > Soil > Wetlands > Peat | place: USA: New York...
CTGCATCGACAATCAGCACGAGTGGCATGAGCTCACCGCCGCGGCGGACTTGGATGGGTGTCGAGAAGATGACATGCAATTCGCCTTTGCCGGGGCAGGGAAAGCGGCCGACCTTGTGCAAATCGCGGCCGCAGCCACACGGAGCGGACAATTGACCGGAATTGCGGAAAGGGAAGAGCAGGACATCAACGCGCTGGCCATGCGCCTGAAGGAGAAGCCTTCGCGCTTTAATTGAGGAATATTCGCCATGACTGAATCCACCAAAGCCTCCCCCGGGGGGGATGGCGCCCATCGGGAGTCGAAGCGCGTTGAGTCGCAGGCTACGCTCTCGGCCATCGGTGATATGTCCGTTGCGGCCACCGCTGCTGTGGGCCGGGTCGATGCGGCGCCGCGCCGGACGCGATGGCTCCCCGTTCTCTGCTTCCTGCTTTTGGTGTATATCACCGGCAGCTTGGTGGCGATTTATACGCTAAAATCGGCGCCTTGGGTGCAGGCGTTCGTCGCGCCGCTGCCCCTCGTGCTGATTGCGGCGCTGGCTTTCTGGCGCCGGCAAGTGTGGAAGTTCCGCGCGCGCGATTGGAGATTCAAGGAGAAGGTCCAGCAGGACGCGCTGAATTCGCTTGCCCACGAGACTGCGAATGGAGTAAACGCCATTCGCGCCAACCTCGCGGGATTTGGCGACGCGGACTCTCTGCCCTTTGCTGCCGAGCACCTGAAGCTGGTGGAGCGGTCCCTGGAGCGTATTGACACGGCACTGGAAAAGGCCATTGGACAAACCCCGCCCAAACGCGCGGCAGATCCTCAAGCTGCTGCCCAAGCACCGAAGTCAAAAGTTGCGTAGGGTTGCGCACGGAAGTAGTTATTCTCAACCCCTGGTGCGCCCGGTGAGTTATCATGGGCGCCGCTATGGGGATTTTCTTCGTAAGTCATCATACCCATTTGACATTCCCCGGGAGGAGCACTCATGAACAAAGTTGGTTTTGGTTTGATCGGGTGTGGAATTTTTGGCCGCGTCCACGCCCGCGCCTACACGGCGTCGACAAACGCCCGCTTGGTGGCGGTATGTGACCAGGACGCGACCCGCGCGGCGGCGTTCGCGGCGGAATTTGGAATCAGCGATCACGGAGCGGATTGGCGTGCCCTCATCGCCCGCCCCGACATCCAAGCGGTGGGTATTGCCACTCCGGATTTTGCCCATGCGGAAATTGCGCTGGCGGCCATCAAGGCAGGGAAGCACGTGCTGGTTGAAAAACCACTCGCCATCACGGTGAGCGAATGCCAGGAGATTCTTGCCGCCCAGAAGGCGCAGGGCGTCAAGCTCATGGTGGATTTTCACAACCGTTGGAGCCTGCCGTTCGTCAATCTCCGCCGGGCGCTGGTGGCGGGGCAACTCGGCACGCTGATGATGATGAACATCCGGCTGAACGACACCACCTTCGTTCCCACGCGCATGTTGAGCTGGGCCGCCAAGTCTTCACCCTTGCAGTTCCTGGGAAGTCACTTGGTCGACCTCATCCACTTCCTCTCGGACGCCTCCATCAAGCGCGTCTACTGCGTCAGTCGATCCGTGCTTCTGAAGAAGATGGGGATCGATACGCCGGACTTTTCCCAATGCATCCTGGAGCTCTCCTCGGGTGGGACGGCGGTGGTGGAAACGTGTTGGATTCTTGATGAGCACGGCCCCAGCGTTTTCGATTTTCAAAGCGAATTCGTGGGGAGCAAAGGGACGGCTTACGTGAACGCCAGCCATCATCGCATGGCCGAGGTGTACAGCGGCAAGGGTGTGGAGCTGCCCGACGTTTCCGCGGCCGCGGACCTGTATGGCAAGCCGGTGGGATTTGCGGTGGCGGCCATTCAGCATTTCGTGGATTGCGTGGCGAACGACCAACCCCCGATGGTCACGGGCGAGGATGGCTTGGCTGTAGCGCGCGTGCTGGCCGCGGCGGAACAATCCGCCCAAACAGGATTGCCGGTGGAAGTCAACTGATGCGTTCACACTTCTCGGTCTATGATTAGGTGCTGGTCGTTGGCTTCCTCATTCTTTATGGCTGGCTGGGCCTCGCCGCGAAGAAGCGTGCCGGAACGCTCGACGATTTCCTGGTGATGGGGCGGAAGCTGGGGCCGATTTGGGGCGTCGCCACGCTATCAGCGACGGAGACGGGCCTGGTGACCCTGATCTACTTCGCGGAGGAAGCCTACCTCAGCGGTTTCGTGGCCCTAATCCTCGCCGGCATTGCGGCCCTTTGCATGTGGATGGTGGGGTGGACGGGCTTCGTCATCAAAAAGCTGCGCGAGTTGCGTGTGCGCACGGTGCCGGAGTTTCTGGAGACTCGCTTCAACATCAAAGTCCGCTGGATCGCCGGCTTGGCTTCCTTCGTGGTGGGAATCCTGAACCTGGGAATCTTCCTCCAGGTGGAGGGAGCATTTCTCACTGTGATCATGGGCCTGCGGCCAAGCTTCCTGCCGCTGATGATGGGCGTCCTGTTGGCTGTGGTGCTGACCTACACGGCTCTGGGTGGCATGTTCTCCGTGGTGTACACCGACATCGCGCAATTCGTCCTGGTGGTGGTGGGTGTCACCATCGCGTCGTTTCTGATCATCCGTGCCGCGGGGGGCTGGAGCCACATGGCCGCCGTGGTGATGACGCGGTACGGAAGCGGTGGCTTCACCTTCTGGGACTCGCCCCGCTACGGGATTCTCTTCCTGGTCTGGTCGGCCCTCTATTACATTTCCGGATGGAGCACCTGGCAACCGGTGGTGGCGCGCGTTCTCAGCATGCGGGATATCGAAACCGGCCTGCACCTTTACCGGCTCAGCAGCGTGTTCATGTTCCTGCGCGCCGCCGTGCCGATGATTTGGGGCATCGGCGCGCTGGCCATTGTGGGAACCGTGACTCCCTCCAGCGCCGCGCTGCAAACGGTGATGGTCCGCATCCTGCCCGCCGGACTGATCGGGCTCACCACGCTCGCCTTCGTCTCCGCGACCATGTCCACCTTCTCAAGTTATTTTCTCGCCTTCAGCTCCATCCTCCTTCAGGATGTGATCGCTCCCATGCTCCGTAAGCAACCCTCGGATGCGATGCGGGTGAAGATGATGCAACTCTGCACGGTGGGGATGGGAATTGTCATCTACATCTGGGCGTCCTTCTATCACTTTCCGGAATCGGTGTTTCGATACCTCACCGTGACCGGCTCCATTTCGTACGCGGCCACGCTGACCACACTGGTGGGGGGAATCTATTGGAAGCGGGCCAGCGTGCGCGGCGCGTACTTTGCCTTCGTGGGAAGCGCCATTTTCCCCGCCATCTGCCTGGCGTGGCCTTCCTTTTCGCCCACCCGGGCGGGGTTGCTCAGCTTCGGGCTGGCGCCGCTCGGGATGATTATCGGTTCGCTGGCTTTCCCGCGAGAAATCCGTAGCGCAGCACGGCAGAGCCGCAACCCAAGCGTCTCGTAGGGGCCGGGCTTGCCCTGCCCTTGTCGTTTGTCCGTGGTGTGAAACGAGGGTAGGGCAAGCCCGGCCCTACGAGACGCTTGGGTTGTTTGCCAAAAAAAACAAGAATCTACGGTATTGCAATGCAGACCTCCGCGGTTGAGGTCTGCGGCACTTACCGGCACTCGCGCTCCCAAGTTCGATGGCATGGGTGCGTATTTGCGATTTGTGGTTTTTGCGAAGTAAGAGCCGCGGACCCCGGTTGGGTCTGTTTGCCTGCTGGCTATATTCATGAAGCCTGATTGGAAGAGAGCCCGAAACCCGCGGATGGGGTTGCGGCGATCCACTGCCAGCCCCGCGTCAAGAGGGTGTAGACAATGAGCATGTAAAAGGGAACGCAGAACCGGCGGTTTTCCCCAAACTCCGTAAATGCCGCGAAAATGGAAACCCATAAGGCAATAGCAAAGATAAGATATTCAAGCCTGGTAAATGCCTTCCGGAAAATCAGCGAACACGGTGCGGAGACCAGGGCCAGAACGAGAAAGGCAGCCTCGATTTCGCGGATCAAAAAGTTGATGAGGGTCATCAAAGCCTCGTCCAATGTCACGTTGCTGCCCTGCGGCCATTCCAGTTCATCCAGCGTGGGCTCTCCCCAGAACTGCATCCAGCTTTGTTCGGCGCGCCGCAGGCAAAGAAGGGGATGATGGATTTGCAAATAAACGGCGAGCGATTGGTATTCGCGGGAAATCTGGATGTCGGTTTTCCCCGTGCGTTTTGCCATCTCCGTCACCGCGGAGCCAAAGACGAGCGTCGCGCTTTTGTTAACGTTGTCGCCCAGGTGACGGCGAGACTCGATCCAAGTGTCTCGCAGCACGGCAAACCGCGCCGGCGCGAGGTCAACAAAGGGATCAACTTGGTCCATTAAGTTTCCGCCTGCGCGCGTTGTGGGGGTGAAGTAACCGCTGTTGAAGTAGTTAAATCCGCACCAACCCCCAATGAAAACGATCGCCGGGAGCGCGAAAAGGAGCGCACGCTTCAGGGCCGCGCGCTGCAGGATTTTCGCCGGTGGCCAAACCGGGACCAGAAAGCAGTAGTACACAGGCCACAAACAGATCATCAAAGGGCGAGTCAAGCTCAGCAAAGCCACAATCAATCCCAATCCCAACGGGTACCGCAATTTGCCTTCTCCAGCGCCGTCGTGGCGCACGATGAGCCAGATCGAGGCGACGAGGAGGAAGTTCGTTAACGCTTCCGTCATGAGCGAGGACTCGAATGTCAGAACCTCCGGAGTGAGGCTGCAGACGATTCCTACAAGGAACGAGAAGAGGGTGTGGCGGGTGCGGCGGAAGGCCATATCGAAGATCATTAAACTCGCCGCAATTCCAAGGATGGATTGTGCAAACCATATCACATGAGGATGGAGGCCGCACAAGGCAACCAGCAACGGGTAAACGGGAACGCGATCACCCAAGGCATGGAAATTAAACCGGAGAATGGCCTGACCCGCCTGGGTATAGGATAAGTCGATGTAAACGAAGATCGGAATATGGCGCAGCACAATCATCATGGGGAATCGGGCCAAAGCACCCAAAACCAGCAAAACCACTGGGTACCTGGCAGACTTGCCCCGTTGCTCTGGCATTGACAACCCTCCGGTGAACATCGCTCCTCCACTCGTAATCCTGCACCGGAAGCGAAGAGAAACCTCCCCTCCTCGCTGGGGCACGTGATTATAACCTCACCCATCCGTGTTGGACCACAGGTGGCCATCACGGGCTTCTGAGGATGGAATATGACCAGATTCGCCGGGCCCCGGCGCGCTCATGCCAGTGCTACTCCAGGACAGTATGGCTGACATCGGAGATCTCAAATCGCGCATCGGCAATCGAATTCACCCGATGACCCGAGCGAGGGCCTCCTACGCCCCAAGCGCCTCTTCGCTACTGGCGACCATGGCGCGGTCGACCGGCAATTCGATCACAAACTTGGTCCCGGAGGGGAAATTTTCCTCTATGCGGTTGACAATCGCCAGACCCAGGCCAGTTCCCGAACGCTTGGTGGAGAAGTAAGGGAGGAAGAGGCGTTCCTTAGCCTCCGGAGTGATTCCCGGCCCGCTATCTTCAATGGTGATTTCCACCACATCGCGATCGGGGGCGAGCGTGCTGCGCACCCAGATTTCCTTGCGCAGCGACTGCTCCAAGGCCTCGGCGGCATTATCAATGAGATTCACCACCACGCGTTTCATCTGGTCCGGGTCAGCCTGCACCATCGGCAAATCGGGAGAGAGATCGCGCTGCAAGGCGATGCCATTCAGGCGGCCGGCGAATACGTTCAGGGCATTTTCCAGGATACCGTTGATTTGCGCGGGCCCCGGCTTGGAGGCAGGGAAGCGCGCAAAGGCGGTGAATTCATCCACCAGCGACTTCAAAGTGGAAACCTCGCGCCCGATCAGCTTGGCACTGTCGCCGACGGACGTCAGCAGATCGTGGGGAGGCGATTCCGTCTCCATTCGCTCCAGCAGGCGCACGATGCGCTCGGCGGAAAGCTGAATGGGGGTGAGGGGATTCTTGATTTCGTGGGCGATACGGCGGGCGACCTCCTGCCACGCCGCGGAGCGCTGCGAGCGCAGGACCTCCGCCAGGTCTTCCAGCACCAGGACGGAACCCACGCGTCCGTGCCGCGCCTGAACGGAAGAGACGGTCAACGCCATGAAGGCGCGGCGCCCCCCCAGGTCAAGTTCCATCTGCTGAGTCACCACGCCCTGGCGCGCCGCCCGCCGGAACATGCGGGCAATTTCCCGCGCGTCTTCGGCGGAGAAAAGATCAGTGAGGACCCTCGCGGGCTGCGTGCGAGGCCGCCCGAACAGCCGCTCAGCAGTGGAATTCAAGCGCGTGATCTGGCCCTGCGGATCAAAAGAAATGACGCCGGTGGGAATGTTCTCCAGAATGGCCTCAATGGTGTTGCCACGCTCTTCCAGTTGGCGGTTGGCTTCCTGAAGATTCAAAGATGCCTGCTCGATGGCGCGCCGGTTTTCGAGAAGCTGTTGGGTCATCTGATTGAAAGAGAGAACCAGCACCCCCAGCTCATCGTCCGCCCGCGCCGAGATTTGGAAACCCAGGTTGCCCTGCGCCACCTCGTGCGTGGCGTTGGCCAGAGCCTGAATGGGAATGGTGACCTGCTTGGAAAAGAATAGGGCGAACCAAGTGGCAATGAAAAGGATGAGCAGGGTCAGCAACCAGAGCATGGACACATAGGTGCGCTTCTGGGCTTTTCGGCTGCGGCTCAGTTCGTTGTACTTTTGCGTTTCCCGCTGAATTTCACTGGAAATTTGGGTCAGCTTCGAAGGCAGGCGCATGATGCCGGCGACGGTCCCCAAGCGGTGGCCGGAACTGTCGAGAATTGGGTCCACAGAAATGAACAGCTCATATTCGCCCGCCGACCAGTGCCCTATCAGGCCGTTTGTGGGCATCTTGCCGCCGAAGATTTGGGGGAAGTAACGGGCGATTACCGACGGGTCCGGCCACGGGTCACCGGCTTGCGCCAGCAGTTGCCCTGAGGAGTCGAAACACATGGCAGCAACGGTGCCCGGGTCGGCCGCCACTTCCTGCGTCACCAGGCGCGCCACCGCCGGCATTTGGTGATTCTCCATGGCCTGGATCATGTCTTCACTCTGCGCCAGATAGCTGGAGATGTGGTCGGCACGCTGCGCGGCTTGCAGTTCGAGTTGGCGGACCAATTCCTCGGAGTCTTGCCGGATCAGGTCGAGGGGCACGCTGAACCACTTGTCGATCGTGCGATTCAACAAGACATACGCGAAGAGGAAAAGAAAGATGACGGGGACCAGTGAAAGACTGAGAAAGGCCACCACCATTTTCGTCTTGAAGCGCGAACCCAACTGCTGTTGTTGCCGCTCGAAGTAGAGCTTCAGCAGAATGCGCGACAGGATGAGGGCAAAGATGACGAAGGCCAGGAAAATGACGGTGGAAAGAGCCAGCAGCAGGATTGTCTCCTCCGAACTGCTGGGACGGATGAAGTTCAAGTTCAGGGACGCCGGCGCCCACACCACAAAAGCGAGGATCGGAACGAGGATCAGCAGGACAATCAGGAAGATATTCCGGCGATGGGCGGGATCGGGGTTCATGTTCGTCCTAAGAATCCTCCCAAGGGGCATTCCTCACAGTGCGCCACGTTGCGGTGGCAAAAGCGTTTGGCCGCCTCCACCAGCAAGGCGTGGAACTCATTGAACAGCGCTTCCTCGTGCGGCAGATGCTGATGAAGGAATTGCTGCGCGGAGTGGTAATCAGCCGCGGGAGAGAGAAGCTGGTGCCGCGCCAGCACGCGGCGCGTGTAAGCATCCGCAACAAACACCGGCTGCCGCCCGGAATAGAGCAAAATCGCGTCGGCAGTTTCCGGGCCGATTCCCGGGAGCGCCAGAAGCTGCGCGCGGGCGCGATCGGCGCCCAGAGAAAAAAGCGAGTTTAAAGAACCTCCATGAGCCTGCTCGATCCAGTGGGCAAAAACATGGAGGGTCCTGGCCTTCTGCCGGTAAAAACCCGCCGGCCGAATCGTCTGCTCCAACTGGCGAACGGAGACTTGGCGCAAGGGTCGCCAGGCAAGCAGACCGGCCCGGCGGAGATTCTTCAAGGCCAGGGTGGCATTCCGCCATGTGGTGTTCTGGGTAAGGATGGCTCCGCAGATCACTTCCCAGCGCGTTCGAGCCGGCCACCACCCTTGCGGCCCGAAGCTCTTCAGGAGCGTGGCATAGAAACGGCGGAGGACCCTGCCCGGCGCCGCCTCGCCCTGCTCGCTCGCCCAGCGCATATTTTCAAAAGCTATACTCGCGTGCCCGCAAAGTCAAGGTGGCGGCTTATTCGGTCGGGGCTAGCTTTTGCCACGGATTTCTGCGGCCAGCGCCGTCGAGATATTATCGGCGGTCTCGATGAGCCGGAGGGGGAACTTCTCGATGAACTGTGCGGTGACGCGGAATTTAGGCGAAGAGACGCTGAGCGCGGCGATCACCTTTCCTTCCGGGTTGCGAATAGGTGCACCCAGGCAGTACCCCCCCTCCACGGTTTCTTCCTTGTCTTCGGCGTAACCGCGCGAGCGCACGTTGGCATATTCATTTTGAATGGCAAGCTGGTCCACCAGAGTGTTCTTGGTGGCGCGGTAAATCCCATACACATCCAGCAGCGTCTGGATCAGCGCCTCGTCCTGAAAAGCGGTAATCGCCTTCGCCAGCGAAGAAGCGTAGGGCTGAAGGATTCTGCCCACGAAATTCGACATGCGAATGTTCTGCGGGCTCTCCAGCACGTCGACCACGCGCACGTGATCCTCAAAGAGGAAGGCCAGCGAAACGGTCTCGCCGCAGTGGCTCTGAATCTCCTGGGAGAGGCGTCCCCAGGCTTTGCGCAGCAGGCGCAGGCTCTCGCGCACGCCGGTTACCGAACTTTCCACCTCAATACGATAGTTCCGATTGGCGTCGCGCGAGACGTAACCCATGCCCTCGAGCGTCCGCAGCAGGCGCAGCAGCGAAGGCTTGCCCAATCGCGTGTAGGCGGCGAGTTCGCCCAGCGAGAAAGGTCGACCCTCGGCACGAAGGTAATTCAAAATTTTCAAACCCAGAGCGAGCCCGCGGGAGGTGTCGGAAGGAACCGAGGGCCGCGCTTTGGAGGGAGTGGAAATAAATTCACTGAGATCCATGGCCGATTCCTGTTCAAAAATTTTATCGGGAAGTTATACCACAAAAACCCGGCCGCGAGCATTTGTAGCTTTGTTGCATGGTAGCTTTTTGCAGGCGGTCGGATTTCTCATCTTGAAGTTCGCTACTGCCGATAGCCGATATGGGGAAGTGTTGCGCGCCGGGGTGTTGGCCGTCGACGGTGCTCGGTTCCACGTCTTCTGCCGTTCCTGCGAGGGGGGCCGTCGCCTGTACTCGGATTTACGCTTCCTGCTCTTTCGCGTTTTGGATTTTGTTTCCGCGTGTTTTAATCTAAGCCTTTCCCAGCTTCATTGTGGATAAAGGGCAAATGCTCGCAACTCCCCGCAACTGGATGAGGTGCATGAGCAACGGTACAATGACAAGCGTCAATGATAAATTTGACCAACATCATGTTATGTGCTAGATATTCGGACTTGCCTGTGAGTGTATACCTCAGGTGCAGAAGTCGGTAACTTAGCAGGGCTATGCAGTTACGAAACAATGAGATGCAGGGGCCGTGGGCGAGTCCATTGGGTTAAAGGGCACACTCGGCGCATGGGACCGAGTGACCACGCCCAGAGGGATTGTTTTGTGGCCCGCCGCCAGGCTCTGCGGTTTCCGTTTCTCTTCCCACGGCCAAGCCGGGCAGGCAGCGACTCATCCGAATGGGCAGGCGATGGGGTAGAAAACCAGAGCGAGGATATTTTTCTATCTCATGTAAATACAAAAGCTTAGGGTCATAAAAACGACCCGACGGAAGAGATGATCCCCAGTCGATCCGGCGGCAGGCTATTAACGGCGCTCAGGGCGAAGGCATCTAAATTCATGGAAGGCGGATTGCTCCAGCAACCTGACCTATGGACTGTCCACGATCACTGCATCGAAGGACTAGTAGGGGTCGAATATACAGCGCAGCATGACGTTTTACCAAAACATGTCGAGAGATAATCGTACAAAAAACTCTTGACATTTCAGAAAGATGATTTATTATTGTCGAGCGTTTCGGAATATGTTCATGCTGCTTGTTATTGTGAATTGCTGTTGATTTATTCCGGCGAAGCATCTATCTTTTCGCCGCGAGCATCTGTTGAAATAGATCTACTGAAGACTTGCGTCAATTCTGTTGGGCCTAACTCCGATTTAACTGCGCCATGAGACGAATGAATACGCCTCGCATGTGCGCTCCAAAAATGCCAATCCGCCATCCTTTGCACCAGAGGGATGTTTTATCTCTTTCGGGGCCGCGTGCTGTCGAAACACCTGCGCGCGCGCCCCATCAGCTTATTCCGTCCCTTGCGCCGGAAAGGGAAGGGATGCGCCCGTTCACTGTAGCACGTGGCGGCGCCTTGATCAGGTCAGCGATGATTTCGGCCTGTGGCGCCGGCAAGTGCTCGGGTAAAGGAAGTTCTTAGGATTGCAAGTCGCATCGATGGCGGTGCGGATTCAGGATTTGAGGTGGTCTCTAGCCACATTCGCGTTGGGTCTTGGGTCACACAGACGACTTTAGAAGGACGACTTTAAAAGGAGGATAACAGTGATAAAGAGAATCGCACCAATTCTTTTGCTCCTCGCCTTTCTCCCGCTGCCACTGTTGGCGCAGCAGACCGGGGCGAGCATTACCGGGCACGTAATTGACCCCTCCGCTGCGGCGGTCAGTGGGGCGACGATCAAATTAACTTCCATCACCACGGGGGCAGTCTACACGGCGGGTTCGGACTCTTCGGGGATTTATCAACTCCCGTTCGTGCTGATTGGCAAGTACACCCTCACGGTGGAAAAGGAAGGGTTCAAGAAATACGACCAGACGGGAATCGACCTGCTGGCTGGCGAAAAGGCGGTGATTGACGTCACCCTCCAACTCGGCGCGGTGACCCAGACGGTCAACGTGACGGCCAATGCCGCGGTGCTCAACACCGAGTCGGGTGACCGGAGCGTGGCCATTTCCAACGTCCGCATGGATCCGGAGGTTTTCCGTGGCCAGAACACCATCGTCACCACCTGGTTCACACCGGGTCAAACCCTCACGGCGGCTGTGCAAAAGGAGCGGCCGTGGGACAACGCCGGAAGCCAGGCTTCCAGTTTCAACGGCGGCCAAATGGGTGACAACAACGGCAACGGCATCGGCGGCCTGGAAACCGGGCAAGGGACCGGCAACTCCATCATGGTGGACGGCACTTCCGTCAACCGTGGCGGCAACGGCGTAGGCTTCAACCCGATTCCAGGAACCGTTGACCAGGTGCTGGTGCAGGGCACCATGTACGACGCGCAATTTGGATGGAGCACGGGCGGCCACGTGAACACCCTGACCAAGAGTGGCACCAACACCTGGCACGGGCACGCCTACGATTACGTTCAGAACACCCTGCTGACGGCGGAGGACTACTCGGACCAGCAGGCGCACAATCCGCGCCCACCCTGGCACTTCAATTACTTCGGCGGCGAGATTGGCGGGGCGCTGAGAAAAGACAAGATTTTTGTCTTCGGTGCATATCAGTACCTGTGGCAAGTTCAACTCGATCCCTTCACCTCGACGGTGCCCACAGCCGCGGAGAAACAAGGGAATTTCAACGGGGTCACCACCACCAATACCTCAGCCACGCAGGTGGTCATCTATGATCCCAGCACGACGGGGGCGGCCACTGCGCCGGAGAGCAATTGCGCTACCTCCAACACCGTGGCTTGCCGGTTAACCACGGGCTCGTTGGTGAACAACAACACCGTACTCTCCATTAACCCCATCGCGCAGAACATCCTGAACATGATTCCCCTGCCCAACGTAGCGCCCCAGACGGGCACTTGCCCGGCGGGCTCAACCGCGACGGTCTGCGGCACCTTCCAGAATGGCGATGCCACCGGCCCCGGGGACCGCAAGTTCATTGACCAATTCCCGGAGTATAGCGGCCGCATTGACTGGAATTTCTCGGACCGGACGCACGCCTTCTTCCGCTTCTCCAAGAATGACCTGGCGGAAACCCGCAGCTACATTTACTCGACCACCAAGAGCATCAATCCTGCTGAGACCAGCGGCAACAACCCGCTGTTCCGCGGCAATCAGGATTATGTCCTGCAAGTCACCCACACCTTCAGCCCCACCACGGTGCTGGAATTCCGCTCCGGCATGGACCGCTACCCGTCGGGCGGCGGCGACATATCCGTGGCGGGCACTTCCGCATCGTCATTGGGATGGGGCGCCACCATGGCGAGCGAGGTGGGCCACCTCTTCCCGCAGATTAACGTGACGGGGTATGGAAACACCAACGGTGGCCAACTGGCTTCCGGCTCTCTCCCCAGTTATGACGCCTCCGACATTTGGAGCCAGGAAATCGTTATCGCCCACACGAAAAGTAAGCACAACCTCCGGTTCGGTTATCAGCGATTTGACCTGGCCGAGTACAACGAAAGTCCGGGAAACAACAACGGAATTTTCACCTTCACCGGGATTTTCACCGTGGCCAACCCGAATTTGTCAACGTCCCAGTATCCCAGTTACGTTAATGCCCTGGCGGACTTCGAGCTCGGCTACCCGAACACCGGGACCATCAACGAACCTGCCTATCCCGAGTACTGGGTGCATGAGCACTCGCTGTTTGTCCAGGATGATTACCACCTCAGCCGCAGGTTAACCATTAATGGCGGCCTGCGGTGGGATTACTCCGGTCCCTCGCATGACACCTTCAACCGGCTGCTCAATGGCTTCTGCTTCACCTGCCCGAGCCCTGTGGGGACGATCCCCGGACTGGGCGCTCTGTTGGGTGGTCCGACTTATGAAGGTGTGGGGGGCGCCGGCAACCTCATTACCAACCGCAAGTGGGACAATTTCGGCCCGCGCGCCGGATTCGCCTATGATCTGGGGCACGACTCCGTGCTCCGTGGCGGCTGGGGCGTAATCTACGGGCAGCAGATGTTCCAGCTTGGCGCTGCTCCGGGATTTACCAATACCACCTCCCTGGTTTCGCAGCCCGTGACCCCCGGCGTCTTCAGCACTGCCATCACCTTTGCCAATCCGTTCCCCAACGGTCTCGCACCCATCGTGGGGTCCGCTAACGGGTTGGCTTCGAATATCGGTAAAGGGATCACGTTCCCGGATCCCAACTTTGATATCCCGCGTAGCCAGCAGTATTCGCTGGAGGTCCAACATTCCTTCGGGCGCAACTGGATGTTCAGCTTGGCTTACGTGGGGTCCAGAACGTCCCGGTTGATTGTCAACCAGAACCAGGATTTCGTTCCGTTGGCAGATTTGCCTTGGACGCGTAATTTCCAGATTAACCCTACTGGTTTCCTCGTTTCGCAAATGAGCACCAACGTCACCAATCCCTTCCTGGGGAACATACCCTCTCAGTACGCCTCCCTGGCGACGGGCACCTACCTGACCAGCAGCACGATTTCGAAGTCGCAATCGCTGCTTCCGTACCCTGAATTCTCCGCCCTGACGGAGGATTGGGAGCCGATCGGCCATTCCCACTACAATTCGCTGCAGTTTGTGGTGGACAAGCGCATGTCCAATGGGCTGGAATTTAACTTCAACATGACGTGGTCAAAGACCATGGAATCGCTGGGGTTCCTTAGCCCGCAGGACCCCGCCCCGGCACAGACGATTGCCGCTTATGACGTTCCCCTGCAAGCGAAATTGAACTTTGCTTATTTCGCGCCCTTTGGGCCGGGGAAGCGTTGGCTCAATAACACCAACCCGGTGGTCAGCCGCCTGGTTTCGGGTTGGTCCGGAAGTGCCACTCCCATGCTCATGATGGGCTTCCCGCTGCCTGTACCCAGCGGTGTCATGCCCACCGGCGCCAGCCCCAAGACTCCCAATCCCACGCTGGCGCACTGGTTCAATACCTGCACGCTCACCGCGCCGACTTTTGTCAGCCCGGCGACGTCAGACCAGCTTACGCCCTCGACAACGGACAACCTGAGTAGCTGCACCCATGGCGATACCACCCCCGCATGGCAACTCACGGTACCCAACCAGCTCGTCGAGTGGGGACCCTTCATGTCCAACGTTCGCTACCCCGGATTCCACCGGCTGGATGCGGCGATCATGAAGGATACGATGATCAAGGAGCGCTATAAACTCCGCTATCGGGTTGACTTCATCAACGCCTTCAATACCATGGAGTGGTTTACCACCATGGATTTGACCGTCAACGATTCAGCCTTCGGCGCAGTGGGACGGCCCAGCTCTAACAATCCCTCTGACGACCCGCGGGTCATCGAAATGTCCTTGCAGTTGATCTTCTAACTTCGCGGCTCAACACCGCCGCAACTCGAGGGGCCAGGCTTCCGCCTGGCCCCTTTTTTATCGTTGGATTCCTCCCCCATTCCGGATTGCGCAGAGCGCAGCTCTGCGGCCGGGGCTTTGCATGGCTTTGCTTCGGTTTGCCGGATTACCCCCCTTCGGATTGCGCAGAACGCAGCTCTGCGGCCGCGGCTTCGCATGGTTTTGCTTCGGTTTGCCGGATTACCCCCCTTCGGATTGCGCAGAGCGAAGCTCTGCGGCCGGGGCTTCGCCGCGGATTCGCGGCCATCGATTCGCAGAGCTTCGCTCTGCGCAATCCG
>Ga0326728_10017015_pt1 | contig 14680 bp, 14 predicted proteins | sample MB3enrmetagenome_FD_207602 | JGI IMG/M metagenome (GOLD analysis project Ga0326728, IMG submission 207602) | Lab enriched peat soil microbial communities from McLean, Ithaca, NY, United States - MB31MN | ecosystem: Environmental > Terrestrial > Soil > Wetlands > Peat | place: USA: New York...
ATTTCAAGTTCGGAACTGAAAGCGCCGGAGATCTGAAGGACGTTTCCGTCAGCAATTGCGTGATGCTGCGCCGGCCGGACGGCAGCAAGGCGCTCGGTGGTATCGCGCTCGAGTCAGTCGACGGCGCGAACATCGACGGCGTGGTCATCTCGAATATCTCCATGGAGGATGTGGTGGCGCCCATTTTCATCCGGCTCGGGACGCGTGGCCGCGGCATGCACAAGCCCGCGCCCGGCTCCATCAAGAATGTCTCGATTCAGAACGTCGTGGCGCGGGGTGCATCGCTCGCCAGTTCGATCACGGGTGTCGACGGCGGGCGCGTCGAGAATGTGACCATCGACGGCCTCAATGTTACCGCCAATGGGGGCGTTGCTGCGCGCCAGTTGGACATTCCCGAGGTTCCCGACAAGTATCCGGATCCGGACATGTTCGGAGAGTTGCCCGCCGTGGCCTTGTGCGGGCGGCATGTGGACGGGATCACGCTCCGGAACCTCAAAGTTCATACCGCACAACCTGACGGACGCCCTGCCGTGATGCTCGATGACGTAAGCCGCGTTGAAGTCTCGGGATTCGACTCCACGAACGTGCCGCTCCACCAGCCCCTGCTGCTGTTCCGGAACGTCATTGGGGCGTTGCTTAACGGGAATCGTGTTTCCTCGCCCGCGGAGGTTTTTCTCAAGGTGCTGGGCGAAAAGAGCGAGGCAATTGCACTTCGTGGGAATGATCTTCGCTTGGCGCGGAAAGTGGTGCAGCTGTCCTCTGAAGCGCCCCGAGGCGCGGCTTCGGTTGAGCCGGACGACACCCCCTCGTCATCCGCCGAGGGGGCGAGGAACGCAGGCGGGACAGCCACCCCCGCACCCCCTCGTTAACAAGGACATCAAGAGCGAAAGAGCCCTCCGAGTTCATTCGGTGGCGCGTCGCGGCGGGAGGATACTTCCTCGAAAAACCGGCATTTTTGTTCGAAGAACTCGATCACCAAGCTCAAAGACTTCCCGAGCCGCTAAAATCGCGCCAAAACACTGTAGCCACGCACGTCAGACTCCACGTTTGAAGGCCAGCGAGAATGGCCGTCTTTCGTCGGATGCGGTTTAACACATTTCCTGCGAAAGGTACGCATATTGGAATCCCTCCCTGGTGAGATCTCATTTTGGAATTTCACTGGGATTAATGGCGATGTGCTTGATTCGTCTCCGCTTCCAGGTATAGGTGATATGAAGCATTCCATCACCGGCTTGGATAATCGCAGGGTAAGAGAACTCTCCCGGGGCAACCTCCAAGGCATAGGGGAATCCCCACGTATTTCCATCGTCGCTGGACAGGGCAAGGTTCAGAGGAGTGCGTCCGTGTTTCGTGTGATTATAGACGAGGGCAATTGTGCCGTCCCTCATGCGAACTGCATCAATTCCGCTATCAGGATTCGGGAGAGATGTTGGCCGCGCAGGCGTCCAAGTCTTCCCCCCGTCGGTTGAGGCCGATTCACATATATAACCGATGAATTCAGTGGATCGCAGCAGCATCTTAATGTGACCTGGTTTACTTTCCCAAAGAGTTGGCTGAATAATCCCGAAGTTCTCTCCCGGGTATACGATCGGCCCGTGTATTGTCCAGGTTTTCCCGCCGTCTTCACTAAGCTCAGCCCATGCCGCCCAGCTCCAGTACGGCTCAGGACGGCTATCCCCACGCCGCATGCCTGCTTCTTTCGACGACCCCGCCAAGATGTCGCCATTGGAGAGCAGGATGGGTTTGTTGCGGATTGGACCGAGCAGGCCTGCCGGCAAGTAGGTAATGTCGCTCCAAGCGTTGCCACCATCGTTGGACGTCCGGTACGCACCTACCCATGATTCCTCACTGGGCCCCACCTTGAAGAAAAGCCAGACGACATCTTTGGAGTCTCGAAATAGAACGGGATTCCAGCAAGGCACCTCGCCGTAACTCGCCACCCTCACTGGAGGGGACCATGCTCCACCCAGCGGCTTGCGAGAGAGCCAGATGGCGACGCTCTTGTCCCCTTCTTCTCGGCCACCGAACCATGCGGCCAGCAGATCGCCGTTCGGCAGTTCCACGAGGGTTGAGGCATGGCATTCCCGAAAAGGGGCCTTCTCAAATATGAACTCCTCCACTTCGGCTTTGAGTTTGGCCTCAACTGCAAACGCAAAGGCGCTCAAAAACATGAGCAAGACGGTGATCAAGGCTCTACCGAGCATAAACAAACCTCCTCATAAGTGGCATCCCATCCTTCTGGTGAGCGCCCATTATTACTCCGCCCACGTGGGAGTTATAAGCGCGCCCTAGCGTAGCAGATGTAAAGCGATACCCACAGTCGCATCGGAGTGCGACCGCCCGGTCTTCCAAACCGCAGACTGCGTATTTCATGGCAGCAGTTTCTCGATGGGCGTATTGTAACAGTAATAAACAGTCGGCTCGGACTATAAGCTGCACAAGTTTTCGTTGGCGAAAGGAATGTTGATAGGTTAGATGTCAAAAGAAGTCGGGAACAATCCCCAACTCAGGCGCAACCAACGTCAGAGCCTCCGTAGCCGGAACCCCTGCAAGTTGCTGAAATGATTGGTAGCGGGGGGGAGGATCGAACTCCCGACCTAGGGATTATGAGACCCTCGCTCTACCACTGAGCTACCCCGCCATGGCTACAGCCGAGACAGTGATCGTAGACATCAATACTACGGTAAGTACACACAGGCGGTCAAGATTCAAGGCGAGTTGGTAGTGTCTCAGTTTGATCTTTGTAGCGGCGGCCTCTGGCCGCCGGTCTTGGATTGTCGAGGAGTTCCGGCGCTCAGAGAGCGCCGCTACAGCAAACTGAGACAACACCGGTGAGTTGAATTGACTTGGATATCTGGGTGGCCTCCTGACTTGTGAAGCGCCGACCCTCAGATCGACAACTCGCAGCCTATAGGCCAGGCTAAATCAAATCAGGACACCACCGAGCAGGATCATCAGGAATGGGCATCATCTCGGAGGGGCATTGTTCCCCCGAGCGCGGGCATCACTTGCCCGCGATTCGGCGTCTCGGCCTAACTAGCAACTTCTGGCGTCCTTTTAACCATGGCCATGACCGTGCCAGGGATCGTGATCGTGATGGTGATCGTGGTCAGTGTCGGCTGGAGGATCACCGCCAGTACTGGCGTGCGCCGCCGGAGCGGCAGCGATGATGGTGGCGACCAATGCGGTGCCGCCCAACGCGATCTTGCCCATGGCATCTCGGCGGGAGGTAAATGCCGGATCGGGTACGATCCCACCGGCGACTTCCAATAGGTCCGCCTTTTCGAGTTCCTCGAGAGCGAGCAGAACCGTCTTCCGATCCACTGGTGCTCCCAAGTTAGCTTCGACGATGGGCATGAGATCATCGACGGATCTGGTTCCATCGCAGCTTTCCCACACTGCGACCGCTGTCTTGTTCAGGCAATGCACTTTGTTGCTGCTCTTGTCGTAGAGAACTACCTCTTCAGGCAGATTCTCCACAAAAAGGTCACTTTTTCTGGCCAACGGATTCATTTTCCCCTCCTCTGTGTGATTTAGAAATCCCTTGCTACAATGCATGACTTTTGGCGCCCGCGTCATAGCAAATCCGTCGTGCACTGTACTCAACAATTGTGGACAGCAGATTGAAGCCCTGACTCACTTACCGTGTCGCATGCGAACCACAATATATTAAAATTGCCCGAAAAGAAGCTACTGCACTCATCTTATTCTGTAGGATGAGCGTTTGTCAATACCTTTTCGTCAATTTTTATTTTGACACGTATCAATTTATAGGGTTTACCGAACCTGTACTCCTACTTTCGTCCTCCGACTCGATTCCGCTAGTGCTTCGCCGTCACCTCGGCGAGCAAAATGCCTGAAAATTTCGAGCCATCCTCAAGCGCGAACAAAGGTCGTGTGAGGATTCAGCCACTCCGGCCGTGGGTCGAATTGTAATGGCCGACTCGAGAGATGGAGACTCGGCGCGAGGTGAGGGAGAGAATTAGGCGGCGCAGGTCTGCGGGCGGTCAAGGAAGCAACTCTATTACACGGTAGAAGCTGAGTTGGGCGTCGCCGTGCCGAATGAGGCGATGCCGGCGCAGGCTTCCGTATTCTTCTTCCAGCAGACAGTGGCGCGAGTGTTCCGCAATCACGAGCGATTGAGAATCCAACAAACGCGAGCGCGCGAGCAGGCGCAGGACGTGATGGTACTCAGCGATTTCATTGTAAGGAGGGTCCAGGAAGACGAAATTAAACTGCGAGCCTTCCCGCTCCAGCCGCTCGAGACCGGTGGCGACCGTGGACCTGACCACGTAATACCCCGACTGGATTCCCAAGGCCTCGAGATTCTTGCGGATGAGCTGTTGGGCGGGGCGATGGTGCTCGATAAACACCACGTCGCTTGCCCCTCGGCTCAGCGCCTCGATCCCCACCGCGCCGCTTCCGGCATAGGCATCCAGGAAAGTCGCGCCCTCCACTCCTGGACCCAGAACATCAAACAACGTCTCGCGCATCTGGTCAGAAGTGGGGCGAAGGTTGCCGCCCTTTAAGGTAGCCAAGTGAAGCCCGCGGTATGTGCCGGAAATTACTCTCATGAAAAGATTTGATTCATTTTATCACTGATCCGTTGTTTCTCACCCTATGGCCGGCATCATTCAAATTGATGTTCCGGATGCCTTTCAGACGAGCGGCGGGGGAATTAACGACCTTGGAACCATGGTCGGCCACTACGATGACAGTTCCTGCGGTCAACATGGTTACATCGTGAACGGGGCGGTTGGCAATTGAGCGCTGTTCTTGCCGTGCAACTCAGATGTCTCACCCGTCGTGCTCCGGTTGATGAAAACGCCGGAGCCCGACACGCCTCTCCCCAAAGGAGGGGGCTGTCACCAACTTGCGCACTCTCGCGCGCCAGCCACTGAGCGTTGCTTTCTGCCTTCTGCTTTCTGCCTTCTGCGTTCTGCTTTCCGCTTAGTTGTTCTTTCACGCTACGTTGGCAAGCTGGTACCGCCGGGGCCATTCGGTGCGCAAGTAGCTCACATACGCTTCCCATTCCTCGCGCGAGGAAGGCTGCTCGACAAAGATCGAGGCTTCCCGCTTGGCCCATTCCAGAATCTCCTGATCGCGGATCAAGTTGCCAATCCGGAAGGCGGGAATGCCCGATTGCCGCGTACCGAAGAATTCTCCGGGGCCGCGCAGTCTCAGATCGATTTCGGCGATCTTGAATCCATCATTGGTTTCGACCATGGTTTGTAGGCGCTGCTCGGCCAACTCGTTCCTGGTCGGGGAGGCGACCAGAAGGCAGTGCGACTTCTGGCTGCCCCGGCCGATGCGGCCGCGGAGTTGATGCAACTGGGAAAGGCCGAAGCGTTCCGCATGCTCGATGAGCATGACGCTGGCGTTGGGAACGTCCACTCCCACCTCTATCACCGTGGTCGAAACCAGGACTTGCACTTCCCCCAGCTTGAAGCGGCGCATCACGTCTTCCTTTTCTTCGCTGGGCAGCCGCCCGTGCAATAACCCCACGTGAAAGTCGGGAAAGACATTGCGTGAGAGCTGCTCGAACATGCGCACGGCAGGCTTCAAGTCAAGTTTCCCTCCCTCCTCGATCACGGGGTAAACCACGTAAGCCTGCCCTCCTCCCCGCACCTTTTCGCGGATGAACTCAAAGGCCCTGCCGCGCTTATCTTCCTCAATTAGATGTGTCTCGATAGGGGTTCGGTTGGGCGGCAACTCATCGATGACGGAGAAATCCAAGTCGCCGTAAAGCGTCAGGGCGAGCGTGCGAGGGATCGGCGTGGCGGTCATCACCAGGACGTGAGGGTGGAGCGCCTTGCGCATCAAACTGAATCGCTGCAGCACTCCGAAGCGATGCTGCTCATCCACTACCACCAAGCCGAGCTTAGCGAACGCCACATTTTCCTCGAGCAAGGCGTGGGTGCCCACCACTAAGTTGATCTCTCCTTTTCCCAGGCGCTCTTTCAGATCCACCTTCTCCGCCGGCTTGCGCGCGCTGATCAACAGCTCAATTCGGTAAGGCAGCGGTTGCAAGAGCGCCTTGGTGTAGAGGTAATGTTGTGTCGCCAGAATCTCAGTGGGGGCCATCAGGGCCACTTGGTAGCCGTTTTCGATTGCCAGGATGGCCGCCTGCAGGGCAACAATCGTCTTCCCGGACCCCACATCACCCTGCAAGAGACGATTCATGGGGCGGGAAGAGCACATGTCATCCACCATCTCCTTCAGCACACGCTTCTGCGCGGCGGTGGGATGGAAGGGTAAGATGCTGCGAATGGCGGCGCGGGCGCTGGGTTTTGGCGCAAACGCAATACCCCGTTCCGCCTTGGCTTTGCGACGCCTCAACGCAAGGCCGGCGCCAACGTTGAAGAACTCCTCGAAGATCAAGCGCACCTGGGCGGGCGCCCGGAAATCGCACAACTCCTCGAGCGGCTGGCCGGATTCGGGGAAATGAGTTTGGCGGATCGCCGCGGCGCGGTCCACGAGCCCGTTCTTCTCGCGCACCGAAGGGGGAAGCCGGTCCGGCAGGTTGTCTCCAAGGGACTCCACGGCAGTCCAGACCAGCCGGCGAATGACACGCGTGCCCAGTCTGGCAATAGCTTCATAGATCGGTACGATCCGTTCCACTTCGATGGAATTGCCGCCCTCCGATTCATTCTCCCGCAGGATTTCGAATTGGGGTTGAACGATTTGCAAATTGCCCGTGCCATAGAAATCCTGCTCTACCTTCCCGTAGAAGAACACTCGTTGCCCTTGCTTAAAGACTTTGCCCTTTTCCAGGTAAATTGCATTGAACCACTTGCAGCGAATCATTCCGCTGTCGTCTCGAGCCGCAAGATCGTAGATATACACCCCTTTTCGAGTCCTCGTGAGGCCGCAGGTCAGCACCTGCGCCAGGATGGTGGTAGTTTGGCCGGGGACGAGGTCGCGAATGCGAGTTATGCGAGTGCGGTCCTCGTAGCGAAAAGGAGTATAGTAAAGAAGATCTTCGACGGTGCGGATGCCTCGCGCGGCCAGAAGCTCAGCTCGCACGGGACCTACACCCTTCAGGTATTTCACTTCCGTGGCGGGCGTGAGGTTCGAGGCTGGCATCGCGTTTCAGCAGTCCATATTATAGCCGGATTATGGTAGGTCGTATGTGGTAGGTCGGATGTTGGGGAAAAAACGTGGGTGGGCGGTCTTCCCCATATGCGACCTGCCACCTACCACATACGAGCGAAATGAAACCACTAACGGTTAAATGGCTCAAATACCTGTTTGCCATCCTGCTTGGCAACGGCTTGTATTTCGCCCTCAATCCCTACTTGCCGGAAGCCACCAGGCATCACCCTTTCAAGCTGGACCTCGGGACCTTGGTCGACTTTTGGCTCTGCCTGGTGGTGTACGGTCTGCTGGAATTGGGGACCTTTTTGCACCGGCGGAGCGATCGTTGAAGTTCTTCGCACTTTTGCAGGTTATCACAATGATAGTAATTTTTTGCTTCCCCTGCCTTATTACTTCGGCTATACTCCTAGTGGCATTTCGGTTTGGGGGGCAGCCGAACCAGCATTGATCGCCAGCCAAGCTCGAGCGGCTGGTGCTGCCCAGCGAGTAGTTTCGTTACGGGGCGCAATTATCATCCGGTAATTAAATGCCTTCTGTGGGCAGAAGGTGCAACCAGGCGTCTGAGTCTTTAATCAGCCGTAGGGGGCGGCGATGCAAGTGCGTCTCAGACAGTTCAATTGAAAATCAGCAGGAGGATGTGAGAGATGGAAATTAATGGACAGGTCGGTGAAACGGCAGGAAGAATCTGGCACTTACTTAACGATGAGGGCCCTCAAACATTCCCGCAGCTTAAGAAGAAGCTCAATGGTTCTGGCGAAGTCGTCAGTTTTGCTCTTGGCTGGCTCGCCCGTGAAGACAAAGTTGACATTTCGCAGGAAAAGAAGAACATCACAGTTGCACTTAGATAGCGACAACGGGTACCGCCTGCGCTGCCTGTGACGCCAGGGATTAGGGCCTTTCCTGGGCGCTGCGGGGCGCGTGCAGGCGTCGGGCTGAAGGAAGAATCAAAACCCCATAGGCGGCAAGAGGTCGCCGATGTGCGGGAAGTGCAGACACTTAGAGTCTGTCCCGAGCTTGGCGAAGAGCAGGCAGGTGTCGGCCTGAGGTAAAGCACTACAGCAAAATTCAACTTATCCGACTGGAAATCTCCGATGCCAGATAAGGTCACGGCCCTGCTCATATTTCATCAGACCACGCCTCTTAGCGACATCGAGGCTGCTCTGGAGAAGCTTGCCATCCGCACAAAGCATGCGCAGACTCTGGCCGAAGCAAGGCATGCTTTGTCCAGGGTCAATCCGCCCTTGTTAGCTTTCACGGAGAGCAAACTTCCGGACGGCAACTGGTCTGATGTCCTGTCCCTTTCGCAGAGTGCCTCTTCGCCTGTCAACGTGATTGTGGTGGGACGGGAAATTGATACTAGGCTTTACGCTTCGGCCATCGAGATCGGCGCCTTCGATTTCATAGCCCCTCCCTTTGAGGCCGTAGATTTGGCTCACGTGGTACGCTGTGCGGCGGACAACGCCTTGGCGCGCCGTGGGGCGGCGAAGCTTCCTCGGGCCACGGCGGAAAAGCTGCTTCCATCTGCCATTAAAAGCCTGGGGAATGCCTGAACTCGGAAGTTTCACCTTATTTTTCAACTACTTGCAGGTTATGCTTCCGTCATGGCCTTGAGCCCTGACCCACGCTTGACTTATTCCACTACTTTTGTTATACATAGAAGTGGAGCCTCCCGTGAAGCACCTCACAGGGCCTCCCATCTTTGGTTGAACGTGCGGGAATGAGAACCGTTATCCGACAACGAAAAGCGGCGTTCGGGAGTTCAAGAAAGCGGCGGCCTCACCCCGTTCACTCACGCGGCCATTCTGGCCGGAGTCGATCCGGTGATGGCTCCCATGCACGAGTTGGTACGCTTTCTCAATCCGTTACAAATGCCGCCCGTCAGGCAGCGAGTCCAACAACGACTTATCTGTGGCAACCTGATGCGGTTTTTCACACGGCGGTCAAGAATTTCGAGCTAGGCGCACGCGCTTTCCACAAACAGAATTACGCGAAAGCCAAAGAAATATTCGAAAAGCTCGCCTCGAGCCAAGTGGCGGGAGTAGCGGAAAGAGCCCGCGTTCACCTGCGTCTGTGCGAGCAGAAGCTCAGTCGCCCGGTTCCTCCGCCTAAGAAGCCTGAGGAACTCTACGCGCTCGGGGTGGGAGCCTTGAACTTGCGGCGTCTTGATGACGCCATCGGGTACCTCAACAAAGCTCAGAAGTCGGCGCCAAAACTCGAACACATTTCCTACGCCCTAGCCGCTGCGTATTCGCTACGCGGCGATGCTGAAGATGCTTTGCAGCACTTGAAGGAGGCCATCACCCTCCGTCCCCAAAATCGCATTCAAGCCAAGCGTGACGAGGATTTCCAGGGGTTGGCGACCGACGCCCGATTTCGAGAATTGGTTCTTAACCCGCAGCTCTAGCACGTTCCCCTCCTTGACATGGAGGGGGCAGGAGTGGTTGACCGCATCCCCGGGTCTGTATCCCCCTTCCTCTTCCTCCTCCGCCGATGAGGGGCGCAGCTTCTCCACTGCCACAACCTGGCAGCACGGCGACGTCAAATCGCCGCTACAGGGAGTCCCATGCAAGTCGTTGCCATTGGTGGCGGCACAGGTTTGTCCACCATCTTACGCGGTCTGAAGCCGTATCTCCCAGGATACTCCCCCTCCTCCCGATCCCAGGCGAGGATCTCCCGGCTCACCGCTGTCGTCACGGTTACTGACGAGGGAGGCAGCTCGGGGCGCCTGCGCCGCGACTTTCGCATCCTCCCTCCGGGCGACATTCGCAACTGTATGGTGGCGCTTGCGGAGGACGAAAAGCTTCTCACGCAACTCTTTAAGTACCGCTTTTCGACCGGCCACGGCCTGCGTGGACACAGCTTCGGCAATCTGTTTCTAGTTGCCCTTACGCACCTGACGCGCGACTTTGCCAAGGCAGTTCGGCTCTCGGGCGAGGTGCTGGCCATCCGAGGCGAGATTTTTCCGTCCACCCTTTCCGACGTCCGGTTAAAGGCGGAACAAGTGAACGGAAACGTTATCTCTGGAGAGTCGAGCATCCACAAGACTCGAACCCCCATCAAGCGCTTGCACATTGTCCCCAGCCGTTGCCGCCCACTGCCGGAAACGCTCGACGCGCTCGAGCAAGCAGACCTCATCACCGTCGGTCCGGGCTCACTTTACACTTCCTTAATACCAAACTTGTTAGTTCGCGGCATTCCCGAACAGATCGCGCGCTCAAGGGCTCTGAAGGTTTATATGTGCAACCTCATGACTCAGCCCGGGGAATCCCGCGGCTATTCCGCCGCGGACCATGTGCGCGCTCTGCACGAACACGCCAACCGAAAACTCTTTGATGTCGTGATCCTGAATTCGCGGACAGTCTCGGCGGCCTTGCGGAGGCGATACGCCGCTGAGGGAGCCGCGCCCGTGGTGAACGACTTGGCGGAAGTGCGCGCACTCGGGGTCGTCCCGGTGCTCGCGGACGTTCTCCTCGAGGACCGTGTAGCGCGGCACGATTCTCCTCGGCTGGCGAAACTGTTGCTGAAGTTAGTCGAAAGTCGAGGAGTCGAAGGGTCGATGAGTTAAAGAATCGAGACAATTCAGCCGTGGGGTCGAGAGCGACTGCCGAGAGCCTTCGCTAAGCTCGGGATGAGAGCGTTGGTCGAGGTTCCGCGCTTGAACTCTCCACTTTCGACTTCTACGGCCGGTGATGCGATGGAGCGAAAAGAATGACACCCACCCAGACGGCCAAGAGCACAACGAGGAAGATCCAGACGCCCGGGTGGCCGAAGTTGAGCGTATAGCCGATTCCGAAGCGCTTTTCCACAAAGAGCGCCGGATCGCTGCGGTTAATGTAGAACAAGCCAAGCTTCCAGTACTTGTCGGGCGTGCGATCGCCGACCGGGGCCACGGCGCCAGAGGCAGCGGCCGCCGAGCCGGCCAAGCGCGTTCCCCCTTGGCCAAACCGCACCATGACCACTACGATGACCACCGTAAACGCCAACGCGAAGGCGAGCATGGGGACAAACCCCGGCGGGCCGGCTTGCTGGTGTGACAAGGGCAGAAGGCCCGTCCACACGAACGTCAGTGCCAGCAGATATTCAATAGCAACGAGGATCGACGCCACCACATGCCGAAAGCGGCGCTCGCCTTCCCCCGCCGCTCCGCCCACTCGGATGGCGCGCGACCAACGGAGCATGGCGTAAGCCAGAAACCCCATCAGGGCGCAGAGCACAGCCCCGATCAGCAACGGCCCATAGACTCCCGCAAAACTGCGAGTGGCCCAGTTGTTGGGCTGGCCGTTCGCGCCCCAGTGGACCGGAAAGACCTCCGGAATCTGCCCCCAATGCTGGTGCAACCAGAGCGCCGTCGCGGCCAGGAGGGTGAAAGGAGGGAACTGGAGCGGCCATCCCCCCGGCAGGCGCGCCTCGCGAGGCACGAGCGCCGCTTCCCGAACGGTCGCCGGCGCTGCGGCGTGCCTCGACACGCGCCCTCGAGCGCGATAGTAGGCAAGGAAGAGGCCCACGCCTTGCAAGAACAGCCCGGCCGGCATCGCAACCTCCAGGTAGTTAGGCTCAGGAATCCGCACGGCAGCCAGAACCACGAGTAGGCCAAGAAGGCTGGAAATCGTTACTTCCACCCGGTAGCGCTTGAGGATGGAGCAGCCCTCCGTCGAGTCGCGAAACTCGGGCGGAACGGTTACTGCAAAGTAGATGTCCGGCCGGGTTAACCGCGGCACCAGGAAAGACACAACCCAGCAGAGCCCGACCATAAAAACCATGACCAAGCCAGGTCCGAGGAGCAATGAGGTGCTCATTCGAGTCCTCCGTGTTCGACCCAGTTCGCGATGTCGTCCAGCGTTCCTTTAGCCAGGTGCCCGGGCTTGTTGTAATCCGCAGGCGAAGGTGGGTTGCCTCCAGGCGTGAAGAGGTGGCAGAGGCCCGGGTAGGTCTTCATAGTGACGTTACTATGGCCCGCCAAGGCCTTCTGCCAACCCTCGAAATCCTTCATGGTGACTTGATAATCGCTCTCGCCTTGTATCACCAGGATCGGTATCTTCAACCGCGCCGCTGTCGCGCCAGGATCGTAGGTTCGCAAGTCAAGAACGTACGAAGCCGGCATAGGAATGCCCATCATGCTCACCGTCTCGCCCGGCTTGAGCGTAGGGCTATCGTAATCCTGGGCGAATTTCGCGGCCGCCTCGATCTGTGTTTTGGCGCCATCCCCCACCGGGCCGCTCAGCGTAGAAAGATACTTGATCTGCTCCACGACGATCTGCCCCAGCGGACGCGTGCTGCCCGCCATAATGATAAGGCCGCTGATCTGAGCGTCGCCTTCGGCTATGCGCGGCGCCAGCATGCCGCCCAGGCTGTGGCCGAGCACGTAAATGCGCGCCTTCTGGATTTCCGGTTGGGTGGCGAGGAGCGCCGCCGCGGCCCGAGCATCGTCCGTCACTTCCTCTTTCACGGTCAAGTTCCCCATATCGTTCTTGAGCTGCGCAGCGTACTTGTGAGTTCTTTTCTCATAACGCAGCACCGCAATACCGCGGCTGGCCAGTCCCCAGGCCAGATCCTTGAACGGCTTGTTCGGCCCGATGGTCTCATCTTCGTCGTGCGGACCCGACCCCTGCACGAGCACGATGGCGGCGAACGGCCCTGCGCCGTTCGGCTCGGTCAGCGTGCCCGGCAGTTGCCACGGGCCGGTGGAAATGGTGACGCTACGCTCGTGGAACGCGCTGGGGTTCGCGTAGTCAGGAGGACTCCAGGGGGCAGCGGGCGGAACCAGGTAGAACCCGGCGATTTTACTGTCCTTCGCAAAGGCGAGCCGCAGGTTGAGCGGGGTTTTCTCAAAAACGCAAGTCAGCGTGACTACGTGATAGCCCTGGTATTCCACGGAGGCCGCCTTGCTGACTTCCTTGAACGCGCCCGCCTGCGAAACAGTCGTGTCCCAAAAGGACTGGAGCTTTTCGAGCGGCATTGCCGAGGCCATCGTCGCGTCGAAACGCGCCTCGACCTTGTCAAACTGCCTGCCCACCAGCTCCTGGGCTACGTCTTTAGCCAGGGCTTCGAAATCCTGGCCGGAAAGCTTCGGGGTCAATGTCAAAAGCAAGAAAAGCGAAGCCGCAGCGAAAGTAAGAATCCGAGTCATGGTTTTTCTCCTTGCCCGAGCCGTGTGACCAGAGCCGCAAGGTCGCGCGCCACCGCTCCAGCCGGTACGCCCTCGGCAAGCGCCTTGACCACTAACTCCTCCAGCCGCTGGCGGAACTCCGCTTCGGCGCGCGGGCTGGGTTCGCGTGCCGGACGCTCGATTACCGTCGCGCCGCGCCCGCGCCGCAAATCGAGCCAGCCTTCCTCTGCCAACTGCCGGTAAGCCCCGGCCACCGTATTATGATGAACGCCGAGGTCCACGGCGAGTTGGCGGACGGAGGGGAGCTGGTCGCCGGGGCGGAATTGGCCTGCCAAGAGTGTAGCACGCAGGCCTCTGACAATCTGCTCGGAAGCAGGCAAGGCGGAGGCCAAATCGATCTGGAGGACGGGAGGATGGTCACCCATAGTCTAATGTACATGTACAATGTACTTTGCCCGCCTTCGCTTGTCAAGTCTTTTTCCCCCTCCGCTTCTCCCAGATTTTCTCCCACCCCACCCGGGACGTCATTCCCGCCCCATCCGTCACTCCCCCAACCTCGTCATTCCCGCGCAGGCGGGAATCCATCGTTGCCCGTCCCGGCACATCGCTCTCCCCAACCCCGTCACTCCCCCACCAGCGGGATTGACGACGATCAGGCAGAAAAACGCCTAGTACCATTGCATTCGGGCAGTAATCGTGTATACATTACCCATTGCGTGAGGAGGTCAGAATCTATGTGGCGGCGAATATTACGTCAACTGCAAGAGGCAAACAAAGAACTGTGGCTTCTCTTGATGATGTTTGCCATTCTTGCCGGATTGAATTACCTGGTCGCTTCTGATCGAATGCTGTTGGGCTTCTACGTCCTGCCATCTGTTTATTCAGCTTACTTTCGCGGGCGACGCCACGCGACGTTGACCGCCTTGCTCAGCCTCTTGTTGGTGGTGCTGATTGTCTACACAAATCCGCGATTGTTCACCGTGCAAGGTCCGGTCAGAATCGTCGCTGAAAAGTGGTGGGACATCGCGGTGTGGGGCGGAACGCTGATAGTTATCGCCTATGCAATGGGGACGCTGTACGAGAAGAAGCAAGCCCAGATCCAGGAATTGCGGGATGCTTACAAGGGCATCGTGGTCATCCTCCGGCAAATGACCGCGCATGACAAGTACACGCACGACCATTCTTTCCGCGTGGCAGCCTATGCAACCACCATTGCCAAGTGCATGGGCTTCGAACCGGACCGCGTCGACGATGTGTGGGACGCCTCATTGCTGCACGACCTCGGCAAAATAGAGACCTCCCGCGAACTTCTTTATAAGGCAGCTCGTTTCACCGCCAGCGAGTATGAAGAGATGAAGAAGCATGTGGAAAGAGGGGCCCAGCAGATTGAGCCCGTAAAAGGCAGGCTGAGCCGCATTATCCCCATTATTCTGGCCCATCACGATAGGTTCGATGGTTCGGGGTATCATCCCACGA
>Ga0326728_10017016_pt1 | contig 14680 bp, 9 predicted proteins | sample MB3enrmetagenome_FD_207602 | JGI IMG/M metagenome (GOLD analysis project Ga0326728, IMG submission 207602) | Lab enriched peat soil microbial communities from McLean, Ithaca, NY, United States - MB31MN | ecosystem: Environmental > Terrestrial > Soil > Wetlands > Peat | place: USA: New York...
GGCATTGTGGCAATCCCGCAGGGCGGTCAGGATTTGGACCTGGAGCTCGGGCGTTGCCGTGTTCAGTTCCGCATTCAACGCGGCGGCGAGCGCCTCGCCGCGCAGCTCGCGGATAGTCAGCAGGGCAGCATTGCGCAGGTCGCGGTCATCCGAGCGGAATTGCTCGACGAGCAAGGGCACGCCATCGTTCTCCCGCGCGAGGATGGCCCCGCGAGTCGCGCCGATGCGGAAAGAGGCGGGGACGCTGGCGCGGCGCACGGCGTCATAGAGCGCGATGGCGGTTTGCGTTTGGCCGCCGGCCCGTTCCTGTTCGGCCGCCAGCAGGCACGCGGCGGCCGCATCCGGGCGGAGCGCCTCGGGCCCCGCGGCCAGGGCTTGCTCGAGGCATTCGATTGCCTCGCCCGTCGCGATGCGCCCCAGGGCCAAGAGGGCTTCCCTGGCGGCGCCCGAGCCGGGATCGGCGGCGATTTTGCGCAAAGGTTCCACTGCTTGCGCGTCGCGCAGGACCCCGAGGGAGTTGACCACGCCCGTCAGCAAGTTGCCCTTGAGCGCGGCCAGCGCGCTCCGGAGGGCCGCGGCCGCGCTCGGGTCCGGGATGCCTTCCAGGCCGCTGCGCGCGTACGCGCTCAGGCGCGTGTCCGGCAGGAGCGCCGCCAGGGCCGGCACAGCTTCCCCCGTGCCGATCTCGCCCAATTGCTGGCACGCGCGGGCCTTGTCGAAGAGCGAGGCGCTGGATTGGAGCACGGCGATGAGTTGTTGGGTCTTTTCGGGATTGCCGGCGGCGGCCTGGGCCTGGCAGCCCAGCCAGCCGGCGGCCACCAGCGCCAGAGGAGCGAGGCGGGAAGTCATAATTCAGAGATTGAAGGTCCACGGTTCCCGCGCCGCCCGCCGCCGCATCCGGTTGGCTTCGTCATCGCCGACAAACTCCTCCTTGACGGGATCGAGCACGAGCTTTCGCCCCAGTTGCCAGGCGAGTTCGGCGGCAAAGCAGGCGAGGTGCGAACGGCGCATGATGTCCTGATTGCAGACGGGCCGGCCCCTGGACTTGACGCAATCGAAGAAATTCCGCCCATGACCCGCCGAACTGAGTCCGGTCCCGGTGAATTTCCGGGACTGGGTTTTGGCCAGGCTGGGAGAAAGGATGATCTCACTGTCGTCGCCGGTCTCGACCCAGCCCTCCTCGCCCTCATAACGGACCGGGCAGGTGCCGGTCGAGGTATGGTACTGGGGCGAACGATCGCCGAAGGCGGTAGGCAGGAAATCGCAGACCAGGCGGACGCCGTTGGCGTAACGGGCGATGATGGAGGTGGGTGTGGCCTCGTACTCGAGCGGCATAGTGTCGTCGGCCTGGTTGGCCCACTGGCACAAGTCCACTGTATGAGCGCCCCAGTCCAGAAAGTTGCCGCCGGCCTCGAAATCATGATGGCCGCGCCATTGGCCGGCGACATAGCGGGCATTGTAAGGCCGCCACGGCGCGGGCCCCAGCCAGCGGTCCCAGTCGCACTCCGCCTTGGCGGGCTCCGGCTCGCCGGGGAGCCAGGCGTAGTTCTTTTGGGGGACATAAACCGAGGCGTGCAAGGTGCGCAGCCGGCCCAGTTTGCCGCTTTGGGCCAGGTGGGCGGCGTATTGGAAATTCTTGATGCTGCGCCGCTGGGTTCCGGCCTGAAACACCCGCCCATAACGGTGCATCCCCTCGGCCAGGGCCTGGACCTCGGCGATGGTCATCCCGCACGGTTTCTCGGAATAGACGTCCTTTCCCGCCCGGGCCGCCAGCAGCGAGGCCAGGGCGTGCCAATGATCCCCCGTGGCGATCAGCACCGCATCGATATCCGGCCGGGCCAGCAGCTCGAACATATCCCGGTACATCGCGCAATCCGCGTTGCCGTAATGCGCATCGGCCATCTGCTTGACCCGCTCGCGCCGGCTGCGCTGCACGTCGCACACGGCCACAAACTGCACGTCTTTCTCCGGCAGCATCACGCTGAGGTCGTACTGGCCGCGGGGGCCCAGGCCGATCCCGCCGAGCACGATACGCTCGCTGGGCGCGGCCGCGCCCTCCCGCCCCAGCGCCCGCGCGGGAATGAACACCGGCACGCCCAGCAGGCTCGCCGCCGCAATCGAGCGCTTCAGAAACGCGCGCCGGCCCAGACGAAGAGGAAGGTTCGTTGTCATGCTTGTGACCGCCCATCCATCTCGATGGGCCGAAGCGCAGCCTGAACGCGGTGCCGGGCGGAGTCAATAGCGGGTTTGGCCGCCAGCAATTCTCATTTTGACAGGATGAACAGGATTAACGGGATGCGAAGAACCGGCGCGCCAGGGTTGCCTCGGGAAAAATCCTGTGAATCCTGTGAATCCTGTCAAAAACGGTCCCCCGAGCATTGCGACATTTTCTCATAATGGGAATCTCTGTTTGGCCGCCCGATTGGCTTGCGGGGCGGGTTTGGGTTAAGGCAGAATCGGCGGCTTGAATCGCCTTGAAGAGCAACCGGGGCAGGAGGGAGGCCGGCGCGGCGCGGCGGCGTCAGGCGCCCGCGCGCGGCCTTTTCTGTCGCTGGCCCGCGCGGCCTTCCGCCTGGGCGAGCGCGTGGTGTTCGAGGACACTTCGTGGGTGTTCCGCCAGGATGAGCACTGGGCGATCGTCGGGGCCAACGCCTCGGGCAAGTCGCTCCTGGGCGAGGCCGTGCGGGGGGGGTTGCCGCTGGCGCGCGGGGAACTGCGCTATCATTTCGCGGCGCCGCCGGGCTTGACGCCCGAAGAGGCGATTGGCCAGGTCTCCTTCGAGCTTCGCAAACGGCACACCCCGGCCGCAATGGTGCAGTCGCGTTGGAACAGCCTCGAGGAGGAGGCCGCGCTGCGGGTCAGGGACTTTCTCGAGTACGAGCGGGTGATGGCAGTCAACCCGTTCGAGGTGACGGACCGCCACCGGGAGGGCCGCAGGCGTTTCGAGCAGCGGAGGCGCCGGGCCGTTGGCCTGTTAAGGGTCCTGCCGTTCCTGGACCGGACGCTTATTTCGCTGTCCAACGGCGAACGGCAGCGAATCGAGTTGGCGCGGGCGCTGTGTCATCCGCTGCGCCTGCTCATTTTGGATGAGCCGTTTGCGGGTCTGGATCGGGCGATGCGCGAGCACTTTGGCCATCTGCTCGGCAGGCTCATGGGCACGCGGCTGCGGGTGCTGCTGATCACCACGCGCGTCGAGGACCTGCCGCCGCAAGTCACGCACCTCTTGCGCGTGGACGGCTGCCGGGTCGTGGCGGCAGGGCCGCGGCATGAGATTCTCCGGGCGTCGCCGCCGCTGTCGGTTGGCGCCCCCGCCCCGCCGGCGCATCGACGGCGCTCCGCCGCGGCCGAGGCGGCGTCGAAAGGCCGGATGGCCGAGGCCCCGGGCCGCGAGTTGGTGCGGTTGACCGACGTTACGGTGCGCTACGGCCAGAGCACCATTCTCGAGCGGATCAACTGGACCGTGCGGACCGGGGAGAGCTGGGCCTTACTGGGCCCGAATGGTTCGGGCAAGACCACCTTGCTCAGTCTCATCCTCGGAGACAATCCCCAGGCCTATGCCAACCAGGTCGTCGTCTTTGGCCGGCGGCGCGGCAGCGGGGAGTCAATTTGGGAGATCAAGCGCCGCATAGGCTCGGTTTCGCCGGAGGCCCACTTGCACTTCAATGATGCCGTGACTTGCTTCGAGGTGGTGGCTTCGGGCTTTCATGAGACCATCGGCCTGTTCCATCGGCCGACCGCCCGGCAGCGCGCCCAGGCGCGCCAATGGCTGAGGAGGTTCGGCCTGCTCGACTTTGCCCGCGCTCCGCTGTTCGCCCTTTCGGCAGGCCTGCAACGCATGGTCTTGCTGGCCCGCGCCTTGGTGAAACGGCCGCGGCTATTGCTCCTGGATGAGCCGTGCCAGGGATTGGACCCGGCCCATCGCCAGGCGTTTGTAAAGGCGGTCGACGACTTGATTCGGCGCGCCGCGGTCACGGCTATCTATGTCACGCACCGCCCGGACGAGATCCCGCCCTCCATTCGGCGCGTGCTCCAGTTGGGCGATCATTGCCCTTCGGCCGGGGCCGACCGGTGAAGGCAAAATGATGGGGGCATAATCACTTCGGGATTCGCAGCAGCTCCAGTGTCCGCAGGTCCGGCCGGCCTTGAAAGTACTGGCCGAGGACGCGCGCGAATACGGAATCCGCTTCCGAAATGCCGGCGAAAAGCGTCATGCTCGACCTTAACTTCAGCTCATCCGGGAAACCAAAAATCTCCGCTGCCGCCATGCCCTTGAGCGCTAACAGTGCCTTCGAGCACTCCACCAGCCGTGTGCCCAGAACGGGATGGCCCAGGTATGCCTCGGCTTCCTTTGGGCTCTTGATGGCGTAGAACCTGGCCGTGGAGCTTCTTCCAAGCCCATCGATCTGGGGAAAGATGAACCACATCCAATGACCCTCCTTTTGGCCCCGGCGCAGCTCCGCCAGGGCCTGGTCATAAACGCCTTCCTGCGCCTTAAGAAAACGCTCCAAGTCAAAAGGGTCCGCCTTGACGTCCTGGCTGGATTGGTTGTCCATGGGGGTCTGTCTTCCACGGCCATTGTCGGTCATGCCCCGACTCTACTCGCGCGTGCCGCCTGGCGCCAGCCCTGACTGCCGCGGCTATGGCAGGAAGGCGCTTCGTGCCAGTGCCACCATGGGCCAGGAACGCCGCCTTTAGGCGGCAGCGCGTCGGTAAGGGGAGGGACGTAGGAATGCCTGGCAGCGCAACCCGTTCCAGCGCTCCTGCCGCCTGAAGGCGGCGTTCCGCTAGAGCATCGCGTGATGGTGCGGCGAAGGTGCGCCCCGGCCGCGGCGCTGGCCGCGATAGCGGGCCAGGAAATAGCCCAGGACCACGCCACAGGTCAGGGCCAACCCGGCCCAAAAGCGAGACCACTCGATGCCGCCGGCCCTGGCGCAGGCGGCGAACCAACCCCCGGTGCCCAGGTAACCCGCGAGGTTCCCGACGCCGTAAATCATCAGCCAGAGCAGGCCTTGCGCCCGCGCGCGCCAGGATGCCTCCACCCGCTCATTGAGGTAGATCTGGGCCGTAATGAAGAACAAGGCGAACGAGGCGCCGTGCGCGACCACGCCCGCCACCAGCCAGCCCGGCCGGTTTAGCGCGCAGAGCAGGAAACGCAGAACCCCAAACGCCAATCCCGCGGCGAGAATCCACTTCAGCCGCCAGCGGTCCAGCAGCACGCCCAGAACCAACAGCGACATCACCTCCGTAACTTGGCCCAGGGACATCCAGGAGGCGGTGTGCCGAAACCCAAGGGCCTGCAGGTGGGAAGGGGTGAACGGATAAAAGGCGGCCAGCGGAATGCTGTAAAGCGCCGCGGTGATGAGCACCACGCGGTGGTCAGGGTTCTTCAACAGCCCCAGCGCATCCCATCCCAGCAACTCGCGGAGCGTGCGGCGCCCGGCCGAGGCCGGCGGCGGCACGCCCGGCACCAGCCACGTAAACGCGACCAGGCCCAGCCAGACGCTCGCGGTGACCCAACCGGCCTTCGTCGAACTGTCCGCGCCCAAGGCGCTCACCAGCCAGCAGCCGACCATCCAGCCGAGCGTCGCGGCGGCGCGCACCGGGCCGAACTGGCGCTGCGAATCCGGCAAGCGCGAGAAGGCGATGGTGCTGGCGATGCTCCCCGTGGGGGAATAGAACAGCGCCTGCACTTGGATGACCAACAGCACCGCCACCGCCGGCCAGCCGCGTTCGACCGCCCAACTGGCCAGGCCCGCGGTGAGGGCGCTCCCGGCGGCCAGCCACCGCAGCACCCGCACCGGCGAGGCGTGCCGGTCCGCCATCGCGCCGCACAAGAGCGGCGAGACATACGCCGCCACGGCGGTCGTCGCGTACGCATAGGCGCGCAGCCCGCCCAAGCCATGCGCCTCGAGCACGCTCCCCAGCGTGACCAGCCACGTGCCTGCTGCCAGCGACTGGACAAAAAACAAGCCGGCCAGTTCGCCGTATTCAATCGCCTGAACGCTCGAGCTCAGAACCGTCATACCACGACGTCATTGCGAACGCGGCGCCGTGGGTGAGGCCAGTAACAGAACCTCCAGGCCGCTGAACCTGGCGAAACCTCGGTCGAAGGTGACCAGGCGCAGTCCGGCGGATCGGGCAAAGGCGGCGAGGTAGGCGTCGGTCCAGAAGTTAGCGTCCAAAAGATCGGTCGAGCTTGGCACGGTCTTCCGCCTCTTCAAATTTAGCCTGGAGTTCTGACGTCAGGTTTGGAATGCGCCGTTTGCCGCGGCGGGGAATGACCGGCAAAGGGCTCCGCTCAACCGCGGCGGGACCCGCCTCAGGCAGTTGGCTGAGGCCGTGTTCGATACATCGCGTCAACAGTTTCTTGAGGGTTGCTCCTTCCAAAGCCGCCTTGGCTTTGGCCTGACGGAGCAACTCGTCCGGCGAATCCAACGTCGTTCGCACAAAAGCATATTTGCATCAAAGTGCTGCAGCGTCAAGCGCCTGGGGCGGTGCGGTTCCGAAGGGTTAGGAGCCGTAAAGAAATCAGATGCTGTGGCTCGAGCAGCGCACGCTCGGCAGCCTGTGGGAGCAGAACCGCGCCATCCAGGCGAGGCTCGGCTCTCCTCTGGATTCAACCTGTCATCCACGCACCCATCAATTCGGAAAAGCATTGGGCTATTGGCGGATGCCCCTCCGGGGCAAAACCAGAGGGCGCGCCCAACGCATTGAATCACGCCCCGCGGGCGCTTGGCGCTTGACTCCTCCAGGTTCCGCCCTACGCTGCCCCGGTGCAGTTGGTCGAAGATAAAGGCACCTACATCCTGATCGCCCAGGTCTTGCAATTGAAACGCCTCGATATCGGCAGCCTCGGCGCCTTCGACATCGTCCCGGGATTTTATGCTTATGTGGGCAGCGCGTTTGGTCCCGGCGGGCTCCGCGCGCGCATCGGTCATCACCTGGAATCCACGGCCCAGCCCCATTGGCACATCGATTATTTGCTCCGCATCGCCACTCCCCTCGAGGTTTGGTTTACCACGGCGGACCGGAAACTCGAGCGCCAATGGGCTGAACTGCTCCGCGACACGCCGGGACTCCGCGCGCCGATTTCCCGCTTTGGCTCATCGGATTACCACCGGAGCCGCGCCACCCACCTCTTCTACTCCAAGCGCCGCCCCTCCTTCCGCCGGTTCCAGGAGATGATTCGGGATGGCTTCGAAGGCGTGGAGGTCGAGCGGTATTGCGTTGCGGGGCGGGAAATGGACTAACGCCCTGCGGGCAAGGTACAAGCCGCCTCCTCATTTCAGCGGGATTGGGCTGCCGTTCAGATAGCCCAGGGCGCGCAGGAAACGGTCGATTTCGGCAATGGCCAGGATATTGCCGGACGCGGGACCGAAGCCGAAAACGGCGAAGGCGTGGTCGGCCCCGGGGACTTCGACCAGGCGACTTTGGTTTCCCAATTCGAGCATCCGCTGGTGGAAGGCCCGGGCCTGGCGGATGCCGACCACCGAATCGGCGGCGCCGTGAATCAGGAGGGTTGGGGGAGTGCGCTTGGAAATGTGGTGCAACGGCGAGAATTGTCGCGCGGCGCTTCCCAGCCGCTCTCCCCAGCGGGTGGTCAGATCGGTGATGGGATTCAACAACACCAGCGCATCCGGCGCGCTTTCGCTCAGCCCCGCCTCGACGGACACCGTGCCCAGGGCGGCCGCCAGATGTCCGCCGGCCGATTCGCCGACCACGGCGATGCGCCTCGGGTCCACGCCCAGTTCCGCGGCGTGCCGGCGCAGATAGGCGATGGCGGCCTGGCAGTCGGACACGCAGGCCTCGAGGTGGTTGGTTCCGGTTGCCAAACGATACTGCACGCTGGCCCCGACCGCCCCGCGCAAGGCGAAATAGCGGCATTGCGGAAACCATTGGTCCGGGTCCCCTTCGGTCCAGCCGCCGCCGTGAATGAAAACCACCGCCGCGCGGCGATCGGAGGCCTTGCACTCACGGGGGCTGACCAGATAAAGGCGCAGTTGCTCAGTCAGCCCGCTGCTCAAAGCAAGCCGCCGGTAAATCCGGAAGCTTTGGGGCAAATCCCGGGTCAATTCCGTGTCTTCCCACAACTCGGCCAACGCGATCGGGTGGGCGGGTGGTTTGGCGGCGCTCTCTCCGCCCCGTGCCTTGGCGCCGAAGACCAAGGCCAAGGCGGCGAGAATCCGGACGGTGATGGCGGTGCAGCGAGCGATGCCTGGCTTCATTGGCTCAGGCGATAGAATCGCACGGGCCCGGTGACGGTCGTGGTGAACACATTCATATCGCCCTGCACCGTCGGGCTGCCGGCGTTGGTCCAGTTCGCCGGCGAGAGGCCGGGCGTGGTTTGCAACGTATAGCCGGTGGCCGCAGCGGGCCAGGAGATCGCCACCCCGCCAGCGGTCCTGCTGATTTGCAGCGTCGGGGGTGACGGAGGCGCGGGCACGCCGATCAGGACAGACTTCCATTGGGCGGTATAAGACCACCCGAGCACCGAGGCGTAGGGGGCGGTATTGCCCTGGCCGTTTCCATTCGAGTTCCGGGTGTAACTATTGGTCCCCATGTTCTCGGAATCGATATAGACCGTGTACAGCATGTTGGTCGTATCCACGTCCACCCGGATGTCGTGGAAGTCGGCCGACAGCCCGTCGTAGTTTTGGACATAGACGTTGTCGATGTTGAACCCCAGCGTCTGGGTGCCGTCCGCCAGCAAAGCCAAGCCGAAGGCGAACTGGCTGAAGTAACCATCGCCGCGGGTATCCATGTTGCAAAAGAAGTCCGCGCCACTCCAGCCGTTCAAATCTCCCGGAGCGACGACGTCGAGGCATTTGCACACCACCTCGACGATCCACGGATTGGTGAAGCTGTCAGGAGGCCGGCTGTCCAGGATGGGACTAAAGGAGGGGGTGGTCAGGGTGCCATTGGTCACGAGGTTGGCCCAGGTTGCGGCGGAAAGGTCGCCTCCGCGGACGATCCAGGAGCCGTCGAGCGTCGGGTCCGCGCCCGCCACGGGGAAGGCAAGGCTCCAGAGGACATTCATGCCATTGACGGGCGTTGAGGTCTGGCCAAAGGCGACGTTGGAAAGCTGGGAGAGATTGCCGGCGGCGTCCTCGGAGCGGAGGGCGAAGTAATACTCGGTGGCCTGAGTGAGTGAGTTCACGCGCAAGCTCTGCACGCTGCCCGCGGGCAGGCTAAAGACAAAGGCCATATCCACCGGGGTGGCAGTGGCCCAGTTGTTGGAGGTGATGGGCTGGGTCGAGTAGCGCAGATCATATTGGGCCACGGGGTTAGTGTTGCCGGGGTCGCGCGGGGCAGTCCACTGCAGGTCCAGATAGGTGGCGCCGGCCAGGTTGACGAGGACGGCCAAATTGGTGATGGCCGCGGGCGGAGTGGTGTCCGCAGCGGTGAGAATTCCCAGGAACTGGCCGGAGATGGGGTCCGCCCCGGTCTGCGGCGGCGGGGCGGTGTCCACGGTCCAGGTCACGGCCAGGTTCTCTTCCACCTGCCCATAGTTTCCTTGCTCCGGGCCGCTCTTCTGCAGGGCTTCGACATAATAGCGCTGGCCGGCGACCAGCGCAATGGGGCTCGAATTGAAGGCGAGATCATATTCTCGGGAAAGGACGTCATGCTCACCCTCCGCGATCATTTGCAGGTTCGTGGGGCTGTCATCGGTGGAGAGCCAGAGCTGACCCTCGTAATTCGCGCTGACGTAGAAGACATAGTTGGTCGTCTCGGCGGGGACGATGAAGCCGCTCAGTTTCTCCCCTTCCGGGGTGCCGCCGGCATTGCCGGTGATGTACTTGCCGGGGGGTATCTCGAAGCGCGGCAGATAGTGAACCTCGTCGGGACTTGCCGGATAGTTGGTGCTCGCGGTCAAGTCCGCCACGGTGTATCCGGGGCAGTTGGTCCAGACTTCCAGTTTGAGGAGGCCTGGGCTGAAGGTCTGCGCGGTCTGCGCCTGGGCGGCGCCCAGCGAGGCCGCGAGGAGAATCGCGGCGAAGAGGACAGGGTGTTTTTGCTTCATATACGTTATGGGCTCGGCTTTCAGAAACCCGCGCGCCGCGAAGGTGCGCTCGCGGACGACGGGGTCCCAGAGTCGCGGCCATCTTAGCAGCCTGCCGGCCGCTCGTCTTGTCGCCTAAATGGGATACAGCGCGGGTGGCGAAGCCGGGCGTCACTTGGGGTTGAGCTTGGCGACGGCCTGAGCGCGGGAACGGACGTGAAGCTTCTCGTAGATGCGGCGGCTGTAAGTGTGGACGGTGCCGTGGCTGACGCCGAGTTGGTCGGCGATTTCCTTGAAAAGATAGCCTTGGGCGACGAGTTCGAGCACCTCACGCTCTCGTGGCGAGAGCGTCTCGACCCTGCGATTGGCGGCGCCGGTTTCCTGAAAGGACTGCACCACCTTCCTGGCGATGTGGCTGCTCATGGGCGAGCCGCCCTCATGGATTTCGCGGAGGGCGCCGAGCACTTCGCCGAAGGGCGTCTGTTTGAGCAGATAGCCCGTGGCCCCGGCCCGCAAGGCGCTGAAGACCGCCTCGGCGTCTTCATAGACGGTGAGCATGAGGACCTGCGGGCGCGGGCAACGCTCCTTGAGCAGGCGCACGCATTCCACGCCGGAAACATCCGGCAGGTTGATGTCCATGATCACGATATCCGGGTTCAACCGCGGGATGCCCTCGAGGGCGGCGGCGGTCGTGGCAAACCCGCCCACGAACTCGAACCCGTGATCGGTGCCCAGCAAGCGCGCCAGCGTGCCGAGCAGCTCGGCGTCGTCCTCCACAATCGCCACCCGGATTCTCTTGCCGTCCCCCGCCGCCGGGGGCGGGGGCGGAATGTCAGTTTGCACACGCATATCCTTGCGCCGGCGGGTTAAGGGGAGCAAGTCCCCTGTTTGGTGGACACGGGCTCGCTGGAGACCTGCCTGGGCAGGCCGAGAGTGACCGTGGTGCCTTCTCCCGGCGCGCTGCGAATCTGGCACGTTCCCCCCAGCGCGGCCAGCCGCTGGCGGAGGTTCGGAAAGCCGTCGCCCGCTTGTTCGTCCAGGTCCGCGGGCAGGCCGGCGCCGTTATCGCAAATGTCGAGCGCCAGACCGTCCGCCTGGATCACCAATCGCAGCCGCAGCTCGGTGGGATGGGCGTGTTTGACGGCGTTGTGGACCGCCTCCTTGCAGGCCAGATAGAGACTGTGACGCGCGTGGCCGGTCAGCGGCCAGGCCGGCAAGTTGGGCGGGAAATCCAAACGACAGCGCAGTCCCGCGGCGCGGGCCTGGTCGGTGGCCATCTTGCCGATATAGGCGACCAGCGCCTCCAACGTGTCATGCCGGGGACTGACGGCCCAAACGATTTCATCCAGGCGGCGCGTGATCTCCCGGGCGGCGGTCTGAATCGCCGTCAGATGGCCGTCGGGGGTGTGCGTCCGCTCCGGTTCGCGCCGGCCCAACTCGGTGAGCATCACGATCCGGGTCAGGGTCGAGCCCAGGTCGTCGTGGATATCGCGCGCGATGCGGGCGCGTTCCCGATCCAGCCGCTGCTGGGCCTCGATCCGGGCCAAACGCTGGCGCATTTTCCGGGTCGAAATCCTGTGAGCCACCGCCGCCGCCGCCGTCGCGAGGCCCAGGCCGGCGGCGACCGCCGCCACCTGGCACCAGACGAGAAACAGGGGAGTCTGATAGAAGAAGGGTGCTTGCACGAGTTTCACGCTGGCGCCTTGCTCGTTCCAAACACCGTCGCTGTTGCAGGCGGTGACCTGGAATTCATAGTTGCCTGGCGCCAGCTTGGCGTAATGGGCCACCGTGTTTTGGCCGGCGGCCACCCAGTCGGAATCCAAACCCAGCAAGCGGCATTTGAACCGCGCCTTTTCCGGGGCGATGAAAGTCAGGGCCGCGTAGCTGAGTTCCACGCTGCGCGTGCCCGCCGGCAGGCGGAGAGGCGGCCCAGCCGGTTCGGGCAACGAGACCGCAGGCGCTTGATCGAGCCTGAGGCTCTCGATCACGACCGGCGGGGCGATGGGGTTCAAAGGGATGGCGGGATTGATCGCCACGAGGCCGTTCTTGGAGGCGAACCACAACTTCCCCTCGGCGTCCCGGGCGGCGCCTTGGCCCCAGGCGCCGGGGCCAAAAAAGGCCGGGTGTACGCCCTGGGAGCGGTCATATTGGACCAGGGCGGCCTGGCGGCGGGCGCCGCGCAAGCAAGCTTCGACCTGCGCGCGGCTGAGGCGAAACAGGCCCTTGCAGCACCCCAGCCACAGGTTCTCGCGGTCGACCAGCAGGTTGTTGATCCCGCCGGTCTCGGCCAGCCCTGCCTCCGGGCGAATCACGCGCCATTGGCCCGCCTGGCAGCGGCCGATGGCGACATCGGATGCGACCCACAGGGATTGGCCTTCCCACTCCAGGCTGTTGGCGCGGCTGCCGGGAAAATCGGCGTCAAACCGAAGCCACGGAACGAGTTGTCCCGCCCAGCGGCTGACGCCCTGAGTGGTGCCGATCAGCAGCCCCCCGCCGGCGTTGGTCGTCACGGCGGTGACCTCCATCGGGGGCCAATGGTCAACCCGCTTGGCGTCCTGTCCCTTTCCGGCATAAAAGAGCTCGGTGGCGGTGATGATCCACACGCCTTGACCGTCGGTACACAACCGCATGGGCCCCGTGATGGCCTCGAGCATCTGGCTTCTGCCTTCGCGGAATCGATAGCACTTGTGACCGACGGCCATCCATAATTCGCCCGGCGGGAACTCGACCAGGTCGTCCGCGCTCATGGTCTCGCTGGGCCCCCGCTGTTTCCAAGCGTGCTCCCGATACAAGAACAGACCGCCCACATAGACCGAAGCCCAGAGCCCGCTCGGTCCCGCGCACAGGGTGTCCACGGGCCCCAGCACGTCCGCCGGCCCATAATACTCGAAAGGACTGTCGCGCACACGATACAAGCCATCGGCTGTCCCCGCCCACAGGCTGCCTTCGCGGTCGCAGATCAGGCAGAAGATGTAAACGGTTTTCAAGTCCTGCGCCGGCGCCGGGTACACCCAGCGGCCCTTCACACAACACAGACCCGAGTAGGTGCCCAGCCAGAGGTTGGACTTCAAGTCTTCGCAGATCGCCGCGACTCCCCCGGCGGCAAAGCCCGGGGCGTGCGCGTAGCGAACGATCTCGCGCGCGGGCGTAACCTGCACGAGCACGGGCTCGCTCTCCCCGCCCAGCCATAGACTGCCGTCGCTGGCCGGGCAGACCGTGAGCAAAGCGTTGGTGAGGGCGTAGTAAGGCTGGTCAAACACCTCGTTGCGGCAGCGCACCAGGCCATGGTCCGTGGCCAACCAGATCGTGCCCTGGCGGTCCGCGGCGATGCGGCGGATCAGCCCATATTGATTGGTGAGCGAACAGAAATCCTTAATCCGGCCCGCGGGGGTGCGAACCAGCAAGCCTTGTCCGCCGATCCAGAGGTTCTCCTGCGGGTCCTCAAACAAGGGAATGACCCACTGGGCGGCGGCCGGCAGCTCGAGGTTCACCGCCGTGGCTTTTCCGTGCTCCCAAAGCAGCAAGCCGCCTTTTTCGAGCGCTTGGGAGACCCACAGCCGGCCGTTCTTGCCCGGCGCCACGCAGGCTCCCCCGTCGCCCAGGCCCCCGCCCAGCTTCATCGCCGCCACAAACTCCTTCCCATTGAATCGAACGAGGCTGTTGGAGGTCCCGATGGTCCCGGCCCAGATATACCCATCCGTGGTCTGCGCCACCGAAACCACATTGTGCTGCGGCAACCCATCGAACGTCTGCCAGAAATCGCATTGGGCATGGCGCAACGGCTCGATCGCCGACCCCGCCCCCAGGGCTCGGCAGAAGAAAAGGAAGCTCAAGGCCGCGCCTCTTGCCCAATGGCGGCTGGCCTTGGTTCGGAGCCAGCGGTCCCGGCGGGATTGCTTTGGGGCAGGCATAGGCTGCCTTCCTACCGCGCATTCCCTCCTCGAGCAAGCCAAAACAGGCGTGGCCGTCCGGGGCGGGTGCATGACACAATCCTCCTCTGCCGCCTAAAGGCGGCGTTCCACGATCGGGCGGAACGCCGCCTTCAGGCGGCAGGCGGGCCGCTCGAAGAAATGTGTCGTGCGCCCGTCCGGGTGGTCCAAATTCCCTGGCCAACCGAAGCCCCTTCCCCTACATTGTCTTCCGCAGGTTGGGCCCGTTGCGAATGCAACCACAACAAATCAGAGTGTCGGCAGCGACCGGCCCAACGCGGCCGGAACGTACCCTCTACGCCATTCTCCTGGCCGTTAGCCTCTGCCATCTGCTCAATGACACAATCCAGTCGCTGATCCCCTCCATTTATCCCTCGGTGAAGGAGACCTTCCATCTCTCGTTCACCCAGGTTGGGCTCATTACGCTCACTTTCCAACTCACCGCTTCGCTGCTGCAGCCGCTGGTGGGCTTTTATACCGACCGCCGGCCCAAGCCTTTTTCCCTGGCCATCGGCATGGGCTTCACTCTGTGCGGGCTGGTGCTCCTTTCGGTGGCCTGGAATTTCACCCTCCTCCTGTTCGCGGTCGCCCTGGTTGGCCTGGGCTCGGCGGTGTTTCATCCGGAGGCCTGCCGCCTGGCTTACTTGGCCGCCGGCGGCCAGCGCGGGTTGGCGCAATCGCTCTTCCAGGTCGGCGGCAATGCCGGCGCTTCGCTCGGTCCCCTCTTGGCCGCCGCGATCATCGCGCACCG
>Ga0326728_10017017_pt1 | contig 14678 bp, 18 predicted proteins | sample MB3enrmetagenome_FD_207602 | JGI IMG/M metagenome (GOLD analysis project Ga0326728, IMG submission 207602) | Lab enriched peat soil microbial communities from McLean, Ithaca, NY, United States - MB31MN | ecosystem: Environmental > Terrestrial > Soil > Wetlands > Peat | place: USA: New York...
AGTTTGCGCGTCACCGTGGCATCATACGGCGCGACGAAGTTTCCTAAGATCTTCGAGCCGGCGGTGGTGCGGATGCCTTTCGTCAGGATCACGTCCTTGATACCGACCGGGATCCCGAGCAACGGCCCCGTCTCGCCGCGCGCCCGGCGCTCATCGGCAGCGCGCGCCTGCGCCACCGCGACCTCCTCGGTCACCGAGATGAACGAATGGATGTCACCCTCAGTGGTGCGGATGCGATCCAAGGCGGCGCGGGTGAGATCGACCGAGCTGACGTCCTTTTTCTCGAGCAACACGCTCGCCTGCTCGAGTGTGAGGTGCCGGAGATCAGTCATGCCGGAGGCCAGTCGAGAGTCGATAGTCGATAGCCCCGGCCGACAGCTGCAGAGAAAAACGGCGCCGGACCAATCGGACCGCGGCGCAGACTATCAACTGTCGACTATCAACTATCGACTGCATCTCTCACTCAATAATTTTCGGCACCTTGAAGAAGTCGGCGTCACGTTCCGGGGCGTTGGCGCGCAATTCTTCCGGCGCCGCCGGATTGGTGACGACATCGTCGCGGTACACCGCCGCGATCGCCACCACGTGCGCCGTGGGTTCGACCTTCTCGGTGTCGAGCTCCTTGAGCTTCTCGAAATACTGGAGGATATGGCCGAGCTGCTCCGCGAACGCGGCTTCGTCCTCTTCGCTCAGCTTGAGGCGCGCCAACACCGCGATGCGCCGCACCACCTCACGATCCAAGGCCATGGGGTGCGCTTAACACACGGGCGGAAAGGCTTCAACGTAGCCGGACCGGGCGCCGTTGCGGTACGACCACGCTTTCATTTGTTCCCTCTTACAGTAGCCAACCTTCCCTGACCCCTCCTTGGTAAGGAGGGGAACTCAGGCCGCCAACAGAATCCCTCCCCTTACCAAGGGGAGGCCAGGAGGGGTCTTTCGTGGCGCTGGCGCGACGCACGGCTAATTGTGAAACGTTGCACTTCGGATTATGTCGCCGCCATGGCGCACGAGCGGCAACGTCTCGGGGCCGAGGGCGAGCGCGCGGCGGAAAAGTACTTGCGGCGCCAGCGCTACGCGATCCTGCAGCGCAACTACCGCTGCCGTGCCGGCGAGGTCGACCTGATCGCCCTGGATGGCTACACCGTCGTCTTCGTCGAAGTGAAGACGCGCACGCAGCCCGGTTTTGGAACGCCGCTCGAGGCCGTCGATCCGCGCAAGCAGCGCCAGATCCAGCGCGCCGCGCAGTACTACTTGGCCCAGAACCGGTTGCAGGATCGCGATGCCCGTTTCGATGTGGTCGGCGTGTGGTGGGAAGGTGGCGAGGTCCACTGCGAATTGGTGAAGAACGCCTTCGAACTGGGTTGACGAAGGTGAAACGTGAAAGTTCAAAGGTGAAAGCCAGAGATGGGCCTCGCTTCCGCCTTTTTCCTTTCGCCTTTCACCTTTTGGCTTTCCATGCTAACGGCAACGCATGCTCGACATCCGGTTGATTCGGGAGCGCGCTGATTTGGTTAAGTCCGAACTGGCCAAAGTCGGCTTTGAGACTGAGGGGGTCACCGCCGTGCTTGCCGCCGACGCCCACCGGCGCACGCTGATCCAGGAAGTCGAGTCGCTACGCGCCAAGCGCGCCGAGGTGTCGCGCACGATCGGAAAACAGGGCGCCAAGGCGCCCATTGTCACAACAACGCGGAGCGGCGAGACTACACGGGTGGGCATCGAGGTTGACGATGAGGTTCCGATCGCCGACGCGGTAGCTGCGCGGGCACAGTTAGTGACGGAGATGCGCGCCGTCGGCGATCGCATCAGCGCCTTGGAGCAGGATCTCGCCGTGGCGGAAGCCGAGTTCGAGCGTCTCATGCTTGAGCTTCCCAACCTACCCGACCCGAGTGTCCCCGTCGGCCGCGATGATCGCGACAACACCGTGCTACGCACCGAGGGGGAATTGCGGCAGTTCGATTTCACCCCCCGCCCGCACTGGGAGATCGGACTCGAGCTCGACATCCTCGATTTCGATCGCGGCGTGAAGATCTCCGGCTCCCGCTTCTACATCCTCAAAGGCGCCGGGGCGCGGCTGCAACGCGCTTTGATTACCTGGATGCTCGACCTCCACGTGTACCAGCACGGCTACACCGAGATCTACCCGCCGTACCTGGTGCGCAAGGACTGCCTCTACGGCGCTGGGCAACTGCCGAAATTCGCCGACAACATCTACTACGACGCCGAAGATGATCTGTGGATGATTGGCACCGCCGAGATCCCGCTCACCAACTTGCATCGCGATGAGATACTCGAGGCCGGTGTCCTGCCCCTCTCTTACGTAGCTTACACCGCCTGTTTCCGGCGCGAGAAGATGTCGGCCGGGCGCGACGTGCGCGGCATCAAGCGCGGGCACCAGTTCGACAAGGTCGAGATGTACAAGCTGGTGGCGCCCAGCAATTCGCCGGCGGCGCTGGAGCAGCTCGTCGGCCACGCCGAGGACGTAGCGCGGCAGCTCGGCATTGCGCACCGCGTGGTGTTGATGTGTACGGGCGATCTGGGGTTCGTCGCGGCCAAGAAGTACGACATCGAAATGTGGGCGCCCGGCTGCAACGAGTGGCTTGAGGTCAGCTCGTGCAGCAACTGCACCGACTTCCAGGCGCGGCGGGCCAACATCCGCTACCGCCCGACCCCGCGGGCTAAACCCGAATTCGTGCACACGTTGAACGGGTCAGGTCTCGCCCTGCCCCGCGTCGTCATCGCCGTCTTGGAGAATTACCAGCAAGCCGACGGCAGCGTCGTCATCCCCGAGGTGCTGCGCCCGTACATGGGCGGCATCGAGCGGCTGGCGCCGACCCGTTGAAGACCTCAGCTTGCCCACGCGAGGCTACACCCGCCCGCCGGCGGATTTCCGATAGGTGATCAGCCCGCTTTGGCGACCGCTTCCTGCAAGGCGCGCTGCGTTCCTTCGTTGAGGATACCGTCGCCTTTGAGGCCGTGGGCCCGCTGGAAGGCTTCGATCGAGTTCACGGTGACCGCATCGAGCTTGCCGTTGGCTTCGCCCAGGTACTCGTGCACCTTCCGCAACGCTTCCTGCGCCTGCTGCACCTGCTCCGGCGTAGTCTTCTGCGCCAGCGCGCGGGCCTCGACGTCCGGTATCGACTCCTTGATCATCTCCGCCGCCTCACGCGCGCGCCGCTCCGCGCTCCGGCCATTACATCCGACGATGAAGAGCAGCACTGTACATACAGCAAGTACATTGCGCATGATCACACCACTTTGTTCAGTGGATACTCGATGATCCCCAGCGCACCGTTTTCGAGCAGGCGCGGAATCAAATCGCGCACGACCAGTTCTTCGATGACGCTCTCCACGGCGTACCACTTCCTCCCGTGCAGCTGACCGGTCTGAAACAGCGGCGACACCGTTGGCGCCGTCAGGCTCGGAATGAGATCGATGACTTCCTCCAGCTTGTCCTCGGGCACGTTCATCTTGATGCCAACCTTGTTCGCCGCCACCAGCGCGCCTTGCAGCAGGATCTTGATCTGCTCGATCTTATCGCGCTTCCACGGCACCTGACAGGCGCCTGGGTTGGCGATCAGCTGCGGGTTGGACTCGAACAGGTCGCACACGATGCGCAGCCGGTTCGCCCGGATCGTGCTGCCGGTCTCGGTCACCTCGACGATGGCATCGACCAAGCCGTCGGCCGCCTTTGCTTCGGTCGCGCCCCAGGAGAACTCGACGTCGACAGGGATTTGCTTCGAGCTGAAGAACCGCTTGGTGTAGTTCACCAGCTCGGTGGCGACACGTTTGCCGCGCAGGTCTTCCGGGGCCCGTACCGGGGAGTCCTCCGGCACCACCAACACCCAACGGGTCGGCCGAAAGCTGGCCTTCGAATAAACCAGGTCGCAGATCACCTCGACCCGGGAATCGTTCTCCAGGATCCAATCGCGGCCGGTGAGGCCGGCGTCGAGCGTGCCGTCCTCGACATAGCGGGCCATCTCCTGTGCCCGTACCAGTGAGCAGCGGATGCCGGCGTCATCGATGCTGGGGAAGTAGCTGCGTTCGGAGACGCTGATCCTCCAGCCCGCTTTGCGGAACAGCTCGATGGTGGCGTCTTGCAAGCTGCCCTTGGGGATACCGAGTTTGAGGACGTTCATGGAAAAACAAGTCGAGAGTCGACAGTCAAAGACTACTTCTTCCCGTAAAGCTTTTCCGGGTCAACGACGCGGTTGGCCACCACGTGCCAGCCCTTCTGGTCGGCCGTGCGGAAGAAGCAGCTCTTGTACCCTTCGTGACAGGCGGCGCCGCCGCGCTGGTGCACCTTCAACAGCACCGCGTCGGCGTCGCAATCGACGCGGATCTCCTGCACGTCCTGCACGTTGCCGGAGCTTTCACCCTTGATCCAGAGTTGCTTGCGGGAAGTGCTGTAATAGCAGGCCCGTCCCGTATCCAGGGTTTTCTCCCACGCTTCGCGGTTCATGTAGGCCACCATGAGGACCTCACCGCTGTCCACGTCCTGGGTGACGACCGTCACCAGGCCGCCACGTTTTTCAAAGTTGGGCTGCTGCATGCGTCGTCTTACGTAACACAGGACTCCCCCCAGCCGCAACGTGGCGGCTTCGACGCGAGCAGCGGTCCCTTGCAAAAGTCGCCAGTTTCGCCTTTCCGGTCTCCCGTTTCCGGTTTCGCCTTCGTTTTTCGACAACTCCCATCCGGGAGAGGCGACCTATTGCTGCTCCGTCATCTGAAGTGGCGCAGGGGTTTGCCGCCTTGCGCATTCCTCGCTAAGGTCGCCGACGACGCGGAGGAGCATGATGAAATTGGGAGAGATCGCGGAGCGCCTCAGCTGCGAACTGCGCGGCGACCCGGGCACAGAGATTCATGCCTTGGCGCCCATCGAGGAGGCCGAGCCGGGGACACTGACGTTTGTAGCCAATCCGCGGTATCGGCGGTATCTACAGAGCACCTGTGCCTCGGCCGTCATCGTCGGCCTCACCGAAGGTGATGTCCCCCTGCCCTGCCTGCGCGCTGCGGATCCGTATCTGGCCTTCGCCCAAGCGTTGGAACTGTTCTATGTCCCGCCACCGCTGCTCAGCGGCATTCATCCAAGCGCGGTGATCGCCGCGAGCGCACGCATCGGCCACGCCGCCGCCATCGGGCCGTTCTGCGTGATCGGCGAGGAGGTCGTCATCGGCGACAATGCACGTCTCGATGCGCACGTCGTAGTCTACCCGCAAGCGCGGATCGGCAATGCCTGCCGCGCCTACGCGCACGTGGTGGTGCGCGAGCGGGCCGTCATCGGCGACCGTGTCACTCTGCATAGTGGCTGCGTGATTGGCGGTGACGGGTTCGGCTACGTGGTCGGCGCCGACGGCAACGCGCGCAAGATCATGCAAGCCGGCACGGTCATAATCGAAAACGACGTGGAGATCGGCGCCAACACCACGGTTGATCGCGCCGCGGTCGGCGCCACGGTGATCCACTGCGGCGCCAAATTAGACAACTTGGTCATGGTGGCGCACGGCTGCTCGATCGGCGAAGGTAGCGCGCTGGCGGCGCAAGTTGGGCTCTCCGGCAGCACGCGTGTGGGCCGCTTTGTACGCATAGGCGGGCAAGCGGGCGCGGCGGGACACCTGACCATCGGTGATGGGGCCCAGGTGGCGGCGCAAAGCGGCGTGCCCCACGATGTCCCCGCGGGCGGCATTGTCGGGGGCTATCCCGCCGTGGACATCCATCTCTTTCGGCGCATGTCCGCAGCTTCCGCCCGTCTACCGGACCTGCTCCGGCGCGTGCGGCAGATCGAAAACGCGCTGGCGCTGCGAGAGGGTTCCCCTCCTTACCAAGGGGGCGTTAGGGGAGGTTCGAAACGTCGCGAGCAGTCTACCTCCCCCTTGCCCCCTCCTTCGAAAGGAGGGGGTTCGCGCCGCCGTTCCGGCAAACGGCGCGGCTCGTCTAAGCGCAAGTCGCCTTGACGATTTTGGCGGGCTTCGCTAGCTTGGGCTACTTTCCTCAGAGGAGTGCCGCCCGCGTGAAGCTCAGCATCTACCACATCGAGGAGGTCGCCAAAGCGCTCACCTATGACGAGCCGACGGCATCGCTCAACGATGTCCTCGTCCACGGCGAGGTGTGCGACTATACTTTTGCGGCGCCGGCTGCGGTGCGCGTCGAGTATTACCGTGCCGGGCAGGAGCTGTTCTTTCACGGATACATCGCCGGCAGCGTCGTGGGCCAGTGCGCCCGCTGCGTGGAAGAGTACGACTTCGTGCTCGAGAAGGATTTCTCCATCGTCCTGGTGCCCAAGCGCGAGTTGAAAGCTGAGGCGGAGCTGGAGGAAGAGGATCTCGACTTGAGCTTCTACAAGGGGGAGGAAATCGATCTGTCCCCGCTGGTGCAGGAGCAGCTTATCCTGGCGCTGCCCACCCGCCCGCTCTGCCGCGAGGGCTGCAAGGGGCTCTGCCCGCAGTGTGGGGTCAACCTCAACGTGCAGACATGTGCATGCACCAGTGCGACCGGCGATCCGAGATTGGCGGTTCTCCGCAATCTGAAAGTCGAACGTTAGTCGGATAATGAAGGAGAGAGGCGCAGACGCTCCCGCGCACCACGGGCGCCGGCATCGGCCGTGACGCCTTGGCGTGGGAAGCAGTGAGCCGAGAGGACGCACGCGAAGCTGGCGTGCAGGAGGAGTTCACGATGCCCGTTCCAAAACGTAGGACCTCGCATTCGAAGCGCAACAAGCGTCGGGCCCACGACGCGCTGACGGCACCCAACGTGATCACGTGCCCCGAGTGCGGCGAGTCGACCGTGATGCACCGTGCTTGCCCGCATTGCGGCACCTACCGCGGGCGCAAGGTTGTCGCGGTCGAATCCGAGTAAGGAGCACCGGCACAGGGCCTTCGGATGATTGCCCCGTTAGCCCCTTGTCCTCGTCCATGACTGACATTCCGACCGGAGCCGCAACATTGCGAGCCAACCCTGTACTGAGCGAAGTCGAAGGAGGTGAGCGGACCCCTCGAAAGGACGCTGGGCGCAGCCCGACAGCCTTCCTCTTTCCCGGCCAGGGATCTCAAGCAGTCGGGATGGGAAGGGACCTGTGCGCGCGATTCGCGGTCGCGCAGGACGTTTTCACGGAAGCGGACGACATCCTCCGCTTCCCGTTGTCGACGTTGTGTTTCGAAGGTCCGCTGGAGGAGTTGACCCTCACCGTCAATACGCAGCCCGCACTGCTGACCGTGAGCTGTGCGCTGGCGCGCCTGCTCGCGACCGAGTTTCACCTGTCACCGAGCTGGGCGGCCGGCCACAGCCTCGGAGAGTTCAGCGCCCTGGTGGCTGCGGGCGCGCTGCCGTTTGCGGAAGCCTTGCGTCTGGTCCGCGAGCGCGGTCGCGCCATGCAGGCTGCGGTGGCGCCGGGCGTCGGGAGCATGGCGGCGGTCGTGGGTTTGGATCTCGCCAGCATCACGGCGATCTGCCAACAAGCCGCCGACGGCCAGGTGGTCAGCCCGGCGAACCTGAACGGCGGCGGCCAGATTGTGATCGCGGGCCACCGTGAGGCTGTCGAGCGCGCCGTCGCCCTGGCCAGGAACAACGGCGCCAAACGTGTGGTCCCGTTAGCGGTGAGTGCCCCGTTCCACTGCGCCCTGATGGCACCCGCCGCCGAACATCTCCGCAAGGCATTGGAGCCGGTCACCGTCGCGCCCATGCGCTGTCCCGTGATCACCAACGTCGAAGCGCGCGCCTGCACCGATGCCGGACGTGTCAAGGAACTGCTGGTGCGCCAGGTGGTAAGCCCGGTGCGTTGGCAGGAATGCATCGAGGAGCTGGCGCGGCTCGGCTGCCGCCTCGCCATCGAGGTGGGACCCGGACGCGTCCTCAGCGGCCTCACTCGCCGGATTGCGCCCGACATCCGTTGCGTCGCGGGCGAGGATCTGGACGCAGTCCAAAAGTTGGTTGCGAGCGCATGAACGCGAGTCTGAAGGACCAGGTGGGGCTCGTCACCGGCGCCTGGCGCGGCATCGGGCGTATGGTGGCGTGTCGGCTCGCCCAGGCTGGCATACATGTCGTTGCAAATTTTCTGCACAACGTCGCCGCGGCCGAAGAGACGGTGCAGCGGATCGCGGCGGCGGGCGGGCGGGCCACCCTGGCGCAGTTCGATGTCTCGGATCCGGAAGCGGTGCAGGCTGCCGTCTCCGGCCTAGTGGAGCGGCTTGGCCGGTGCAATATTTTGGTCAACAATGTCGGGATGACCGTAAATGCGCTGGTGTTGCGCCTCGAGACCGAGATGACCGCAAACTTGCCTGAAGCGGTGCGAACGGAGTATGTGAGGTTGATTCCCGCGGGGCGACTGGGAACGGTCGAGGAGGTGGCGGAGGCGGTGCTCTTTCTTGCCTGCCCCGAATCTGCCTATATCACCGGCCAGGTTATTGGCGTGAATGGCGGCCTGTACATGTAAGGGAGAGGGAGGGAGTAACGGATGGCATCAGCAGTGGAAACGAAAGTGAAGGAGATCATTTGCGAGCAGCTGGGCGTCAGTGAGGACGAGGTGGCGCCGGACGCCTCCTTCATTGAAGACCTCGGCGCCGATTCGCTGGATATCGTCGAGCTGGTGATGGCACTCGAGGAAGAGTACGACATGGAAATCACCGACGAGGAGGCCGAGAAGATCCGCACGGTCCAGGATGTCGTCAATTACATCGAGAGCCACAAGCAATAGGCCGGCGAAGGCGGTGGCGATGCCGTACAATGACTGAATCGGAGCGTGTAGATCCTGAGATTTGCGCTGCCCTCTGCAAGGAGGCCGAGCGCGAGGAGCACAATCTCGCGCTGGTCGCCTCCGAGAACGTGGTCAGCCGCGCCGTGCTCCAGGCGCAGGGGTCGATCCTCACCAACAAGTACGCCGAAGGCTACCCCTGGCAGCGGCGCTGATGGCGAAGGGCTTTCGTCTGGTGTCCGGCGGCACCGATAACCATACTCATGCTCATCGACCTACGCCAGAGCGAGTTCACCGGCAAGATGGCCGAGGAGACGCTATCTTGAAACTTCCTTCATGGAAGTAGAGAATAGGCCTATGAGTATAAATCCCCGCCGCACACGGAGATTTGCCTCCTTCATTGTACTCGCTTCCCTAGTTTGGATTCGGCAACCATCTCTTGCAGAAGAGGCCGCCGCGTCCGCGGATGATCAGAGCTTTATCGAATACCAACTCCGCCCAAACGAAGATCCCAGCAAGGTTGCGCGCATGTTCCACGTAACGGTGGCCGAACTGCTGGCTCTGAATCACATTCCCGACCCACGCCGTCTGACGGTTGGGGCCACGCTGAAGATCCCGGACCCGCGCGCTGCAGCGGTGAACCAGCTCACCGCCGAGAAGGGCGGGCTTGAAACGCAGCTGGCAAGCGCGCAGGCACACGTCACGACACTGCAGACCCAGACCGATCAGCTGCAAGCGCAGCTGACAGACCTGCGCGAGCTCAATGAAAGCTTGCGCGGCGAGCAGGCGCTGTACCACACCTGGCGGATTGCCGTGTTCGTCGCCGGTGGGGCTGCGGTCGTCCTCGCGTTCGGCCTCCTGCTCACCTGGGGGAAGGCGCGCGACAACGAACGGCACGCCGAGGTGCTGGAGAGAGAGGCGGAGGTGATGCGCGCTGCGGTCGACAAGTACCGCCAGCTGAGCGCGCAGTTCGAGCTGAAGTACCAGAACCTGTTCCATCAAGTCGGGATGCCGTCCCCGGTGCAGACGCGGGCGCAGGCCTTGCGCGCAGCCTACGACGACGACCGTGCCCGGCTCGACACCATCGTCGCCGAAGCCGAGCGCCAGATCAAAGGGGCTCTGGCCGAGTTGTCGCCGAAGCGCGAAACGCGGCGGGCCCAGGCGCCCATGACGCCGCTGGCTGCCGCCCGCAAGAGCGGCTGAGGGCCCTGCGATCTCACGCCCTTATCCCTGCAAAGGGCAAGAAGATTCCACTACCGCACTCCCGACGTTTTCCTCAAGGACTGCTTGAACTCTGCATCGGGCTCGAAAGGCTGGCCCGGGATTAAGACGGTATCGTGCAGCCAGTTGCGGTCGTCGCGCTCCGGATAGTTGATGTTGTAGTGCAGCCCCCGGCTTTCCTTCCTGCTGATGGCCGACTTGATGATCAGCTCGGCTACGAGTGCGATGTTGCGTAATTCGATGAGGTCGCCAGTCACCAGGAAGTCCCAGTAGTAATCGCGGATCTCCTCCTGCAGCGACAGGATGCGCTTCAGGGCGCGCGCCAGGCGCCGGTTCGAGCGCACGATGCCGACGTAGTTCCACAGCAGCCGCCGGATCTCATCCCAGTTCTGCGTGACCACGACCGACTCATCGCTATCCACCGCTTGCCCGGGATTCCACTCCGGTAGCGCCGGCATGGTGCCGCGATCGTTGCGCATCAGTTGGCATGCCGCCACCGAGGCGCGGTACCCGAACACGAGCGCCTCCAGGAGCGAGTTGGAGGCCAAGCGGTTAGCGCCGTGCAGTCCGGTCATGGCGACTTCCCCGGCGGCGAACAGTCGGCGAATTGCGGTGGCGCCGTCGCTGTCGGTCACGGCGCCGCCGCAGCAGTAATGCGCCGCCGGCACCACGGGAATGGGTTGCGTGCTGATGTCGATACCGTAGCCCAGGCAGCGTTCGTAGATGCGCGGAAAGCGTTGGCGAACGAAACCGGCGTCGCGGTGCGTGATGTCGAGGTAGACGTGCTCGAAGCCGTGCACCTTCATCTCGTTGTCGATGGCCCGCGCGACGATGTCACGCGGTGCCAGCTCGGCATCCGGATGATAGCGGCGCATGAAGGCTTCGCCGTCCGGCCGCCGCAGGATGGCGCCCTCCCCGCGCATGGCCTCGGTGATGAGAAAGGACTTGGCCTGCGGATGGAACAGGCAGGTGGGGTGGAACTGGATGAACTCCATGTTTCCGATCGGGACGCCGGCGCGGTAGGCCATCGCCACGCCGTCCCCCGTCGCGACGTCCGGGTTGCTGGTGTAGAGGTAGACCTTCCCGGTGCCGCCGGTGGCGAGCAGCGTGACGCGGGCCTGAAAGCGCTGGACCGTGCCGGCGTCCAAGTCGAGCGCGTAGGCACCCCAGCACGTCGGCGTCCGCGCGGACGGATCGAACTTGGCGTCGATCAGCAAATCGACGGCGAGGTGGCGCTCCAGCACGGTGATGTTGCGCTCGGCACGGACAGCCTGCACCAAGGCCCGCATGATCTCACTTCCGGTGGCATCGAATGCGTGCAGGATACGACGATGGCTGTGTCCGCCTTCGCGGCCCAGGTCGTACTCGCCGTCCTCGGTGCCGGGCCGGAGCGAGAAGTTCGTGCCGAGTGCGATCAGTTCACGGATACGATGCGGGCCCTCACGGACCACTAAGTCAACCACGTCTGCGTGGCAGAGCTCGGCACCCGCCACCATGGTATCGCGGCTGTGCTCCTCAAACGAATCCTCCGGGCTCCAGACGGAGGCGATACCACCCTGAGCATATTCCGTTGCGCTCTCGGGCAGCCGGTCCTTGGTCAGCACCGTCACCGTGCCGCTCTGCGCCGCCCTGAGCGCAAAGGTCAGCCCCGCCAGCCCACTTCCAATCACCAAGAAGTCTGTTTCCATACTGCTGTGTTTCTTAGCATAGGCGTGGCTCGGGACGCCATCGGGCCCGCTAAAGGAAAAAAATCGGTTGAAAAGGTCCTGGTGACGCAGTACCCTACGGCCCGATGCGAGGTTGGTACAAAGGACTGCTGGGAGCGCTTTTGGTCTTTGCCTTTGCTGTGCCGGCGCATGGCGACGTCTACATGTACCGCGATACCCGTGGCGTTCTGCATTTCTCCAACGCGCCCAGCGAGCCGCAATACCAATACTACATGCCCGATATCTCCAGTTGGAAGAACGCGCGGTTCGGTGGCTTCGGTGCCACCGGCGGGGCCCGGCGTAAGGCGTTTGATGCCATCATTCGGGACGCAGCCCGTCGCCATCAGGTGGACGTGGCGCTGGTGAAGGCGGTCATCAGGGCCGAATCCGATTTTGTCCCGCGGGCGGTCTCGCCCAAGGGCGCGCTCGGACTGATGCAGTTGATGCCGGCGACCGCCCACATGCGCAACGTCTGGCGCGTCTTCGAGCCGCGCGACAACGTCGAAGGGGGCGTCACCCATCTCCGCTATCTCCTCGATCGTTACGGCGGCAATCTCCGTCTGGCGCTGGCGGCCTACAATGCCGGCGAGAAGGCGGTTGACGCCCATGGCGGCGTGCCGCCTTACCCCGAGACCTGGGAATATCTGGCGCGGGTGATGCAGTTTCGCAATTCGTACCTGCGTGAGCAGTAGACGTCCCCCGTCGAAATCTGCTACTCGGTTTTATACCCTCTGTTGAGGCCTGATGATGCTGGCCAGGCGCCGCACAGATGCGCGCCCCCGCGTGGCGAACCTCCCGAACATCCTCACCTGTTTTCGCATCCTGGTCATCCCGCTGTTGGTGGTGCTGCTCACCAATCCCGGGCCGACCGCGGCGATCTTCGCGACGCTGACCTTTTTCCTAGCGTGTCTCTCCGATTTCTTCGACGGCTATCTCGCCCGCCGCTGGGGGATCAGCACGACTTTGGGCACGCTGCTCGATCCGCTGGCGGACAAGCTCATCGTGGCGGCGGCGTTGATCATGCTCGCCGGCATGGAGCGCACGCCGAACGTGCCGGCGTGGATGATCGTGGTCATCATCGGCCGCGAGATTGCGGTCACCGGGCTGCGGGCGGTCGCCCTCGGCCAGGGGCTGGTACTCGCCGCTGAGGAGCTGGGAAAGTACAAGATGATCTTCCAGATGTTCGCCCTGCACGGCCTGCTGTTGCACTATCATTTCTTAGGTATCGATTTTCATCTGGCCGGTATGTATTTCCTCTGGATCTCGCTGGTGGTCAGCTTGTGGTCGGGTATCGACTACCACGTCAAAGTGATCCGGCAGTTCATGCGCCCGCCCGCAGCCCTCGGGTAGGACAGTTGCTCGTACTGTCCATCGTGTCATTCCGAGCCATCGCATTTCCGCGGCGAGGAATCTTCCGGTGCTGGCCAACCAGAAGAAGATTCCTCGCGGAGTTTATGCCGAGCAGTGCCGAAGCGCAGATTCCGCTCGGAATGACAGCCTTGGTGCGCCCCGTCACGCGAGATGAGCCGGGAGCCAATCTTGCGCCCGTCCGGGCCGCATGTTACGTGAGAATGTCCTGCGCGAAACGCCAATGCGCCCTTAGCTCAGATGGATAGAGCGCTTGACTACGAATCAAGAGGTCGGGTGTTCGAATCACCCAGGGCGCGTTTTTTTCCCTTTGTGATTCAGCAACTTGCGCCGTACCGCCGGCAACCGCTCGCGCCTGGTGTTTGCCGGTGTCAGTAGCGGTGCCAGTTGGCGGAGCGTTCAACCGTTGAACCGCGTCCAGCTGGTGGGCCGGCGACAGGTGCGAGTATCGCAGCGTCATGGTGATGGTTCTGTGCCCGAGGAGTTCTTGGACCGTTCGCAGGTCTACACCCTTCATCACCAGCCGGCTTGCAAAGGTGTGGCGTAGGTCATGCCAGCGGAACCCTTGGATGCCGGCGCGCCTCAAGGCCTTGAGGAACACGCGGTTCATGTAGTTGCGCGCATCAATCGGCGTCTCTCCGGTCTGGCTCGGGAACACGTACGCGCTTTTCAAGCGGCTCGGCCGCGTTCGAAGGATTTCCCGGACCGTGTCGTTCATCGGGATGCGTCGCGCTTCACCGTGCTTCGACCGCGGAATGGTGAGAATCCCGGTGTTGAAATCCACGTGTTCCCACTGCAAGTGGAACTGTTCCGATTGCCGTAGTCCCGTGTGAATCGCCAGCGCGACCATTTCCCACTCTTCTGCGCTCAGCACTTCCCGGAGCCGTGGCTCCTCTTCATCACTCAGAAAGCGGACGCGTTTGTTGTTCTCTTTGAAGAGCTTCACCAACCGGACCGGGTTGGAGTCGGCCTTGCCGTCCGCAATGGCGACGTTGAAAACACGTTTCAGGAACGCCAGTTCCCGGTTCACGCTTGCTGGCGCAGCTTCCCGAACACGCTTGGCCACGTACCGCTCAACGTCACCCGGAACGATCTGCCGGAGCGTCTTGTCACCCAGCGCCGCGGTCCAGTACCGACCATAGAGTTGGTGGCTATAGTAGCTCCGCAGGATGCCCTTCACGCGGGTAAGATGCTCGGTAATCATGTCCTTGAGCAGCACGTCACGCCGGCGAATGCGCTCGGGGAAAAAGCGGCGTTCCTGTATCTCGTTCTTGCGCTTCGTGTAGACCTTGATGGCCAGCGCTTTCGGTCCAACGTGCTCACGGTGCAAGCGGCCGTTCTCGTCGGTGTAGCGCACCCACCAGATACCGGAGCCGGCCGGCCGCTCGAACAAGCCGCGGGCGTGCTGCTTATCTCTTCCCTTTGCGTCTTCGTCCTTGTTGCTCATGTCCGCTTTCCTCGAACAGTTCACAGATAGGGACCTTGAGCGCCTTGGCTATGGCAGCCACCGTTGACGCCCTCGGGTCGGTGTCCGATCGCTCGGCGCGTGCCACCGCTTCCCGGTGTAGCCCGGCCAGCTGCGCCACGTCCGCCAAGCTGAGCCCCTTGCTCTTCCGAACGCGTTTGATCTTGTCCACACGGCCCTCTTGATAACGCTTTCGTTATCACTAGTCAAGCGCCCGTTCTTCTATCACGGGTCC
>Ga0326728_10017019_pt1 | contig 14675 bp, 12 predicted proteins | sample MB3enrmetagenome_FD_207602 | JGI IMG/M metagenome (GOLD analysis project Ga0326728, IMG submission 207602) | Lab enriched peat soil microbial communities from McLean, Ithaca, NY, United States - MB31MN | ecosystem: Environmental > Terrestrial > Soil > Wetlands > Peat | place: USA: New York...
TTAGGCCGGGCCTTCAGCCCTCGTCGAGATTGTTGAAGCAAGCAGGGTACGAGATTGCCGAAGCAAGCAGGCGCTGAGGAGATGAAGGATGGACCTGTTTCAGTTGGAGACGTTTCTTGCGGTGACGGAGGAGCGGAGTTTCTCGCGGGCGGCGACACGGCTGCATCGCACGCAGCCGGCGGTGAGCCAGGCGATCGCCAAGCTGGAGGCGGAGCTGGGCGAGGTGCTGCTGGAGCGGTCGTCGCGCGATGGGACGCTGACCGATGCGGGCGAGGTGTTGCGCGAGTACGCGGTGAAGCTGCTGAACCTGCGCACGGAGGCGGCGGGCGCGCTGAACGAGCTGCGCGAGCTGCATCGCGGACGGCTGAACCTGGCGGCGAACGAGTACACCAGCTTGGTCCTGCTGCCGCTGCTGGACGAGTTCCGGCGGAGGAACCCGCGGATCAAGGTGACGGTGCAGCGGGCGCTGGCCAGCCGCATTGCGGACGATGTGCTGGTGCACACGGTGGAGATCGGCGTGCTGAGCTTCCGGCCGGACGACGCGGCGATCCAGTCGGTAGTGGTGTATCGCGATGAACTGGACCTGGTGATGAACCCGAAGCATCCGCTGGCCGCGGCGGGCGAGGTGTCGATCCGGCAGCTTGGAGCACAGAACTTTATTGCGCACAACATCTCCTCTCCGCAGCGACAGAAGGTGATTGAGACGTTCCGGCGGCACAAGACGCCCTTGCGCATGGGGGTGGAGCTGCCGTCGCTGGAGGCGATCAAGCGGTTTGTGGAGATGGGCAACGGAGTGGCGCTGGTGCCTGGGCTGACGGTGCGGACCGAACTGGCGAGCGGCGCGCTGGTGCGGGTGCGGGTGAAGGAGTTGCAACTGGAACGCAAGCTGCGGCTGGTGTACCGGAAGCAAGCGAGCCTGTCGCACGTGGCGGTGGCATTTCTGAAGGTGGTGGAGGGTTTCGCGGCGGCGCACGGCGATCCCTATTGCTTTCAGCCTGAACGGGCGGGTTGAGGGGCGGCTTGGAAGCATCGGCTGGAACCTGTTCAAAAAAAATTGCAAACTCTCAAACAAATCTGGCAAGTTGTGCGTCTGTAGGGTTAGACTTGTCCGCCGGAGAAAATATGCCGGTATCGACACGGGAGAGCAACCAATGAATATGAAGATGTTACGTAGGTATGCCATGCGCGCGGGCGTAGTGGCAATGTGTAGCGCCGCGCTATGCGCTGTGCCGATGATGGCTCAGGGCGGGGGCGGCGGTGGTCGCGGCAGAATGACGCCGGACCAACAGGTAGCAGCACTGGACACGGCTGTGACGCTGACTGCCGATCAGAAGACCGCGGCGTTGAAGATTTATACCGACGGCGCAGCGAAGATCCAGGCATTGATGACAGCGCAGGACCCGGACATGCGCACCAAGATGACTGCGATCCGCACGGATGAGAACACTGCGATCCGGGCACTGTTGACGGATGCTCAGAAGACGAAGTTCGACGCGATGCCTCAGCCTGGCCGTGGCGGACGTGGCGGCGGCGGCGGTGGTGGAATGGGCGGTGGCGGCGGAGCACCTCCTGCACCTCCACAATAATGGCGGATTAAGATAAGTCAGCCAGGCCGGGGAGCCATTCGACTCTCCGGCCTAGCTTTTTGTATTAGCAGCCGCGGAAGGAGTATTCTTGGGCGTCCCCCGAAACGGGGAAAATACGCCAGGATCGATATGGAGGAACAGCCAATGAAGATGATGTTACGTAGAAATGCCATGCGCGCAGGCGCAGTGGCACTGTGTAGCGCCGCGCTATGCGTTGTGCCGATGATGGCGCAGGGCGGAGGCGGCGGTGGACGCGGCGGGATGGCACCCGAGGCACGCGTGGCCGCGATCGACGCTGCCGTAACGCTGACCGCCGATCAGAAGACCAAGATCACGGCGATCTTAACCGACGACCAGAAGAAGATGGCCGACCTTCGCGCTTCGGGCGAAGACTATTCGACCTTGATGCCCAAGATTCAAGCGATGCGCACGGACGAGAATGCAAAGATCAAAGCCCTGTTGACGGATGAGCAGAAGCCGAAGTTCGATGCGTATGTTGCCGCGCAACCGACCTACGGCGGCGGACGGCGCGGAGGCGGCGGCGGAGCACCCGGCGGCGGCGGAGCACCTCCTCCTCCAGCACCTCCTCAATAATTAAGGAGCAAGGTTTGGCAGAGCGGCCGGGGAGTCTGGTTGATTCTCCGGCCTTTCTGCGTGGCGCGGTACCCGCGGGGAGCGGAGTATGGGTACAATGATGGGAGTGACCGTGACCGTGTTCGTTGCGATGCGAGGTGCATCGCCTTCGAGTTCCGGGGCCAGGTTGCGAAGGAACAAGAAGGGGTTGAACGAAGAATGAAGAAGACGATTTGGTTGGGCGTGCTGATGCTGTCGGCCGCTGCAGGGGTTGCCCAGGAGAGCCGGCAGGACGTGAGCTTCAGCGCCACCGGGTTGTTTGGTCCCACAATCCACGGTCCAGCGTCGGTGGTGACGAATTCAACAGGCTCGCTGGGGCTGCTGACCAGCTACCGATTCATGCTGACCCCGCACAGCGCGCTGGAACTGAATTACAGCTTTACCCAGAACAATCAGAAGTATTGCATTGGCGGAGATTGCGTTCCGGGCGCCCCAGTGCTTTATGTCAATGGCAATCTGGTGGGCAATCCCTACAGCTACCGGATTCATTCGCGGGAGCAGGAGATCACGGGCGCGTACGTCTTCAGCATGACCTTCAAGCGGTATAACCCCTTTGTGGAAGCTGGAGTCGGCTCCCTGATCTTTACTCCGGTTCTGGACAATCAGACGACCATTTTGGGCACCAAGACCACGAAGGGCGTCGCGGGCCTGATGGGAGGCGGATTGGCGTACGAACTGAGCCCGAGCTTCGACATACGAGCCGAGTATCGGGCCTTTGTGGTGAAGACGCCTGCCTTTGGCGAGACAGGCCCCACGGGAAACCTGACCACCAATCGCTACGAGATTCTTTCCATGCCGACGATCGGCGTGGCATATCACTTTTAGTGAAGATCTACAGAAGTGTTGGAGATTCCCTTGGCGGCTACGGACGGATCTGTGAGGAGATAACCTAAAAGCACTAAAGTCAACGATCCAGGTGGGTTAGAGCTTTTTCGGAACACACGTAACCTTTTCGAAGATCATGCAAGGTGGATTTTCTTGAGGAAAATCCACTGGAATGCGGTGGCTTCGGTCTACACCAATTCCGAAAATGCTTTAGGGAAGGTCTGCACAAGTGTTCAGGATTGTCCCGGGGGCTAAAGCCCAGTTGATTTAGCAGCACTTACGGCGGGACTAAAGTCCCGCCCTATTAGGACATGGACTTGTGCAGAGATTTCTTAGGTCTGGACTTGCTGGAGACAGTTGTGAGTGGTGAGTTGGTAGTTGTGAGTTAAAAAACAAGGGTCCGGCCCCCACCCATGCGCAACAAACGCGCATGAATGGGGCACCCGAAATCCCACCCATGCGCAACAAACGCGCATGAATGGGGCATCCGACAAGAGCAAGGACAACGGCGGAGATTCTGGCCTTCGACTTCGCTCAGGCCAGAATGACGGGTTGTGGCGGCTCAGGACGACGACTGCTGGGGAGGAGTGATTAGGGAGGTACGACTTCTACTGGTTTTTTCCGGTGAAGTGGTAGGCGACGGCCAGGGAGAGGATCTGCGGGGTGAGGGCTTCGTTGGGGAAGTCGTACCAGCTTTGCAGCTCGTAATCCGCACGCAGGCGGAGGTGGGGACCTAACTGGTAGTCCGCGCCGATGGCGCCTGCGTACAAGGCATAGGCGAGGTCGGTCTGGCCGAAGGGATAGTTGAAGTCGCCTCGTCCGATCATGGCTTTGAGATAGGGCATCAACGGGCCGTAGGTAAGGAAGTAGCGTGCTCCGACCTCATAGGTACGCTGGTAGGACTGGTCGCTGTTGGTGTTGGAGACCTGATGGAACTGCGCTTCAAGGCCGAAGTGAGAGCGACGGCTGAAGTCGGCGTACGCGGTGACGCCCTGGAAGGACTGCGGGCCGTAGTCCGGTTTGGCGATGGAGAACCCGATGCCGATCTGGAGGTCGCCGGCGCGCGAAGCAGTTGAAGTGGCCTGGGCATGCAGGACCGAAGCCCCGCCGAGCAGCAACGCCAGCGCCAGTCTTGCCATCACGAGGCAGCTCCAACGATGCGTGGAGTGTTTGACGGATTCAACGGAGGCGAACAGCCTATGCGATCCGGTCTGGATGGGGCGTGACATATGCCCTGCCTGTTCCCCTTCGGCTGCGCTGAGGGTGCGCGTCAGAGTGCGCGATCATTCTACAGGCGTGCAGGGCACTAGTGGAAGCGATAGGCGAAGCCGGAAGAGATGACGATGGGATTGATGGTGCGGGGGACGAAGGTAGGCCATCTCTGGAGTTCGATATCGAGGACACGCAGCATGATCCTGGGGGATTTAATGAAGTCGACTCCACCGCCCACGACGTAGGCGGAGCCGGGACCGCCGTTGAGTCCGACGTTGTCCTGCCACTCCTGGATGGTGAGATCGTGGAAGCCAATGAGGGCCTTTCCGTATAGATCGAAGCGGCGTATGGGGTAGGTGATTCTGGGGCCGACGAGATAGGTGAGCTCGCCGCGGTCGAGCGAGGTGATGAGACAGACGCAGTGAAAGTCGCCTTCCAAGCTGAGGCGATCGTTGAGTTGGTAGTCAACGTAGCCGGAGACGCCGAGGATGAACTGACGGGAGAATTTGGGATCTCCGATGTTGGGCTGGACCCAAAAATCCGGCCTGGCATAGGACACGGTAAAACCGGCTTGAAGCCTTCCCGGACCGTATGCGGCTGGAAGCGCCTGGGCACCCGCGATGGAGGCGAGGGAGAGCAGGCAAGCCAGGGGGCCGATGATCCTCAAGGTCTTCAGCATTCCATCTCCTGGAAAAGTGGTGCAAAGCGCTTGACCTTAGAACTGCGGTCCGGAGTGTGCGAATATGCGGTTGGAGAGAACCGTCTGGGTCACAATCCGGAGAAGGAGTGGTTATTGGGTTGGCGCAGTTGCCGGCGCCGCTAGCTGGGCTGAGGGAGTGACAGAGGTATCGGGCGGGGGCGTGGCGGCTGGCGACTGTGAGCCGGCTGCAGGCGGGGCGGCGGGGGTAGCTGCGGGGGGCGCGTCAGAGGCGTAGTAGGAGAGCTTCATGAAGACCGGCGTGACCTCAAAGGGCATCTTGTCGCGGTCGCTGAGGAGGGGCTCGATTGTAGTTTGCATCTGGATGAGCTGATCGGACCAGGGATCATGGCGCAGGAAGTTGTCCAAGGGCATGGCGGCCTGCTGCTTGAGGTCCTTCATATCGAGCTTGATGCCCTTGGGGAGCATGGCTTCCATCCAGAATGTGTTATCACTGTCGCTGCGGATGAGGGCGTCGCCGATCATGGGCTGATTAAGTGCGGGCAGGGCCTTGATCCTCTGCTGCAGTTGTTGCAGATAGAGGCCGAAGTACTTTTGTCCGTCAGCCAGCTCCTTGACGCTTAGCAACTGCATGGCCTTCCTGGCTGCTTCGGCGTTGTCCGCGGACGAATGATGCATGGGGATGCGCTCGAAGACCGAGGCGGAGGGGAAGAGCAGGCGGTCGTTGAAGGCATACTTGGTATCCAGGCGATGGCCCAGGATGACATGGGCCACCTGGAATGCCAGGAGGGCATTGAGGTTGCCCATCTGCTGGGCGCCGTCCGCGGTGAGCACGCTGGTGGTGTCGATGAGGCCCTTGGAGAGGATGATGGTGTTGCCTACGGCGAGGGACTCGAGCGGCTCGGTGAGCAGGGTGCGTACGCGGATGGGCCGGGTGGTCTGGATGTTGTTATAGACGAGGATATTGTTGGCGAGCTCTGCGAGGATCTTGTCAAAGGGGCTGGGGGCATCGAGCAGACCCGCCTGGTAGAGCCGTTCGACGACATTGTCCTCTGCTTGTTGCACCCACTCCCGTTGCGCTGCGAGCGGACTGTAATCGGTTGCCTCGTTGGTGACATCCTGGGCATTGGCCACGCTGATGGAGGTGTTTTCGGCGTTGGAGTCGGGAACTTTGAGGGCGTAGCCCCAGATGTAGTTGATGGCTTTAAATTTGAGGGTGTTGCTGGAGCTTTTGGGGTCGCTCTCCTCGACATAGAAGGAGGTGGGGAGCCAGAGGTTGGGCTGCACGTTGGTGCGCCAACTGTCGAAGTGGTAGAACTCCTTCATGCTGAGGATGGAGCCCGCGAAGTCTCCGTTGAAGCGGATGACGTTACCGTTATTAGTCTCGATCCAGATGCGCCCGAAGAAGCGTCCGAAGTCCTTTCTGGGACTGGAGGGCGAGACGTCGAAGACGGCGGTGGGGACGTTGCCGAGGAAGTCGTTTCGGACGAAGGTAAAGGCGTAATGCTGGCGGTCGAAGTTATTGGAGTCCATGAGGAGCATCTGGACGAAGCCAGACTCATGGAAGGTGAGACGCAGGCTGTTGGAGATACCAGTGAGTGCGGTAAGGGAGTTTTTGAAGTTGATGAGGTGGCTTTTCTTGGTGCCGAAGTTGCCTTTGTTGTCCTTGTATTCGTTTCCGTTGATGACCCTGCTGAAGTCGACTCGGGCCAGAAAATGCTCATCGGTCTCCGGCACCTGGTAGAGGACAGGGTCGGGTTTCATGTTCTGGATGTATGTCTCGACCAGGGGAGCACGATCACGGACAACCTTGACGATCTCTTTCTCGCGCAGGATTGCCTTGTCGATCAAGGCATTCTGAGCAGCGGTCGGCTTAAGGCCGGCTGTGTTGTCGTAGGTGGGCTTCTTCTTTCCGAAGATGGGGATTCCCTCCGCAGCCATGGCAGGAAGCGTTGTTGCGAGAAGAAACACCAACGTCGCACCGGCGATGGATTTTGAACGAAGAATCATAATTTGCAGCTCCCTGGGGCGACCTGACGGTCTCCTTCTAACAAACGATCATCGTGTTGGTACAGCGCGAACTAGTGAAGCGATTGACGCAAGAACAAGATGACACGAAAGCGACAAGCGAATGGCGGACGCACATCTCTGCTACCCCGCGAGTTGAAATGTAACAGTAACGATCACAATCGAGGCGACGGCTTGACCGTTACCATCGGTTGCTGGCTCAAACTTTGAGGCCAGGACGGCGCGTTTGGCGCTCTCGTCGAGGCCGTGACCAAGGCCGCTGACCAAGTTTAGTATTTGCACCGCGCCATTGGCATCGACGCGAACCCGGAGGATGACGTCTCCTTCGACATGCAGCTGGCGAGCCTCATCGGTGTAGTCCGGCTTGGGCTTGGCTGTGAGCTTGGCCAACTTGGGCTGAACCAGCGAGGCGACGGGAACTGGCTTGGGCGTGGGCGGAGGTATGGCCTGCCCGAGATTAACCTGACTGACTGTCGCGGCAGTACCTGTTCCACCAGCGACGCCGTGAGGAATGCCAGTGACTGCAACCAGACCGTTGCCGCGGAGGGAGCCTCCGGCACTTCCATTGCCTAGATTGACTTTAGTGGCGGAGGGGCCGTTGCCGCTGCCGGCAGCACCGTTGAGGCCGCGACCCAGATTGATATTGGCGACCGCTGGGCCATGGAGGGTAGGAGCATTTGCATTGCCTAAGCTGACGGCAGTGGGATGCAGGTCGTTGTTGACCACGGAGGCTGCCTGCGGCTTGGCGAGGTTTACCACCTGCGGGGCAACCATGGGAACGACCTTAACCGGCGCCGGGGGAGCGATGACCGGCTTGGGGGTGTCCATCTTGACTTCCGGCGGTTTGGGAACATCGGGCGGCTTCACGACAGCCAGTTTGGGAGCCAGCACTTCGATCTTAGGGGCCACGGGAGGCGGTTTGGGCGGCGGAGGGACAATCTTGGGCTTAATGGGCTCAAGCTTTGGAGCAGGCTGGAAGGTGAGGCTGGTGAGCAGAATACGTTGCTGGATCATCTTGGTGTTTGCGGCGCTAATGATGATAAGGACGCACAGAGCGATGGCATTGAGGACCACCGACAGGACGACCGTCGGTTTGTTCTGCCGACCGGCATCGAGAACGCCAAAGTGGGCAAACTGCATGCTCTGGGGCGGACCGAGCTTGTCTCCCTGAGGCGGCATTGGCATAGACGCACTTTCCTTCTATCGGTCGCTCCGCGAGAGAGCGAAGAGCTAATCTTAAGTATGACGCAATCTGAGACGCTACGGATACAAATTGCGCTACCGGTCAACCATCTGACAACCGGGTATGTTCCGCAACAGGGAACCAATCGCCGGGCAACGATGGATGGTGAAGGTCATTTTAGTGTTTTGGCACCCGATTTGGCGTATGCCGGATTGCTGCAATGAATCAAGTTAGATGCCGGGCGTACTCATCGCCATTCTTTATTAACCCCGGTTTTCCGGGAATCACTCTTTTTGAGTTCCAGTCCCTATACTTTGGTTGTAGCTGTACAGAAGATGCAGGGAGATGCGATGAGGATTCTGGTAACCGGTGGTGCAGGGTATATCGGCGGGACGGTGGCAAGACTTTTGCTGGCCGGCGGGAACAGGGTAACGATCTATGACAACCTGAGCCACAGCAAGCGGGCTGCGGTGGCGGCGGGCGCGGAGTTCGTGGAGGGAGATTTGGCCGACCGGCCGCTGCTGGAGAAGACGTTGCAGGCCGGGCGGTTCGACGGAGTGATGCACTTTGCCGCGCTGATTGAGGCGGGCGAGAGCATGCAGAAGCCGGAGATCTATTTCAGAAACAATACGGTGGGGACGCTGACGTTGCTGGAGGCCATGCTTGCGACAGGGCAGGACCGGCTGGTGTTCAGCTCGACGGCGGCGTGCTACGGCGAGCCGGAGGTGACACCGATCCTGGAGGACGCACGGCTAGAGCCGACCAACCCGTACGGCGAGAGCAAGCTGCTGGTGGAGAAGATGCTGGGCTGGTTCAACCGCATCCACGGGCTGCGGTACGCGAGCCTGCGCTACTTCAACGTGGCGGGCGCGATTGCAGGGTACGGCGAGGCGCATGAGCCGGAGTCGCACCTGATCCCGCTGGTGCTGGACGTGGCGCTGGGGCGGAGGAAGAGCATTCAGGTCTTTGGCGAGGACTATCCGACGCGCGACGGGACGTGCGTGCGCGATTACATCCATGTGCAGGACCTGGCGGACGCGCATCTGCTGGCGTTGGAAGCGCTGAAGACGAAGGACCGCCTGATTTACAACATTGGCAATGGGCAGGGATTTACGGTGCGGGAGGTGATCGAGTCGGTGCGGCGGGTGACGGGACGGCCGATTGCGGTGGAGGCGTGCGCGCGGCGGGCGGGCGATCCGGCGGTGCTGGTGGCCAGCTCGGAGAAGATCAAGCAGGAGCTGGGGTGGAGGCCGCGGTTCGCCGATCTGGACACGATTGTGGCCAGTGCGTGGGAGTGGCAGCAGAGGCGGTATGCGTGAGGGCAGAGGTGTGCAGGAAGATGTTTGCGGAGTAGAGTGTTGGCGGATGCGCGGAGGACGGGCAGGGAGGTTGCGGATGGGAGGGTGGCGTTTGGGCAGAGGAGGTTGGATTGCGGCTGCGGGGGTGATAGGCGGGCTGGTAGTTGGCGTGGTATTCACATCGGCGGTATGCGGCGGGAGCGCTGCCGCACAAACTCAGCAGAACTCCGGCCAACCTCAATACACCATTCAGACGCGCGTGCCCATCACCATCGTCGATGTCACCGTGACCGACGCCAAGGGTAAACCTGTGCATGGGCTGAAGCAGACGGACTTCACCGTACTAGAAGACGGCAAAGAGATGCAGCCCAACAGCTTCGAGGAGCAGCGCACGGACGAGGCTGCGCCCACCGCGCCTGCGCCGGTCAAGCAAGAACTGCCTCCCAACACCTTCACCAACACCACCCCCACTCCGCCCAAGGCTAGGCCGCTCAATATTCTCCTGCTCGACAGCCTCAATACTCCGTTGCAAGCCCAACAACAGATCACCCAGCTCATGCTTAACTTCGTGAACAAGATGCCGCCGGGAACACAGATGGCCGTCTTTGGCTTGTCCACCCACCTGTACATCCTTCAGGGATTTACCTCGGACCGAGAGCTATTGAAGGCCGCCCTCACCAGCAAGAAGAACATCGCGCAGAAATCGCCCATCGAGGATAATGGGCAGGAGCCACCCGCACTGGAGGTTCCCACGACCGCCGAGATTGAGTGCGATCACATGGCCTCGCGTGCGCAGTACACGCTAAGCGCCATGCGCCAGATCGCCCGCTATCTCTCCGGAATGCCGGGACGCAAAAACCTCATCTGGTTCTCCGGCTCGTTTCCTCCGAAATGGCCGCCCGTCGGCGGGGACCGCACCCCAGGCAGTTGTTACGACTTTACCGAGGAGCTTACCGCCGCCACTGGCCAGCTCGCAGACGCCCACATCGTGATCAACCTCGTCGAGAGTCGTGGTCTGGAAATCGTTAGCACCAAGAGGCGGCTCGATGAGCACTACAACATGGACCTTCGTGCCGACCAGACAGGCGGCAAAGCCTTCTACAACACCAATGGCTTTACCGAAGCGGCTCAGCAGGCCATTGAGAACGGGTCGAATTTCTACACCATCACCTATACCCCCACTAATCAAGCACTGGACACGCGCTTCCGCACCATCACCGTAAAGGTTGACCAACCCGGCCTCAATCTCACCTATCGCAACGGCTACTACGCCGTCGAACCCGACACCGACTCACGCGGCAAGAAGATCGTGAAGGTGAATGCCATGCAGGCGGCCCTGATGCGCGGCGGGCTCGATGCCACGCAGGTCCTCTTTAAAGTCAAAGTCCTGCAGGCCCCCGGCACCGAAGCCAAGCTGCCAGCCGACAACCAGCCAGACGCGAAGCAGATGAAGCCGCCCTACCGGCGCTACACCATCTCGTACTCCATCGACGTACATGGCATCGACTTTGCCACCTCGCCGGACGGCAACTATCGCGGCAACTTCGAGTACGGCGTGCGGGTCTATAACGCGGATGGCGATGAGATCGTCAACTCCGTCAGCACCACCATCAGCCCCATTCTGCCGCCCACCGTCTACCGCTCCATGCTGCGCGGTGGTGCCAACGCGAGCCAGCAGATCGACGTGCCCGCCACGGGTGATTATTTCCTGCGCATCGCGGTGCATGACCTGGCCAGCGACCGCGTTGGAGCCATCGAAGTCCCCACTGCGTCCATCGCGCCGCAGGTCGTTCCCGCTGTTGCAGCACCAAAGTAAGTTGCTAGGCTAGTGCAAAGGAGAAGGATCGATGCGGCCCAGCAAGACGACTCTCGTGGCACTCAGCATCGCAGGGTTTCTTGCGTTCTTGCCTGCTCGCGCCGCAGCGCAGACGGCGGACCAGTCCGGCGTGACAGTGGAAGGGTTTCCCGGCTTTCCCTCGCAGCTCACCAGTGCTCCGACAATCAAGGTGACCACGCGCGAGACCATCCTCGACGTCCTCGTCACCGATGACAAAGGCCAGCCCGTCCGCGGCCTCAGCCGCTCCGACTTTACCATCACAGAAGACGGCCATCCCCAGCCTCTCCGCGGCTTCTCCGAGTACGACAAGACCACGCCCCCAGCGCCGCCGCGCACGCTTCCGCCCAACACCTACACCAACACCGCCGCACTGCCCGCCAACGGCCCTGTCCAGATCGTGTACATCAATCTCCCATGCCCTGAGATGATCATGATGCGAGGGCGCCCCGAAACATACATCGCTGACTACCTCCGCACCATGCCTACCGGCACGCAGGTTGCAATCTTCGGTTTCCGCGCCGACTTGGGACTCCGCCTCGTCCAGGGCTTCACCACTGATGGGCCGCGCGCTGCCGCCGCCCTCGACAACCTCGCCGTCCCCGTCTGCAAGCCCCCCTGGGCCGATCCCATCGCCGCCGCCGACCAGATCGCCGCCTACGTCGCAGGCATCCACGGCCGCAAGAATCTCATCTGGATCGGCACACCCCTGGCCATTATGCGCGACGGCGGCTACTCCTGGTCCAAGTCGCCCGACATGGTCCTCGTCCATCGCCTCATGGATACCTACGACCTCTATACCCGCGAGCAGATCGCCATCTACCCCTTCGATCCGCAGGGCCTCCCCGCACCAGGGCTCTTTGTCAACCCCCAACCCCCTGCCCTCGGCCTCAACACCCTCCGCGCCGAAGAGATCGCCACCGGAACCGGCGGCGCAGCCATCTACAACACCAACGACTTCAAAGGCGCCGTCGCCAAGATCGTCAACGACACCTTGCACTTCTACACACTCTCCTACGTTCCCACCCGTCCGGATAGTGACGGCCACTTCCACCCCATCAGCATTACAGTCGACCGTCCCGGCCTCCACCTGGTCTACCGTGGCGGCTATAACGACGAGCAGCCCGCGCCGCCCGACGACGTGCTCAAGGTCCATATGACCCAGGCCACCATGGGCCTCGGCGCCCTCCCATCTACTCAACTGACCTTCGATCTTCAAGTCACTCCGAGCGTGCCCAATCCACAAACGTCCGACTCCCGCCGCACGCTCCCCTTATCCGGCAAAACGCCGGTCACCTACAACCTCCTCTACAAGCTCGATCAATCTCAGATCGTCTTCGCCGTTGCACCGGACGGTACGCGGAACGCCTCTATCGAGTTCGATGCCGCCGCCTACGATCCCTACGGAAAGCTGGTGACCACCCTCAGCCAGACGCAGAAGCTGCCGCTATCCAACGAAGAGTATGGGGAGTTCATCGCCGCGCCCTTCCAGTTCTTCCAGCAGATCGACCTGCCCCCCGGCCAACTAACGCTGCGCGTTGGAGTCTTCGACGGCGTCTCCAACAAATTCGGGACGCTGGAGATTCCGTTGACCGTTGGGAAAGGATCGGCTTTACCAAAGCCGGATACAGCGAAAGACACGCCGGGAAAAACGAATCAACCATGAAGTGCGGGAGATCATCGACGATCATTTTGATGGGTGCGCTGCTGGGGGCAAGCAGTGTGTCGATGCGAGCGCAGCAGGCCACGACTCCCGCGCAGAAGACGGCGACGCCGACGCTGGGGGGATTCTGCAGCGGCTGCAGAAGAATCTGGACCAATACGATTCAGGAGTGCCGAATTTTTTCTGCGATGAGCATGTCGTCTCGCAGGTGGAACCTGGCCTACCGAGTCAGAACACGGTTACCGACTCCGTCTTCCGCCTGAAGCGCACCGCTAAACCCGACCATACGACAACTCTCGAGGAGTCGCGCGAGGTGAAGATGGTGAATGGGCGGTCTGCAGCAACGAAGATGATCGACGGCCCGTCCATCGTCGACGGAGCGTTTGAGGGAGGCCTCGACGTGGTCTCGCTGAACCAGACCGTGTGCATGAACTACACGCTGCAGCGGATCAACAGGAACCGCCCGACCGAGCCAATCATTGTCCACTTCGCGAGTGTGTTGACTCCGGAAAACTCAGGCGAGTGCCTGCTGCACGAAAACGGCAAAGGCCGCGTCCTCATCGATCCTGCCACCATGCAGGTCACACGCATGGAACTCACCACTCCGCATCACACCATCATCCCCGGAGACACCTATACATCGCCCGTCGTAGGCGATTGGGTGCTCTCGGTGGACTATGCGCCGGTGGTGCTGGAAGGAAGGAGCTTCTGGATGCCGGCCACGATCACCTCGCGATCCACCAGCGGGCGGGGGACATTCCATCCGATTGTGTGGACGTTCCGGGCAACCTATAGCAACTACCACAAGCTGGAAGTGACGTCGCGCATCCTTCCCGGCAGCGAGGTCCCGGTGAAGTGATGCTACGCGTCCTGGCGACTGGCTCGAGCTTTTTTCACGGCACCTGTGGCGCCGGAAAACCGATGCGATGCGATTTTCATTCCGCCCCAGCGACTTGAACCTATCGCTGGGGTCACCGGTTGAGAGAAAACCGCGCAGGCTTCTTTCGGTCCACTTAGGGGCCATCTCATAAACACGACATAATCAGTGCAAAACGTCCCTCAGGGGCTAAAGCCCCCTATCTAGTGGGCATTATGCGGCACGGCTGAAGCCGTGCCCTTTCAAAACGAGTTTATGAGATAACTTCTACACCTGCTGTGAAAAGGCCCTATCCGACATCTACTGCAGAAGCTTCAGTATGGCCTGCTGCGCCTGGTTGGACTGCGACAGAGCTGCCATGCCGGTCTGCTCGAGGACGTTGTACTGCGTCATCTTCGCCACCGTCGCCCCGATGTCAGCGTCCTGCACGGTGTTCTGCGCGCTGGTCAGGTTGGTGACCTCGGTGTTTTCCACGTTGGTGTCCGCACTCAACTGGTTGACGGCGGCGCCGATGGAGCCACGCGACGCAGCAACCGTGTTGACTGCAGCTGCGACGGCGGTCAATGCCGCGGCGGCATTGGTGACATTGGTCACATTGCTGGTGTTCAAGCCCAGCGCAGTCGTGGAGAGGCTGTCGATGGTGGTCGACAGAGTGTGGCTGCCGCCGCCGGTGCCGTCGCTGGTGAATACGGTCGCGCTGTTATTCGCTACCGAAGTGGGATCGAACGGGCCAAGGACCGCATCGTTGCTAGCCACCTGCAGCGAGTCGCCCGCGGTGGTGGTCGCGATGACGACCTTGCCGCCGGAGATGCTCAGAGTGGTGCCGGCGCTGAGCGTTCCAGCCGTCACCGCGTTCGCGATGGCGGTCTGCAGGGCGC
>Ga0326728_10017020_pt1 | contig 14675 bp, 10 predicted proteins | sample MB3enrmetagenome_FD_207602 | JGI IMG/M metagenome (GOLD analysis project Ga0326728, IMG submission 207602) | Lab enriched peat soil microbial communities from McLean, Ithaca, NY, United States - MB31MN | ecosystem: Environmental > Terrestrial > Soil > Wetlands > Peat | place: USA: New York...
TGGGCACAAGAAAAGCCCACGGTCAAAAAGCCTCGACAGTGCCTACCCGCTAGGGCGCGCGGGACTGGCACGCCTGTCCGGGTTTTTCCCGGCAAAAACCACGCGAAGGTTCTAAGGGTGGAACAACGCGGCAAGATCGCGGCGGCCGTGCACCACGCGCATGATGCACACCCCCGGTTTCGCGATGCGATAAAAGATGAGGCCGGGGGGAAAGCTACTGCAGGACGGCCGCAACTCGTCGCGGCGGCGGCCCGATCGAGGGTTTTCTCCCAGTGTTTGGAAGACCCGTAGCCACGGTCAGTGATTTTCTGACCGTGGTCTTTTCTTCCGGCCGCCTCACCCGCCCTTTCCGCACCGGTCCCGCACCGTGGGGAAGGACCACGGTCAGAAAATCACTGACCGTGGCTACGGGTCTTCCGCGATGCGCTGCCAGATTTCGAGCAGGTCACGCCGGGCGTGCCGGGTGAGGTGATAGGTGGCCATTATGCCTGCTGGCGCCGGCGGTGCTGTCAACGCGGAAAAACCGCCGGCGGATTCCGGGATATGCCTGTTGAATCCCCCCACGCAGAGGGAATGAGTGCGTAAAGGGGAGAATTGTTAAGCTATGGTAAAAGTTGGCCGGGGTGCTCACCTCCCGGTGCTAAAATGCCCGCAGGTTGACTATGCCGGCTCGCAGCGACAATTCCGCGGACTCGCTTGTTCCCATTCTTATCGTGGATGATGACGTGAAGCTTTGCCGCCTGATTCGCGAGTATCTGGAGCCGCTCGGGTACGCGGTGACCGCTGCGCACACGGGGCCGGAGGGTCTGGCGGCGGTAGCGCGCGAGCCGTTTGCCGCCGTCATTCTCGACGTCATGTTGCCGGGCATGAACGGCTTTGACGTGCTTCGCAACCTGCGCGCCCAATCCAATGTGCCGGTGTTGATGCTGACGGGGCGCGGCGAGGAACCCGACCGCATTGTGGGCCTTGAACTCGGCGCCGATGATTACCTGCCCAAGACGTTTTCGACCCGCGAGTTGTTGGCCCGGCTTCGCGCCACCATTCGGCGCTCCCAGGTCACACGTGCGCAGGGCGAATCCCGCGAGCCGGAAGTGGTGGTGGGCGAACTGCGCGTTGACCCGGAGGCGCGCCGCGCCGTCTTGAGCGGTCAGGCCCTGCCCTTGACGGCCATCGAATTCGATCTCCTGCTGTCGCTGGCCAGGGCGGCGGGCCGCGTCCGCTCGCGCGAACAACTTCTGAATGAAGTCGCGGACCGGAATTTTGATGTTTTCGATCGGTCGATTGACGTGCACATTTCGTCTCTGCGCAAGAAGCTGGGAGACGACCCCAAATCGCCCCGGTTCATCATCACGGTGCGCAGCGCCGGCTACATGCTGCGCCCGCCGGAGTCGGAAGGTGTGGCATGAAAGCGCGCGTTTCCATCTCCATCAAAATTCTGCTGCTTTCCTTCTTGAATGTGTTCCTGCTCTTGCTGACTTTCGCCGTCTTTGTGCGCATTCAGTACCGGCTTGACCTGGGCTCGCTGCTCCTCTCTCCGGGACGGGACCGCGTTCTGGCTCTCTCGCGGCTTATCGCTCTGCAATTGCCGGAGGCGGACCGTAAGGATTGGGACCGCCTGCTGGCGGGCTACACTTCCACCACGCACGCTTCGGCGTCCCTTTTCGACACCGAGGGGACCCAACTGGCGGGGCCGCCGGTGGCTTTGCCGCAGGATGTGCGGGCGGAGGTTCGGCGCTTTCATGGTCCGCACGCGGAGCCTTCCGGCATGGGCCACCCACCGCCACCCCTGCCATTTCCCGTGTTCCTGCTCAGAACCAGCTCACCCACTCGCTACTGGGTGGGTGCTCATATTCCCGTCTTCGATCGCTCCGCGATGAGCCGGAACGAGATGACGCTGGTGTGGATGTTCCCGTCGCTGTGGACGAACTCCTTTTTATTCGACTATACGCCCTGGCTGGCGGCGGCCCTGGTGGTGATTCTGGTCTCGGCGGCTTGCTGGCTGCCGCTGATTCGAGGCCTGACGCACTCCATTTCCCAACTTACGGCCGCGACCGGAGCGATTGCCGAAGGCAAACTTGAAACCCGGGTGTCACTCCGGCGCCGCGATGAGCTCGGCCAATTGAGCGAAGCCGTCAATCGCATGGCGGAGCGCCTCTCCGGCTTTGTGCACGGCCAGCGGCGGTTCCTCAGCGATGTGGCCCACGAACTGTGCTCCCCCATCGCGCGAATTCAGGTGTCTCTGGGGATCCTGGACCAGCGCGCGCAGGACAATCAGAAAAAGTACGTCGAGGGTGTGCAGGAAGAAGTGGAGCACATGTCTGGGCTCGTGAATGAGTTGCTGCTTTTCTCCCGGGCGCAGCTTAACACTTCTTCCGCTCCGTTGACCCGCGTGAATGTGGCGGAGACGGTGCGGCGTGTTCTGGAACGCGAGGCGGGGGAGGGGGCGCGCGTCGAAACCCACGTGGATGAGCGCGCGGAAGTCATGGCCCAACCCGAATACCTCTTCCGCTCACTCGCCAATGTGCTGCGCAACGCCCTTCGTTATGCCGGGGAATTTGGACCCATCACGATCTCGGCGCAGGAAAAGGACGGCATGGTCGCCATCACCGTCGCCGACAATGGTCCGGGCATTCCCGCGGCCGAACTCGAAGCGGTCTTCAAACCCTTTTATCGACCCGAGGATGCGCGCCAGCGGGAAACGGGCGGCGTGGGTTTGGGACTGGCGATTGTGCGGACCTGCATCGAAGCCTGTGGGGGTGCCGTCCACTGCCGCAATCGGGCGCCCAAGGGCCTCGAAGTGGAAATCAAACTTCCGGTTGCGCAAGCGTGAGCCGCGCGGCTGTTAATCCGTGTTGGCTTCCCCCCGCAAGCACATAATGTCCGTTTTGTACCCGGGCTTTTTGTCGTTTGGCCCTTGGCGCCGGACAGGGTGCGACAAAATGTCGTTCCCGGTCGTAAGCCTTGGGTTCGGATTCCCCCTACCTGTACTTGGCTGCACCTCTCATTGTTGGGGAATTGCGGAATATCCACAATCGGCCTGCGCACCTGTACCCCGCGCAGCATGTTATAATCGCCGACGCGCAAAGGTCCGCGACGCTGATGCGGTTTTCCCCCCGAATCTCCTTTTCGATTGGCGCTCCCATTCTCGCGCTGGTGCTTCTGCTTGCAACTGGTGTATGCGGTACGCCTGCTGTTGCAGCTCAGGCTTCGAACCCTGTCACCGCTTCGCCGGGCGCCCGAACTCCGGGCGCTCCAAGTCTTGTCCCCACCGTCGCGGAGGTTTGGGGAGACGCCGCAGGAGCCCTGGCGGCGAAGATCCTCGAGCACGTGACTACAGGCAAAACGCTGGCGCTGACCGTAAAAAACAGTTCGTCGCTGGGAGACGATGACGTTGCTCAAGTCCGGCGCGCGCTGCGAACCCAACTGCGCAATCAGCATGCTCGTATTGCAGGAAGCAAGCAGGCGCGCGTCGATGTTCAGGTGACGCTCTCCGAGAACACGGAGGGTTATCTCTGGATCGCGGAGATGCGCGACCACTCTTTTCCCAATGCCCCCAGTGAGGACGCCGCCAGCCCCGTCGTGATGGTCCCTGTGGCGCGCCAACGGCCCGACGAAAGTCAAGCCATCAACGAGCCCCTGAGTATCCGCAAGACGCGTGTTTACCAACAGCCTGACCCGATGCTGGACGTTGCGCTGCTCGATAATCCGTCCGCGGGGTCAGCAATCTCGGCAGTGCCCGGGCGTGCGGCGGCTCGCATTCTTGTTCTCGGCCTTGCGAGTGTTTCTCTTTATGAGCAAGCGGAGGCTTCCGACACCAATGGCAAGAATGTGAGGCAGTGGCGCGCCAAGGAATCGGCGCCCCTCACGCGGCTTCGTCCGTGGCCACGCGACACGCGCGGCCGCATCATCGTTCGCGCGGATGGCCTGTTTGATGCTTACCTGCCGGGAACGAAATGTACGGGCGCGGTGGAGCCCGCCCTCAACCTCGAGTGCCACGCGAGCGACGACCCGTGGCCATTGCGCGGAGGCGAGAGGGAAGGGGACTCGGCCAACTCCGGCGCGGCGCTTGGCCCAGCCGCCTACTTCATGGCTGACCGCAACTTTTTTGATGGCCGAATCAAGCTCGATGATGGTGGCGAGCTGAAGATGCTCCCCTTTTTGGCCGCCGTGGTCATGCCGCGGAACGCTGCTACCCACGCCGGGCTCCCGTCGCTGGCGGACCGCGTCCCACCAGGCGCCACCGTCGTGCCGGGGTGGGTGCTGAGCGAACCGGACGGTCGCGCCCAACTCCTCAACAGCAACGCAAAAGCCGTGGCGGACGTGGGCGGTTGGGGCAGCCAGATCGTCGGCCTCCAAACCGGCTGTGGTGCGGGCTGGCAGGTGTTGGCCAGCCAGGCGCGCGACCTTAACGAAACGGACGCGCTCCAGGCCTTCGAGATCGTCAACCGCAAACCCGTGCCGGTGAGTACCCCTGTCGAGTTTGCCGGGCCCATCACAGAATTATGGCCTCTGGCCGATGGGTCTGAGGCCATCGCCATTGCTCGCAATCTACAAACGGCAGCTTATGAAGCATTTCGCCTATCGGTTTCTTGCGGTCAGTAGCGCCGCGCTCCTGGCTTTCGCGGCGGGTGCGGCCACTCGGCCACGGTACGGCGGAACTCTGCGCGTGGAAATTCCGGCCAAGCCGCCGACCTTCGATGCCGCCGATTCACCGGACGTGGCGGAGGCCGAAGCGGTGCGCAAGGTGCACGCGTTGATTTACGATCGCCTCGTTCGTCTCGATCCGCAGGGCCAGCCGCAACCGGCCATCGCGCTCTCCTGGGAACATGACGCGCAGGCGACGAAGTGGCGGTTCAAGCTTCGTTCCGACGTGAAGTGGCAGGACGGTGCGCCCCTCACTCCCGAGGAGGTAGTGACGGCAATTAAGGGCTTGGCGGCCGGCGCGTCGGTTCGTCTGCTGGGAGAGGAACTGGAAGTCGACGCGGGAGGCCCGTCGCCCGGCCTGCTCACTACACTCGCCACCGAGGCGAGTTTGACCATCCGCCGCGCGGGGGAATCCGCGGGCACCCTCCCCATCGGAACGGGGCCCTTCCGCCTCACCAGTTGGGAACCCGGTGGCCGCGCAGTGCTTCAGGCTAACGAAGACTATTGGGATGGCCGCCCGTTTGTTGATTCGATCGAGATTCAGATGGGCCGCGCCAGCCGTGATGAACTGCTCGATCTGGAACTGGGAAAGGCGGACGTGGTGGAACTCGATCCGGTGGAGGCTCATCGCGCCCAACAAGAAGGCAAGAAGGTGTGGACGTCCGCGCCGGTGGAACTTCTGTACCTCCGCTTCAACCCGGACCGGCCCGCCGTGCAGGATCGGCGCGTCCGCATGGCGCTTGCCGATTCCATCGACCGCGCGGCCATCCAGAAAGTCCTGCTGCAGAACTATGGTGACGTTGCCGGAAGCATCTTTCCGCAGTGGCTGAGCGGATACACATTTCTTTTCCCCACCGCGATGAATCTGGAGCGCGCGCGGCAACTGATAGCGGAGATCGGCGCGGCGCCGACGCTCAAGGTGGGTTACGATCCCGGCGACACCTTGGCTCGCCAAACGGCCGAGCGCGTGGCCGTGAACGCGCGCGATGCGGGAGTCACGCTTCAGGTCGTGCCGCTTCCCGAAGGATGGCGCCGCATGCCCGAGGGGGTCGATTTGGTGATAAAACGCGCCCGGATTGACGGGCGAAATTTGGTCGAGGCAGAGCGGCAAGCGGCGGCGCTCCTGGGCCAGCCGGTAGGTGGACAAAGTGTCCCTGAGCAAGCCTATGCCGCCGAACGACAATTTGTCGACTCCCTGGCTGTCATTCCGCTAATCCACGTCCCGGAGCTGCTCGGCATCAGTTCCCGGGTCATGGACTGGTCCGCGACGCCTTGGGGCGCATGGCATTTGGAGCAGGTCTCGCTGCAAGGGGAGAAGCCGTGAGTTTTCGGGCAAAATTGCTGACGGTCTTCACTCTGACGGTGGTTCTTTCCGTCGGGCTGGTAGCCTGGGCGGTTTCTTTTCTAATGCGCGACGCCTTTGAGCGCGTCAATGCTCAGAGGACCGACGCCCTGGTGGCGCAATTTCAGCGCGAATTTGCCCGACGCGCGGAAGAGGTCACGCGGCGGGTGGAGGGCATCGCCAACGCCGACGAAACCCTGCACTTGGCCGTAAGTCTCAGTGGTGAGGCGCCCGACCTCTCCTCCCATGTTGATGACGCCACGGGGCTCGCGGCGGCGCACCAGCTTGATTTTCTCGAGCTGATTGCCGCTGACGGCACCATTATTTCGTCGGCGCAATGGCCCGCGCGGTTCGGTTACAAGGAGGTGTGGGTAACCCAACCCGCCGCGCCCACGGACTGGGTGGCGCAAGGCGCGTTTCTGAAGCGCGAGGATCTGGCGGATGGAGAGGCGCTGGCCCTGATGGCGGTGCGCGTGGTGCAAGTGAGCGACCATCGGCTTTACATTGTGGGGGGCAGGCGCCTGGACCGCGAATTTCTAGCCTCGCTGGTTTTGCCGGAGGGGATGCGGGCGTTGCTCTACCAGGAAACCGGCCAAATTCCCGGCCAAACTGCAGTTCAAATCCCAAGCCAGGTTTCAGGCCAACCTCAAGCCCCGCCTCCGGCCCAAATTCCAGTCCCGGCTCCCGGCCAAGTTTCAGCCCAAGCACCCGGCCAAACTTCAGTTCAAATCCCAAGTCAAGCTCCAGGCCAATCTTCAGGGCAAATCCCAAAAATGACGCGCGGCGCCCTGCCCAGCCCAGTTCCGCCGGAAAACAAAGGTGCCCCAGACGGCCGTTTGGTAGACAAAACGGGGCCTTTCCCGTGGGCGGACAAGCTCCTGCCGCTCATCGCGCGTGTCGAGCGCGACCCCGTGGAGACCTCCGCGCAAATCAATTGGACGCCTGACCCTGCCACCGCCGAGATATTTCATGTGATCCCCCTGACGGGGCTGCACAAGGAAGTTCTGGGGATGTTCCTGGTGGGCAGTTCGATTGGCGAGCTGGTGGAACTGGAGAGGCACATCCGCGCGGTGGCGATGGTGGTGGCGGCGGCGGGAATCCTGTTGGGCCTGGCGCTGAGCGGGTGGACGGCGGCGCGCGTCACCAAGCCCGTCGAGCAATTGGCGGCGGCCGCGCGCCAAGTGGCGGCAGGGAACTGGGACGTGCGGGTGGAAGCGGCTTCGAAGGACGAGTTGGGCCAGCTTGCCCGCGCCTTCAACCAGATGACGCAGCAGCTTACGGAGCAGCGCGACCGCCTGGTACAGGCGGAGCGCGTTGCGGCATGGCGAGAGCTTGCTCGCCGCCTTGCCCACGAGCTCAAGAACCCTCTGTTCCCCCTGCAGATTACCGTGGAGAATCTGCTGCGCGCCCGCGAGGTTGATCCCGGAGCGTTTGAAGAGGTGTTTCAGGAAAGCAGCCGGACGCTCCTGGCCGAACTCGCCAACATGAAGACCATCATCGGGCGCTTCAGCGACTTCGCCAAGATGCCCGCGCCGCAGCTTCAGGCGGTGAACATCAACGAGGTGGTGCGTGGGGCACTGAAGATCTTCGAAGCGCAGCTCCATCGGGATTCGGGGCTCGGGGTTAGGGAATCGGGGCTAGGGATTGGGGATTCGGGCGGCACCGCCGCCGTAAAGATTCTCTCCGGCCCCGGGACTCCGGACGCCGGACCTGGGGTTTCAGGCAAGCCTTCCATCAATCTGCAAATGAACCTGGATGACACGCTGAAACCCATTCAGGCCGACCCCGACCTGCTGCATCGCGCCGTGCAGAACCTGATTCTGAACGCGCTGGACGCAATGCCCGCGGGGGGAACGTTGACCGTGCAGACGCAGGCAGCCGCCGGCGGTGTGCGCGTAAGAATTTCCGACACCGGCAAGGGCCTGACCAAGGAAGAGTGCGAGCGCCTGTTTACGCCCTATTACACCACCAAGCAGCACGGTACGGGCTTGGGGCTCGCCATCGTGCAATCAGTGGTGAGCGACCATGGCGGCAGGATTTCCGTGGAGAGCGAGCCCGAGCGCGGCACCACGTTCCGGATCGACCTGCCTGCGGCCGCATCTTCCGCCTGATCCACAGATTACGCAGATTACACAGATTTCATCCGGCTCAATCTGCGAAATCTGTGCAATCTGTGGATTCTTCCGTGTAAATTGGGAAAGCGGTGAGCGCAATCCCTGACGAGTTTCACCACGGAGGCACAATGGTCACGGAGATAGATATGACGTCGTGACCCAACGCGCTCTTCTCGCCCCGTGGCCCCCCTCCTCCGGTTATGGACATTCCGATACTCCCCACCATTGCAAAGTCATAACCAAAACACTATGGTTGACAACCTATCGTATCTTATTTGTTTTCATTGAATTATCGGATTTACAGTTGCGATTTACAGCAGGCGCAGGAGGAGGCTGGCCAAGGCCAGGTATTCGTGCGCGCGGCTGGGATCCTTACGTAGCGGCGGTTCGCGAACCGCCCCTACTTGTGCAACGTGAAAGGTCAGGCGGAATGACGCCGGAAGGGTCAATATGCCTGAGAATAAATAGGAAATATGGTGTCCCGCTTCTCCCTCGGATGAATCGCATTTCATTCGCGGGTTCAAGAAGAGGTTTGGGCTGACGCCTGGAGAGTATCGGTCTACGCCTGGGAGGAAGAGGACTGTGAAGGATACCCTCAGGAGCCAATCGGCGGCCTTGGAGTGCGGCGGCTCGTCGCCGCCTTGGAATAACGCCAAGAAGGATGACAAAGTTGAGATGGACCACAGCGGATGAGTTAACCCGTCGGCTGGACGATTGACGCCTGCGTTTGCTACATTAGCTTTGCCAACGGCGCATTGATTGCGCCATAACCGAAGAGGGAGGATGCATTTCTATGTCGAAACAAGACGAAGCCGGTCTGATCCTGAAACTGTACGAACTGCGCAGGGAAGACACGATGCGCAAAGCGCGCGACTGGTATTTTCGGGAGTTCAATCCGAAAACGATAGGTGACGTCACCGAAGCGATGTTTGGTGAGCACAGCGGTCATCTGCGGATGGTGGTGAGCTATTGGGACATGGCCGCGGCGCTCGTCAATGACGGAGCCATTAGCCTGGACCTTTTTACCAATACCAATGGTGAGCACATCGGAGTCTTCTCCAAAATCGAGCCTTTGCTGGGCGAGATTCGCACGGTGTATGCACCCCAATTCGCGGCCAACCTCGAAAAGTTGATTGACGCCACACCCGATGGCCGGAACCGGTCGGTAAAAGCTCGCGAACGTATGAAAATGATTGGCGATCAGATGGCAGCGAAGCGGGCAGCGCAGAAGTAGTCGCAGTTGGCTCTCCTCAGTGCCACGTCTGATCGGAATCTCGACTGGTTTGTTGCTCGTGATGAGAGGGGACTGACATTGGGGGCGTAGCGCCGCCCTTCAGGGCGGCACTGCCCGTATTCGGCAATAAAGGTCGGGAAGCGGCTTTTCGGTTTTATGAGGCGCCGCGGAGTGGTGCGCTGCGGGCGCAAGGCGCGCCACGAGCTAGCCGCAACCGTCATTTTCATGTTGTAAGAAGTGTGCCTTTTTGAACAGACACGGTACCGCCCGGATATTATGCTGGAACTCTAATAAGAGCGGAGGCACCTAGCAGAGCGAATGGACCCTCTAATTATAAACTCCGGGTGATCCTCCGCAAACCCTCAGTAAATCCGCAAGTGTGGAGACGTGCAGTTACCGAAACCAAATGGGCACTCCGGCATCCGGTCGGAGTGCCCCCCGCCTTTTGGGCCCCTCCGCGGATGGTTGTTCATCACCTGCGCCCATTTTATGAAATCCCCTAAAAGCGCCGCCGTGCCTGCTCATTGATCGATGTGCGCTGATCGCTGAGCGCTGGGAGGTATTGTGGCCCAGGTGGAATTCCGCGGAACAGGTTGGAAGTTTTTCGACCATAGGATATCCTGAAAGCTAACAACAGGGGGAATCCGATGGGTATCACGCTGAAGTGGGTGGGGCCGTACAGTTTTGGGCATTTCCGGGAGTTAAGGCAATATCCATACGCCAGTGAACCTCACGTTTACGTGCGGGTGCAGACTTTTCGCTCCCGAAAGATTGCGGCGGTGGGCAAGGCAGCGAACTTGCTCAGCCGCATGAACGAACATCTCCGAGACTTCCTCAGCCGGCAATACTACCTGAGCGACGAAAATCAAACGCACAACTATCGGCCCGCCGGCGGCGCGGAGGGAGAGGGATTGGCCATCTTCGATTCCCTGGATGAATGGCTGGGTGTGGCGGTGGCGGAGGTAAAGAGGTTCAGCTTTTTCGCGGCGCCTTGCGACAGTGAAAAGTTGGGCTACGTCGAGGCCGAACTCATCGATCGCCTCTGGAACGCGGCGGAGAGTTCGAGAGGACGCCTCGAGCGTGATAACTGGAAAAAGGAAAGTAAGCTGGAATCCGGGGAGTTGATTCTGGAGTATCAGTTCGCCACCCCCGCTGCCCGGGGAGTTTTGGAATTCGTCCCCGAGGTTCCGGCGCCCGTGTCCGAGGCCGAGCGCCCTGAAGCTGAAAGTCCCGCCGTATCTCTGGGCCCAGGCGTTTATACCTACTCCGCGCCGGGGATGCCGATGTGCCCGGAGTGCGGGGAGCGCCCATCCATTTTCTACTGCTCAACCCATCAGATCCCCGTGTGCCTGGAATGCGTGGCCAAGCACGACGCGCAGGGAGAATGTGTTTACGTCCCGGCATATCGGGCGCCGCAGCCTCCCGCCGAGTCCACGACAACCTCGGGACCGGCCAACCCCACCATCGCCAACAAGCCGCGAAGCATTCTGGGTATTTAGCAGGGGGGCGTGGCACGGGCGTCCCGCCCGTGTCCGGTCATGGCCGGGACGGCCATGGCACACCGTTCGGGGCGGCAATGCCGCACTGTTTCGTACGGGCACCCCATGGGGTGCCCAAGGGGGCCGATTCGGCCCCAGTGAGGGCGGGCACGAGGCCCGCCCCTACGTGCGTGGGCGTCGGCGCCGCCGCAGAGCTTCGGCACGAGGCGGACATTTAGGCCTTGACGAGCCGGTCAAGTGGCGGTTTAATTAAATCGATTCGTGGGGTTGAGGTAAGACGGGGCGCAAAAAAGGAAAACATATGACTCATTATTCCAGGCGTGAATTCCTGAAGGCCGGTCTGGCCGCAGCAGCGCTGGCAGGCGTCGAAAGTCTGCCATTGTGCGCGGCACGCAAGAGCGCGACGGATTGGGTAACCCTCGGGAAATCCGGCGTCAAGGTGACACGGCTCGCCTTTGGCACCGGCACCCACGCTGGGCGAATACAGCGCGCACTGGGGCAAGACCAATTTACCAAGCTGGTCCGCTATGCCTACGACCGCGGCATTCGCTTTTTTGAGACCTCCGAGTCTTATGGCGAGATGCACCGCATGCTGGGCGTGGCGCTGCAAGGCATTCCGCGCGATAGCTACCGTCTGATGTCGAAAGTGACCACGCGTGACGGCGTCGATCCGATGCAGAAGATCGACGAGTTGCGCAAACTCGCCAATACCGACTACTTCGACGTGATGCTGCTGCACTGGCAGCATACGGCCACGTGGCCCACCGACAGCCTGCGGTGGCAGGACGGCATCTCGGAAGCCCAGGCGCGGCATGCTGTGGTGGGGCGCGGCGCGTCGGTGCACGGCCTTCCGGCGCTGCGGAAGTTTCCCGATAACCAGTGGCTCCAGGTCGCGATGATTCGTATGAATCATAAAGGCGAGAAAATGGATGCGGAGGACTTCAACACGCGCGGACTCGGGAGTGTGCCCGAGGTGGTCTCGCACGTTAAACAGGTTCGCCATGCGGGGATGGGCGTGATCAGCATGAAACTGGTGGGAGAGGGCGCCTTCACCACCAGGGAGGACCGCCAGGCGGCCATGAAATTTGCGTTTAAGCACGCCGGCGTCGATAGCGTGACGGTGGGGTACAAGAGTACGGCAGAGGTCGACGAGGCCATCGAGAATGTGAATCGGGCGTTCGCCTAACCGCCCGTCCGTGACTTTCTTCCCATCTCCGGCCGGTGCGACGGAGGGACATTCCTATGCCTATTGCTCCCAATGTGGCATTCAATGATCTCACGAACAACGTCACCGGATTCTTGAAGAAGTATCCGGTGAGGATCTTTGGCGCCACCGCTGCCTCCGGGGTCGTTGCCTATTGCCTCAAGAACCGCGGCGCCTCATTTCGTCCCGGATCGGTCTGGGGGACGCTGAGTATGAAAGCCACCGAGTCGTTCGATATTCGGGCCATGGCGGCAATCGCAGCCGTGGGAGGGGTGGGGAACGGGCAAGTCTTCAATGCCCACTCCGTGCATATGGACTTGAACCAGGCAGCGATGCACTTTTATAACCTGGATAACGCGGGCCCCAACATCATGGTGACCGGGCAACTCTCCGGCTGCAGTTTCGTGATGAGGGCGGGCGCCGCCGGGTCCGTCGACGTGGCCCACGTCAGCCCTGCCGGCACCACCGGCGCCCTATTGATCGCTGCCCTGCAAGCGGCGTTTCCGGCGGCGCTGATTTACGGAGTGGGGAGCTACGATTCCAACGACCGCGTCGTCTCGATCCTGGGGGTCCGCGGGGGCACGGGTTGGCGCATCTTCGCCCAGAAACACGACGCCACCTCCGGCGACTATCGGATCAAGAGCGTTTACCAGATCTGGCCCGCCCGCACGAAGCTCTAAAGGGGCAAAGGCAGTCGACGGCTGACCCTCGAGAGTTCCAAGTCCGCGCTCCGCTTCTCTTGTTATAATATCCACGCACACCTTGAGGGTTTAGGGATATGCCCACCATCCTGGTTTCCTTGCTTTTTCTGATCGCCGGGCCCGCGCCGGGGGCTCAGAACGCCGCCGTGAGTCCACCCGACCCCGGCACGGTCCAGGGAGTGGTGCTTAATGCCGGCACCGGTGAACCCTTGCGCAAGGCCATCGTGGAAATCCGGCAGGAAGGAGGCCCCGGCCACGGCGACACCACAACCGATAGCACGGGGCGCTTTGAGTTCAAGAACCTCGATCCCGGGCAATATCGGCTGAGTGCTCAGCGCAATGGCTTCGTTCGGCAGGAATACGGCCAGACCAAGCCGGAAGAACCGGGCGCGGTTCTCAGCCTCTCCCCCGGCCAGAAAGTTTCCGACATCAGCATTCAGCTCATTCCGGCCGGAGTCATAACCGGGCATGTCTTTGACGACGATGGCGACCCTGTACAGGGAGCCCAGGTTTCCACCCTTCGCTACGCTTACCGGAACGGGCAACGCGAACTCGCTCATGCCGGAGAAGCGCGGACCAACGACCTCGGGGAGTTCCGAATCTATGGATTGGCGCCCGGGCAGTATATTGTGGAGGCCGAAAAACAGCCTCGCCTCCTTGCGGCCCTCAAGTCCGAATCGGGCTATGTGCCGATCTATTATCCGGGAGTTGTTGATGCCGAACGCGCCGCGCCCATTACCGTTCGGGCGGGAGAGGAATTTCCCTCCGCGGACATTACCCTTCAGACCACCCACACGGTTACGCTGCGCGGACATGTGGTCAGCGGCATGGGCGGAGGCCCCGCTTTGCATGCCCAAATCTACCTGCTCTCTCAGGGAACAGGCGATGCGGGTGGCCGGGTCATATCCCAAGCTTTCGTCAGCAATCCCCAGGGAGGCTTCGAGCTTCGCAACGTCACTCCGGGGGAATATTTCCTATACGCCTTTCTCTACGAGCACGCGCGGCCGGAATGCGGGCGCCAACCCCTGGAAGTCGCCGACATCGATCTCGACGGCATTAACCTGACCGTGGCGCCGGGCGTGGATATCAAGGGCCGCGTACGCGTGGACGGGCAGCTTACCAGCCCCGGTGCGCTCCAGGTCAGCCTGGCTCCCAAATACACCAGCATGGCCTTGGGCGGTATGCCCAGCGACCCCGTTAAACCCGATGGCAGTTTCTTACTCAAGAACGCTTTTGACGACGAATACCAAATTTATGTCGATGGCCTGCCGCAAAATTACTTCTTGAAATCCGCGCGACTGGATGGCGTTGACGTGCTCGCGGCCGGCGTCACCATCGACACCAAGCAGACGCCCGGCCTCCTGGATATCCTCGTAAGCGCCAACGGCGCCCACATTGACGGCGTGGTTTCACAGGATCAAAAGCCCTTCCCGGGAGCGAGCGTGACCCTGGTACCCAATCCTCCTCATCGCGCTGAGAAGAGCTTGTACAACATTACTACCACCGATCAACTCGGCCATTTTGTCCTACAGGGAATTCCCCCGGGCGACTACAAGCTGTTCGCCTGGGAAAGTCTCGACCCCGGCGCTTACAAGAGTTCCGATTTCCTCCTCCCTTTTGAGAATCGCGGCCAATCCATCCACATAATTGAGGGCGCGAGCCTTTCCGTCCAACTCGACCTGATTCCCGCGACGGACTCCGGCCGATAGCGCGCAATTGACCCATAAGTATCCTCAAAGTCCCGTCAAAGTCGATTCGGTTGCAAGGGACCCCTCACCCCCCGCCTTGCGGTCCCCCCTATCCCCCAGGGGGGCGAGGGAACTGAGCAAATGCTTTCACTTTTGATTTTTGGCTTTTGACTTGCTTTTGCGGTTGGGTCGCGACCCGCCACATTTTTGACCCCCTCACCCGTCCCGCCCCGGCTGATGACGGCGCCG
>Ga0326728_10017021_pt1 | contig 14673 bp, 12 predicted proteins | sample MB3enrmetagenome_FD_207602 | JGI IMG/M metagenome (GOLD analysis project Ga0326728, IMG submission 207602) | Lab enriched peat soil microbial communities from McLean, Ithaca, NY, United States - MB31MN | ecosystem: Environmental > Terrestrial > Soil > Wetlands > Peat | place: USA: New York...
TCTCAACACGAATAGTGTGACTACTAACGCCGCTAGTAGGATTGTCGTGGACAATTGGAGGTACGGGTTGGTTGATGAGATTGATGTGGTGGTTTGGGTTGACGTGATTGTGGTCGCTATTAGTTGAGTAACGGCGGCCGCTGTCGTCGATGTTTGGTTGCTCGTTACGGTTGGTGTTGGTGTGGAGGTTTGCATTCCAACAGGAATCGTGAAGTTCTGTGTCGCCATGCTTACCAGTTCTCCTGCGCCGCTTGTTTGAACTGCATCCACTTGTGCCGTCAAATTCCAGAGTTGTGGAGTACTTGGAGTGAAGATGAGTATGCTTGTATCGTTGGATCCGTTGGGGATGGCTTCGGTAGCGATTACTCGATTTACTCCGGCAGGCATTAGCTTGACTACGGTCGTGAAGAAGCTTACGATCGCTCCTTGCATTGCTAGATCGCAGAATGCGTAGACCGTAATCGTGATTTCCGTATTAGGTGCCGGTGTTGAGGGGGTTATCTGTATTCGTTGGATCTGACAAGTGTACGCGTAAGCATTTCCGGTCGAGATTGTTAGGAGGAGCAGAAGAACCAAACCAAAAGCAAGGGATTGGAGTATTAGATGCTTTTTGGATGGGGCATGTGACTTTATCTCTGATCACCTAACGGGATGTATTGTGCGAGTTTAAGCTACTTAGACTCTACTCTGTTTGTGTTATCGGAACTAATGTATGAATCCTAGGTAGGGTAGGGCTAGAAGCACTATTCCGATTATGATGATTATGACTCCGATGAATTTCGCTAGGGCACCAGCGAAAAACGTGATCACGCCTAGTACTATCAGAAAGAGGGGGCTTACGGAAATTAGTGCTGTGTAAGCTGAGTTGAGTGTTGAGGGTCCGGTGGTCTGAAGCGTACCTATCGCTTCGACCAGCCGGCTTAGAATTGCGTGAAATGTTTCCGACATCAACGTTGTCAACATCTCGCCCATCTCACTTTTGTTCTACGAGATTGAAGCGACGTTGATGTAGTTGCCTGGACAAGCTGCGTTGTAGGATGATGAAGCGCTGGATCCTTGGTATATGCTTCCGGTTACTGTTACCCATGACCCGAGAGGTGGATATGAGGAGGGCAGATTGTTTAGCGTATAGTACTGGTATACCTGTGCAGCATACGGGCTGTTTACTGGCACTTCTAACTCCACGCATCCATTTTGGGGTTGGTAGAGGTATCCGGAGCATTGAGCTTGGTTTGATAATGAGTTTGGATTACTGCACACATTGTAGGTGAAGTCGCAGTAGGCGCCAAGGTTTTGGCAATACCCCGCACCCGGATTTCCGTTGTAGTAGCAAGTTGGGTTGTTGTTAGAGCTGCAGTACGCGCCTTGGTAGTATCCACAGCCTTGATAGTAACCACAACTCTGCGGATAACCAGCGATCGGAGACTGAGAGGTCTGGACCGGGCTAATCTGTACTGTCTCGCTTGCCGATGTTAGTAATTGTCCATAGTTTGCGGAACCGTACCCGCCGACTGGATATGGTACTCCGTAGTTGCACGCCATTGATGTCGTGTCGCATCCAAGAAAGTTTCCGGGCGGATTGTATGCTGATGGGCTGTATGCACTGGGTCCATATATTGAGACTGAGATCTGTAGGCTGTGTCCTAACAGCGTAGGGGATAGTTTGAATCCGAGCTGACCGCTGTAGGTGCCGTTCGAAATCCAGCTCAGCAGGGTGTTAGCTGAACTTTGTGCCATGTTCGTGGACGTATCATACGCGTACCCCACAGCGTAAATTTGGCCTCCGCTGAATGAGCAGGTTGCCAGTACGGGCACTGTCAAGGCAACGTTCGAATTGTAATTGTTGTAGGTTGCTCCCGAGGGGCTGAGTTGTGCTGTGCACGAATTTGAAGTTGCATAGACCTGATTTGGCGTTGTTGCGCTAATCGCGAAGAGCGCCGCGAAAGTAAGCGCCACCATTATGATTCCAACATTTCTTTGTTTCATGATGTTCGACTCCTTACCGTAATCACTTAATCGAAATTGATAGTTTTAGGTATGAAAAATCTACTACTTGCACCGGTTTTCTACCAGGTGGAAAATTGCTGAGAGAGAAGTGTTTGGATGATCCTGATCTCGGCACTAAGCGGAGTCGGAGTTCAGAATTGGTTTCAATACGTTATGTTGGTGATTTGCGCATTAGAAGGCCGCATTGTTCGCATCTTTCGAATCTAATTCGTTTGCCTTCTTTGTCGAAGGTTTCGCCTATATTGCGTAGCTCGTTGTGATGACACGATCTTTCGGTCAAAGAATCTAATGAAATCCGATATGACGGTTTGATTAGACTGGGTTTGCGCAATTTCACTCACCTAGTGTTGCTGCGATGTTACCTGCGTCTGGTTGGAGGGTTGAGTTATCATGCGCTGTTGATATGCGATCCCTGATGCGGAAACGTTTGTGTGCCTGAGCGCGAAGCACACTCCGCCAGCTATGAGTATCAGGACAGCGCTCAAGGCTGTGAGCAAAGTGGATGTTCCAGCCGTTGTGAAGCCACCTACGATTTCGAGACTGAAGATTAACAGGAGCGCTCCGAAGATTATGCCTCTAATCCCGGCCTCTGACAACAATCGTTTCGTTGTCAACGAGTAGCAGTGGATGGCACCTAGTGAACAAATTAAGATGATCGCGAAGAACGCGATGAAAACTGTGCTGAAGCTGGTGGGTAGCGTAATGGGGTAGAGATTAGCGATCGGAATCGTCAAAAGGTTCATCACCAAACTTACAACGCCGCCTATAACAAAGAGAATAGCGGCCAGATCAACGAAACCTTGTTTCAATGGTGAGACATTGGTCAAACTTCAAACCTGACCGTTCCAGCCTCGTCCGTAAGAACTAAACGTAGTTCCACTTTGTGGAACAGCGTTCGAATCGGTAGAACGTTTGTCGTCTAACTCCGTTTTGAATCGCTTTAGAAGACGTAAATGGGATTACCGTGGCTTAATGTAATATAGATTGGATGGACAATGTGTGATGTTTAGAGAGTGTACGCTTGAAGACGCGCATTGGCGTCATAATGTACCAAACAAGCACGAGTAAGGGACAGGAACTCGTAGCTCAGAGAATGGTACGTTACTTCAGGCGACTAGGAAACGAAGCGTACCTAATTGCGAGTGTGTATCATGATGGAAAAGAAACTATCAGTGAGAACTCAATTGGTGAGAAGGATTACATTCTTACAGAAGACGAAGAGTTGGGTATTCCAATTATTCGTGTAGGCAGCTTCACTTCCAGATATCCTCCTCGTCGTGTACTTTTCAAAGACTCAATTCATACTCTTGAAAGAATCGTGAATGACTTCAAACTCAACGTCTTGATTACTCACAGCACGCTTTGGAACGGGCCTGAGGACGCTGCAAAGTTCGTCGAGTGGCGACGCAATATCAAAGCGTTTGGCGGATATCAGGATCCTCTAATATTTTGTCACATGTCACATTTCCAAGAGCCTTCTCCAAGAAGATACTCATTGGTTGAACGTTCCTTCAGAATCGCATGGAACAAAGTTTCTCTCCAAACTATACTCCGTGTTGCAAATCTGGTGCTCGTCGTAACGCCGTACGAGGAGAAAGCGAAAGTGGACCTGGGTGCGTCTCGCGAAAAATGCGTATTATTTCCAGGTGGGATTGATGATTACACGTTCTTGACTTTCGCGTCCTCAAACCCAGCCGACCTCATGCAGCAGTGGCCTATTCCGCGGGATGCGAAGATAGTTACCTACATTGGAACGATTGAGGAACGAAAAAACCCGAAAGGCATCCTTGATGTTGCCGAAAAATTGGCTGATAGAAAGGATATTCATTTTGTCCTCGCAGGAAGAGGAGACTCGAAGTATGCTTCGGAAGTGAAACAGAGAGCTGCGACGCTTTCAAACGTCACCTATCTCGGCGAAATCAGTGAGAAGGAGAAAGTGCAGCTCGTTGAATTATCATACCTCAACATTCTCCTCAGCAGGATGGAAGCTCTCGGGCTTACTCAACTTGAATTCATGTTTCGAGGAGTACCCATAATCACTTCCGGGACTGGAGGACAATCTTGGATTGTTGAAAATGGTAAGGAGGGTATTCACGTTAAGGGCGCTGATGACACAGAAGGAGCAGCACGCGCCATAGTTGAACTCGTAGACAATGGTGCCAAGCGCAACAAACTCTCAGTCAACGCCAAGAAAAAAGCCGAACCTTTCACTCTCACCGAACTAATTGAAAAATTGAACTCAAGCATTAGCAAAGAGATGGAGAAAGAAACAGGCCTAGCTGAGTTACCATCGGAAGTACGGGATACGCTCGAAGAACCAGAAGTAATCCTACGAACGTATTCTCATGGGACACAAAGGGTCGCCGCCACAACCAAGAGAGTATTCATTCAAACAGGACGATTGTCGAGGAATACCATCGAAATACCATACTCAAAAATAACCTCTATTCAACATACTAGCAAATACAGCTGGAAGGTCCTCCTAATCGGAGCAGCCATTTCGGTGCTCATGTTCACTCAGCATTACGTTTCACCGATCATTTCGAGAACGATAACGTCAAAGATTACTTCAACTCTAACCACTATATCGCCGCCAATCCTGAACATGAATTGGCCTTACATCCTCTCAACGATTTGGATACTCCCAATATTCCTGGCAGTAATCATATTCCTAACCACCGGCCGAACCGGATACGGATTAGAAGGAGCAACACAAAAGCCGATCTACTTACCCCGACCGTTCAGAGACGCTATCACGTTTATTCGTGATATGCAGAAAGGAAATCAGCCAACCAATGCGGTTGACGTACCCGATAGCGTAGAAGAACAAGCGGCCGAATAATTATCTCCAGCCGCCCATAAACCCGTTTTCTACCAAATAGAGATCACTTCTACCAAGTGGAATTACGCTTAACAGCGCTGAGGTTGAACGTAAACAGGAGCGTTGAAAGAATGATTTCAAATCGGTTAGGGTTGAAACGAAGTTTGCTGCCGCTAATTGTGCTGCTTGTCTCAGTTGTGGCACTAATGCCTTCAGTTGGTTATGCTACGACAAATACATCGGCCCTCAGTGCGCAGTGGGTCAAGTATTCGGGCAATCCGGTGCTAAGTCCCACACCTGGGAGTTGGGATGCTAATTATGTGATGAGCCCAAGAGTCCTCAATGTAAGTTCAGGATACGACATGTGGTATGACGGTGGTAGTGCCGGAATTGCTGCGATCGGTTTTGCAAATTCGACGGATGGAATCAATTGGGAAAAAGACCCTCAACCAGTACTGTCACCCGGCCCGCAGGGAGCATGGGATAGCGGTCAGGTCGCACTAGGTTCGGTTATCTGGAATGGAACGCTTTTCCTGATGTGGTATGGTGGCAGTAATACTACGACAAATAGTAATGGAGCGGTTGGTTTCGCGACCTCGAAGGACGGATTATCATGGGTCAAATATTCAGGCAATCCAGTTCTCCGACGAAGTCTATTCAGTTTGGATCAAAGCTACATGGCTACCCCGTACGTCATCAAGCTTCAACTTTACTACTATATGTGGTACACTGGCAGAAATACGACCTACCCACAGCCCAATCCGACCGCTAGAATTCTTGCCGCAACCTCATACGATGGAATCACTTGGACGAAGATGCCAACGCCTACAATGACACCTTCCTCGGATCCGGAAGCTTGGGATTCAGGCGCCGTATATTCACCCTCAGCAAATTACGCTAACACGAACTTTGGTCTGTGGTATACGGGTACGAACCAGAGTTACATGATGCCGCAGATTGGGTTCGCGAACTCCCCTGATGGTGAGAAGTGGACAAACCTGTCGGATCAACCAATTCTCGGTCTCGGTGCGCCAGGCAGTTGGGATTCAGCAGGAGTTGAACAACCAAGCGTGATAATGACCGGAAACGGGCTAATAATGTACTATGACGGGTTCAGCAATACAACCGCTGCAAGGATAGGTCTGGCTTTCGGGTCACAAAATTTCGAGATTCTCGCCTTCCCACCTCCAAGCTTCGACACGGCAATCGGTCCATACGCACCTGCAACAGCCGATTCATTCACTTCCAAAAATATTCCAAGAAATCTCGCAGATGGGGCTCACTCTCCCTGAGCCTCATCTCAACAACGAACCATTCATTCCATTTTTCCATTTTTTATCAAGTCGACCACAGCTCTTCCCTGAGACCGGGCGAATAGACTTCCCGTCAAGAAACTCGACTGAAAACGCGGCTCAGGAGCTGAAGTAAGTTGCCAGGCATTAGTTTTCGTGAGAAACTCATTTTCCTAATCCTATCGTTATTGGTTGTGTTGACGTCATGGTACGTTCTTAGATCCTGGATCCTGACAACAGGACTTCTGAACCTAGACGCGGTCCACTTTATTGACGTGATATTTGTCTCTGGAGCCGGCGTCGTCACTGTATTCTTTCTAACGAGATGGATCAGTCGCCCTCTCGCCTCATACGTCGGGCCAACAGAGAGTAATGCTGTCAAATTATTATTCGAACTCGCAGGTTTGGCAGCGATTTTACTTCTCGTCTTTTCAGTAACAGGTGTCAGCTTGGTCAATACTCTAGTGGGAATTGGATTCTTCGGTATCGTGTTTGGTTTAGCCGCTCAATCTGTTTTGGGGAATCTCTTCTCTGGGATAATGCTCCTAGTCTCTAGACCATTCCACATCGGCGATCGAGTAGCATTGATCACATGGCAGTACGGGAAATTCCCTCCATCGCTTCCTCACGGATGGCTTGAACCGAGCTACACTGGAATAGTCAAGGGGATCGCATTAACCTACACTAAGATGACTACAGATTCAAATGTTATGCTGAAGATCCCGAACGCGTTGGTCACGCAATCCCTGATCATGAACCTTAGTTACGGTCGGCAAGGATACGTTGGGACTCAGTTCGAGGCTCCAATACGAATCGATCCGGATCAACTCCACAATAACGTACGTCGAGCACTATCGAAACTCACAGGTTTCCTAGGAGAAGAACAAAGCTTCGAGGTTATCGACATGTCTTCGACGGGATATCTTGTGGCAATCTCATACCGAACAGAAAAGGGCAGTGAGAGGAACATGAAGTCCATGCTACTAAAGGGGATACGACTGGCGCTAATAGACTCCAGCAAGAAGGAGAGCACTTAGCAGCAATGAACGATACCTATGAGGTGCAGTGTGTGTGAAGTATACGCCAGCCCTAGCAAATAATAAGTGGAGAGCACTCTATGTTTCTACCAGGAAGACATCTATGGGACGACAATCAAGCTCCAAGAAAAAGAGGCGCCTAAACTGTAGCGTTAAGATCAGTTCTGAAATGTATGAACGACTGGTTAGCCTCCAAGGTTTTCTGCAGTTGAAGGAAAGACGAAAGCGCAGCATGGATGAGTTGATCGAATTCGTCCTGTCGTTCGTCCCAAGCCTGGAAATTGATTCGGACGAAAACTACTACGTTCTTCAAAATAAGACATCAAAACGAACCTAGACACCCCGAACGCTGCCAGCTTTAGCAAATGATCGGTAGAGAAGCTCTACAAAGTAGCATTTGAGAACTATTTACCACATTTGCTACGCGGACTTAACAGGTGCGCACGGCTGATATGTGTTGAGGCAGAAATAGCATTGGTGAATGACGAGCTTACAACTGATGGATTCACAGTTTTCACTTGTGAGTTCTGCGGATTTGGATACCAGGATCTCGAAGTAGCTGAAGAATGCGAAGAATGCTGCGGAACTCATGGATTCTCTTCCGCGGAGATCAGAAAAAAATCCATTCGTACGCCCAAGATCGAACTCGTCCCTATACTATAGGCAACGAAACGCTCAAGATAAGTTCAGGAAAAGGATCAAATAAAAAGCAGGTATTCATGAAGTATACCGGGTATGGTAGTGTGTATGAAGATTGAGGCTATTTTCTCAGATTATGACGGTACGCTCTGCCCTTTAGAACTCCGGCGTGAGGACGCGTTCATCGCCCCCAGACTGATGCGGCTCATCACGAAAGCGAGTAAGCGTATCCAAATTGGAGTCGTAACCACTAAGGATCTTGATTTCATCAAAGACCGAGTACCATTTGCGCAAGGAATCGCAGCAACATGCGGCTTAGAGATAGTAGTAGGAGACACGGTCATAATGGATGAACGGATCCAAGCGTCAAACGGAAGGATTGAGAAAGCCTACAAGGAAATCCGTACAAAAATTCTTCAGAGCCGCGAAAATGTAATGCTTGAAAGAAAAGAAACCGATGAAGGTCGGCTTATGGCATTCTGTATTGATTGGAGACTGGCCCGAGACTGGGCTCAAGCAAAGAAAAATGCGGCACCCCTGCTAAGCTTCTGCAGTGAACAAGGCTTGTATGTTGACGAATCGAACATTAGCCCATTCGCTAACGTCTATCCCATGAAAGTCGACAAAGGCGCAGCTTTAGCGACATTACGATCGGAAATGAAAGTAACAGGCCCGATAATGTACCTGGGCGACTCGGAAGTTGATAATCCCGCGTTCCAAATTGCGGATGTATCTGTCGGTGTCAAGCATCGACGAATCATGCCACCTCTTCAAAGCAAATATCGTCTAGAATTTCTTGGACTAGAAAACTTTCTTTCAACCCTAATAGACGCTGACTTTGATTTCCAGGAAGAAATGTTGGAGCAAAACATACAGAACTAATCCTCAATCACCTCATCAATTAAGAAAATACTCGAACCATTTTCACTATCTTCTAGTACACTAGTTTCTCGCTTGTATTCAGCTTCATTTAATTCCACTTTCTCTACGCCGATGATTCTGTGTGGAAGGAGTGGAGACACGTATTTGTCGTCTCAGAGCATAGAGAGAGATGAGGTGAAGTTGCATGATGAGAACAATGAACGTCCCGGTGTACCAATATCCAGCCGTCGCCTATCCAGCCTATCCATGGTATGCATACTACGCCTACAATCCATGGTACGGATACTATTACTATCCGTGGTGGTAAGCACACGGCAACTGTGGCTAACCCTCAAAATCCCTTCGCATTTTTGAGCATTAACGAATATTTACTCAAGCAGTGGTGCTACTTTTCTTCTGAGTTCACGTATGAGCTCAGGATCTTCACGGAAATGCCTGTCAGCTATGTTCAACACTTTTATTTTATCAGAACCACACTGGAAGTTTTCACGTATGTATTGGCTGTGGACTGGTTCCATGACGATGACGAATTCAGCCCAATCTATAAGCGCCTGACTCAACGGTGTCCCTCCTGATTCTGGCATGATGCCCGCTGACTTTGCCTCCCAGTTGCTCTTCCATCCTTGGAAGAGTTTTTCCGCGGTTGGACTACGTTGGAGGTTAGCGGTACATACAAAGAGAACCGTGCGCAAATGGCCACCAGGTATAATTCACATCAAACATCTGAGGAATCAAATTCAGACTCACGACTGTTCTTCAGGGTACCGAAAGTCATGTTGTGGATGAATTTGTTGCGGTTGAGTTGGTGACAGTTATCGTGGCGTTCGCCACGGTCGTGGTCACAGTTGATTGAGTGATAGTCACGTTGGACTCCGTACCAGTAACTGTCTGTGTGATCGTTGAGTCTGCAACTGTTTGGGTTACGTAAACGGTGATTGTCTGATTATATTGGGGTTGGGTCACGGTTACCGTGACAACTTCTGGTGTCGACGGAACGGATTGGTTGTTGAGTTGGCTGGTCGTCACGTTATTCAGAGCCTGTATCGCGACGGTTGTCACGTTGTTGTTAGCGGAGGTTGTTGTTGTGTTTTGAAGTTGAGTAGAGTATTGGGTCATAATTGCATTTGTCGTGGTAGAAACGGACTCGTTAGAGTATTGCGTTAGGATAGTGTTGTTCGGCATCTGCATGGCGACTGTTGTTACATTGTTCACTGATGAGCCAATCTGAGGTAGTGTGGAATTCTGAGTCAGCATCGTATTTGTTACGGAGGGAATGGTCTGGTTGGTGAATCGGACCATTGTCATGTTGTTGACTGATGAGGTGGTCATATTCTCTAGTATCGTAGAGTTTTGCGTTAGGGCTGTATTTGCAAGTGGAGTGTATGATGCGTTTGATGCATTCGAATTCACAGTCGAATTGACAATCATACTGTTTCCTTGATCGTCGTTCATTCTGATGTCGCCGTTGAGGCCTAGGTAGAATTGTGTAGTTAATGTGCACGAGGGCGCGGGAAAGGTCAGTGAGTTTCCTTGGATGTTACCATTCAGAACAAGTTGATGATCACCAACATTCGAACTAGTATTGGCTACGATCCATACCGCGCCTTGGTTAACGTTGCCTTGGCCGTCAGATACCGTATAGCTTGCAGATCCGATTTGGAGAGAACCAGTTAAGTTTTGGATATCGAATTGGCTATCCCCGTTTCGTTGAACTCCGCCGGCTAGATTGAGCGTGGCTGATGTTGATGGGCCTGTGCCGTTTCCAGTATCGAACGGAATTGCTTGCCCTGATAGGTTGATCGTTGTTGTTCCTAGTTGGCCTTGTTGATCGGCCAAAGCAATAGTGGGCAGAAGGGAGAACAAGGAAGCAAAAAGGAACAGGAGTACGATAGCGTATTTTGTTTTCAAAGACGAGTTCATGTTCTACACTTTTTGTGGAGTTCCTTCGATTATACATGGCAGTATATCAACGTTCGCAGGGCGAAACAGGACTGTTCCAGTTGCCTCTGTGCGTCGGTCGGAGCAGATAACGCTTCTATTCAATCAACTGGTCTAGCATTGTCGCTGACGTAATTTTGTGTAGCTATTCCTCAAAATTAAGAGGAAAATAGTTGAGGTTTCTTTTTGGTTCGACCCATCCAGCCTCTACGCCAGGACTGGATGGTCGTTGGAAGTGTTTGGGAATGTTGGGGTGTTTAGCTGTTCACGAACGTGACGGTGTTGAATATGGCGCTTGTTACTTCTCCAGTAAATCCTGGATCCATCAGGAAGCCGCTGACAATGTTCTTGTTCCACACTACTGAACCTGCGCCTAACGCAAGTGTGGGGCTGCCTATCCAAATGTACGGAGCATCTTGGTAAACCCTAGCGTACGCTGCGGTACATAGGTTCGTTATGGTCGTCTCGTCGGCACCATTGAACCAAGAATTAACACACGCCTGAACGACCGGATTTCCGTAATTCGCATAGTTGCTCGAGGGGCTGTTCGCGTTCACCCAGAATAACCAAGAGTCTGCGGGGGTTGGTGCGTTTGGTGCATAAGTTGGGAAGCCCATCCATGTGAAGTGAGATTCTTGTTGTGCGACTGGAATTGAGGATGCAGTGGAAGAGTAGCCAGCTGTGTAGGGGATCGTCATTTCACTCGGAGGCAGAACATCTACATTTATGTTTATGCCGAGCGTGCTGGAGAGTTGAGCTTGAATTATTTGCGCCGTTGATATGCAGGGTGCACATCCGGATATGACCGTGAAACTTAGCGGCGCTAAGTTGGCCACATTAACGCCAGATTGTGTGAGGTATTGCTGCGCGAGGGTCACGTTGTAGGTGTAAGGAGCAAAATTGCCAAGATCGTAGTAGGCGCTTTGAGCCTTATACTCTGGACCCACCAGTGGCGTCAGTGTTCCGAAGAATACTTTACTGTTAATATCTGTGAGGTTCAGAGCGTGTTCGACAGCCAGCCTGAAGTCGGTATTGTTAGTTGGATATCGTAGGGTATTCATCCCGATGCCGTCGACGATCATGGAGTCACTTGGTTCTTTGAAATAACCGTACATGTTAGGGTTCGCTAGAATTAATGGCCAGTTTTGCGTGTAAATTGTGGCGATCTGGACGGCGCCCGTAGACAGATCCGTATACCGTGCGACATCGTCAGACTTTCCATACATAATGACTGTTCCAACGTGCCCCGGATCTACGTACGGGTTGGCCTGGATCTCTGCTGGGGTAAGGTTCTTCCCCCAGTAAGTCGGATTCTGCGTAAATCTCTCAAAAACACCTATCTGCCAATCAGAGGTCACATACGGTCCGGTCCCCGGAATCGGGTGCGTGTTGAAGTAAGTGTTTACGCCAGAGGGATTACCGAACCCTCCATTCTGAAGGATATATTGAGCATCCAATCCCGCTCCCATTCCCACGTAGGTCGTTAGGACTTGAAGCATCCAGTGAAATGGGTGTCCCAGGTGAAGCACAATCTGGTATGGTCCAGTTACGTAAATCGGCCAGCTTGAATTCGTCATGATGCTCATTAGCGCGGGTGATGGGTTGATCAGTCCACTTTGAGTCATCAGCGCGATTGTAGCAGGACCGAAATTTACGTTCGTCATGTTACCGAATACTTGGTATCCAGTGAAAAAGTTCGAAGCATTCCCTGACAGGTAGTAGAAGTCGTACCAATCTGCCCAAACTTGGTAGGCGTTGAACGGGTCTCCGTTCGAGAAGGTCACATTCTGTCTTAGGTTAAAGGTGTAGGTCGTTTGATCTGGTGAGATGGTCCAATTATCAGCAAGCACGGGTTCTATCTGACTGGTATCACCACTTTGATACAGTGCAGTTCCGTTTAGTGTGACAAGTGGCTGAAATACGCTGTACATCCACCACGAGCTACCAGTTACATAAAGGATGCATGGAATCGGATTCAGATCGTATATGGGCCAAAAGGTTTCATCGATTGAAAGCGTGCTTGGAGCTGCGGCCGCGCTGGTGCTCATGCTTGTGGATGGGGTTGTGGTTGTGGTTGAAGTGCTAGCTAGGTAAACTCCCGCTCCAACTACAGCTATGATAACAACGATCAGTACCGCCGCTTTTGCGGCAGAAATAGCTTTCTGATTTGACATAAAACGTAATGGTTTGTTAACGCACATAAGACTTTGCATACAATAATTAATATTATCAGACGTCAAGGCGCTCGGATACCTGGAATTTTCAACGAATCATTCGAGGCATCAACGTCCACTTTGATGCCGTGGTTGAGCGAGGATTTATCTCAAAGCATCTGGCAAGTCGTTAAAAGATTGAGGTTTTACCCCTGAAATTAGAGAATAAAGTAGCCTTAATCACAGGCGCCGGGTCCGGAATAGGGAGAGCTGCCGCTCAACTCTTCGCGAAGGAAGGTGCGCGCGTCGTAGTCGCCGATTTAGATCGTCAGAGAGGAGAAGATACCGTAAGGGAGATTCGAGGAGACGGAGGGCAGTCGATTTTTGTCGAGACAGACGTCACTAAATCCTCCCTGGTTGAGGCAGGGGTTTCCAAGACTGTTTCTGAGTTCGGGAGGGTTGATATTCTCTACAATTCAGCCGGTGTGGACATTTTCGTCATCAATCCCAAAGCCGATGGGACTGTTGTCGGCACGCTTGAGGAAGATTGGGACAGACTTCTAGCGATCAACTTGAAGGGGGCTTTTCTGTTTGCCAAGTACACGCTTCCGCACATGATGAAACAACGACGTGGTGTTGTAATCAACATGGGTTCAGAGTATGGTGTAGTTGGTGGGTTGGCGTCAGCGGCGTACTGTGCATCCAAAGGAGGCATAGTGCTGTTAACGAAGCAGATGGCGCTTGACTATGCGCCTTACAACATAAGGGTGAATTGCATTTGTCCTTGCAACGTGGACACACCTCTTATGGAGAAGGGGCTTGCAACATCTGAAGACCCTCAGGCTATGAGGAGAGCGTGGCAGAAGATTATGCCCCTTGGCAGGTTTTCGAAGCCGGAGGAAATTGCGGCAGGTGCGCTTTATCTCGCATCTGATGATGCTTCATTTGTTACGGGAGCAGTACTATCTATAGACGGTGGGGTAACCGCTGGTGGAACCCACACATACTGGCGCCCACCCTAGATCGTACGTGCCTCCTCGAGGCATGCTCAAACGTAGACGACTCGGCTCTTTATTGGTGTGGGTCGATTATGGTGGGTCTTGCGTGTTGGACTAGCGGTTTGATTTCTTCGGGGAGACTGGGTTCGTAGAATACACGGAGAACCCATCGAGTGAGATCCTTTTCGGTTACTATTCCGATTAGTTTTCCGTCTTGCACGATCGGGAGGCGCCGGACTCCCAACTTGATCATGGCTTCGAAAGCCCTCCATATTTCAGTCTCCGGAGTAGCTGTTTGAATTGGTTTAGACATTACCTTGGTAACGGGTAGCATTAGGAGCTTATCTCCGCGGATCGCAAACCGCGTTACGTCTCGTTCAGTGATGACACCAATCGGTGTACCCTCACGCGTTATAATTACGCTTCCAACATCGAACTTAATCATCAGACGCAGCGCCTCCTCGACTTCCGCGTCGGCGTCTATCGTGATAACGTTGGGGGTCATGATTGTTGAGAGGACGTCCTTTTCCTGTCCCAAATCAATCGGTAAGAATCTCGTTGAGGGACTATTAGAGGCTTCACAATTACGCTCTTGTCTTAATTATTGCGTCTGAGCCCGATTTTTTGAATCGGATTATGTCAGATTAAGCGGTATCGTCTCGGTCTTCTGCTTGGTGGAGTCTTTCTCTATCCAGCATGATTTCGTTCTCGGCATATTTTCTTCCGTACATTCTTTTTATGATAAGAAATCGCCTTGCTCTTTCGCGAAGTCCCTTCTCAAATACCTCGATCACGCCGTCGAAGAGGTCGATTATGGCTTGAGCATCGGCTTTCCAGACAATATTGGGGTTAAATATTCCTAGGATTGTGAATCCGTCGGCCTTACGTTTGGCAATGAAATCATTA
>Ga0326728_10017026_pt1 | contig 14671 bp, 7 predicted proteins | sample MB3enrmetagenome_FD_207602 | JGI IMG/M metagenome (GOLD analysis project Ga0326728, IMG submission 207602) | Lab enriched peat soil microbial communities from McLean, Ithaca, NY, United States - MB31MN | ecosystem: Environmental > Terrestrial > Soil > Wetlands > Peat | place: USA: New York...
GGCGCTCCCCGTGGAAATAGTGTCCAACCCGAGGGCATTGCATCTCTCGTTGCCTTTGCAGATCGCCTTCAAATCGTCGATGGCGCAGTTCGACCCCAGAGCCCCCAACGTCTCATATTCGGGTCCGCCGTAGTCTTCGTCGCAAGGGTACGGCTCTTCGAATTTCACGACCTTCTTGCAGCGCACATTGCAGGCAAAGCAGCCGTCCATCTTGACCCTGACGGTCTCCTTGATGGTCACGCCGTTGATGAGCTTCACATTCGGGAAGAGGCCGTCCCGCTGGTTCCTCACAGGGAGATCTCCATCCTGCTCGTGGAGCATCATCTCAGGGCCGCCCGTGCCGTATTGTGAAAGGGGATGCTTGCTCCCGAGGAAGACCTTCGTAAGGGCCCTCACCTTTTCGGGATCGGCGATCTCCGGAAGCCTGTGGCCCCGCACGGCAATCGCCTTGAGAAGCTTCGAGCCCATCACCGCTCCCAGGCCGCCTCTGCCGCAGGCGTCCACGAGGCCGGTCATGATGCAGGCGTAGCGGACCATGTGCTCCCCGGCGGGGCCGATGGCTGCAACCTTTATCCGCCTATCGCCGAGCTCGGACCTGAGCGTCTCTTGCGTTTCCTTGGTGTCCTTGCCCCAGAGATGGCTCGCGTCCCTCAGAACGGCCTTTCCGTCATTGATCCAGAGGTAGACCGGCGCCTCCGCCCTGCCCTCGAGGATGATCACGTCATACCCGGCCCGTTTGAGGTCAGCCATCCAGAAGCCGCCCGACTCGGACTTGGCGATGCCCCCGGTCAAGGGCGACTTGGCCCCGGCACAGTAGCGGGAGGCCCCGGGGAGGGTGAGGCCCGTGACGGGCCCCAGGGCGAAGATCAGCTTGTTTTCCGGCCCAAGAGGGTCTATTCCCGGCGGCAGCTCTTTGTAGAGAAAATAGGCGATGAGCCCGGCACCGCCGAGATACCTTCGTGCCACCCTGTAGGTGAGCGGTTCTTCATCGAGGCGCGCCCCGGTGAGATCTACCCGCAGTATCGTGCCGTTGTAGCCGCCCATGGGCGGCTGCGGCTCCACGGGTTGGCCTGCCCGGCCTTCGGCCGGACCCTGCCCCGGTCGTGCTTCAGCCATGCTGCTTCTCCTTCCCACCCCCTTTCACTCCATGACCGTCACCTGTTCTGCTTAGGGTGACGGCGCACGGAGAAAAGGGGGCTTTCGCCGCCTTACTTGTTCAGATTGCGAAGATACGCCTCGATGTTGAACGTGGCTTCCTGGGCCATTAAGGGAATACCGCCGGCCACGTACAGTATCTGGCCTGTCACGAAATCGGAAAGCTCCGATGCGAGAAAGAGGGCAGCCCCTGCTATGTCCTTCGGGGTTCCCATGCGTCCGAGGGGCACCTCTCTCTTCGCCAGGGCCGCGAAGAAGGTATCCCGCTGGGGTCCTTTCGGCATCAAGTTGTCCCAAAAGGGAGTCTCGATGGGTCCGGGGACGATGGCATTCACGTAGATATTGAGCGGAGCAAGCTCGAATGCCAGATTGATGGTGAGACCGAGAATCCCCGCCTTGGCAGAATGATAGTGCAGGACCGACACGGAAGGGCATACGGCCCCCATGGATGAGAGATTGATGATCTTCCCCGACCGGTTCTTCTTCATGAAGGGCAGAACCGCCTTGCACACGAGAAAGGGACCCTTCAGGTTGATCGCCACGATCCTGTCCCATTCATCTTCCGTGATGGTCTCGCTGCTGCCGGCACCGTGCGTTCCCGGAACGCCGCCGGCATTGTTCACGAGGATATCGATCTTCCCGAACTTCTCGACGGCCTTGGCAGCCATCTCGTCCACTTCGGCGCTTTTCGTGATATCGGCCTTCGCGGCCATAGACTCCCGGCCGAGAGCTTTGATCTTGTCGGCAACGGCCTGCGCCCCCGCGATGTCCACGTCGCCGACGACGACGCTGCATCCCTCCCGGGCAAACTTGAGGGCAATGCCGTTGCCCATACCCTTGGCCCCACCGGTGATGATCGCCACCTTATCCTCGAGCAGCATCATTTGCCTCCATGTTTGAGAAATCACTTCTTTGGCGGGATTTCGCGGGTGACGACACCAACCCCGCGCCCTTCCAGCCGAAGTATAGCCAAGGCCGCGTTTCCGTGTCAAGAGCCGCGAGATTCGGGTGAAGACTTGCGTCCTTGTCGCTTCATTTCTTGCCCGATTTATCGCGCAGCGTCTCAAGGAGCTTCTCCGGTGGGTTGTTCGCAAGAATCTCCCGGAATTGGGTCCGGTAGTTGCTGATGAGGCTGACACCGTCGATCACCACATCGTATACTCTCCAGCCGTTCTCCTCCTTCATGACCCTGTAGTCGATCTCCACCCGGCCGCTCTTTCCGACGACCGTGCTCTGGACCTCAGCCGTGGTTTCCGAAAGGGGCACTTCTTTCGTGAAAATGACCTGCTCGTCGGAGTAGGCCGTGATCCTATCGACATAGACATCCCTGAGGAGGGCCTCGAAAAGCCGGACGAACTCCTTTCGCTGCTCTACGGTGAACTTGTTCCAGCTGAGCCCCAACGTCCTTTTCGAAAGCTCCACGAAGTCAAACAGCGTGTCGGCCGCAGCCTCGATCTTTTCTTGTTTTGCCTTCCGGCCCGCCTCGCCCCGGAGCTTCGGGTCGCGGAGCACCTCCAGCACGCTCGTGACATTTGCCTTCACCGTGTCGAGGGGAACCCCGGCAAAAACGGGGCACGCAGCCAGCAACGCCACGAGAAGCGCCAATCCGGAAAGCCATATCTTCATAACGTCCTCCTTTCGAGTTCATTCGCCCCCTTTCCCTAAAGATTCCTTCTTAGGCCGGTCCAAGAGGCGCATGCGCGCCATCCCGGATAATGGCTCCCAGGGAAGGCTTCTTCGTCTTTGCGGCAAGGGGGCGGTCAGACCGCACATAGACCGTTATTAGAGTAAGTATAAGGGAAGCGACGGGAAAGGGCCGACATCTTACGCAGGAAAGATTCGCGCGTCGATTCTATGAATACTTCTTCACCAACTCAAGTCCCTTGTAGCCTCCCGAGAAACCGAATTCCTTGAGGGCCCACGCGTAATCGCTCTCCAGCGCCGGTTTTCCGTTGATCGTCTCCACCGTGATGATTTTCTCGGGGCTGAATTCCCGCGTGAGGAGCGCCTTGAAAAAAGAGAGGCAGCAGGGGATCAAAGGGTCGTCGGGGGAAGTCCGGAAATCGAGGAGACCCCCGTTCCTGCGCGAAACGACCATCAGTTTCCTTCCCCTGTAAGCCACATGAGTCGAAGGGACGCGGCTCGGCAGGAGCCCCTTTAGGGAATCGAGCCTGATCCCGCATAGCGATGCAGGGTCCGCGGCCCACATCCAGTAGGCTCTGTCCTCGGCCATGGGCTCGTTGAGGAACCTGAACGCTTCGTGGGAGCAGAACTGGATGCCGGGGATTCCCTCGAAAAAAAGGCCCGAAAGGCACTCGCCCGAAAGCTCCATGAGCCTGAGGGCTCTAAAGACCGCCGGCCACTGGAGGAGCGGAAGCTCGTTCGCGAGGAGCTCCCTGAAGAGGACGCCATAGCGGCGGAAAAGCTGGCGCGCCCGGTCCTTGATCAGCTCGGCCTCGTCGATGGGGTCCTTCTCCAAGCTCTCAAGGTCGAGAATGTGCCAATTGCCCGGATGGGGCTGGGCCGCTCCCCAGCGGCCGGCCCCTGAGCGAAGGGGCCTGCGGCGCTCGCTTCTCGGCTCGGCAGGGGTGAAGTCCGTCAAGACTCCCTGCCGCAGGGCCGCAAAAGTGTCGTTCGCCACGAGCCCCTGCCACACGAGGTCCCACAGCTTCCTGGCGACGGCACGGCTGTCCGACCCCGAAAACCGGACAATATCCGCGAGGGCGTACCGCCCGATGCGTCTGGGGAAAAGCCGGGAAAGCCCATCGGGCAGCTCATCGTCTTCAGTCATATCCGCGAACGGCCGTCCGTCGGGCGCAAGGAAAAGCTCGAGGTCGTCGGAAAACGCAAAACCGAGCTTCCTTTTTCCGGACCCGAACCACATCAGTCCGCTTCCCTGCATGAGGCTGTCCAGCCACGAGCCGTAATAGGACGACATCCGGGCAGGGAGGATCTGCTTCTCCCAGGCCTCGGCAGGCGCAGGGAAACCGAAGAGCCTGTCCAGGCGGTCCTGCAGGTCGTCGGGCGAATCGCCCGGCGTAACGAGCCCTTGCCAGGCGGCAAGAAAGAGGGGAAGATGATCGATAGGGAGGGCCTTGAAAGACGGCCGTCGCGCACTCCTTGCCATCCTCAGGAGAATCTCGAGATTTTCCCGGTCGCAGATTTCAGGCTCTTCAGTCGATTCAGTGAGGGGACCGAGAATGATCGCTTCGGTCTCCGCCAGGCCGGCAAGCAGGCCATCCAGGGCAGCATCCCCGAGACCCATCACCTCTCTCAAAAGAGACCGCCGGACCGGTCCGTAGAAGGAAAGCCACTGCTGCAGGATATCGGACAGGACCCCTTCGTCCTGCTCGCCTCCCGTGGCACCCTCTCCAGGGCCGGATGGGCGACGAAGGGCCTCGATCTTAAGGGGCTCATCTGTCCACGGATCCCGGAGATCCAGCGCGTCGGGAGAGACCGAAAAGGCTCGTGCTACGCGCTGAAGATGCTCGAGGGGAGAGACTAGCCGAACGGATGCGCCGGGCAGCAGGAGGGAGAGGATCTTATCTCTTATCTGCGCAATCGCCTCCCCTTCGGGCAGGCCGTGGTCGCGCTCCATGGCCGAAAGGAGGTACTCCCACTCAGGTGCGGGGATGAGGGAGCGCTCTCTAGCCCAGTCCAGGAGATCCTCCCCGGTTCGAGGGGCGTAACCGGGGGCAGTCCGCTGGAGCTTACCTTCGAGATCCTCCACCAGCCGCCTGGGGATGCGGGGCCTCAAGGAATGGGAAAAGAGGACCTCTTTGAGGAGCTCTCCGCTTAAGGAAGAGGCCTTCCCCGACAGCGGCGAGTCGTCTTCGTACATATGCTGATTCGTCTGCTTCCAGACGAGCCCCTCCGCAAAAGGGGACGCCTCCGTGGTGATCGCTTCGGTCACCCGTATAATGCCCGTCCGCACTTCGTCGAGGAGCTGTCCAAGGCTCACAAGGTCGAACTCATCCTGCAGGCATGTGCGCCACGTCTCAAGAAGGATGGGAAAATCGGGATACCGAAGCACCGCGTCCATAAGCTTCTTGGAGCGAAGCCGGTTCAGCCAGAGGGGCAGACGCCTCTTGAAGGACGCTCGGGGCAGGAGAAGGGCTCTCCCTGCGTTTTCCCGGAACTTGGCCCCGAAGAAGGCGCTCTTCTCCAGGGTCAGGCGCAGGAGCCGCTCCAGGTTCTCAGGCGTCACTAGTGAGAAGATGGCGTCCGAGGAAAACTCGTGGGGGAGCATGAGGAGGAGGCAGTCATTATTCTCGATGACCTCGAGGTGGTAGCGATACTTCTCCTCCCAGGCCGCCTGCAGGGCCAGTCCGAAAGGCCGGTTGACCCGGCCGCCCCAGAGGGTGTGGAGAATCACCTGCTTCGTGCCGGACGTGTTCAAAGGGTCCTCGAAATGCTCCACGAGGAGGTGGCGGCGGTGGGGAAGATCGCTCTTCGTCGCCTCCCGCTGCCGCTTGAGAAAGGCGATGAGCCTTTCGGCGGCCATCGAGTCCAGGAAATAGTCGTGCATGAGGGCTTCGCGCAGTGACCCATCGCCGAGACGGTCGTTGATGCCCTCCAGGAAGAGGAGGATCCGCTCCGAGAAGTAGAACGACCGGCTCATGTCCCCCGCCTTCCAGAAAGGAAAGATGCCGGGCTTGGCCTCGGTAGGGACCACCTCTACGTCGTTGTGCGTGATCCGCCGGATCTGCCAGACATGAGGCCCCAGGGTGAAGGTATCCCCGATGCTCCGCTCCCAGACGAACTCCTCGTCAAGCTCACCGATCTTGGCATGGGATTCCTCGATCCGCAGGTCATAGTATCCCCGGTCGGGGATGGTTCCGCCCGACGAGAAAATCAGCCGCTGCACTCCTTCCCTGCCATGGACCGTGTTGTCGATCAAGTCCAGGGAGACGCGCGGTTTCAGCTCCCTGAGCCTCGTTTCCGCGTACCTTCCCGCAAGCATGGAGAGGACAAGGTCAAAGGCCTTGCGTGAAAGCAGACGGAAGGGGTAGCTCGTCCTCATGAAGGCGAAGAGGCGGTCCACCTCCCACTGATCGAGGCTCACCATGGAGACGATCACCTGGGCGAGGACATCGAGGGGCGCTTCGATGGGGATAATAAATTCGATGTCTTCGTCAGCCACGCTCCTCGCGATCACCGCGGCGTTCAGGAAATCGTGGCCGTGGGTGGGGTAGAGGAGCCCCCGGCTCTCTTCGCCCACACTGTGGCCCGAACGGCCGATGCGCTGGATCGCCGAGGAGATGGCAGGCGGGGTCTGGATGAGGATCACCCGGTCGAGGTCGCCGATGTCGATCCCCAGCTCCAGCGAGCTGGTGGCAACGATGGCCTTCAGCTCCCCCTCTTTGAGCCGTTGCTCGACCGCGAGGCGGATCTCCCGGGAGAGAGAGCCGTGGTGGGCATAGGCGAGCCCCTGGGGCTCCCCCTCGTTGATGAGGCGCGTCACCTTTTCCGCTGTCCTGCGGCTGTTGACGAAGAGCAGGGTCGATCGGTGGGCCTTGATGATCCCCCTGAAGGCCTCGACAAGGGCGGGCCAGCTTGAGCCATCCGCGGGCTTGTCCCCGGACATGTCGGGAGAACGAACCTCTAGGCTGTAACGCTTCTTCTCCTCCGACCGGATGATCTCCACCGGGCGCTTCTCGTAGCCGTCCGAATAGGCATCCCCTCTATGCACGTATCCGCCCAAAAACTCGGCCACTGTCCCGAGGGGCTTCACCGTGGCCGACAGGGCGAGGCGCTGGAACTCGCCGGTAAGGAGGACCAGTCGCTCCACGGCCGTGATCAGGTGCGTCCCCCTCTTCGTGCCCACCACGGCGTGGATCTCATCCAGGATGACCGTGGCGAGACCCGTGAGAAGCCTCGATCCGCTCCGGGAGCTGAGGATGATGTTGAGACTCTCAGGCGTGGTGATAAGGATCTCCGGGGGGGCCTTGAGCATCTGCCGCCGCTCATCGGCGGGGGTATCGCCGCTGCGCGTGAGCACATTGATGGTCGGGAACGGTGCGCCTCCCTCTCTGAAGCACGCGGCAAGCTCCTGAAGCGGGGTCATGAGGTTCCGCCGGATATCGTTGTTGAGCGCCTTCAGGGGCGAGACATAGAGGACGCGCAATGCCTTCAGGCCCCATGCGCCGGTGACGAGCTGGTTTATCGCCCAGAGGAAGGCAGTGAGCGTCTTGCCGCTCCCGGTGGGGGCGGTCACCAGGGCGTGCTTCCCTGCGGCGATCTCAGGCCAGGCCTTCGCCTGGATATCGGTAGGCGCACCCAGCCGCTCAACGAACCATTTTTGGATGAGGGGGTGAAAGAGGGCCAAGGCTTTGTCCCGGTCTCTCATGGCCATGTTCGAATCATTCTCTCCCGCAATGAAACAGCTGTCCCCTCAATATCCCACTTTGGGGCCTCTTCGTCAACGCGTCAGGATGGCGGTGTTTTGTCTTAAGAGAAAGGCGGGCCGAGGGCGGTCAGCCAGGAGGCTGACCGAAGGAGCTGGCACCAGTTGGCAGGTATGCGGTCAAAAGCACGAAATAAGTGGACTCTCCGACGCAGTTTAAGGGACTTTTCAGATGGCAGGCCCTCTTTTTCCCTGATAGCTCTTTTCCTTTAGTAGCAACCATTAGAGCCAAGATACCGTGCTATGATCCCTGATATTTAACCATCATGAGCCATAGCATTGGCTACTTTCAGCCATTACCAAGGGAATTGCGTCATTAGTGGTGCTGAAGACTTGACGAAATCTGACGAAATCTGACGGTTTTTAAAAAAAAATAGCGGGGTGTCCTTTCTCAAGGCCGACCTCCCCTCCCTCTCTTTTAGCCGCGCGTATCTTCGGTCTCGATTGTCAAAGAACTCAACCGGTTGACCCTGCATCTTTTTCGCAGAAGAACCCGAGATGGACAGCTCCCGCCTTAGGCGAAAACGGTGCTTGTAGGTGGACTATTATATAGCACAGTACTAATCTAATGTCAACAGAAATCGCGACCAGCCAAATAGACTCCGAACCTGGTTGTTCACACTGGGTGGATGATGCCCACTACGGCGGGGATTACTCACAATTGGTAGAATCCGGCTTCAGGGAGAAGTCAGCCGGAGCCCATCTACAGGGCGTGCTCAGAACTCAAGCATCAGACGAGCTGCCCTGTAGATGTGGCGCGGCCGTTATTCTTCTACTTTCTTTCTTCTCCACCTCTTTCAGATCTTCCCTCGGGCCGTCCGCGCTCTCCTCCCTGCCGTTGTTCTCCCCGAGGCTGTCCGCGCTGCTGTTCCACCTGGGGCTGCCGTTGCTGCCGGGGTTGTTGTCTCTGGGGCTGCGGCGCCTGGACCTGCTGGTGCCGTTGGACCTCGGGCCTCTGCTGGTATTGTTGTTGCCTCTGCAGCCTTACTGCCTGCTGCTCGCGTTGCGGTCTGGGTTGATAGCCCTGAACTCCCCAGGTCCTTTGCTTCTGCCAATATCCGTTATCATGCCAGCCTTTCCAGTTCTGTTGAAGCTGTCCATTGGGGATCCGGTCATAATGCCACGGGTGTCCGTGCCAGTCATGGCTTCTGTAGTATCCTCTCCAGCCCGGGTCGACATCAAAATAGAAACCCGGAACATGATTGAAGTAGGCCCAACCTCGATCATAGTAATGCGAGCGATACCAGTAGCCATCCCAGAAGCGCCACCACCAGCCGTTATGGAAAAATAGATCTACGTTCACATCCGGAACAGCGTAGACGTCAGGCGTATCGGGCAGCACTATCACCGCAGGAGGCGCCTGAAATACGACGGGTGGCGGCAGGGGAATCCCCACACTCACGCTGATTTGGGCCATTGCCGAAATAGGAACAAGGACTGCTAACGCCAAAAGGATTGTTCGAAGAACCAGTCTCTTCATTTTGAGCCTCCTAGAGTCCCCGACGGTGATCCGCCCTGAATGGCAGATATTGCAAAGGATGCGCCGGGGGCAAATACCCGCGGAATCGCTCCTAGGCGATCGCAGTAGTAGTTTATCCGCCAAGGCCCTAAAAGGCAAGAGATGGGGAACCTCTGAGAGCACCGCTCGTCTTGGTGGTGGGTTTGCGTGTCCCTCCTTTCAGAAGTCCAAAGGCGGGCAATGGTCGACGGAAGCGTCGAGGAATGAGGACGTTTTTCGACAATAACGCACCCATGCCGAGGCAAGGGGACCTCCCGTTTTTCCGAAGCCACGGCCTTCCCGGCAACCCCTCAAAAGACTGAAAGAAAGGCAGCGGAGCCGCATGGTTTTTTCAGGATGAATTCCCCGTGGCATCGCCGTTGCAGCCAGCACGCCGCATCAGGCCATCGACCATAGGAGGGTAACGGACGCAAGGAGGAAGTAATGAAAGGTATTATCTTAGGCGTTTTGATGGTGTTCGTTTTTGTAGGTGCGGCGTTTGCGGGGGAGTTCGGTCCGCCTGAGCCGCTCGGAAACGTGGGGCAGTTCTCGCTGGGGGTGGGAGCGTGGCTCGACCGGTCTCGAATGAGCCTCGACGGCGACCGTTTCGGAGACCGGTCATCCCAGTACTATCTCCAGGGTGACTATACATTCCTCAAGGACTGGGAGGTCTACGGCAGGCTGGGGAGCGCGGACCAGAGACTCTACAGCCATGACCTTCAGCAGCGCTTCATTGACGGGGGAGAGGTCTTCGGGACCCTCGGGTTCAAGGGCGTCTTCTTCCGGCAAGGCAACTTTGCCCTCGGCCCCTTCATCGAGGGCAGCATGTACGGCGATCACAGCGGGGTCTCCACGAACCAGTGGGACGCGAACGCCGGAATCTCGGCACAGTATCGGATACCCGTGGGGAGAACATCCCTGACCGTGTACGGAGGCCCCTTTGCCTATGTTCATCGGGCCGACGCCGACTTTGTAGACAGCGCCGTTGCCGGCTCGAGCGGCATGAGCGAGCGGCACAACGTAGGTGGTTTTCTCGGGGTGAAGGTCCCCGTCGTCCAACAGAAGCTTTTCCTCACGGTCGAGGCGCAGATGAGGGACAGGCTAAGCACGGGAGCATCCGTGAACTATGCGTTTTAGGTAAGAACGTCCGTCAGTCTCCATGGTCGAAGGCCGCCTTGCTCTCTTCATCGCGTGGTTCAGGGGTTCCTCATGAGCAGTCTCGTCAATGGCGCAAGAAAGCCCCACAAAGACGTGAGGAAGTGCGATGGCTCCAGAAACAAAAGAATCCCCCGGACCGGACAAAAGGAGAAAAAGTCCGTGCTGCCGTTTTGAGCCTGATGAGCTACAATAAGGAAAAGCGATGAGTGGGAGGGGTGCTATGGTGGAGCCTGTAGAATTCTTTCTCAACGGAAAATCGGTGAAGCTGCCGGTGGACGGGGAGCGGAGGCTCCTCTGGGTCTTGCGCACCGATCTCGGACTCACCGGAACAAAATACGGCTGCGGCGAAGGTGTGTGCGGCGCGTGCACCGTCCTCGTCGATGGCAAAGCGGTCCGGTCCTGTCAGATGCCGGTGAGCGAGGCACGGGGCAAGAAGATCCTCACTATCGAGGGGCTCGCCGAAAACGGGAAGCTTCATCCCCTTCAAAAGGCCTTCCTCGAGCGGGGGGCCTTCCAATGCGGCTACTGCACCCCGGGGATGATAGTGAACGCTTACGGCCTGCTTCTCGATAATCCGGAGCCAACGGAAAAAGAGATCATCGAGGCCATGGACGATAATCTGTGCAGGTGCGGCGCGTACGTGCGCATCATACAGGCTATCGGGATCGCGGCCGCTGAGCTGAGGAAGAGAGGAGGCCGGACGTGAAAGAGCAGAATGACCGAAAGGACGTGGCGCGCTTGAGCCGCCGCGAATTCCTGAAAGCGGCGGGAGGCGGTCTCATTGTTCTCTTTTCGTGGCAGGGCCTTCCGGCCCAGGAAGGGCGGCCCAGGGCTGCCGCGGAGCTACCCGACAATTTCAATGCCTTCTTGAGCATCCAGGCGGACGGCAGGGTCAGGCTGTTCACCGGGAAAATCGAGATGGGCCAGGGCATCGTCACCTCTCTCGCCCAGATGCTCGCTGAGGAGATCGAGGTGGAACTGGAGGCAATCGACATGGTGATGGGCGACACCGATCTCTGTCCTTTCGACAATGGGACCTTCGGTTCTCTCAGCACCAGGTTCTTCGGCGTTCCCATGAGGCAGGCGGCGGCCGAGGCTAGGGGCGTGCTCCTGGAGATGGCAGCGAAGCGACTGGGCGTACCGGCTGAGCAACTCATGGTGAAAAGCGGTACGGTCATGGACAAGACGGATACGGGGCATCGAATCACTTACGCGGACCTAGTCCGAGGGCGGCGCATTGAAAATCGGTTGTTTCCAAAGCCGCCGGTCAAATCGGCCGCAGCCCTTTCTATCATCGGGAAAAGCCCGCTGCGCAAGGACGGCATCGAGAAGGTGACAGGAAGAGCGCTCTACGCGGGGGATATCCGGCTGCCCGGGATGCTCTACGCAAAGATCCTTCGTCCCCCGGCTCACGGGGCACGGCTGAAGCATGTTGATGTTTCGCCGGTAAGAAGCGTGCCGGAGGCACGGGTTGTCAGAGAGGGCGATTTCGTCGCTGTCCTTCACGCTCAGCCGGACGCTGCCGAGAAGGCCCTGTCAATGATTAAGGCCCAATGGGAGGTGCCCCGGGATCACAGGAATCCGGCTACGATTTATGACCACCTGCTGAAAAAGGCTCCCGAGGGCGATATCGTGAGCCAAGGCGGAGACATGGGAGCAGGTGAGATGGAGACCAATACCATCCATGAAGGGACCTACTATGACCATTACATGGCCCATGCGCCTGTGGAGCCCCACACGGCGACCGTTAGGATTGCGGGCGGGCGGGTGACAATCTGGCCGTCCTCACAGCGGCCCTTTGGTGCTAAAGAGGAAGTGGCCCAGGCCTTATCGCTTTCAGCCGATAAGGTCCACGTGGTTTCGCCCTTCGTCGGCGGCGGGTTCGGAGGCAAGTCCCCCAACAGGCAGGTAGTAGAAGCCGCCAGGTTGGCAAAACTTACGGGAAAACCCGTCCACGTCCAGTGGAGCCGGGCCGAGGAATTCTTCTATGACACCTTCCGACCGGCAGCGATCGTGAAGATCAGGTCGGGGACCGATGGGCGTGGCAAGGTAGTATTCTGGGACTATGACGCCTATTTTTGCGGGCCCAGAGGGGCCGAGCAATTCTACACGATACCTTACCACCGGGAGGTTTCTCACGGCCCTTACAACGGCATTCCCGGCGCCCATCCTTTCGGGACCGGGCCCTGGCGCGCGCCGGGGGCAAATATCAATGCCTTTGCCCGGGAATCGCATTTGGACACCATGGCCGCAAAGGCAGGGGTAGACCCGCTCCAGTTTCGTCTAAAGCATCTCGATGATCCACGTCTAATGAGGGTCCTCAAGGCTGCGGCGGAGAAGTTCGGCTGGAAGGGACTGCCATCGCCGAGCGGGCGGGGGCAGGGCATAGCCTGCGCAGTGGATGCGGGTGCGCGCGTGGCGACGATAGCGGAGGTTGAAGTGGACAAGGAGTCGGGCAAGGTGCGCGTCAAGAGACTCGTTCACGCCCAGGACATGGGGCTTGTCATCAACCCCGAAGGGGCACGGATGCAGATGGAGGGAGGGCTCACCATGGGTCTGGGTTACGCGCTCACGGAAGAGGTACGTTTCGACGGCGGCCGCATCCTGGACATCAACTTCGATACGTATGAAATACCGCGCTTTTCCTGGCTCCCCCGGATTGACACGATCCTGATCGACAATCCGGACGTGGGGGCCCAGGGCGGAGGTGAACCTCCCATCATTTGCGTGGGCGCGAGCATCGGCAACGCCATCTTCGACGGGACAGGGGCGAGGCTGTTCGATCTGCCGATGAGCCCGGAACGGGTCAAAAAGGCTTTGGCGAAGCCTTGAAACACGTCCGGTCCCGGGCAGGGCAATGCTACTCTATTGTCGAAAAACGTCCTCGCCCCTCGACGCTTCCGTCGAGCGTCGTACCCCACCACTTTGAAAGAAGCGGTATAGAATAGGTCGCTGAAATCGTTGACCTGCGGTATGGTTATTGCTTCAAACCCATGGGAAGGGTTTCCGGGGAAGGGAAGGACGTTACCCTCCTAATGTAGTTTTTCAATTCAACGTGGTATGTGTAACCGGGTCGTACGCTTTGAACAGGAGTTAGGCTAGTGCGACAAACAGGTGTAATCGCGGTCCCCGCCAAGGCCGTTCTGGCGGCGAAAGGCACCGGGGTCGGGTCTTTTTAGCTCCAAAGGGGGCAGAGTCAGCCCATGGCGCACCATACCCGCAAGGCGAAGAAACCTCGTCAATACGATCGGCGCGACGGGGCGCTCGAGCCTTTCGGTCGACAGAAGGCGCATGCGTCGCGGGCGTCATCAGCGCCTTCGGCAAAGGCAAGCACGGCCTTCCCTTCAATTGGCGTTCTCAGGTAGACGCGGATACGGTGCTTTCAAGGATTGACGACTCCTACTCCATACGTAAAACCTACCACCCCGGCGGGGTTGAACTGCCCGTGCTCAGGAGTGTGTCGCTTCAGGTCGCGAGGGGTGAACGCGGTACGCACATGTACATCGTAGGGTATGCCCAACGGATCATCCGTATCGAGGACGGCCTTATCGAGGGATCGAAAGGAGGTGTCCCATGAGACATTACGGTGTCCTGAAAACAGCCGCAGGCGCTCTAAGGCGGAACATCATGCGGACCCTTCTCACCATGCTCGGCATCGTCATCGGTGTCGCGGCGGTCATTACCATGATGGAAATCGGTAACGGGGCGACACTTGCCATCCAGCGTACGCTTACGAGCATAGGGGCCAACACGCTCGTGGTGATACCGGGCGCCCAAAACGTGGGGGGCATCAACTACGGCATGGGGAGCATGATGACCCTGTCTCCGAAGGACGCCGATTCCATCGCGAGAGAGTGTCCGGCCATCGCAAACGTTGCCCCCATCGTACGGGCTCGCACGCAGATCGTCTACGGGAACAAGAACTGGGTCCCCACGTACGTCTACGGCACGACCCCGTCTTTCCTCGAGGTGCGCGACTGGACCGACATGGATGAAGGCGAGGCGTTCACCGACCACGACGTTCGCAACGCGAGCAAGGTTTGCATCGTGGGGCGCACGATCGTCAAAGAACTCTTTGCCGGACACTCGCCCCTCGGCAAGGAGATCCGCGTCCGGAACGTGGCTTTCAAGGTGGTCGGCGTCCTCGGACCGAAGGGCGCCAACATGATGGGCCAGGACCAGGACGACATCCTCCTCGCCCCCTGGACGACGATCAAATATCGCGTCGTCGCCACGTCGCTCTCGGGCGGCAACCAGAGCGTTACGAACACGTCGAACACTACTGAGGTTAATTCACTCAACATGCTCTATCCTAACATCACGACGAGCCTCTACCCGGCCCAGTCGACCAACGAGCTTGCCGACGTGCCCCAGCCCATCCGCTTTGCCAACGTCGACCAGATCCTCACGAATGCGCGCACGGCAGCGGATATCCCCATCGCCATCCAGCAAAT
>Ga0326728_10017032_pt1 | contig 14663 bp, 9 predicted proteins | sample MB3enrmetagenome_FD_207602 | JGI IMG/M metagenome (GOLD analysis project Ga0326728, IMG submission 207602) | Lab enriched peat soil microbial communities from McLean, Ithaca, NY, United States - MB31MN | ecosystem: Environmental > Terrestrial > Soil > Wetlands > Peat | place: USA: New York...
GCCAGGCGTCCGAGCCACCCGACAGGCCGCCGACTTGGAAGTCGGCGACACAGCAGGCTTGGAAGCCTGCGCTACCGGCCCGCGCTCTATCGCGGGAGTGTAAGAAATATCCGGGCTAATCGCCGTGGTGCCAGGCGAGTTTTGCGGCCGGAGGTTCCCACGCTTCAACGACCCGCCCAGGTCTTGACTCACGCTCATTTGATAGTTTCCACCCGATGACCTTGAGCATAACACGACTCCTGCCAAATGAAGTCAACGCTTGGCCGCGTCTGGCACACGAATTGCGTACCGTGCGAGGAATAATGGCACTCCCTGTGGCTCCTCGAGCTGGGCTGTTCTGATAAACCCGCGGGTGAAGCGCAGGGAAGTGGACACGCAGAGAACGAAACATCAGGAAGAAGATAGACAAACTAATCACAGGAGCGAGATATGAAACCACACTCGACAAAGGACCCGGAGGCCGGGGCCTTCACGTTAATCGAGATGATCGGTGTGCTGGCGGTGATTGCCATTCTGGTGGCGCTGCTCATCCCGAAGGTCTTCAGCACCATCAACGATGCCCGCATCAACAGCACGATCCTCGGCATTCAGACCATTAAGTCGGCCTCAGCGGACCACTACGGGAAGTATGGCAATATCGCCTCCCTATTCGGGACGAACAATCTGGCAATCCCTATCCAGGACTACTGCACCAACGTCCTGTTGCCCGAGACACTGATCGAGAAAACGTTCAGTTCGAAGCTCGGCACCAATGCGGTTATCAATGTCGTCGCGGGCAATCCCACGGTTGGCGGCTCCGGCGGCTACACTCTCGACGGGAGTGGCGCCAACACGACGTCGAACGCGACGGCGGTCATCCAGGCGGTCATTTACGGTGTCGCCGCTCAAGACGCGAAGGATTTGAACGATCGTCTTGACGGGCCGGCGCTGGGAACTCCTCTCGGCGCGACGGACGCGCAGGGCCGCGTCCAGTACGCCAGCCCCTTTCCGACGACGGTGTATGTTTACATCTCAAGCCGGTGACATTTGCCCCGCGGCGGTTGCCTGTCGAGGCTCGTGAAACTGCGGTGCAGACCGCTGCGGGTGTGCGCCTGGCCCGCGCCTCGCCAGCGGTCAAAATCCCGGCGCGCCAGTTGTCTATGTCGTTTTGAACATCCTCCTGATCTGACCCGGGCGCTTGACCGGGGGGGGAATGGTTTGATCGCATGACGATGATGCCGCAAAGCGAGCCGCCGGTTAAGCCGCTCCTCGCCGCCGGAAGCGAGCCGCTGGCGCAGCAGCTTCTTGCTGCAGGACTGGTGACGGAGGCCCAGTTGGAGTTGGCGAAACGGGAGCAGGACCGCAACGGGCGGCAGCTTACCCACATACTTATCGAGCATGACTTTGTTGATCCGGAAGGGCTGGCCGAGTTTCTGGCCGGGCAGGCGGGCACCCGGGCAGTCAATCTGAGCCGTCTTTGCGCGGACCAGGGTGCGCTGGCGGCAGTGCCTCTGGAGTTGGCGCGGCGTCTGGTGGCGATGCCCTTCTCCCAAAAAGACGGGACGCTGACCGTCGCGCTGGCCGACCCATTCGACGTGGTCGCCGTGGACACGCTCCGGCAGGCGACGGGGCTGCAAATTGACGTGGTTACCGCGCCGGAACGGGACATCCTCAACTGCCTGGGGCTGCACTACGGCACCGGGGGCACCATTGGCGAGTCCATCGACAAGGTTTACAAGGAAAAAGACCGACAGGCGCCGCAGTTGGACAAGGCGCTGAGCCGGTTGGCCGACAAGGACGAGGACGCGCCCATCGTCAGTTTGGTGCGGCAGATCATCACGCGCGCGGTGAACAACGGGGCCAGCGACATCCACTTCGAGCCGGAGGAGCACGTGATGCGCGTGCGCACCCGCGTCGATGGGGACTTGGTCCAGGACGTGCTGATCCCCAAGGCGATGCAGTCGGCGGTGACCACCCGGATGAAGATACTGGCGGACCTGGACCTGGCGGAGACCAACATCCCGCAGGATGGCCGGGCGAGCGGAGTGGTCGGCGGCCGGCAGGTGAACCTGCGCGTCTCGAGCCTGCCGACCAGCTTCGGGGAGAACATCGTGGCGCGCATTCTCGATCCGGGCGCGCAAGTCAGCAGTCTGCCCTCCCTCGGGTTCGCCGCCGACGTGCTGGCCTTGTTTCGCGACGTGGTCAACCAACCCTACGGCGTGGTTCTGGTGACGGGGCCGACGGGGAGCGGCAAGACGACGACGCTTTACGCGGTGCTGCGCGAGGTCAGCAGGGTGGAAGTCAGCACATTCACTCTGGAGGACCCGGTCGAATACCGGATGCCGCTCGTGCGCCAGACGCAGATCAAGGAAGAGATCGGGCTGACCTTCAGCAGCGGCTTGCGGGCGCTGCTGCGGCAGGACCCGGACATCATCCTGATCGGGGAAACGCGCGACACCGAGACGGCGCAGTTAATGGTCCGCGCGGCGCTGACGGGCCACCTGGTGTTTTCGACCTTGCACACCAACGACGCCGCGGGGGCCATTCCGCGCCTGATTGACATGGGCGTGGATCCGTTTCTGCTGCCGGCCAGCCTGCTCGCGGTGCTGGCTCAACGCCTGGCCCGGACCCTCTGCCCAAAGTGCAAAGAAGAGGTCAAGGACCCGGCCAGTATCCTGGAGCAATTGAAAATCCAGCCGCCCGGGGGAGGGCCGGTGCGGCTGTGGCGCGGCGCGGGCTGTGCGGAATGTAATCGCACCGGCTACAAAGGCCGGGTGGCCATCTTCGAGCTGATGATTCTCGATGAACGGTTCCATGACGCTATCCTCCGCCGGGCCGGCGCCCCCGAATACTTGCGCCTGGCGCGGGAGCGGGGGATGCGCACGATGTTCGAAGACGGTTTGCTCAAGGCAGCGCAGGGGGTGACCGCGCTGGAAGAGCTGCTGCGCGTGACACGCCTGACGCCGGGCTAAGGCATGGGCGTTCATCGAGTTCATCGCTAACATCATGCCCGTCTTTCGTTACCAGGCCATAGACAAACGGGGGCGCAGCCTCGGCGGCCTGATGTCCGCCCAGGGTGAGGCCCAGCTTGAACGGCGGCTCACGGGGCTGGGCCTTTGGCTGACGGAGGCGGCGCTGGAAAAGCCGGAGCCCGCTGGGCAGACGGCGTCTAAATCCCAGGCGCGCTGGCTGCCCCTGCAAGGCAAGCGGAGGCGGCGGGAACTGATTGACTTTTGCACGTTGATGGCTTTCCAGGTGCGGGTCGGCATCCCGCTGGCCAAGGCGCTGGAGGTGGCCTGGGAGGATTGCAAGGACCCCGCCTTCCAAAAGGTGTTGAGCGAGCTGCAAGGCCACCTGGAATCGGGCCTGCGCTTCCATGAGGCGCTCAAGTGCTATCCGAACGTGTTCTCGCCCCAGTTCGTCAGCGTGGTCCAGGCGGGCGAGTCGAGCGGCAAACTGACGGAGACGCTCGAGGACCTCAAGGAGTATCTCGAGTGGGTCGACCGCGTGATGGTCGACGTGCGCCAGGCCACGATGTATCCGTTCATTCTCATCACCGTGGCAACGGCGTTCCTCCTGCTGCTCTTCAGCACCGTCATCCCCAAGTTTGCCGTGCTGCTGGACAAGCTCAATGTCCAGCAGCCTCTGCTGACGCGCATCGTCCTGGGTGCGAGCGGCATCGTGACGACGACCTGGTGGATTTGGCTGCCGCTGCTGCTCTTTTTCACGGTCGGGGTGCCGATTCTGCGCCGCCGGTCCCTCCGCTTTGCCCGGGCCCTGGACCGCCTGAAACTGCGCCTGCCTATCTTCGGGGAGCTGAACCGGATGCTGGCCATGTCGCGCTTCGCGCGCAACCTGGCAATGCTTTACGATTCGGGCATCCCCATCCTCGAAGCGCTGGGCATGTGCCAGCACGGCTTGATCGGCAACACCTTCGTCGAGCAAGCCGTCGCCCAGGCCAGCGATGACATCCGCACCGGCAGCACCATCGGCGACGCTCTGCACTTGCGCCCGGTCTTCTCGGCCCTGCTTTTGCGCATGGTGGCTGTGGGCGAGTCCACCGGGAAACTGGGCGAGACCCTCCAGAACGTGGCCAGTTACTACAACGAGGTCATCCCGCGCCGCATCAAGAGCGTCTTTACCGTGCTCGAGTCGGCCCTGATGCTCTTTATGATCTCTATGATCGGGTGCATCGCCCTGGCGATTTACCTGCCGATTATCACCCTGATGGGAAACATTCGCTGATGAGTTAGACATGAATACCAAAGGCACCATCCTGATCGTTGACGACTCCCCGGTGATTCTAAAGCTGCTGGCGAACATCCTCACGGCGGAAGGCTATGAGGCCGTGCTGGCGCACAGCGGCGAACTCGCGCTGGACGCCGTCGCCGCCCGCTCACCGGACGTGATCCTGCTGAACCTCCGCATGCCGGGCATGGACGGCCTCGAGGTCTATCGGCGGCTGCAAGCGCGGGTGGATGGTTGCGCCATCCCGGTCGTGTTCATCAGCACGGAAGCCAAAAAGGCGGAGCGGGCGGATGCCTTGAAGCTGGGGGCGGTGGATTTCATTGGCAAGCCGTTCCGCCGCGAGGAATTGCTGGCGCGCGTCCAGACCCACCTCGAGCTGTACCGCTCGCGGGTCCGGCTTAAACAGCAAGCGGACACCCTGCGGCAGGCCAAAGAACAACTCCAGCGCGAACTCGCCGAGCACGAGCGTTCCGCGGCTGCTTTGACCGTGCTCAACCGGGAACTGCAAGCTTCCCGCTCGGCGCTCGTGAACCAGCTAAATGCCACGGTGGAGGCCGTGGACCGGATGGGAACCGCGAACCAGGAATTGCGGCGCGAGATCGCCGAGCGCAAGTGGCTGGAGAAGATGCTGCGGGCGAGCGAGGAGAAATACCGATGTCTCTTCGATAGCTCTCGTGACGCGATCATGATACTCGAGCCTCCCTCCTGGAAGTTCACCGCCGGAAACTCGGCCACCGTGAAGATATTCGGGGCGAAGAACGAGGAGGAATTCATCTCTCACGCGCCATGGGAACTGTCTCCCGAACGGCAGCCGGACGGGCGCGCTTCCGGGGAGAAAGCCAAGGAGATGATTGGGACGGCTATGCGCGAAGGCGCCCACTTCTTCGAGTGGACGCACCGGCGGATCGGCGGCGAAGAATTCCCCGCCGATGTGCTCCTGACTCGGATGGAGCGCGCGGGGGAAGTGATGATCCAAGCAACGGTCAGGGACATCACCCAGCGCAAGCGGGTGGAAGAGAGCAGCCAGCGGAGCAACGCCGAGCTTGAAGCCGTTTACGACAGCGCTCCCCTCATGATATGCCTCGTCAACCGCCAGCGCCAGGTGGAGCGCATAAACCGGACCATGGCTGAATTTCTGAGAGGCCAACCGTCACTCGACACTCCGCGATACCCGGGAGACCTGGTTGGATGCGTCAACGCCCTGGATGCCCCGCGTGGGTGCGGCTCTGGAGCTCGGTGCCAAGCCTGCCCCATGCGTCTGGCGGTGGTTCGGACCTTCGAGACCGGCCAGCCCTGCCGGCAGGTCGATGTCGCAATGGTCGTGAGCCGGGGCGGCATCCGCCGCGAGCTTCAGGTCTCAGCCTCAACCGGGCTCGTGCGGCTGCCAGACCACCCCAAAGTCGTGGTTTGCCTCGAAGACATCACCGCCCGCAAGGCAGCCGAAGAAGCAATCCGTGCCCAGGCCGAGTTGCTGGACCTGGCTCAGGACGCCATTGCCGTGCAGGACCTGAAGGGCTGCGTGCAATATTGGAACAAGGGCGGCGAACGGCAGACGGGCTGGACCGCGGCGGAGGCCGTAGGCCGCTCGGCCGTCGAATTGGTAAAAGCGGACCGTAGCGTCTTTGACGGCGCCATGCGCGTCCTCATAAAAGAGGGATGTTGGAACGGCGAACAGGCGGTTCTGACCAAGGACGGACGAGCCCTGCGGGTCATGAGCCGCTGGACACTGGTGCGGGATAAGCAGGGCCAGCCCAAATCGGTGCTGGCCATCAGCATCGACGTGACTGAGCACAAGAAACTGGACGCGCAATTCCTGCGCGCTCAACAGCTTGAGGCCCAGGCGCCCTCCCTGGCGAAAGCGTGAAAGGTGAAACCGGAACTCGCAGATGAAGAGTCAATGAAAAAGGCTAATCGCAACTGTTCAGCGCCGGGCGGGCCGCCAACCCGGATACTTCCCAGGCTGTCCGTAGCGCAGACTTCCAAGTCTGCTGTATCGCGGGTTTCCAAACCCGCCGGACGTCCGAACCACCCGGCAGGCCGCCGACTTGGAAGTCGGCGACACAGCAGGCTTGGAAGCCTGCGCTACCGGCCCGCGCTCCATCGGGGGCCTGTAACTCATGAAATATCCGGGCTAAGCTCGATTCCCGCGCCTCGGGCCGTCTCCGCCGGCTTCTCGCTCCTCGAAATGATCGGCGTGATGGCGATTATCGTAATCCTGGCGGCTGCCCTGTTCCCGGCCGTCATTAGACAGGTCGATCGGGCGGCATTTACCAAGGAGGTGAATGACCTGAGCGCCATCAGCAACGCCCTGGTTCTGCAGCTTCTTAAGAGCAAGACCGGTTTCGACGAAACGACCTGGGCTGCCGCCGCTGCCAACTGGACGCAGCACCCGGTGACCAACATCACCACCACGCCCCGCGGGTACAGCCGCGCATTCCTCCTGGACACCAACGGTTGGCTCGGGGGCTTTCCCGCCGGCAGCCCGTACACGCAGACCACGAATGGAACTTCCTGCCCTACCGGCGCCAGGGTCTTGATCGTCTCGACGATTGCCACGGCCCTCCCGGTTTCCAGCGGCCGGCCAGGCAACGTCGCCTTCAACGGTGTCTGGAACAGTCCCGCGCGGGCGAAGCCCAGCACCTGGACGACCTGGAAAGGCAGCGGCGACGACCTGGTTATCCAGAGGCTCAATCTGACGCCATTGTTTTGCCAGCTTATCCTGAACAATAAGGACACCACCGGCGCCGCCATGTTCACCATCGACACCAACATGGCCGCGCTTCCTGTGCCTGCCACGCCGACGAACGCTCCCTGGAACTCCTATTACCTCGCCGGCACCGTCCTGGGTTTGAATTCCAACACCGTGATCCAAACACGCCAACTCTTGACGGGCAACGCGAGCTTTGTCTTCGAGAACGGGTCCTGGATCGCGCAAATCATGAACGGACCAGCCACTACGAACCTTTCGACTACGATTAATTATGCCAAGTGCGCGGGTAACTTCTGTAACGCTCCCTTGAATAGGTACACGCACTCGGGGTGTTCACAGCCGGCCGTGCTCTGCGCCATGGCCAATTTTATGCTAGACTACACGTTCTGCACGTGCAATGGAAACCTTAACCAGCAACCCATGGCCGCGCTTATGAGCTTCGAAGCCGGCAATATCGGTTCGTATTGCGGCAGCGGCAATGGGGGCCTGCTTTGTGGCTACTAGGCCGGCAATGAGGAACCGCGCGTCCACATCGGGCGGCAGCCGGGGCCAGGCGCAGAGCGCCATGACGCTCATCGAGCTGATCGGGGTGTTGGCCGTCATGGCGATACTCGCCGCCGTGCTTTTGCCCGCCCTGATACGCGAGACGGATAAGACCGTCGCGGACCAGGAAAGCGCCAGCTTGCTAGCCTTTGGAAACGGCCTGCAGCAGAGCATCATGCGTAATGGCTACATTCCTGGGGCGGCCGACTGGAGTGCAAACGTCGCCACGGAGTTAGGCATGGTCGTCTCCGACGTGGCTACGAACCCGCGCAACCAGCCGCGCTGCTTTTTAATCGATCCGGGTTTGCAGGTTGGGACCCCTTACGGCAGCCTGCCGTACACCCAAAGCGCCGCCGGGTCGCTCTCCCCAGTGAGCGCGCGGGTGATGATTCTATCGAGCCTGGGCGTGGCGTTCCCAGCAGGCATGACCAGCGGGGTTCTCCCCACGGCAGGCGATTTCAGCAATCTATGGAATACGGCCGATGGTTTGGTGCCGACCGGTGTGGCCGCGCTTAGCGGTTGGCGGGGGACGGGGGACGACCTGAAGATTCAGCGCGTCAATCTGTCACCTCTGTTCATTAACCTGGTGCTTAGCAGCTACTCATCGACCAACGCGGCGTACTATTCGATCAATGGGACGCTGAATCCATCTCCGGTGGCAACCACCAACGCGTATTTTCTCCGAAAATCCGTGCTCGGTCTCTATGCCCAGGGGGTGTCCGCCACCAACCTCAACTCGCTGCAGATTTTGACATCCGACTCTTCCTTCGTCTTTTACCAAAATGGTTGGCGTGGAACGCTAGTGGCGAGCGCCTCGGCGACCGCGAGTTACACGGGCCAACCGTTCGATTTCACTTCGATAGTGAACGGTTTCCTCTCGGCCCCCTCCTGGCCGGGCGGAGCCTCCCAGCAACAGGTCGTGGGGGACTTCACGAACTATCAAAACGCCTACACCGCGTGGGCGGGTTCCGGTTTCTCAAACAACGGTCTCTACCAAGCCGCCTTGTCTGCGTACAATACCATGGTATGGGACATGAGCACCCTACAGAACTGGTAGAAACTTGCTTTTTGAGGCGCCGCTCCCTCACTGCCGCTGCGCGGGGGAGTTCTTGACGCAGTGCTCGGTGAATTGCGAGGGCCAGAGGCAGAGCCCATCGTGGTGCTTGGCGGTCAGGACGAGCAGCTTGACGCCGGCGTCTTTGAGCACAGCCGCCCATTGGTGGGCGTCAAAGTCGGTCGGGTTGAACAGCGTTGGGTCTTCCTTGCCCTCGGCGCCGAGGCCTGGGTGGTGAGCCGAGTCGGCAAGGATCGGCTCGGCAGGGAAATCCCGGAGCGCTTTCAGGTCCTGAGCCTGCCGGCCGATTTGGTGACCGTCGAGGAGGTTGCGAGACATGGCGGAAGGCGCCTGGCCCGCGAGCGTGCCGGGTCCGGGCGGGGCAATTCAGATTCGGACCGGGCGATTGCTGGCGCCGAGGTGGAAGATGCCGTTTGGCAATTCTGCCATTTGTCCTCTAACCTTTCTTAAAACTCAGTCGATAGAGCATGGCCGCCATGACCGCAAAAAGGATGACGGTCAACAGGTTACTGTTGACTAACTCGATCGGGAGTTTCTTGCCCATGACAATGGGAATGGCGAGCAAAATCCCGGCCAGGGACTCCCCCGCAATAAGCCCGGAGCTGAAAAGCACCCCCGCATCACTGCCTGCCTCAAGCGCCGCCTCGCCCTTCTGCTTGCGCTGGTGCTGCACAATCTCATGGATGATCCCGCCCACCAAGATCGGGACGGAGAGCGACCAAGGCAGATAAATCCCCACGGCCACCGGCATCGCATAAGTCCTAAAACCGTAGCGGCTTTTCTTTAGGGCTTCGTTGACAATAATCAGCGCAATGGCCAGGATCATTCCAATGATGACCATCGTCCACGGCAGGCCCGACGTGGTGGAGAACATCGCTTTCACGATGTTGGAGAATAAGGACGCCTGGGGGGCTTTGAGGGACCCTGGGGCGCCTGTGCCAATGCCGTAGGCCCGGTGCAGCAGAGATAAGACGGGCGACACGATCAGCGCGGCGCTGACCGAACCCACGATCATCATCCACTGCTGGGAGCGGGGGGTCCCACCCACTAAATATCCCGTTTTTAAGTCCTGGGAAATGTCCCCGGCGGTCGCCGCCGCACAACAAACCACCCCGGCGACTCCCAGCGTGGCAATAATGGCCGAAGTGCCATGGAAGCCTAAAAGGATCATGACGACGCAGGCAAAGAGCACGGCGCAGATGGTCATCCCCGAAACCGGGTTGTTGGAACTGCCCACCAACCCGCAAATATAACTGGAAACGGCCACGAAAAAAAAGGCGGCAATCACCATGATCAGGGTGCTCGCCAGGCTGCAACTGGCGGAACCGGTCAGGGACCTATAGATGGCAAAAACCAAAATGGTCGCCAGCAGGAGGATGGTCAGCATCCAACCGAAGGGCATATCCCGTTCGGTGCGAATGGGCAAGGCCTTGGCCGCTTTTGCCTGAAATACACGGCCAACTTCTTTGACCCCTTCTAACATGCCCTTGCGGATTGACCAGATGGACCATAGCCCGCCAATCACCATCGCCCCGACACCGATATAGCGGATTTGAGTGTTCCACAAAGTCCAGGCCCGCTCCGTCGCCGAGACCGCAGGGTCGGGATGAATCGCCGCCAGGATAGGCAGGGCGATGAGCCAGCCTAAGGCACCCCCGAGGAATAACAGCAAAGAGACATTGAGACCGATAATGTACCCCACCGCCAAGAGCGCCGGAGAAATATCCGAGCCGGCGTAAAGCACGGTCCCCCCCACTCGGGCGGCGCCTTCGATCGTGCCTTTGATAATAGAAATGCCGTTGGTCAAAACCTTGAAACACAGGCCCGCACCCAAGGCGCCGGCCACCAGGCGCACCCCGGCGCCACTGCCCTGCTTCTCCCCGGCCTTGAGCACTTCCGCACAAGCCAATCCCTCGGGATAAACCAATTCGGGCACGTCGCCCACAATCAGCATCCGCCGCAAGGGAATCATGAAGAGAACGCCCAGTATGCCTCCCGCCGCCGCCACCAAAGTCACCGTCCAATAGTCAAACTCCGACCAGACCCCGGCGATGATCAGGGCGGGCATGGTAAAGATGATTCCGGAAGCAGTGGTATAGCCGGCCGAGGCCATGGTCTGCACGATATTGTTCTCCAGAATGCTCCCTCGTCCGAACATCCCGCGCAGGACGCCCATGGAGATCACCGCGGCGGGGATCGAGGCGGAGACCGTCATCCCCGCATAGAGCCCCAGATAGGCATTGGCCGCACACATCACCACGGATAATATAATCCCCAAGGCCACCGCGAAAACGGTCAACTCCGGAATGTTCCTGTCGGCGCTGATGAACGGCTTAAAGTCTTTACTCATATCGAAATCCATTGGCCGCCCCCTGCGTCGCGGGTGACGTTGGTCCACCCGGCGCGGGCCGGGTGGCTGCGGATGAGAGCCGCAAAGAAGGCGGCCCCCATCATGATCCATCGCGCGCTCGACCGCATCGTGAAGTGCCGAGAGCGAAGATTCATCTTCATCGCGGAGTTTCTACCAGAAGTCCACGCCAAAGGCACGAATTCTCTGCGCCGCGCCCCACTGGCGAGAAGTCCCCCGATCGTTCAAGTGAATGCCCGCCATTTTTCTGTTCCCCGGGCCACCGAGCGGATATGCTTGGCGCCTCGTGAAAACACAACTTCCCCTTAGCACCTTCCCCGCAGCACCGACCGGCTTCCTGACTCTCGCCTCCGTCTGCGACGGCCAGGTTCCGGCTCCGCGAACCCTTCACGAGTGACGAATGCACCTGACGTGGAGCCACTGGCTGGTGATTGGGGGGTACTTCGCGATCAATTTCGCGATTGGCCTGTGGTATCGACGGCGCGCCACCGGTTCGACCGAGGAGTACTTTGTCAGCGGACGCAATGTCTCCTGGTGGTTGGCGGGCACGAGCATGGTGGCGACGACCTTCGCCGCCGATACCCCCCTGGCGGTCACGGGCCTGGTAGCCGCTTACGGCATCGCCGGCAATTGGCTCTGGTGGAACATGCTGCTGAGCAACCTGCTCACGGTGTTCTTTTTTGCGCGGTTGTGGCGGCGGGCGGGAGTCGTCACGGACGTGGAGTTTGCCGAGCTCCGCTACGGCGGTCGACCGGCGGCCTTCTTGCGCGGCTTCCGCGCGCTGTACTTGGGCTTGCCCATCAACTGCATCATCCTGGGCTGGGTGAACCTGGCCATGGTCAAGATCGTCATGATGATCTTCCCCAATCTGACCCTTCCGGCGATGGGAATCACGGACCCGAAAATCGCGGCCCTGGGTGTCGTCTTTGTCCTCATGCTGCTCACGGCCTTCATTTCCACCTTGTCGGGCCTCTGGGGGGTGCTGGTCACGGACCTGTTCCAATTCGTGCTCAAGATGAGCATGGTAGTGGTGCTGGCCTGGTTCGCGGTAAAAGCCGTTGGCGGCATGGACGCGCTCAAGGCCAAACTCCTGGCCTTGGACCAGGCGAAAGGCGGACCTGGCTCCATCCTCTCCTTCACTCCGGACGTGGGCTCGGCGTGGATGCCGATGATCGCCTTTTTCGTCTATCTCTTTGTGAACTGGTGGGCCACGTGGTATCCGGGTTCGGAGCCGGGGGGCGGCGGCTTTGTGGCTCAGCGGATCTTCTCCGCGAAGGACGAAAAGCACTCGCTGCTGGCGACGCTCTGGTTCAGCATTGCCCATTACGCGCTGCGGCCCTGGCCCTGGATTCTGACCGCGCTGGCCTCGCTGGTGCTCTACCCAACCCTCGCCGACAAGGAGTCCGGATTTGTGAAGACGATGGTCGATCCCGCCGTCTTTCCACCGGCGTTGGCAGGCTTGATGATTGCGGCCTTTGCGGCCGCCTACATGTCCACTGTCGCCACCCAGCTCAACTGGGGCGCTTCCTACCTGACTCTGTTCGGTTTTGGGAAAATCATCTTCGGCCAAACATGGCTCGGCTTGGCCTTCCTGGGTTTGGCCGCCCTCGCCGGCGGATATGTCTATTGGGACCTCAATCGGCGCGGTTGGAGCGTCCTGGATGATAAAACGTAATCTGATCCAAAGCACCTATGCGTGAACCCCGCACCAAGTCAAATCCCCATTCATGCCTGGGCGGCATGAGACGACGCCAATTCCTCAAAGTCACTACGGCCATGGCTGCCAGCGCCACCCTGCCGCGGCTGCCGGGCGCCGCTCCACCGCGCTTCAAGACCCAGCTCTTTCCGAGCGAACTGCCCAGCGCTCAATGGCAGCGGTTCGAAGCTGCCGGTTTCACCCAGCCTGCCTGCGGCGTCATTTACCGCCTCAAAGACAGGGTCACCAACGGTCTCGCCTTGGGCGGGATTGATACCGGTTGCTTTGACCTGGAGACCAGCGGTCTGCTCGGCTACAACACCATTTTCAATACGGCCGTGCCCCGGCGCGGGCCCGATAATTGGCCCTTGCTCGGATTTAGCGTCGCGGGACGAACCTGGGTCTTGTGTGATCCCACACAGGTGAAAACCGGCTGGGGCGAATACCAGTATGCCGGTCCCGGCAAGGGGTACCGGCTGTGGAAAGATCAGCAGTACCGGACCTCTGGGCAACCGCTACTGGAGAGCCTGACCCGATTGAACCTCGAGGGTGTCTCCACCGCCAAAGAAATCCGATACTGGGGTCATTACCCGGTGGCGGACCTGGAATTCGAGACAGACGCCCCGCTCAGCGCCGGGCTGCGCGCCTGGTCGGCGTTTTTGCCCGGGGCGGTGGTGGATTCCATGCTGCCCGGCGTCGTGTTCGAGGTGCGGCTGCGGAACGTCACCGACCAGCCTCAACGAGCCACAGTGGCCTGCTCCTTCCCCGGGCCCAGGCCCTTGGAAGCCGGGAGCAGTGAGTACGAGCGCAAGCCGGAGCGAGCCGGACAATTCACCGGCCTGGTAGTCAGTTCCCCATTGGCCGCTTATGCTTTGGGCGTTATTGGCCGGGAGGAGGTTCGGTTCGGCGGCGGCCTGGGAGGTGAGGGGAAGAAGTGGCAGGCCATCGCCTCCGCCTTGCCGGAGGCCGGCCCGGACCATCCCGACGCTAGCGCGGCGGTGGATTTCTCTTTGCAGCCGGGCGAGGAACGGATCGCGCGTTTTGCGGTCACCTGGTGCGCCCCCACCTGGAATGCGGGCGGCTACAACTGGGCTGGCGCCGCGCACGCCTTCACCCACATGTACGTGAAACCCTACCCCTCCGCGCTGGCGGCTGCCGCAACGCTGTCGCAGCGTCATGCCTCGCTCCTCAAGCGCATTTTGGCCTGGCAGGAGGTGGTTTACGCGGACGAGAAGCTGCCGGTTTGGCTGCGCGATTCGTTGGTCAATGTGCTCTACCTGATCACCGAAGATGGCATGTGGGCGCAAAAGAAACCGCCGCTGCCGGATTGGGTACGGCAGGAGGACGGGCTCTTCGGCCTCATCGAGTGTCCCCGGGGCTGCCCGCAATTCGAGTGCCTTCCGTGCTCCTTCTACGGCAACGCGCCGATGGTCTATTTCTTTCCCGAACTGGCGCGGTCCACCTATCGCGGCTACAAAGGTTATCGGTTCCCCGAGGGCGCTCCCCCCTGGATTTTCGGCGGTTGCACCGGGCAGACGCCCCCGCTGGATTTGGCCAACCCCACCCGCGGCTACCAGTTTGCCAGCAACGGCATTTCGCTCGCGGCAATGCTGGACCGCTATTATCTCTGCCACGGTGACACCGACAAAGAGTTCGTTAAGGAGTTCTATCCCGTGCTCAAGCAATGCACGATCTGGACGGCCAATTTGCGGCCAGCCTATCCCCCGGGCGACCGCCTCATCGCGATGCCGACGGGCAACGCCGGCACGGAATGGTTCGAGGCGCCCGAGCCCGGTTGGGCGGGCATGACGGCGCACATCGGGGGCCTGCACCTGGCGCAGTTCCGCATCGCCGAGCGGTTTGCCGCCCTGGCTGGGGACGAGTCCTTTGTCCAGCAATGCCGGGATTGGATTCGCGCCGGGGCGCAGTCCATGGAAAGGCAGCTTTGGAACGGCAGTGATTACCTGAACTACTTCGAACCGGAGACCGGGCGCAAATCCGAGTTGGTCTTCGGCTATCAATTGGATGGAGAATGGGTCACGCG
>Ga0326728_10017033_pt1 | contig 14659 bp, 11 predicted proteins | sample MB3enrmetagenome_FD_207602 | JGI IMG/M metagenome (GOLD analysis project Ga0326728, IMG submission 207602) | Lab enriched peat soil microbial communities from McLean, Ithaca, NY, United States - MB31MN | ecosystem: Environmental > Terrestrial > Soil > Wetlands > Peat | place: USA: New York...
CGTACGGGTAACCAGCCCCTGTACCTCGCCATTTTCCATGACCACCTCTGCCTCCAGGGTATCGAACTCAAGAGCCCCTTGTTCACGGCGGTATTTCCGCAGAAGTTGCGCAGCATCGTTCTGGAGGCGAAGCTGTTCTTCGAGACCCGGGACATCCCTTATATTTTTCGGGAGGGGGCCGGTGCCCTCCAGCCACTCTCCCACCGTTTCATACACCAGTTTTCCCTTGTTCCGGACCAGTGCCCGGTACACCTCCCCGGGAGAGAAACTCCCGTCGCGCTGCACAACAAACTCAATAATAACGACCAACCGGTCTTTATCCTGCAGGAGCGAGGTGATCCCGTGTGAGAGCCGGTCCGGCAGCATCGGAAATGTAAGGATACCGGTATAGACCGATGTCCCGTTGTGAGCTGCATATTCATCGGTGGGTGACCGCTTCTGTACATAGGAGTCGACATCTGCTATGGCAACCCTGACCCGGATCGTGCCGTCAGGATTGCGCTCGCAGTATTCCAGCTGGTCGAGGTCCTGTGAATCGTGGTTATCAATCGATGACCACAGGAGTGCACGGAGATCACGCATGCCTTCGGGTATATCACCATAGATCCGCTCCTGCATCGCATTGACCTCATCCATCACCTGTGGGGGGAACCGGGATTCAAAACCGTATTTTTCCATGGCATGCCACGCGATGGATCTGAGATCGATATCGTGGAGATGCGGCCGGTGTTTTTTCATTTCAATCGAGTGTAGTTCTCATTGAATGCATAAAAACTTCTGGAAGTACCGTTCGATGGGATACCTAGAACGGCTGCACCTGAACGAGGAATTTCGTACCTGCAGACCTGTGTTCGCACAACGAACGAAAAACATACTTTACAGGGATTAATTCGTTTATACTTCGGGTTTAATCCCGACACTCTCACCGGGAGTGAGAATTTTTACAATGATATCAGTTGTCCGTTCGATAGCCGTTTTGAAGGATACCGGGTCTGCTGCTATCCGATCCCAGGTATTATAGTGGATCGGTATCACGATCTTTGCCCCGATAAAATTTGCTGCCATCATCGCTTCCCTCGTCCCCATTGTGTACCTCCCTCCAATGGGAAGGAGAGCAACATCGGGATGGTAGAGATCACCAATCAGGCGCATATCAGAAAAGAGAGCAGTATCACCTGCATGGTAGACACAGACACCATCCATCCGTACCACAAAACCCGCTGCCACCCCGGCATTTCCTGCCATGGAGGTATCATCGATCCGGGATGAATGCAGCGCCGGTGTCATGGTAATCGTGACACCGTCAAGGGTAATGGTCCCGCCGATATTCATCCCTTCGGCAGCAACACCCTTTGCCATGAGGTATTTTGCGATTTCACCAATGGCAACTGTCGTTTTTTTGAGGGCGACGGCCTCGCCCAGGTGGTCGTAGTGCCCGTGGGTGACAAGGACGAGGTCCGGGTCTGTCCGGGCAACACTGCCATCCGGTATGAAGGGATCGATAAGAACTTTTTTTGTACCGGTGAGCAGCACGCAGGCATGGCCGAGCCAGGTGAGTTGCATACATGCTGATGGGGAGTTTGCAGGGATGAACATTATTATATTGACCGGGTGCTCAGCAGGCCCGAACCGGTTAAGCTGCCAGCATCACGTCAAAAAAAGAGAAATTCCGGAATGTAACACCGGCAGCGTTTATGTCACGTCGATCAGTTCCGCTTCAGTAATATCGATGGATTCGCCCAGCGTGTCTGAAGTGGCGCTCCGCGTCATCTGTTCGGAGAGGTCACGGTCTTCCATAACGTCCCGGATGCGGTGGATATACGGATCGATGGTAGGGTCTTCCTGTTCCTCGATTACATGCCGGTATTCCCGCAGCGTGGACGGGCTGACACCGAGTTCATCGGAGACTTCCTTCATGGTCTTTCCCGATGCGACCAGGTCTTCCATCTTCGCCTTGTCAAACGGCATCCGGAAATCGAGCTCCCGGAAAAGCTTGAGCCTGACCCGTGCCCGGGCGACGGTCTTACTAAGTTTCTCATCACCAAGCTCACGTGCAATCTCGGTGTCGTTCTTTCCCGCATAAAACGAGGTGACGAGCTTGGCGAGCTGGATCGGTTTGAGCGAGGTCTTGAAAATTCCCTCCTCGATGATCTCCCGCATCACCAGCGCGACCTCGCGTTCAATCGCATCGCTATCCCTGAGGGTGCCATGAATGTTTTTCATCGGCTCGACAATCTTGGTCTTGCCCGACATGGTGCTGAAAAGTTCCAGCAGCTGTGTTTTTCGTTTGTCTTCCGTCATTGCATACCCCATCTTGGGATTAGGATATACAATACTTCGTCAACTATTTAATCCTATCTTTACTGTTCTTTTGACCAGAAACCTTTTATTTGAGTCTGGATCACATTTCTGGCCACCCATTGTTTTTTTACAAAAATCCCGGTTCCGGGCGCGGGTATTCCGGATACCATGGAATCATTTCCAACACTTCAAGGGGGTAGGGTGCAGGTGCCCGCAGGAATTGGACACGAGCCTTTTTGTCAGGAGTCGTTTAACTGTATAAGAGACATAGTTTCAGGGATCCTGCATGAGTGATGTTTTTGAGAATGTGATGGATCTGGCCAAGCGCCGGGGGTTTATCTGGCCCACCTCGGAATGTTACGGGGCGGTGGCCGGTTTTATTGATTACGGCCCGCTCGGCGCAATGATGAAACGGCGGATCGAGAATATATGGCGGCATTTTTACGTTGTCCAGGAAGGATATTACGAGATCGAATGCCCGACGATTGCACAGGAAGCGGTCTTTATTGCGTCCGGGCACGTGAAGGGATTCTCCGACAAGATGTGCCAGTGCCCGCACTGCAAGGAATACCTCAGGGCCGACCACGTGGCCGATGGCGGCGGGGTGTGCGGGGCGGCGACCATGGACAACGAGACCCTTGCAGCCGCGATCGCAGGGTGCACATGTCCTGCCTGCGGGGAAGTCCTCGGGAATGTCGACGTCTACAACTTCAACCTGATGTTTTCGACCACAATCGGGCCCGGTTCGCAGCGGGTCGGCTACCTCCGTCCCGAGACTGCGCAGGGGATGTTTGTGGACTTTGCCCGGTTGCTCCGGTTCTACCGGGACAAGCTGCCCTTTGGTGCGGTACAGGTTGGCAAGTCCTACCGGAACGAGATCTCGCCCCGGCAGGGTATGATCCGGCTCCGGGAGTTCACGCAGGCGGAAGCCGAAATATTCGTCCACCCTGATGAGAAAAACCACCACCCGGCTTTCGGGAGATACGCGGACTACCGGATGCCCCTTCTGACCTACGTCCACCAGCAGAAATGCGAACCCGCAGTTGAGATGTCGATGCGTGAAGCGGTGGATTGCGGTATTATTGCAAACGAGTATGTGGCCTATTACGTCGCACTCACCCATGAACTGCTGGTCACGGTCGGAATAAGGCCGGATCGTCTCCGGTTCCGCCAGCACCTTCCCGACGAGCGGGCGCATTACGCGACCGACTGCTGGGACGCAGAAGTATTTTCGGGGCGATTCGGCTGGGTTGAGACCGTCGGGATTGCTGACCGGACAAGTTACGACCTCAACGCCCACGCAAAACAGAGCGGTACCGCAATGACGGTATTTATCCAGTACGACACGCCAAGGCAAGTCCAACGCCGGCGTATTATCCCGAACATGGGCGTGCTCGGTAAGCAGTACCGCCAGAAGGCAAAGGCGATCTTTGCTGCCCTTGAGACAGCCATGCCGACGGCAGACGGGGCGGATGTAACGGTCGACGGCGAAACTATCCATATCCCGGCCGACCTTTTCGAGGTCAGGGACGAGGTCATTGAGGTCAGGGGAGAAGAGGTCGTGCCCCACGTAATCGAACCTTCATATGGGATCGACCGGATGTGCTATGCTGTTCTCGAACAAGCCTACGACGAGGATACCGCAGACGGGGAGAAACGCACCGTGCTCCGGCTCTCCCCGAAAGTAGCCCCCGTGCAGGTCGCTGTTTTCCCGCTCATGTCCCGTGACGGGCTTGACACGCTCGCAAAGGAGATCACGACCATGCTCCAGAAACAGGGCATCCTCGCGGAATACGACGACTCCGGTGCGATTGGCCGCCGCTACCGCCGGCAGGATGAGATCGGTACGCCATTTGCGATCACGGTCGATTACGAGACAAAGGACACCCGGACGGTCACCATCAGGGATCGGGACAGCATGAAGCAGGTGCGGATCGCAATCGACAAAATACCGGAGACGTTAAACGCCCTGGTCAGGGGCGACAGGAAATTCGCCGAACTGGGATAAACTCACCCCTCCATTTTTTGTAGCCTTATTTACGATCAGATTCTGGATCTTTATAGATCTATTTGCGAGGTCTGCCGCCGCCCCCGACGGGGCGCCCCCGCGGCGGCCTCAATTACTGTTCAATCCCTTCAACCGGTAATCGGCCCCGCCGTGCCGCGGAGCGGCCCTGAGGCGGGGAGCACTCCTTACGGGGTTTGGGGCGGAGCCCCATCAACTCATTTTTCAGAATCCATAGAATCCAGCTTTCCCCCATCCCCACAATTCCCTATATTACCCGGCGAGACCAACCACTCATCAGGTATATGACCTGCATCAGCCATCCCCTCATCCGACCCGACAGCATTGAGTCGCGCGAGTACCAGCTCGCGATCGCGATGAAAGCACTGGATGCGAATACGCTGGTAATTCTCCCGACGGGGCTCGGGAAGACGGCCGTCGCCCTACTGGTAGCTGCATCCCGGATTTACAACGAGGGGGGACGGGTGCTGATGCTCGCGCCGACAAAACCTCTCGTGGAGCAGCACCTCCGGTTTTTTGAGAAATTTTTAATTGCAAAGAAACCGGCCGGCCCTGATATATCCCCGTTTGCGATGTTTACCGGGGAGGCCCCGCCTGCGGAACGCACTGCAGACTGGGAGCGGGCACAGGTAATCTTCGCGACACCACAGGTGGTCAAAAACGATCTCATCGCGGGGCGCTACACCTTGCAGGATGTGACCCTCATGATTGTTGACGAGTGTCACCGGGCGGTGGGCAACTACGCGTACGTATTTCTGGCCCGGCGCTACCACGACACTGCCGCAAAACCCCTGATCCTTGCCATGACCGCATCGCCCGGGGGTGCACAGGAGAAGGTTAGCGAGGTCTGCGCAAACCTCGGCATCACCCATATTGAGAACAGGACCGAGAATGACCCCGATGTCCGCCCCTATGTCTACGAGCGCGATATCGAAATTCACCAGATCGAGCTTCCCGGGGAACTGAAACAGGCCATCCATGCCATCCATACCCTGATCGAGGACCGGCTGGCGCTCCTTGCCTCGCTCGGCTTTTCCGTCCCGAAAAGAGACCACCTTTCGATGAAGGACTTAAACGACATCAACGCCCAGATCCAGCAGAGGATCCAGAACCGCGACCCGGCGGGATACTCGGCTGCCTCGGTATACGCCGAGTGCATGAAACTCAAACATGCCGTGACCCTTGCCGAATCGCAGGGGAGCGAAGTGTTTCGCGGCTACATCGCAAAACTGGTTGCCGAAGGAACCGGCCCGGGGGGGAGCAAGGCCAGCCAGCGGCTGAGCAGGGACCCGGCCTTCCGCACCCTTTATGGGCAAACTCTTTCCTGGACGGGCGAGCTCCATCCCAAACCCGCCATCGTCCTTGGCATCGTGAAGGATCAGCTCGCAAGCCATCCTGACAGCCGTATTATCATCTTTGCCACCTTCCGGGATACCGTCCAGATCCTTGTCGATTACCTGACCAAAAACGGGATCTCCTGCGAACGGTTCGTGGGCCAGGCCGCAAAGGATGCGGAGAAAGGGCTCTCGCAGAAGAAGCAGATCGCTGCCCTCACCCGGTTCCGGGAAGGGGAGTTTAAGGTGCTCATCGCAACCTCCGTGGGGGAAGAGGGCCTTGACGTCCCCTCCACCGACCTGGTGATCTTCTACGAGCCGGTGCCGTCAGAGATCCGGTCCATCCAGCGCAAGGGGCGGACCGGCAGGTCCGGCGCGGGAAGGGTCGTGGTGCTCGCGACCAAGGGCACATCGGACGACGTGTACCGGTTCGTAAGCCAGTCCAAGGAGCGCCGGATGCAGAAGAACCTGCACCAGATGAGCGGGCAGGGAATCGCTGCCCAGCAACCGGTCGTGGCTGAACAGACCCAGATTGAAGAGTTCACTCCGCAGGGCCCGGCGATCCGGATCGACGATCGCGAGACTTCCTCGAAAGTCGTTGAGGAACTGTCCGGGATGGGGGCGGCGATCCGGCTCGAACGGCTGCCCCGGGGAGACTACGCGATCGGCGACCGCATCCTCGTCGAGCGCAAGACCGCACGGGACTTTGTCGACACTCTCATCAACCGCGACCTTCTCGGGCAGGCAAAGGCACTTGCCGATGCCGTGCCCCGGCCGGTCATGGTGATCGAGGGTGGCGACATCTACACCCAGAGGGATATGAACCCGAATGCTCTCCGGGGCGTGCTTGCGGCGCTTACCATCGACATGGGTATCACCCTCCTTTACACAAAAGACGAGCAGGAGACCGCCCGTATGCTCTTTGTGATTGCAAAGCGGGAGGAGGGTGAACGCGGCGAGCGCAAGGTCCACCCGCATAAATCGTTTAAGTCGGCAAAAGAGGAGCAGGAGTATATTATCTCCGCGTTTCCTGAGATCGGTATGAAGAACGCCCGGCTCCTTCTCGCGCATTTTGGCTCCATCCAGGGGATTGCGAATGCCACACTGGAGGAGCTTGTCGCGGTAAAGGGGATCGGGGAAAAGACTGGCGGGAAGATCTTCGAGCTGTGCCGGAGGAAGTATGGGTGAAGAAGGAGGAACAGCAAGCGCATGAGTTCCCTCCCTCTTCGAAAATCCGGTGAAAAATACGATGCCCTGCCGCCGACCAAAAAGGGCGTCCCGCGGCGGCCTCAATTACCTAAATAGGGGAAACCGGTAATCTGCCCAGCGAGGGCCCGACGAGGCGCCCGAGCGACCCCCGCAGGGGGTGGGAAGACTCGTATTCTCATCGGTAGATCCGGCATTGGCAAGCCGCCCCGCCGTACCCCGGAGGGGCCCTGAGGCAGGGAGCCCTCGTATGTGGGAATATGCAACCGGTCATCATATGAGGCTTGTTTGAGATATACCGGCAGAGCGGGCACTCGTGGAGCAGGGAAACATGATCCGGGGAAACCGGTCACGGGAAAAACTATAGGGTGCCGGTTCTACAGCCGGCACAAAATCTCAAGCGCTTCTGTCCCGGTCTTTACCGCGGTCATAAGCGTCAGGATATGGTGGGGGTCTTTTTCATTGTTGATCCGTTCGCAGAGCGCGTGAACCGTCATCGCAATTTCTTCGGCAAGCATGCCCCCTTCCTCTCCTTCACACGAGCAGGGCTCAGCTTCATGATCCCCGCCGCAGGAACAGCTTGTGTCGTGTTCGTGGGAATGGGACGCTGTTGACGGCGCAGAAGGGACCTTTGTATTATTCTTCGCGAGCTTTGCTGCGGCATCTTTCTCGGTGCAGACCACGCAGAAGGTCTTCTTCTTGTACTCAAACATCGGGCAGCCGCAGACCGGGCAGGACTTTTCGAGCATCTTTCCCCCTTTCAGGAGATACTCGGCCATGATCTCGTCGTCTTTCCTTTCGGGCATACTTCACCGTCTGGTTAATATTCAAACTATATATGCGAGTTCTACGTATTAACTACAGGTACGCGGTAGGTGATACCATGCCAAATCCCGAAAAAACAATGGAAAACTGTGTCCTGATGCTGCAGCACATCCAGGAAGACAGCACTATCCCCCGAAATATCCGGCGCGTTGCTGATGAGACCCGGACGCTGCTCACGAACAACAGCAAGGCCATGGGGCTGCGCGCTGCAGAAGCAATCTCAAAAATTGATGAAATCTCAAACGATCCCAACATGCCCATCCATGCACGGACACGGATCTGGGAGCTGGTCTCCCAGCTTGAGACTATTCCGCTGGACTAGGCCGGCCGGGGTTATTTAACCCGATATTTTAAACATTTTTGTGCGGACGCTCACATTTTTGCCAGAAGCAAGCCCCATAATTTACCAGTATCGGACAGGGTATGAGAGTATCCCGGTATCCGCACTCCTGCAAGTCTGCAGCATGGGATGTACCCGCTTCTTTCCGGAATAAAAAGGGGATGATTTACCGGGACCGGGCTTTCTCCAGGGAGCGGATGCAGTATCCCAGAGCGATGCCGACGATGCCGTAAATAACCAGGATCACGCCGACCCAGAGAACCATCAGCGCAACACCAAGTATGGGGAGAATACAGATTAAAAGCCCGATGAGGATTGCGAGGATTCCCTGCAGGGCAAAGAGGCCGCGGTGTACCATATGGGGTTCGCCGACAGCGAGCACGAGCCCGATGAGACCCCCCAGGAAAAGGGCAATACCGGCGATAAAAAAGATTACCAGGCCCATGACGATGGGATGGATGATCGTGGCGATCCCAAAGAAGAAACCGATAATACCGAGCACGGCAAGAAGCAGTGAATCCTTCCATCCACCCGGTGATAGTGCAGAGAGCATGACCGCAGCAAATGAAAGCAGGAGGATCAGAATCCCGATGAGTTCAACCAGCACCGTAGCGGATATGGTCGGGAAGAGTACGACAAGAAGTCCGAATATCACCGAGAGTACACCAAGAAGGACAAGCGATCCCCACTTGAAGCCGGTGACATTTTCAACAGGTATTACGTTCGTAGCCATAGGCAACAATGATATCGTTCGTCAATATACCCTGATAAACATTTTTATATAGGGTATCCGAGCCTGTCGGTGGTAAAAGACGGGCGGATTGAAATTTCCTGCTGATCCGTGAGGTGGGATCCCTGAAAAGCAACTGGCTGGCCGGTCTTTTGTCGGCAACCGGCAAGCACTTCTTTGTGCCAGACTGGTACCAAAAGACGGGCCACCTGCCGGAAAAATAAATAATTGCGGTATTTTTCCCGGACCCGCCGGAATCCGCGAAAAAAACCCGGCTTACGAAAGGGTATGGGAAACGGAGGGGATGCTTATCTGGTCATTGAACGTGGCCTGGTATCCATCCGGGAAGGTGATGGTGGTTGTTTGCGGGGCAAAATCTGCGGTGATAAGCGAGGCATACCACTGGCCCTTAATTCCATTCTGGGCATCGGCAAACGAGAAGGCCGGGGTAGTCATCGTGGTTGCACCACCGGACTGTACAACGGTGGCAAAGGAGGGTATGGTTACGTCCGCTGAAGATGTGCCAGCGCTCACAACCGTGACCGGCAGGTTGAGGTTTTCCTGCAGGGCAGTCTGGAGCAGGGATGCGGGGTTTGCTGCATGGAAAAAGATCGCTGCCTGTTCGACAAACGTGAGATCGTACTGCATATCGGCCTGTGCATCGCCGTTGCCGTTCAGGGTGACGGTGAGCGTCTTTGCGGTGAACGCCTGGGCAGGCATGACCGCTAAGAAAACAATAAGGATGCACCCTATGAGGAGATAGCTGAGCTTCATATGTGTCAAGTTTAGATTACATTTTTAGATATAAAGGGTTGTTGCCTGTCACATCACACCGGAGAGCCTGTCCCCGCTGGCGGGAGCATCATTCTGATTGATTGGGCAAGCAGTCAGCTGTAAAACGGCCAGGGATGCCGGAAAAGGATGTATTGGTACCCGGGGTATTCACTCTGCGTGAGAATTCGGGTTCAGACCGATTCAGCGATCTTCACCAGCTCGTCAAAGTGCCGGCTTTTCTTAAAGAGCCACCAGGTAAACCGCTCGACCACAGTAAAGGAAAAACTCCCTCCTGCCGCATTCGGGTGCCCTCCACCGCCAAATTCCCGCGCGATCAGGTGGCTGATCGGCGGCACCGACCGGAGCGAGAACTTTCCGTCTTTGCCGATGATCACCTCGATGTCGGTGTTTTTCCTGCCCCGGATGAAATGCGCCGTTTCGCTCGGGTACCCATAGAGAGGGGCAAACGCAATCCGGTATTTCTTCCCCAGGAACGTCGTATGCCGCAGGCTCCGCTCCATTGCGGTGTCCATCTCGGCCTTTATCTCCGCATATTCTGTCTCGATGAGCGTATCGGAGAAGATTCCTTCCACAAGGCAGTCGCGGGCATGCTCCCGGTTTTTCTTTCTCTGGAGCACCTGCCCGAGAACAGCGGAGCGGGGATCGGCGTGCTTCCAGAGATCGTAATCGCAGACCACCCGGGCAACCTCGGCCGCCACCGGGTTATCCGGCGCGAGATCCCGTGCGACGATCCCGGTAGCGCAGACCTCCGTATCGATATGGAGGAGGGTGACTTCCTTTTCAATTCCTGCGATCTCCTCATCGCGCCAGCGGTGATGGTCCCGCCATTCGATCACCCAGCCGTTCGACCGCGCCCTTCCTGCAACGACCCCGATGTCCCGCTGGCAGCCGAGATCCGATATCGAGAGCAGGTCGCCTTTCCCGGGACAGGACGCGATAAGGGAGAAGAGTCCGGCGAATTTTCCCACCGAGCTCCAGACCGTAAACACACCGTCTTTCCCGAACTTCATCCGGTGGATCGCATCGGCCCCGACGGCGTCGAGATCGTTATGCGTCAGGTGGACGACATGGGCAGTGCGCGAAGCAACAGCACTCGCAAGACCGGCATCATCCACATGAGAGAGGGAACGTGGCATCCGGTTAATACTGGCATGGCGGGGCATAAATAGGCGAGGTCAGGAGGTTAAACCGTGTCACCGGGCGTATCATTTATTAATCACCAGTGACAACAATTGTACTCCTGCCCTAGTAGCTCAGACTGGGAGAGCGCCAGACTGAAGATCTGGTTGTCCCCGGTTCAAATCCGGGCTGGGGCACTAAGAATTTGGGTTATAGGTATCCCGAAAAAATGCCACTCTTGTAAAAGCACTTTATCAAATTGCAACGGCTCCGTACGTGCGGCGCGCTCATTTAAAAATTTAAAATGGGGAAATCTTTCCTAGATACAACCAATCTGGAATTTCTACTTGTCTACACCTTGGATGATTTACAAGAATTAATCTTAAGGTTCGGACACTCGTATAAGCATCAAAAATTACTTTCCTTTGTCTCTGATAAATTGCCTGATCAAACATATTATCATCAAGTGCATGAGCCGGTCTTTGTCTGAGTCTCCGCACCTCTTTGAAACAGGTTATCATGTTATCGAGATCTTGGGGATCATGAGGTCGGAAATGTCTTCTTAACCATTCGTTTAAAAGAACAATCGTTCCTTTTTGTTTTACTTCAATTCTTCCATCCCCTCTCTCTATTTCCTCTTCTAATGGAATATCTCCCCTAAAAAAATCCTTATTGATATTATCTGAAAGCATTTTATCGAGTAACTGGACGAAATCTTGGAATTCTTTTTCAGTAGGTCTGATTAAAAAAGAAAAACCTCTTGGTTTGCTTTCAGTTGTAAAATCGATACGAAATATGGGTGGCTTACCCATCGCTACACACATTTCATTTATAATCTGTAATTCTTGTATGAAGGCGTTAAATATTGATTCATTTTCAGGAAAATGACCGCTTGAACTTAAAAGATATTCTGGATGTAGGAAATAATTACCATCAAGCAATTTTGCGTTCCAAATTTGTTGATGTTCTGGCGTTAACCTTGATAAATAAATTAAAAAAGCGGCAGCGGCTCTATTCAAATGAGAATCATATGAAAAGCTGAAACTTTCTAGTAAAATTCTATCTGATTGTCTAACGCTTTCTGCATGAAAGGCTTCATCTGTTAAACCAATCGCCCCGTGGATATCATCATTTGAATACCGGTATCTTGGATCGTTTCGATAGGATTCCAAAACACTCAAATCAAATGATAAATATGAAAGTTGTGATTCTCCGAGTGCTAGTCGTAATGTAAATGGACGATCACGATATTGTTGCAGATCGACGACAGCGCGTAAATGCTTTTTTTCTGGATATGCACAGGTATGGCGAAAATCGCATTTGTTTATCTTTTTTATTTGTTCTATGGGAGGCTCAGGATCAAATGCCTTAATATGAGGATTAGGATGCCTATCCCCGAAGTTGATTGAAATTTTACCATCATCAATCAAAGGAATTAGTTCAATTATCAATTCACTTTGAGAGATTCCAATAATCTCTTGAAGTTTCTTCAAACTTATACCGTTGAAATCCTTTGATTCTAAATAATGCTGAGTAATAGCGTGTAATATTATCTCGGGAATTCTTGTCATATGTAAAAATTCATCCAATAGGGGATTATAATATCGAAAATCGAAAATGTCTAATCTCTCTTAAAAATGATTATGGCCTGCTTTTTACATCTGAATAAACGGAAAATAATCGTTCTGAACCATAGGCGAAAACACCTAATTCGATTCCGATTATCCCTAGCTTTAAACCTAGATCCGTAATTTCCAGCGCTAATTGACCTGTTACCATTGTGAACCCCATAAACCCCAAACCTAAAGCTATCCGGAATCCATCATAGAAGGTTACTTTTTTTGTAAATGGTTCGATTCGGAACGCCCATCCACAAAAAAAGATCGCAAATAAAACAAAAAGGACGATAATGATTAGAAGAACTATTACACAAAAAACCAAATCAATCCCGTTTTGATAGACCGGTGGAGATACATTTTTAAAAAAATCAACGAGTCCCATATGAATCCTATTGTATTCTGTACAAAACTCGTGTTCTTTACCTTTACTATTACATTGCCAAAAGGCGTTTTACCGCTCCGGTCTTGATGTTGATTGTCTTGCTCTTCTGTATCCGTGTCTTGATCCGCTGGAATGTTTTTCGATCAACACCGGCTTTCTCTGCCTCACATTGACGTAAAGCAAGAATTTTCCGGCCTATCTCCTTTTTGTCTCGGAACACCTGTGCATCGGTGATAAACAAAGGTTGATCCTCGATCTTGTTGGCTTCCTTCCCTATGACCAATATTCCGTCGACGTTGATTTTTCTCCGAGTTAACAAACCAACATTGCCCCCATACTTGTGTTCCGGGTGATCAACGTATTGTAAGATCGTCCGGCTCAGGGGCTTGAAGAAACGGGTTCCCTGTTTTATCGTTCCTGTTTCATAGTCGATAAACGGCTCATGCACGATCTTTTGGGGATCTTTGGAAAAGGGAGCGAGCGGCTTAACTGCCCGGCCGTTCTCTCCCTTCATCTGAAACCCGATATTGTAAAAGTTAAAGGGCTTGATCTGCGCGCGCCACTCCATTCCCTCGTTTAATGCTCTAAACCGGCGGAATACGTGATAGGTACTCACCGTCAACCGGGAAATAGCGTAGAGGTTGCCGTACTTCTGCTCTATCTCAATCGGGGATATCTGGCCGTAATGCAGCATCAAAAGGTCATGCCAAATCTCTTCCTGCCAGTGTCCTTTTGTACCGGGAAACGGGTTCGTGAGATGGCCGAGGCCGTGCAACTTGAAATCGGCAATCTCGATCTTGTTGTCGGCATAGTGATAGAGAACGTACCTCTTCGATGAAACCCCGTAGAAGATCAGATCCGCTTTGTCTATCTTCAGTAAGGGGATATCGACATGGTACGGGTTCAGGGGCTGGAAAAACCCGGCTACGGTTTGGGCATGTTCCGGGGGAACAAAGATGCTGTCCGTATCCATATAGGCGTGATGCGCGCCGAGCTCCCGGGTCTTGGCTTCTGCCATAGCAAGAAACATCCGCGATCCGGCAGTGATAACAACGCCCAACATAGGATGAAAAAAATGCCCGGGCTCTTCGAAGTAACTCTCATCCGGGGTAAACCGTGTGAGACCGTAAACGTCAAAGGTGCTTTTCCCCGTCTCTTTATTCAACTCGATAAAGATCCCGTAACTCATCGCATTTACAAGGATCTTCATTGCATGTTCCCGACTGGAAAGTTGAGAATATGCCGGGTCGTCCTCTGCGGTCGTTTTTAACTGCTGTTTAACTTTCTGTCGCTCCTCTACCAAGACCTGAATCAGGTTATCTTTCGCCGGGTCGATGGTGATCCCCAAGATCTCCGAGGGGATCAAACCCTCCTGAATGCCTTTGGGAATAAAGCGAATAGCCTCAAGGATCTTCGGAGTTTTCCCTGTCAGGATCTTAGACGCGATCACATCGGGGAGGGCGTACCATAACGGCGTCTCTGAGGTGATGCAGTTAATCCCGACATTGAACATACGCCGGTCGCCTTTGTAGTCCATCCGTACCGGCAAAATGTCCTCGTACGGCTGAACTTTCACCAGGACAACCAGACCTTTCCAAAGGTCACGGTCAAGCAATGACGATAAGGTGAGCTCAGACACGAGCGCGCGGATCTCTTCTGTAACCTCTTTTGTCTCTACCGATTGGGCGATGATGTAACGCCATAAACCCATCAGCATTGTAACCGATGGGTACATGCTGGTAAAATCAAGCCCGGTTACAGGGGTTGGGGTTTTCCGGATCTTACATTCCGTCCTCCCGCCGTAATAGGCCGTCATAATATGACCGATAATCTCCGGTGGGAAATCCGGCTGGCATTCGAAGAACGATTTAACTCCCAACTGTTGGAGGACGTGTTTTCCGAGAGAGGCGGAACTAAAAACCTTCGTTGGCGGGATCTCGATATCGTAGCGATCTAACTCTTCGATCAGGCGCGTGTAAACC
>Ga0326728_10017036_pt1 | contig 14658 bp, 4 predicted proteins | sample MB3enrmetagenome_FD_207602 | JGI IMG/M metagenome (GOLD analysis project Ga0326728, IMG submission 207602) | Lab enriched peat soil microbial communities from McLean, Ithaca, NY, United States - MB31MN | ecosystem: Environmental > Terrestrial > Soil > Wetlands > Peat | place: USA: New York...
GTCCTTCACGGAGGCTGCAAGTGTAAGTGGGGCCGTCGCAGTACGGACTTCAAAGAACATGTACGGTCCGGGATGCTGATCGTAGGGAACGAAGATCTCGGGCTCGTCTTCCCATACCTGGTAGCGCTTGATGTTCTTCACCACGCCGACCACCTCAAACGTTTCCTGGCGCTCGTTCTGCTTTCCGTACACATTCGAGAGCATGTCGAGATGTTGTCCCAGTGGGTCGGCGTTCTTGAAATAGCGTCGCGCCAGCGTGTCGTTGATGATGGCTACCGGAACCGAGTGTTGGCTATCGTGAAGCGTGAACTCGCGTCCCTGGAGCAGCTTCGCGCCCGTGGCCTGAAGATAGTCGGGTGTGATGCTGTACTCGTAGGCCGCAGGCTCCTGGCCGGGCGCGGGCCGCGGTTGACCTTGGGGAAGGAATAGAAACTCACCCAGCATTGACATCCCTCCCGTGTGTAGAACTCCAGGCACTGAGGCAATCTGGTCATGTACTTGACGAATGTAGGTGATCTGTTGGTCCGGCTGCGCATACTTGTAATCGGGTAGGTAAAGCCAGAAGGTGAGGTCGTGGCTGGGCTCAAAGCCTAGATCGACGCTCACCAACTTAACGAAGCTCCGCAGCAGCAGACCCGATCCCGCTAGCAACACCATGGCGAGCGCGATCTCTGCTACCACCAGGGCATTCAGCAATCGTTTGTGGCTCGAAGCGCCGCCGACGCTCAATGCGCTCTCTTTCAGTACCTCCTGCACGTCACCCTTGGTGGCCCTGAAAGCCGGGGCCAGGCCGATGACGATGCCCGTCGCGAGCGTGATCGCGGCGGCAAAAACCACTACGCGCCAGTCAAGGCTGAGTTCCTGGATCCCGGGCAGGTATTTAAAGTAAAGGCTGCATCCCCAGGCCAGAAGCTTGGTTCCCGAATAGCCGAAGAGGATTCCCAAGCCGCCACCCAAAATGGAGAGCAGCAGGCACTCCGTAAGCAACTGCACCACCAGCCGACCGCGACTGGCGCCCACGGCCAAGCGCACGGCCAGTTCCCGGCGGCGCCCGCTGGCCCGGGCCAGAAGCAGGTTGGCCACGTTAGCGCAGGCAATGAGCAGCACCAGACAAACCGCGCCGAGCATGGCCCACAACGCGGTATCCATGCGCCGGTGATAGGCATTGTGGAGCGGTTCCACGGTGATGTTCCATCCGCGGTTGGCGTCTGGGTGCTCCAGCGCAAGTTGGCGCGCGATGTCGTTCATCTCCGCCTGCGCCTTCTGCGGCGTGATGCCCTTCTTCATGCGCGCCATGGTCTCGAGGTCCCGTGAGGTGCGAGCGGGCTCCGCCAGATCTTTAGGCGCGAGGACGAGCGGAACGAAAACGTCCAGGCGGGAATCCCAAACAAAACGAAAACTCTCCGGCATGACGCCCACCACAGTGTAGGTCTCGTCGTCGAGGTTCAGCGTCTTGCCCAGGATTTCCGGACTGGCGGCGAAGTGATTCTTCCAAAGGTCATACCCAAGAATCGCAACATGTTCGTGTCCGGGCTCAGCCTCGTCTGGCGAGAAGTACCTGCCGATCACAGGCGGCACGCCGAACATCGGCAGGAGAGTCGCGGAGATTCGCGCTCCGTCAAGCCTCTGGGGCGGCTGGGTCTTGGTGAGGTTGAACTCGTGGCCACGATAATAAGACACCTCTTCGAAGACGTGATCCCGAGCGACGATGTCCACGATATTCGGCGCAGAGACGCCGGTCTGGACGTATCCCATGCCCTTCTGAATGCGGCTCTGGCCGAGTCCCACCAGTTGCTCCGGATCCGGGTAGGGCAGAGGGCGGATGATAATCGCATTCACCACGCTGAACATGGATGAAGTTGCCCCGATGCCGAGTGCGAGCGTCAGCACCGCGACAATGGTAAAGCCGAGGTTCCTCACGAGCATGCGAAGGCCATAGCGAATGTCTTGAAACAAAGTAGTCATCGTTGGACCTCATCGGCGGATCGGATGCCCCTTACTGGTACCTCAAAGCCACCATCGGATCGACATCCGACGCCTTTCGCGCCGGGAGCCAGCAAGCCAGCAGGCCGGCAGTTGCTATCACAGCCGCGATTCCGATTAGTGTTAAGGGGTCACGCGCCGACACGCCCCAAATCTGGCTGGCGAGGAGTCTGGTTAATGCCAGGCTGGCAAGTTCGCCGAATATGACTCCCAGGGCAACTAAGCGCAGTCCTCGGGAAAGCACCATGCGAAGCACCGAACTCCGTTGCGCTCCCATCGCCATGCGAATGCCAATTTCGTGCGTTTGTAGCGATACCGAGTATGCCATAACGCTGAAGACTCCGATAACCACCAGCAGCAGGCCGATGCCCGCGAATGCCCCAAGCACTAAGAGCCCAAACCTGGGCTGCGCATAGGCGTAATCCCTCAGGAAGTCTTCGATCGAGTCGCCACCTGTCGGCGCGACGTCAGGGTCGACGGCCCACACAGCGTGACTGACGCTTTTTGCCACCGCGAGGGGATCGCCCTCCGTCCTCACCAGGAGGCCGCGGGAGCCGAAAATGGCGATGGAGTAGGGCAGGAAAGCCTCCGGCGCCACGGCGCGCTGCAGGCCTTGGTTTTTGAGGTCAGCCACCACACCTACAATCTCAAAATAGGCCCCGTGCGGCGCGTCGGGGAGACCGTCAAAGGCCAGAAATCGGATGCTTCTTCCGATGGGGTCGTCGTTGCCAAAGAAACGGCGCGCCAGGGTCTGGTTGACCACTGCAACCTGCCTCGCCGAAGCGATATCAACTTCCGAAAGCAGCCTGCCTTTCAGCAATGGGACGCCAACAGTCCGAAACCACCCTTCGCTGCACATCTCGACTATAGAGTCCCAGCGCTCGGTATGCGTTCTGCCCGGAACCTCAACCTCACTTTGAGGCCCGCCGAAGGGCGGCAAGGTCCCAGCCTCGGCGGCGGCTACTACGCCCGGCAGCGACGCAATGCGCGGTAGAGCTTGTTGGAAGAAGATCGTATTCTGCTGGGCGGTTTTGTAGTGGCCCTGGGGAAAAGCCAGTTGCGTCGCGAAAATGTTCTGCGGAGCGAACCCCATATTAACGTGCTCAACCGCAAAAAAGGTTCGCATCATCAGCCCGGCGCCGGCCAATAAGACAATCGACAGGGCCACTTCCACCACCACCAAACCCGCGCGCAAGCCGCCGTGCCGGAAGCTCGTGATCACACCTCGGCCCGTCTCCTGGAGGCGCGAGTGCAGTTTCCCCCGCACCGCGTGCAGCGCGGGCGCAAGTCCGCACAGCAGAGTGGTCGCCAGCGTGACGCACACAGTGAACAGCAGAACCGCCGAATTCAGACTGATCTCCGATTCGCTGGGCAACGTCTCAGGGGGCATCGCTGCCAGTACCGCTTTTAGTCCACCGTAAGCGAACAGGTAACCGACAACGCCTCCCAGCGCCGCCAGCAGCGAGCTTTCCACCAAAAGCTGACGGATCAGCCGCTGGCGGCTGGCGCCGATTGAGGCTCGAATGGCAATCTCTTTTTCGCGGGAGGTGGCGCGAGACAGCAACAGGTTAGCGACATTACTGGATGCGATGAGAAGCAGCATCCCAACCGCGGCGAGAAGGATGTAAAGCATTGCCTTGAAGTCACCCACGACGTCGCTGGCGAGTCCGACCGTCTGTACGCTGAAATGCTTCGGATAATCTTTAGGGTAAACCTTGGCAAGATGCTGGGCAATCACCGTCAGGTCAGAGGCAGCCTCTTCGAGGGTCACTCCGGGCTTGCGCCGCTCCTCTGGAACCAAATACAGTGGCCGCCCGGCGGGCACTTCGCCGCCTGTGGCGGCCGCAGGGTCGCGGCCGGCTCTCAACGGCAGCCAGACGTCGGCGCCGAAATACTGGAAACGGGGAGGCATGATTCCCACCAGGACTCTCGATTCGCCGTTCAAAGTGAAAGTAGTTCCCACGATTTTCCGGTCACCGTGGAAATGCTCCTGCCACATTCGGTAATTCATCAGAAACACGGGCGGCGCGCCGGGTTCACCGTCATCGGGTGTGATCCAACGCCCCATGGCCGGCTCGACGCCCAGGAAGCGGAAAGCGTTGGTGGTGACGTATACTCCGTTCAGCTCTTGTGTGCCGCTTGCCGAACTGTAGAGCACATCGGCGTGCGCGGTGCCGGTCATGTCCGAGAACACGTGGTTCTGTTCCTGGTAATCGCGGAACTCAGGAAGTGAAAGGCCGAGGCGGCCGTAGTCTCCCGCCACGTCCAGATTGTGGATACGGAAAATGCTGATGCCGTCGGCGTCCTTGTAAGGAAAGGGATGAAGCAGAGCGTTATCCACCACACTGAAGATAGCCGTATTCGCGCCAATGCCCAGCGCGAGCGTCAGCACCGCGACGGCGGCGAAGCCGGGATTCCTCACCAGCATGCGCGAGCCGTATCGAAGATCCTGAAGAATCGTTCCCATGCTTCACCTCAAGAGCAGTCACAAGTGACGCGTGACGAGTCGCACGCAAGAGACCGCATGTTTCGTCATTCGCCCTTTCATTTGACGAGCGATGCCGCCAATCGGTTTGGCGCTTTGGCCTCCCGGGCTGCAGGTTGGATTCCGTGACAGGTCCTTCTCCCCGAAGCTATCAAAGGAGAGGAAGCACGGATAGCGCCAGCCTGTCAGATACTAAAGCTATTTGTTGTCAATGGGTTAGCGGGAATAAAGAGCAAGGGCCTGCTTTCCCTTGTCCGCTTTTGAGAAAGGGCGTCCCGAGTTCGGACACTTTTACCCCTAAACCGGCTAACGCGTCTGCGGTATAATTAGGGTGAGCGAAGCTATTAGGTTGGGGCTATAGCACGAGAGCCAACCGTCTCGGTGGGGAGTGCGATGCGACACGGGAGAGGCTCGAGACCGACTATTTGGATTGTGGCTGTTGCCGTCGCCCTGATTCTGGGGCAAAGCACGGTGCTGCATTGCCCAGGCACGGTGGCTTTGGGGTTTGCGCAGCAATCGGCAGCCGCCAACGATGTAGCCTCGCCGTCAGCGGCGCACCCTGTCAATCCTAACCCGGCTGCGATTGCGGTTGATTACCCCGCCCAAGGATCGATCTTCCCTCCCGAGATTACTCCTCCCACCTTTCTGTGGCGTGACGCCTCGAACGCCACCGTCTGGAGGCTTGACGTTTCATTCACGGACGGCTCAGCGGCGATCCAGGCAAAGTCGGCAGGCGACCGGCTGCGAGTCGGCGAAATCGATCCGCGCTGCATATCCGAAAACAACCAACTGCCCAAGCTGACGCCGGAGCAAGCCGCGGCCCGAACCTGGATCCCGGATGTGTCCACCTGGAGCGCCATCAAGCGGCACTCTACAGAGCATACCGCCACCATCTCGATCACCGGCTTCGCGGACGCCCAGATGGAACACGCCGTTTCTCGCGGCTCGGTAGTGATCGAAACTTCCAAGGATCCGGTAGGCGCGCCGATCTTCTACCGCGACGTGCCGCTGATGCCCGCCGAGTTGAGGAAGGGAATCATCAATCCGCTGGCCCAAGGCGCGCTGCCCTTGCTCTCCTGGCGAGTGCGCAACATCGCGGAGACCAACAGCCGGCTGGTGCTGACGGGGATGCACACCTGCGCCAACTGCCACTCCTTCTCTCGCGACGGAAAAACCATGGGGATGGATCTCGACGGCCCCGCCAATGATAAGGGACTTTACGCCATCGCTTCCATCAAACCGGAAATGAGCATCCGCAACCAGGACGTGATCGCTTGGAGTTCTTTCCGCGACGAGACGGTGGCGACTTCGCGGGTCGGCTTCATGTCGCAAGTCTCGCCTGACGGACGGTACGTGCTGACCATGCTGCGGGGCATGGATAAAGAACTGGCCCGCACCTATTACGTGGTGAATTTCAAGAACTACAATTTCCTGCAAGTGTTCTACCCCACGCGCGGCATCCTGGCGTGGTACGACCGCACGACGGGGCAACGCCACGCCTTGCCAGGCGCTGACGATCCACGCTACGTGCAAACGGACGGGGTGTGGAGTCCGGACGGCAAATACATTGTGTTTGCCAGGGCGGAAGCAAGAGAACCTTACGAGCAGGGCAAAAAGCTGCCCGAGCACGCCAACGACCCGGAAGAGACCCAAATCAAATACGACCTCTACCGGATTCCGTTTAACGATGGCAAAGGCGGCCAGGCGGCGCCGATCGCGGGCGCCTCTCACAACGGGATGAGCAACAACTTTCCCAAGGTTTCACCGGACGGCCGCTGGATCGTCTTTGTGAAATGCCGCAACGCACAGTTGATGCGCCCCGACAGCCAGCTCTACATCGTGCCGGCGCAGGGCGGAGTGGCGCGGCGCATGCGCTGCAATACGCCGCTTATGAACTCCTGGCACAGCTTTTCGCCCAACGGCCGCTGGCTGGTTTTTTCCTCCAAGAGCCGTTCGCCCTACACGCAAATGTTCCTGACCCATCTGGACGAGGATGGCAACGACAGCCCGGCGATTCTGGTCGACAACACCACGGCAGCCAACCGCGCCGTGAATCTTCCGGAGTTCGTGAGTATTCCCCCCGACGGCCTCATGAAGATCGACGTGCCCGCCGCCGAGTCGTACCGGCTGTTTGATATTGCTTCGGACTTGACCTCCAAAGGCAAGCTCGACGAGGGCATCGCGGAGTGGAGAAAAGTTCTCGAGTTGGATCCCGGCAATGCCAAGGCCCACAACAACCTGGGCGGGGCGCTGGTGCTGGAGGGAAAGCTCAAGGAAGGCATGGCGGAGTTGAAGGCGGCGATCGAGATCGATCCTGACTACAGCGAACCGCAGAGCAACTATGGAATTGGCTTGCTCCAGGAGAAAAAGCTCGACGAGGCAATGCCGTACCTCCAGAGATCGATTGAGCTCAATCCCTCCTACGCCAAGGTCTATGAGGCCATCATTTCCAATTTGGACTGGCCGCCCAGCCCCCCCAAGCCAGGCCTCAGGCTCGAGGATGTGGGTCCCGCGAGGGCAGAGGAGCACGCAAGCCAGAACGTCGACAGGCAGAAGCGCGAAACTCTTGATTCAGAGTATCGCCAAAGACTCCAGGCCGTGCTTGCTGCGATCCTGACGTCTGGTGATTCCGCTCGTGGTGCGGTGGGTGACGACGCAGGTCCGCTCCAGCCCAGAAGTTCATCGGGTTCGCTGCGACCGCTCGCGGCCCCCAACTTAGCGCTCGGCGATAACGCCCGCCCGGACCTCGAGACCATGATTGCGCGCTTGGAAATCCCGCGGCTGCGCAAGCTCGCCGAGCAGGGTGATCAATCCTCGGACGAGAGCTTTGCTGCCCAACGGCAGATTCTGCGCATCTTTCTTCACACTTTCGAGGCTTCGCACGACCTGCTCGCCCAGAATAAAGTGGCCCCTGCCCTGACCTGCCTGCAAATCGCAGCGCAGGCCGCGCCCGTGAACCCCTACATCCTGTATGATTTGGCAAGGGCGCAAGCGCTCAATGGCCAGCACAAGAAAGCGCTGAGCACGCTCGAAGCCGCCGTGCAGAACGGCTTCAAGGGCGGTGATCAGGCGCAAGGGGATCGCGCCTTCGAGGAACTACGTGGGAGGGCGGACTTTCAGCGCGTGGTTGCTATGATGAAGGCAGAGGGCGGAAGGCAGTAGAGCGAATTCAAATGGCAAAGGGCAAATGGCAAAATTCAAATGGTTTACGATTTGTGAAACACTGAATTGTTATTTTTCACATCCTAAATCGCAAACCATTTGCCGTTTGAATTTTGCCATTTGCCATTTGAATTGTTCTTGGTTTTGCCCTGCTCGGTGCGGAAATGACCCCTCACCCGTCCGCCGACGGCTGATGAAAGCGCCGTCGCCGGACACCCTCTCCCCAAGGGAGGGGGCTATATCCCTTGTGCAGCCCCTACGGCGCGACGATTCCGACGCCTTCCTTGATGGTTACAATCTGATTCACCTTAAGGTTCGTGAACTTCTCCACTTTTTGAGTGGTGGGCCACTTTACTTCGATCAAGTCCACGATCTTGCTTTGCCCGAAACCAAAGTGCAGCCGAAGATCGCTTTGCGACATAACACTCGTGCCGCTGTGCACTTCATCGATCTGCGAGTGCTTGCCTGTCACCACGCGGACGCGAGCCCCGATGGCCGTGCGGTTGCACTTCGTGCCGATCAGCTTCACCTTAATCCAATTGTTCCTGTTCCCGCCGTCATTGCGCAAAAGCGACGGAACATCGTTCATGTTCAAGACCAGCACGTCGATGTCTCCGTCATTGTCGTAGTCTCCGAACGCGCAGCCACGGCTCGAGAAGCGCTCCGCGATGCCCGGCCCCAGCTTCGCAGAGACATCCTCGAACCGGCCGTCGCCCAGGTTGCGATAGACCATGCGGGGGGATTTGAACGCCTCACCGATTTGATCGACCTCGGGATAAACGTGACCCGTCACATAGAGAATGTCCGGCCACCCGTCGTTGTCATAATCCAAGAAGCCGATTCCCCAATTTACGGTCTTGGTAATCATACCCACTCCGGCCGGGTTGCTAACCTCCGTGAAGGCTCCGTCGCCGTTGTTGTGGTAGAGATCGATCGAATCGTTGACGAAGTTAGTCTTGGCGATATCCAGCCAGCCGTCGCCGTCGTAATCGCCAACCCCCACGCCCATGCCGGACTGCTCAGCGCCGTCCTCGCTCAAAGCGCATCCCGCCATCACGGCCCGCTCGGTGAAAGTTCCGTCGTGGTTGTTCCGGAAGCAGAGACTGGGCTGCGTGTCCACCGCCACATAAATATCCGGCCAGCCGTCGTTATCGAAGTCATAAGAAACAGCGGTGATCGAATAGCGCGGGCCGGGCTTCAGAATGCCGGCCTTTTCACTCACATTGGTGAAGGTTCCGTCGCCGTTGTTGTGATAGAGGATGTTCGACCCGCCCGGGAAGCCTCGCGGGCCGCACAACACAGGGACGCCGTGCCAATCGCAAGCGCCCCTCTGGCCGAGCATGCCAGGCAAGTGCTCGAGATCAAGATCGATGTAGTTCGCCACGAACAGGTCCAGGAAGCCGTCACGGTCATAATCCAGCCAGGTGCAGCCTGTTCCCCAGCGCAGTCGGTCTTCGTACAGGCCAGCTTTTCGCGTCACATCTGTAAACGTTCCATCGCCGTTATTATGAAAAAGGATGTTATGGCCCCAGAAACAGCAGAACAGGTCATCCCAGCCGTCGTTATCGTAATCGCCTACGCAAACTCCGGTCTGCCATCCGGTTCTCGCCAGGCCCGAACGCTCCGTTACGTCCGTGAACGTGCCGTCCCGATTGTTCTTGTAAAGGTGAGAAGTGGGCGCTTTGCCGGGTTGGTAGGTTTCGCCGAGCCTTACGCCGTTGGTCAGGTAGATATCGAGCCAGCCGTCGTGGTCGTAATCGAAGAAGGCAAGGCCGCTGCCTTTGGTTTCGATAATGTACCGCTTCTCCTTGACTCCTCCCCAGACGCTCGGAATCACCAGCCCCGCGCTCTGCGCGACGTCCACGAAGGTGACAGGTATACCGTCAGCCGTAGCGCCGGCCTTCAGGCCGGCAGTTGCCGGCCTAAAAGTTGGCGCTACAGTGGTCCCAGGACGTGCGGAGATCGGTTTTGTGAGCAGGTCGATGAGATTGGCTCCGGTAAATAGTGCAGAAGAGCGCAAGAAGCCACGGCGTGAACGTTTCATTTGTGAGCTAAGATCCTTGTGATGTAGTCACCCGAGATACCCCCTCACCCGTCTCGATCCGGCTGGTGAGAACGCCGGATCAGGACACCCTCTCCCCCAAGGGGGCGAGGGGAAGTGATTTTGGGAGTGGCCCAGGGGGCTTGCGCCCACTGCCTACCTGCCTACTGCCTTTTCTGGAGCGGGCTGTAGCTTCTTGAACCTAGCCTCTTCTTCCTGGGCCTCCGCAGCGCGCCCCAGGTCGCGATAGATTTGCGCCAGCAGGAAGTGCACGCCGGGATCATCGCTTTCGCGGGCGGGCTCGAGAGCCTCGAGCGCCTCGCGCTTGCGGTCGAGTTGGCGCAAAGCTTTGGCCAAGCCGACTCGAGCCGGAACCGCGGCGGGGTCGAGTTGCAAGGCGCGGCGAAAGGCCGTGATGGCCGGTTCGAGCTGGGCGTGCTTCCGGTAGACTTCGCCAATCTCGTATTCCGCCTGGGCGCTGGTCGGATCCACCTTCAGCTCTTCGTTCAGTTCAGTCAAAGCCTGCCGCCAAGCGTCCGGCTCCTGCGAGTGGGTCAGCATCAGGACAGCGATCTGAAGGTGAGCGCCTTGTAAAGTGGGCTCAAGCTTTAGGGCGTGACGATATGCGTCGATGGCGCCTTTCCAGTTCCCATCGCTTGCGGCCACCGAAGCCATCACCTGGTAAGTCCGCGCGGAATTGGGCGCCACCTTCATGAGCTTCAAATATGTCTCCGAAGAGAGGCGCCCGTAAAGCTGACCTGCGGCGTAAAGGACATCCGGATCATCGGGATAGGCGGCGAGCAGTTTCTGAGCCACTTGGTCCGCCTGCGCCTCCTTGCCGCCGCCCAGAGCACATCGCTCCAGGCTGAGACCCAGAATGCGGCGCAGCTTCACGTCGGCGTTTGTGGCAAACTCCTGCTCGAGGCCCGGCATGGCCTGCTCGCAGTTGCCCACGGCTGCCAGGCTAAGGGGCAGGAACGATTTCGCTGTCGCAACCGCCGGGTCGCGCCGTAATGCTTCCTGGAATTCGCTGATCGCCTGACGGTATTGATGGCCGGCGTAATAGGCAAGGCCAAGGTTGGCGCGCACTTCCGCCAAGTTGGGATCAATCTTCAGTGCGGCGGAGAGGTGTTGCTCGGCAGCAGCAAAATTGCCGCGCTTCAGCGCCTCCATCCCTTGCTCGACTTCGCCCTGGACTTCCGGTCTCTGAGGGAATGCGAGTGAGGGCAATAACAATAGGAAGAGCACACACCCTGCGACGCGACCGCTCATGCTGAAGAATTGTATCGGAGTGCGCGCCGGAATATCAACAGCGAGTAGGGGTAGGGCTTGCCCTACCCGCGCTGGCAACAGGGGACGGCAAGCCGTCCCCCTACAATGTCAAAAAAAGAGCACGCACCCCGCGATGCGGAGTGCGTGCTCTCGCTTCAAACAGCAATCATGTCCTGCGGAGCTTCAGAAGATCAGCTTGATCGCGATCTGAATGTTCCGTGGCGTAACGGCGCCGGTGACTATACCAAAGTTGCTGTCGGTCACCCCGGTATCGATGTTGTTGAACGAGGGGTGGTTGAGAACGTTGAAGAATTCACCGCGGATCTGGTATCTCACTTTCTCTTTCCAGACCGGGCCATTCTTAATCAACGCCAGATCGAGGTTGTCGAGTCCAGGTCCCTCGATCGCATTGGGCGCCGCCGTGCCGTACAGAGTCGAGTAGGTGGGTGCGGTGGGACCCGGTTGGTAGAAACACGAAGTGTTGAAGAATTGGCCAAACGAACGGTTGCCGCGATAGTGGCAATTGGGCAGCACACCGGCATACTCGGTCCCGCCGATTTGCGTCACACCATTACCCAGTACGTCGGTCCCCGAAGTGGTGACGCTATACGGGAATCCACTGAACAAGGCCAAGTCGCCGGAGAGTTCCCAACCGCCTACGATCTTGCCCAGCACGGAGGTGTTGTGCCGGAGGATGGGGAGGGTGTAAACCCAGGTAGCAATGAAGTTGTGGGTCTGGTCAAATCCCGCAAGCTGCCAATTGTACTTGGGGTTGTAGGTGTCGGCAACAACGGAGTAGATGTTGTCGCCCATGTCGAAGGCCTTCGAGTACGTGTAGGCGATGTTGAATTGCAGGTCATGCGTGAGACGCCTCTGCACGCTCACCTGCAACGCGTCGTATTTCGAGTTACCTTCCTGCACGGTGGTCATGGCGCCGCCGATGCCGGGATAGGGCCTCAGAGCATCCTGGTTAATATTAACGTTCGCGGGGTTCGTGAATGTTCCCAGCGCGGGCTGGTTCAAGTCAGCATTGATAACATTGTGACGGACGCGGTTGCCCACGTAGCCGACGTCTATCAAGGTGTTGTTGAAGAACATGTGCTCGAGGGTGAAGTTCCAGGAATAGACCACGGGGACATCGTTCTTCAGGTCGTTGCCGGTCATGGGGATGGGCAATTGGGGAGCGGCCGCGCCAGTGTTAATGCAGGTCCTGGAAGCACTAATGGCTGATCCGGGACAGTCTGACAAGCCGTTGAACACTTCCTCGGCCAATTGGTAGGGCGTCACGCCGCCCTCGAGCGTCACGTCGCTGAGGGTGTTGTGGTTGTAGAAGATGCCGGCGCCGCCACGAACCGAACTCTTACCGTCTCCTTTCGGGTCCCAGGCAAAGCCCACGCGCGGCTGGAAGTTGCGGTAGTGGCTTCCAATGATATTCAGGGGAAGCCCGCGCGCCATGCCGTAGTACTGCAACTCCTTGTTAATCGTTGCGATATTCGACGTTGTCAGTTCCTGGCCGAACACCGCGAAGTGCCCCGCCGCATCGTTGGGAACGCCGTTGCCAGGCACAGCGATACCGTTGTAGGGGTTACCTCCCGTGATAAACCCGGTCGAGGGATCGACCACCTGCGCCACCCCCGGTGCATAGGAGTAGAACAACGGGTCAAACATGGCGAAGTTGTTCCACTTGCTCAGGTAGGGTTGGAAATAATCCCATCGCAGCCCACCGTTCAGGGTCAAGCGCCGCGTCACCTTCCAACTGTCCTGCCCGAAGAACCCGATCTGATCGGCCTTCCAGGGCGTCTGATTGCGCCAGCCCAGCTCGGAGTAATTGTCAAAATTGCCGAGCAAGGCGTCCCCTAAGGGCGACCCAGTGGAGTAGGGATTGGAAGCATTGAATTCAAATTGCCCGTTCAGGTTGTTGCCCACGCCGCCGCCCGGCGAGACGCGCACTTGGTCGTGGTCATTCTCGCCATCATGCTCCCACCAGACGCCGGCTTTGATCGTGTGGGCACCCTGAATCTTAGTGATCACGTCCTGAATGGTATAGACGTGGCCGATGCTTCCCGAGGGGTACGCCAGTCCGCTGACTTGGTCGAAACCGCTCATGATGAGCGTTGGAATCTTGCCCGCAATGTCCTTGCTCGCGTCCCCACCCGGGATGATATACGGGTAAGTGATGCCAAGGGAGGCGCGGTCGATGCCGTTTCCGTTGGGCCCGCCACTCGGCACCGCAATGTGGTTAATATCCTCATTGGCGCCCATGGTAAAGTCATTGAGGAGCGTGGGGCTGAACGTTGTAGTGTAGTTCAGAGAAGCGCCCCGGCTAGGCCACAGGTAGCCCTGATCGAGCAACGCGGAAGAGGCGCCGCTGCCTGCGCCGCTGGTGCCGACAGTGGTAGTCGAGAGGTAATGCCGGACGCTGACCGCAAGGTGGCTCTTCGAGTTGGGGATGAAATCCACCTTCACATCGGTCATGTGGGCATCGTTGGGGCCGTTCCAGTCGTAGGTGAAGTTGGAGCCGCCCTCATAGGGATATGCTGTGTTCGGCTGCGTGACGGTGTTCGGCTGGACGTAAAAGTGTTGCACCATTGCCGACCCGTTGGCGCTGAAAAGGCCTTGTGGAATCTGGTCGTTCGGGAAGGGCTGACCGGCAACCAGAGTCTCGCCGTTGGCTGTGACCCCATTCAAGTACGCCGGAACCTTCGGGCAGCTACTGGTGAACACAGCGCAATAGGCGGAAAGATCGCCTGCCCGGTCGGCCGGCGTCGGCACAGTTCCGACGCCAGGGTTTCCGCTGACCTCGCGGTTCCATTCCTCCGACAAATAGAAGTAGAGATTGTGCTTCTTCGGGATAACCGGCCCGCCAATCGAAAACCCGAAATCGTTGAAATCCAAGGTGGGGACGGTAGGCGTGAAGAACTGTCGGGAATCCATGGCGCTGTTGCGGACAAACTCGTAAACGCTGCCATGGTACTGGTCAGTGCCGGATTTCAGGTTGACGGCAAATTGGCCGCCCGCGGCGCGGGAGAATTCCGGCATGTAGCCGGTGGTGACGATCTGGACTTCGGAGATCGAGTCCATGCTGGGCATGGCCACGGTAGCGCCGTTGGCGCGAGTACGCGTGGAGGGTATGCCGTCAATCAGCAGGTTATTGGATTCGCCCGTCAGACCATTGACTTGTGTGCATTGCGAAGCAAAAAGGCTCATGGCCTGGAAGCTGTTGAAGGAGAAGCTCTGAACTACGCCCGGTTGAAGACCAAAAAGACTGACGAAGTTCCGCCCGTTCACGGGGAGCTCGGTCATCTGCGTTTGGTCGACCGTGCGCGCTACTTGCGAATCAGAGGTTTGAACCTGTACGGTTGAGGCCTGAACCTCCACTGTCTGCGTGACTTGCCCGACCTGCATGGTGCAGCTCACTTGGACGTTGGCCGCAGGGTCCAAGTGGACACCCAAAGTCGAGCACGCCTGGAAGCCTTCCTTCTCCGCCTTGACGTCGTAGTTGCCGGACGGAAGGTCAGGCACCACGTAGTAGCCAGCAGAGTTGGTGCTCGTCTTTGAGGCAAGCTGATTGGCCGTATTCGTGACCGTGATGGCAGCGCCGGGGATTACAGCTCCGGTCGAGTCTGTAATGGTGCCTCCGATGGTAGCCAAGACAGCGGTCTGTGCCAACGCAGTTGTCGGCAGCACTAAGACTGCGGCCGAAATGGCAAACAAG
>Ga0326728_10017038_pt1 | contig 14657 bp, 6 predicted proteins | sample MB3enrmetagenome_FD_207602 | JGI IMG/M metagenome (GOLD analysis project Ga0326728, IMG submission 207602) | Lab enriched peat soil microbial communities from McLean, Ithaca, NY, United States - MB31MN | ecosystem: Environmental > Terrestrial > Soil > Wetlands > Peat | place: USA: New York...
AGCCGGAACAATTCCTCCGACCAGTACAATGGCTCGGGCACGGCGTCGGTGGCCCAGCTACCTGTGTGGGTCAACCTTTGCGCTTCCGCCAGGTAAGCTTCGCTGCGGCGAAGTGCTTCCTCGGCGCGCTTGCGTTCCGTCACATCTGCCGTCGTGCCGATGTATTCAAGAAGATTGCCGGTGCTATCGAACACAGGATGGCCGATTATGTGAAGGTCCCGGACCTCGCCATTCGGACGTACGATTCGGTATTCGTCCTCATAATTGGTCTTCTCGCGAGCGACTGTCAGCAATCGCTCCCGCACTCGAGGCAGGTCATCTGGATGGATTCGCTCCAGAAATCTTTCCAGACTCGGCACACCTTCGTCTGGATCGAAACCCATAATCCCGTAGCATTCCTTGGACCAGTATTGGATACCGCTGGCGGGATTCCAGGCCCAAGTGCCCGAATGGTTTATCCTCTCCGCCTCCGCCAGATAAGCTTCACTGCGTCGCAGCGCTTCTTCGGCTCGCTTTCGTTCCTCGATGTCGGTGCGCGTGCCGTACCACCGCAGGACCCGCCCCTGCTCATCACGCAGCGGATTGTCCCGGATCAAAAACCAGCGATACTCTCCCTCCTTCCCCCGTATTCTTGCCTCCATCTCAAAAGGAGCACCATCGGAAGACGCCCGCTGACGAATGATCTCTAACTTCTTTAGATCTTCCGGATGAAAGATTCGAGCAACTGCTTCTTTTGACTTCGCTTCTTGCGGAGTAAGGCCGGTGTAGTCCAGTTCTCGTCGGTTGGCAAAAACAGGACTCCAGTCCGAGTCGAAAACAAAGACTTGCTGCGGAATCACACCGACGATCTGCCGAAGTTCCGCTTCGCTCTGCCGGAGCTTTTCTTCGGCCCGCTTTCGCTCGGTGATATCCATCGCGGGGCCGACCAATTGAACGATCTCTCCCGCCTCATTCAGGACAGGATGCCGGATGATATGAATATGTTTGATCGTTCCGTCAGGCAGCGCGATCCTGTACTGGTCGAATGTGTCTACTCTTTCACGCAGCGACTTCTGAAAGCTGACTTCTACCCTGGTCCGATCCTCGGGGAGGATTCGTCCAAAAAGTGCTTTCCTGGCCGGTATACCTTCTTGCGAATCGAATCCAAAGATTCGGAACATCTCCTCGGACCAGTAAGTCCATTTGTCACTGGCCACGTCCAGCGCCCAGCTGCCCGTGTGGCTCAGCCGCTGCCCTTCCGCCAGATAAGCCTCACTTCTCCGCAGTGCCAGCTCGGCCCGTTTGCGCGCGGCCCGCGAACGCAGGGTGACGATGCCGAACGCCATGTCGCCAGCCAGTTCCTCAAGCAGCCGAATCTCTTCCGATGTAAAAGCGTCGGGCTGCGCGGAATGAACGGTGAGGCTGCCGAAGGCATTGTCGTTTTCGTCCTTGAGGGGCAAGGCAATGCCGGAACGAAAACCGTGCTGCAAAAGGCTCTCCCGCCAGGGCGCCATTCGAGGATCCGTTGCGAAAGCCTGAACGCAGCAACTTTTCCCGCTGCGGATGGCCTCTCCGGTGGGGCCGCGCCCACGGTCCGTGTCGGCCCAGGTTATGCCGGCGGATGCGAGATATCCCTCCTCGGCCCCGGTCCACGCGACCGGGCGTACGCTTTTGGCCTCGTCGTATTGGGCATAGCCCACCCACGCCATGCGGTAGCCCGCCTCCTCGCAGACGATCCGGCAGATTTCTTTGAGTAAGGTCTGCTCATCGGTGGCGCGCAGAAGCGTCTGGTTGCAGTTGCTGATCGCTCGCAGTTCACGATTCAAACGACGCAACGCCTCCTCGGCACGCTTGCGCTCGGTGATGTCGCTCACCAGGGCCAGACAGCCGCGGTCCTGTCCATCCCCTAGAACCGGTGATATGCGCAGCAACGCCCAGACTTGAGCCCCGTCCGCCCGCAGGAAGGGGAATTCGTAGTGTTCCTGGAGCCGTTGCTCCCGCTGGAGCAGGTGATTCAGTAACTCGTCTTTTTTCTCCTGCGGCACAAAGGGCAGAATGGATTTGCCGATCATCTCCCCCGGCGATGTGCCCAGGATAGCGGCCATGTTTTCGTTGGCGAATACCGTCTTGCCCTCAGCGTCGACCGACCAGACCCCTTCCTGAGCGGTCTCCACGAGTTGCCAGTAGGCGGTTGCAACGGAGTGGCGCTGGCGCAAAGCTTTTTCCACGAGCACGTACATGAGGAGGGTACTCAAGGAAATGAACAGAATTCCCTTGGCCTCTGAAACCTTCAGAAGGTATGCATTGGATAACCCGAGCCCATGTACCAAGCGGTCGGTAAATAAGATCCAGCAACTTGAGAACGTGAAATACAGCAGCGCGATGGTGCGCGATCCTAGTTTCAGACGCTCGACATTAAGCTGGTCGTGAGTCCGACGAAGATCTGCCTCGGCGCGCTGCCGAAACGTGCCGAACCGAGACAGGAGCGCAGCGAACGCTGCAAAAATGACGAAATAGGGGATCTCGGACCGGTTGATGTAGATGGTGTGGACCGGCTCCACGAAGTACCAGTAGAAGCTGATCGTGGACAGGATCGCCGCCAGCACGGCAGGTCCCGCTCCTGCATACCAGGAACTTATGGCTACCGCAAACAGCAGCAAAAGCGCCGAGGGGACGCGAAAGCCGAAATGCTGAAGGAGTAGCGAAATCCCGAGTGCGACACCGATGGAAACAACCGCAAGACCGTAGCGTTGGAGATAACTCAGGGGCAACGCCTCTGATGATCGATGGGCTACGGACTTATTCGCATCGATACCTGACCGGTCCATTTGTTCCACCACCACCGATCGTACTGTCATTCATGGTCGTTCAGCCACTCTCGATCTGCTACACCTTGGCCGATTTGACCTTCCGCTGCTTCTGCGCTCTCAATACCTTTGCTTCCGCTTGAAGCCAGTCATCCAAGGCGAAGCCATCAACGGTGGCGCGTTGCTCGTACAACTGATCGGCGCAATTGCGGATGAGATCCTCGATGTCGGTTGATTGGGCAGCTTTGGTTGCGCGAGGTTGCCTGGATCTTGACTTGGCTATCATGGGAGTACCGCTCCATCAGATACCGTCTGGCAGACCTCTAAGAGGCTCTTGGAGCGTGCCTGCGATCATTTGTGTTCAATCTCAAACAATTCTCCAATGCGTTGAGAGCATAGAGCGCATTCTCGATAGCCTCGGTCTCGCCGTCGGTACTGGGAGAAGCTGCAAAAGCTCTCGGGACCGAAAGACCATTGCTCGCCGGGCTTCTTCGATGCGCAATGGTAGCTTGCTCGCGTCCGTCTCGAACAAGGCAGCGTTGTACAATCCGCGCCGGCTTCGGAGGGCTTCGCCAGTCTGATTCCCGCCCATCACTCGCTCTGAAAACTACACTTAGCACAACAGGTCAACTGAAGTCGGTGATAGAAATCACGTGTGTGAGGTCTCGACTCCTCCCCTCTTCTTGGCTAAGGAAACGCCAGCAACTCACTGATCAGTCGGGCCCTTGTTGCAGACTCAACACGGCGCCTACAGAATTACACACGGCCTCCACACGGCAGAGGCCAGACGGCGAAATCATCTCTCCTCACGGGCAACGTTGCCGACCACAACACATCCCCAGTCATTGCGGTTCAACGGTAGACGCCAAGCCCTTATGGGCTGCGCTCTACCATAGGGCTTCTTTCGAATTCCTACTCCTTTACCCATGGCTTGCACCGTGGCCTTCCTTCTCTCGCCGCGCCTGGTATTCACCGGACTCTGCCACAAGAACGCCGTGCGCTTGCAGAAAGACAGGGCGTGCGCGTTTCTGGAGAAATCGGAGTTGGGGCTGGATAAAGGATGCGAGGCATTCCTGCAGGCTCTGGCGGGGATTGTGCGGGAGCTAAAGCTGGAGGTTCCGGCTGGGGCCCAGGAAGCAAGCGCAGGATCGTAAGGAAAGGGTGGGGCACCCACGGAATCAGGTTCCGGGATGCCCCATTCCTACCCAAACGCAGACATCAATAGTTTAGGATCACTTGTTTCGGCACAGATCCGCCGTAGTTGCATTGTGGAGTCAGTCCCCCGGAAACGTTGGATACTTTCCATGCCGGGTTGACTGGGGCATAGTTGTAGTTCAGGACTATCTGGTTGTTGAAACCGAGCGCACCACCGTAACCAGATGACTCGCCGGCAGGATAATCGCCGCACTGGATGATGTTATAGACCTCCATTACCCCGCCAAATGCCCAATTGAAGGTCTGCCCGTTGCTTGGGGCGTCATTCATCTCGGAGAAGGCACCCGTCGCGTCATCAATGATAACGATGTCCCACTGGCTGCAGTTCTTCACTCCCGAAGCACAGGTGGTTACAATGTAGCCTTCGAGACTATGTCCGGAAGCGGTGTGCTGCGGAGTGGCCTCCCAAGTGTTGCCACTGAGGCAGCAATTCCAGGCAGCGATGCCCCACGCATTGGCGTAATCGGAGTTCCACCCCAAAACAGGCTGAATGATAGTCAGGTCGTTCTTGTACGCCTCCAAGCCGTTGAAAAAGTACAAGGTCTGGCCGTCGGCGTTGGTCGGTGAAGGTGGGACCTGCCACTGCGCGTAGATTTCTGCATAGTTTTGAACGTCATGGATGCTGGCGTATTCGATCCAAGCATGGCTGATGTCGGGGGGTTGAGTTGCGGCCGGCTCGGCCCCAGTTACCTTTTCTCCGTCAGCTCTGAAGTGCGGGAAGGCGCACTGTTGGACGTTCTCAAACATTCCGTTTGCGTGCTGTACGGCGTTCATGTCCTCCCGCAGAACGTCCCCTTCGGCCAGGTGTTTAACGCAGCTGGGATGGAAATAGCCGAATGGAGTCACGACAAAATCTGCCGGAACTCCCGCGGGAGCATGTGGACCCGCTGAGGTCAGGGCCTGGGCCGCGGTCACGATCATAAACAAAGCGAGCATCACTACCACTAAACCTGTGAAACGTCTCATTGTTCTCTCCTTCCCCCGTAGGGTTTGGTTTAAGCGTCGTTCTGGTGTTCGGTGCAAGCTGGGGCTTGCCTCCCCCGAAAAAATGGTCTGTAGAACTCGGACAGGCATGCGTCAGAGCCGGTCTCGCGCATGCTCACGAGTATTTGGGAAAAACACTCGGGTCCGCCGGGAGGATTATGACAGCACCTAAAGTCGCAGCAAATGCGTCATTTCTCCTTTCAGAGCGTGACGTGACGCATGGGGCAGTCTAGAGACCATCAGAACGGTCTACGTGCGTGTAGCGCGTGCGGACGCGAGTTTTCCCCGAAGAGGTCTTGGCAAAGGCAGTGCAGTCCTCGCTGCCGCCAGCGAGCTTATGTGAAGCGCCAGCCGATCAGGACCGACGGATACTACGGCGCGTGACAAGTGCCTGGGTTCATTGCCGCGCTGATGGAATGCCGCCGAGATCGTGTTGAGCCGTAAAAAGTCCAAATTTGGACAAAGTGAGTGCCGCCGTATCAACCTTCGCCTTGACAACTTGCGCCGGCCCGGTCAACAACTTGCCCAACAACGAGCTACTCCCCAGTCGCAGGTTCGGTCCTTTGAGAACCAAGTGGTAGGGCATGTGCCAGTGACTAGGGTTTTTGGGCAAGTCTCATTCAATCGGAACTTCTCTTGACTCTTCAGACCATCTCTTACAACTCGTGTCGAAATCGGGACTGCCCCAGTGTCAAGCGCAACTCTCTTTGAACTCAGGCCCCAACAAAGCAATTGAGTTTAGTGTCAGGGAAATGTTGCCGCGCGAGAACCGTCTTAACGAAATGTATGCGTATTTTCATGGTCATCTTCTCCTTAGAAAACGTGCTGCAAGTTGCCCACCGGTAAATCCAGCGATGCCGCCACATCAGCAATCGTCATCGCCCCTCGCTCAGTTGACGGTGAGCGTCTCTTTGCTGGTTTGCCGTTGGGTGTGGTGACGACGATCTTGCCCGTCTTCGCGCCCGCCGGAACGTCAGCCTGAATGAGGGTCGGGTCGACCACCGTGAAGCTTGTCGCCTTCACTCCGCCGAAAGTCACCTTGGTAGCGCCGACAAAGCCGCCACCCACGATTCCAACCTGCGTGCCGACCGCGCCGCTGGTGGGGTCGAGGTTGGTGATCGTGGGGAGAATGTGCAGCTGCGTGTCGCTTTGAACCTGCTCTTCTACGCCTGCCGGATTGGTAAGGGTAACGGTTGGCGGTTGGGCTCCAACCTGGGGTGGCGTAGACGACAACCCTTGTGACGGGACATGCGATGCATTTTCCGTCGCGATCGCTGAAACATATGTACGCCGCTCGCCGCTAACAGGGCTGGTGCATCACTCCGACCGCTAACCTAACTCTAAATCTTCCTTGTGGAACCGCGAAAGACTTGGGCCAATGACTTGCCAGGCGCAATTTCAGTACGGGCCCCTTGCCCGCATCGTAGAGGTGGTACGGATGAAAAATCTTTCATCTTGACGGGAAAAAGCGATGGCGGGTAAAAATATAGCTCCTTGTGGGATCAAAAAAAGGAAAATCCCAATTAATAATGTTTTGACTATACGAGATGGGCGATGGTTAGGTTCTTATCGTTCTCGAGCCAGAAAAAAAAGTCTGTAATTTTCAAAACAAACACAGCGCGGAGCATCCGATATGAGCCGTAGGCAATGGCGGGTCGTTTTGTTGTTCCTCACCGCAATAGCGACGCAAAGACTGGCGCGGGCAACCGTAGAGTCGTCTTTCTCGCATTTAGCCGCAGCCGGCTGGAGAACGGCATCTTTCTCCGCGGTTTTCCAAAGCGGAGCGACGCAGGGACGTCAAGCCACTCGTACCGAATTATCGACAATACCATCGGCCGACGGCTCATCGAAACTGATTCAGGCGAGTGTGGTTTCGCAGACATCTCCTGCCAGCGGCACGGTGATTTTCCTTTCTGGGAATACGATCCTGGGCGAAGTGTCATTGGACGCGGACGGCAACGCTGTCCTCCCCATACCGAATGGCCAGGATGAGCTCAATGTAGTCGCCCAATATTCCGGCGATATACTTCACAACGGTAGTTCCAGCTCCCAAGCAGACAGCGCGCCGGGGAACGGCTCTCCGGTTCAGATTTGGCCCGCCGACGTGGCGTTCGGGACTCATGGTGTGGGTGCTTCGATCCAGCCGCAGACAGTAGTCGTGAAGAATGTCGGAGCATCGGATCTAACGATCATTGCGGCCGAAATCACCGGTCCAAATTCTTCCGAGTTTTCGATCGTGAGCAATACATGCCCGGGAGTTGAGGCCGTGCTGCCAGCGGGAAAATCGTGCAAGCTGAAGATCTCCTTTGCTCCATCCAGCACGGGAGCAAGCGCCGCAACACTTCGAATCGCAGAAGGCAACACGAACACCTCTTCGGAAGTCTCACTCACCGGAATTGCAGTCGACGGAGCAGTCGCCACTTTCATTCCCAGCACCTTGGTGTTCCCGGGGCAGGTCGTTGGCGTGCCTGCCGCCGGCACGATCGTGCTGCAAAATACCGGCAACATTTCCCTGACACTAAACTCATTTGCTTTGTTGGGGTCGCCTGAGTTCAAAGAGACCACAACTTGTGCTCTCAATACACCGATTCCACCCACTGGTGAATGCAATTTTACCATCAAGCTTACGCCCGGCAGCATTGGTCCTAAGTCAGCTACCCTCGTGGTGACTGACAGCGAAAGCGACAGTCCGCACACTATTGCGATTAGTGGAAACGCAACGAACGCTCCATATTTACAGGTAAGTCCCGCGCCGGTTACGTTCCCCTCCATTGCCGTCGGCGATTCGAGTTCAACGGTTGCCAAGATTACCAACGTAGGAAACAAGGCACTCACGCTTTCTAGTTTCCAACTAGCTGGGCAAGCAGCCTCGGACTTTGCGGCGACTGCGAATGGTTGTGAAGGCAGACTCAAGCCGGGTTCGGGTTGCACTGTGACCATTACCTTTGCGCCGACCGCGATCGGGACTCGGAACGCCAGTCTCGTAATCAGGAGCAACGCTCTCAACAACACGTACTTGCTGGGACACACAGGAAACGCAAAGCCCTCGGGCGGTGGAAAACTCTCGAGTACCAAGATCACGTTCCCGAAGCAAGGCGTTGGAGTCACGAGCGCACCCCTGTCAGTTGTTTTGTCCAATACTGGGAAGACCACACTCTCCGTTACCGGGACTTCGATTAGCGGCGCGTACGCAGGCGACTTCTCGGTAACGACGTCGGGATGTTCGTCGATTGCTCCCGGCTTCGCGTGCTCGATCAGTGTCACATTCACGCCGACGGTAGCGGCGAAAGAAGCTGCCACACTGGCGATCACAACCAATTCGGGCACGCTGCCGAAAATCAGTCTGAGTGGAACTGGAGTGAACGGACCCTTTCTCGCATTCGCGCCGACGACCCTGAAGTTCGGTTCGGAGCCGGCGGGACAGCAATCGGCGCCTCAAGCCATCACTTTGACCAATACGGGCAATGCGCCGCTGATTTTGCGATCGCTCGCTGTCATAGGAGCGCAGTTTACCGACTTCGCGGAGAGCGACACCTGCGGCGCGCCAGCCACTCTGGCCGTGGGCGCTAGCTGCACCGCAACCGTGACTTTCACACCCGCATCGGTGGGAAAGCGGAGCGCTACGCTGACGGCAACCGACAACGCTTCCCCAACCACGCAGACCGCCACGTTGTCGGGAACCGGCACCCAGGGAACCGGTCCGCTGATTACGCTCCAGCTGAGCCAGCCCAGCATCTACACGTTTTCGACCGGCGGAGGCACAGTAACGATCCCAAATCCCGCGCCGAGCGGTGGACAACAGATATTCCTGTCCTCGAACAATTCCAAGCTCTTTGCCAGCCCCGGCCTCCCGACATCGGTGACCATTCCCGCGGGACAAGTGAGCACAAATTTTTCTTTCCCCACGTCGACTTTCTCAGGCGGAGCCGTCTTGACCGCGTTTGCCGACAACTTCCAGAACGGCACGGCGACGCTCACCGTCAACGAACGCACAATGACAATGACGCTCTCAGCTGCCGTCGTGGGAACCGGACGCAGGCTCACGGCGGCACTTAGGCTGGGACAGCCCGCACCTACCGGTGGTGCGACGATTAACCTTTCGACCGCGGACCCAACCATTGCCGCCATCTCGCCGGCGAGCGTATTCATTGCGGCCGGAACGACCAGCAGTACGACCGCAATTTCAGTGACGGGTGTTCAAGGGGGCTCGACGACGGTTTCGGCTCAGGCGGCTGCCGTCGGCATTCTGCCGTCCGGTTTTACGGGAGCGAGCGCAAGTGTTTCGGTCAGTAGTCTTCTGCTTACGCTCGGGCAAAATCTCGTCCTGGCTCCCGGCCAGACGCTGCCGCTACCGATTACTCTCTCCGATAACGGGAATCCAATACCGGTTTCATTAACCAGTTCTCCGACAGGAATCGTGACGTTCCCGAAAAACCCGATGTCCAATACCGCACAAATAACGGGAGCCAAAGCTGGCGTCGCAACGATCACAGTCATTGACCCTTCTGGGAAGTACGCCTCCGATACCGCGACCGTCACTGTCGCTTATGCACTGAACTTCTCGCCGGCGACAACCCTGAACGTAATTGACTTCAACACAGCAACCGTTCAGCTCAATCTGTCAGCTCCCGCGCCATCGCCAGGCTTTACGGCAACCCTCAGTATGGCTGATTCCACGATCGCCACCGTGCCGAGCAGCGTCAAGTTTGCCACAGGTGCCAGTTCGGTGACCGTAACCGTGAAAGGAGTAGCAGTAGGGAATACGACTTTGAGCGCGACCGGGACAGGTGCCAACACGGCGCAGGTTGCTGTTAGCGTGGGTCCGGCAGCTACACTCGCGTTCAGTCCAGTTACAGTTGGGAAAGATCTGGAAGTAGTGGAAGCTGGGACTCTCTCAGAGCCCGCTCCCGCCGGGAACCTGCTGGTCACTCTCACGTCTTCAGACTCCACCAAGGTCACGCTTTCTCCGGATGGAGTGACGGCTGGCACGAAGAGCATCACTGTGCAGGTCCCCGCCGGATCAACCTCGCCTCCGCCGTTCAGCATCATCGGGCTGAACAATTCGGGCACATACACCGTGACGGCCACGGCCACCGGCTACGCCCCCGCAAGTATCAATGTGACCCTCGCGCCATCAGGCTTCGTTATAAATTCGCAGGATATCCAGACGGCAGTCGGGTTGCCGGACGCAACGGTCACCGTGGTTCCGGCGCAATTGGATCCAGCCACTCTGGCGGTTGTTGTCTCACCCCAAACTGTACGTGCAGGGGCCAACTTCAATGTCACCGTCACCAGCTCTGCAACCGCTGTGGGAACGATTGTGACGTCGCCGGTGAACTTCACCGGTGGAACCAATTCCGCCTCGACAACCTTTCACGCCGTGTCGGCGGGCAGCTCGAATGTCAAGGTAGTCGAGCCCGGCGGCTTCAGCCAGCCGGCGAGCCAGACGCAGATCACGGCCGCGGTCAGCAGCGCTGGTTTCGTGGGAGGAAGCTCGGTCTCCATCGGCAATAACCTTCAGCTCGGCTACAGCCTGACTCTGACTCAGCCAGCTCCTGCTGGCAATCTGCAGATCACTGCGACCAGCAACAGTCCGAGTCTGCTGCTGTCCAGCTCCACTTCCACACTTGGGAGCGGCTCGTTGTCTGTTCAAGTGCCGGCTGGATCTACCAGCGTGCCGACGATCTACCTTCAGGCCTTTGCCGGAACGGGGTCAGCGATCGTTACATTGCAGGCGCCGGGATATTTGAACTCGAGCTTCACGGTCAACTTCGTTCCGTCCGGATTTGTCGTGTTCGGCCAGTCCTGCGGATTGGTAAGTACGATTTCCACGACTACACTGGCAACCGCAACGCCAGTGGTAGTTCTTATCGAACCTCTGGATCCGAACACCTTCCAGCCGAACCTCGTCAATACATTTACTTATTATTGCGCGCCTCAAATCACCGAACCGTTTGCGCCCGGCACCAATCCCGTGTCCGTCACCGTAACAAGCGACACGCCCACGGTCGGAACGATTACGACCGGGACTCTGACTTTCAATGGCGGAGACGGAGACCAGAGTACAGGTTTTCTGCCAGTGGCGGCGGGGTCCGCTAATGTGAACATCAACACACCAGCGGGATACACCGCGCCCGCCAGCGATCAACAAGTTGCGGCAAGCGTGGTACCGGCGAGCATGTATTTGAGTTCCACCACTACCGGCCAGAATCTGCAGAGCCCCCTCAGCCTGAGTCTTGGAACCGCTGCGCCGCCGGGGAACGAAACCATCACGCTGACCAGCGCAGACGGCACGATGCTGCTGTTGTCGACCGATCCAACCGTACGTGGAACGCCCACGCTCAATGTGATCATTTATGCGCAAAAATACTCGCCAACAGCCACAATCTATGCTCAGGCGCTTGGGGGAAGCGGAAGTGTCAATGTCACCGCGAGCGCCCCTGACTTCGGCACGGTAACCACTGGTGTGCCCCTGGTTCCATCCGGGTTTGTGACTGAAGCAGAAGTGTACGGATCGCCCGGCTCGTTTACGATTACTCCTTATTCGCCGGATCAGGGTCTGGATATACTCGCTGTGCCCCTAGATCCGAACACCCAGGCTGCTCCCTATATCTGCGGTTACCTCCCATACTGCAATCCCAGCCAACCCTTGATGCCTGGCGTCGGGCCGGTCAATGTCAATCTGAACAGTTCCGACACCGGGGTAGGCTCGATTACGACAGACCCGGCTGTCTTCAACACCGGCGACAGCGTCCAGACCACAACATTCCATCCCATCAGCACCGGCAGCTCAACCATAAGCCTGACACCAACGGCTGGGTTCACAACACCCAGCAACGAGCAACAAGTTGCCGCGACGGTTTCGAACGGCGCGGTTTACCTGTATGCTTCCAATGTCGGTGCACAACTTGAGACTCCCGTGAGCACTAGTCTGGGAGTCCCCTCGCCGAACGGAACGGTAATTACCGTCACGAGTGGCAATCCCTCGTTGCTCGTACTTTCCACTGATCCCACGATCCCGGGCACTGCCTCCGTCCAGCTCACTGTGCAACCAGGCGCTGGCTCGAGCACGACTCCCGTGTACGCGCAGGCGCTAGCTGGAAGTGGTTCGGTCACGCTGACGGCTACTTCTCCTGGGTACGACGCCGCGAGTACCGCGGTCAATCTGGTGCCTTCCGGGTTTGTCATCGCTACCACGTCGTGTTGGGCTTCGTCGTTTTCGACCACGCCCCTTTCGGGAGCACAGACTCTTGCGGTTCTCCCTGTTCCACTTGATCCGAGCACTCTCAATTTCACCGGAGCGAGCTGCTACTCCTACAGTTCGCAGCAGATTGCTCCGGGATTTGGACCACTCACCATCGCAGTCACGAATTCGAATGGCGGTGCCGGAAGCATCACAACAACTCCTCTGACCTTCAATGTCGGCGATAGCGTGCAATACACTGCTTTTCAGCCAGCGAGCACGGGCACCTCGACCATCGGTTTGGGAACGCCTTCAGTTCCGGGCTTTGTTACCCCGAGCAATTACCAGCAGGTTGCCGCTACGGTGGTCAATCCGGTGATTTCAATTTCGGCGGGGAATTTGGGAGTCAACCTGGAAGCTCAAGTCGGTGTTTCCTTGTCCCAGCCTGCGCCCGCGACGGGCGAAATGGTGACCGTAACGAGTTCAGATCCGAGTACGGTAGTCCTTTCGACTGACCCGACAGTCCAGGGTTCAGCGTCGGTGCAGGTTAATATTGCCAGTGGCTCCTACTCTCCGAGTATTTCGGTTTACGCACAGGCTTTGGCCACAGGGGGGACTGTTAATCTGACCGCATCCGGCTCCTCCTTCGATCCTGGTTCCGCTTCAATCTCGATTGTGCCCTCCGGGTTTGTACTTCTTGCCAACTACTGCCCAACTTCAGTCTCTACAACTCTGCTTTCCGGGGGTACGAACCTTACTGTCTGGGCCACAACGCTTGATCCAACGACACTGAACGCGAGCCCATACTCGGACCCATACTCCTATCCTTACTGCTTCCCGAGCTACCCAAGTCCAAGCTATACGCAGCTGCTGGCTCCAGGAGTCGGACCGGTTAACGTCACGGTAAACAACAGTAATGCCAGCGTGTGCAGCGTCACGGCCACGCCAGTTACTTTCCAGACCAACACGAACTCCCAGACGACCGGGTTCACGCCCACGTCGAATGGAAACACCAACGTTTCGATAAACACGCCTTCCGGGTTCAGCACACCATCGAACTACCAGCAAGTGGCGATATCGGTCGTACCCGCCTCGATCAATGCCAACAACATCAGCGTCGGCCGGTTCATGGAGGTCAGCACCTCGATTAGCCTGGGTGCCCCGGCTCCCTCTACCGGGCTGACTGTCACGGTCACCTCCGCCGATCCGACCAAGGTGCAGTTCTCCACCGCACTGAACATCGCCGGATCGGCCTTAATCAGCTTTAACCTGAATCCTGGCGACACCGCAACGCCTGCTTTCTACGTGCAAGCCACCTGCTCACAGGGTGGCAGCAGTTGCACTGGTTCGAAGGGAATCGGCAACATTGCCTACACGGTCGTGGCGCCGGGGTATGCTACTGCCCAAGCGACGGTGAGCGTGATGCCGTCGGGATTCGCTTTCCAGAACATTGGAACCAGTTTCAGTACCACTACGTCCTCCGCCGCTACGACTCTGACCGTCATACCGGTAGCGCTTGACCCGACCTATCTCACGGTCGTGGATTACGAAACGCTTGTACCGGGCGTAGGACAGACGTCAGTTTCAGTCCTCACCAGCGCCACTTGCAATGGCACGTTGAACCAGACTGTCGGAGCCATTACGGTTTCGCCTGTAGTATTCATGGGTGCGGACAATCCCGATTATCAGACCACGTCATTCCAGCCGCTGGCACAGGGCAGCGATGTGATTTACATTCCTGCTCCGGCAGGTTTCAGCCAGGCAAGCACGGGGAATTGCGTTACAGCTAATGTGACTCAGTAACGGTTTGGTCGCGAGGAACTAGAAGCGCAGAGCGGACCAGCAGCCGCTCCGCTACAGGCACGTTGAAGGATAACAGGGCCACTGCTTCATATCTTCAGCGCAATACTTCAGATCGGTCGACCGTAGCGGGTTGACCTGACCGATCTTTTGTACCAAGTGGAATGTTAGTGTAACGCCTCTTTTGAATCTTGTCCGTAGTCGCCGTCGAGGGTGTGGAGATGTGGGAAACGGGTTTTGTTTTCCACATCTCCGTGCCCCGGTTTTGCAAGGATGGCCTGTGGTGCTGGCGGCCGGTAGCCCAACGCCGAGTGCGGACGCTCCGTGTTGTATTCCACCCGCCATCGCTCCGTCAGAATTTGGGCCTCCTTCAGCGAGTAAGAGATCTCGCCGTTCAAAAACTCATCGCGCAACTTGCCGTTGAAACCCTCGCAGTACCCGTTCTCCCACGGACTCCCAGGCTCGATGTACAACGTCTTCGTCCCCAGTTTCGCCAGCCACTGCCGCAACTCCCGGGCGATGAACTCCGGCCCATTGTCCGAACGAATGGAACCGGGGTTCTGAGTGTAAACGCCTGTTTTCGCCAGTTGACAAAGTCAAGCGCCGAATTTAGGACGTTCGGTCAAGGCCCCGCCCAACGCGGGACATCGGTGACCCAACCCTCCCCTTGCCTACGGCTGATAAATCTG
>Ga0326728_10017040_pt1 | contig 14656 bp, 13 predicted proteins | sample MB3enrmetagenome_FD_207602 | JGI IMG/M metagenome (GOLD analysis project Ga0326728, IMG submission 207602) | Lab enriched peat soil microbial communities from McLean, Ithaca, NY, United States - MB31MN | ecosystem: Environmental > Terrestrial > Soil > Wetlands > Peat | place: USA: New York...
AATACGCCGCGCGCATGTCGCTGCCGCAGTACGAGCTTTTTGGGCACGAACCCTTCACATTGGGCTTAGCTGTAGATTCTCTGTGCTCCACCCGCGCCCGTGGAATCGAATAATTGTCGAGACCCGAAACGTGCCACAGCGCAAACGGCAGGTCAGCCGTGGGCTCGCGGTCCGGCGCGAAGAACACGCGGTTTTCCGTGGGATGCTGGTACATATTCATGGCCACGTGGAATGCCTTTTCGATGGCGTCCACCGTTCCGCTCAGTTGCACATCCATCGCATCACGCGATCCGCCGACGACCTTCAAGCCGTGGGCCGCCGCAAAGCGAACCAGTCCGTCATAATCCTCCTGGCTGGGCCCGAAGCGCTCGGTGAACTCCTTCACTGTCACAAACTGACGGTAATTAGGACTGGTTGGGTCATAGAGTTCTTCCAGAAAATTGTCGAGTTCAGGCTCGTGCCGCAATGCCAGCACGACGTCAAATCGCAAGGTTTGGGACGCCGGAAGTCGTCCGATCAACTGCGCTTGTCCGCTGATGACGGCATCCCGCACATGACGAGTCATCAGCGGTTGGGGTTGGGCTTGGCAAACTAAACTCACGCTCCAGGCGATGGCGGCTGTGAGCAAGGCGACTGCGAACTTTCCGGTCATAGTATTCCTCAGTATTGTCCTGATTCGGTCGAGGTTGGTGTCTTAGGAAGGTCCTGCCCCGGCGCTGCCATGATTTTTCTTTCTGGTCCCTCTCATCGCTGCGGAGCTAAGGTTTAGTCTTTTCTAGGGAGCGGAGCCCGGAACTTCGGGCTCAAAACATGGGCGTAGTGTACACAATTTTGCCCGGTTGCAGTAGAGTGAAATTCCCTTCACTTTGACACTCTCTTATTGCAGCAAGCCATTTGCTGCGTTCGAGGCCTAATGGCTTGTGCGGGCGGACTCTTTATGAGGTCACTCCGCCGCCAGATTCTGCATCTGTGTTTATATTGAAGCAATTAGACTTTCCGGGCCTGGACGCAATCGCTCTCTCAGGAGGTTCCCCCCATGTCGAGGCGGGTTTCCGCGCCGTCTGTTTGCGCGCTTTTCGCCGTAGCCGCGGTTCTGGTTAGCCTTTTCGGCTGTGGTGGTTCATCGAGCAGTTCTTCTCCCAGCGTTCTCCAGGTGGAGACGCAATCGCTGCCGGGCGGCGTGGTCAGCTCCGCCTACAGCGCGACTCTAACCGCAACCGGCGGAGTTCCTCCCTACACATGGTCGATCTCCAACGGCTCCTTGCCCGCAGGCGTGACCTTGAACTCTTCGTCGGGTTCAATTTCTGGTACTCCCACCAGCAAGGGAACTTCGTCTTTTACCGCCATGGTGAGCGACTCGCAGCAGCCGCCCAAATCTGCCTCAGCGGCCCTCCTGATTTCCGTTGCTGTTACCGGCTCCACTCCCATCACCCACGTAGTCGTGATTTTCCAGGAGAACCGCAGCACCGACAACCTTTTTCAGGACCCGGTGCTGATCGGCAACGGCGCCAACATTCAAAACTACGGATACGATTCCAAAGGAAACAAAATCACACTGGCCAAGTCACCCCTCGGCGTGGACTATGACCCCGACCATTCTCACAATGCCTTTACGCTCATGTGCGACATCCAGGCCAGCGGCCAATGCAAAATGGATGGCGCCGACCTGATCACCGATGGCTGCTCGCCCAGCGCAACCGACTGTCCCGCTCCAGACCTCAGCTTCCAATACGTCGATCCCAGCGATATCCAGCCCTATTTCCAGCTTGCCGAACAGTACACCTTTGCCGACAACATGTTTCAGACCAACCAGGGCCCCAGCTTTCCCGCCCACCAGTTCATCCTTTCCGGCACCTCATGGCCGGGCGGCAACTACAGTGCCGATCTGTTTGCCGCCGAAAATGGAGGCGGTGCGCTGAACCAGGGCAGCGCCCAGCCCAATGCCGGTTGCGACGCGGTTTCCGATGCCTACGTGGCGCTCATTGACTCCTCCGGAAGCGAGAATTCGAACCCGTACATTTATCCCTGTTTTGACCACCAGACTTTAGCGGACCTGCTGGATCAAAACGGCCTCAGCTGGACCTACTACGCGCCTTCTGTCGTGGACCAGAACAACCAGACCTATTCCAGGCCTGCCATCTGGAACGGCCCGGAAGCCATCGAGCGCATTTGCGGTCCCAATGAGCCCCCGCCCAATGCCACGCATTGCGTGGGCACGGAGTGGAATGATCACGTCGTTTTGAACCCGGCCCAGGTCCTCACCGATATTGCCGGCAATCAACTCGCGGACGTCAGCTGGGTAATTCCTACCGGACAGAACTCGGATCATCCGGGCGATGGGAATACAGGGCCCTCTTGGGTTGCGTCCATCGTCAACGCCATCGGCACTAGCCCCTACTGGGCCAATACCGCCATCTTCATCACCTGGGATGATTGGGGAGGCTGGTACGATCACGTTGCCCCTAAGGTCATCAACGACGGTGTGAGTTGGGGGTCGGGCTACGTCTATGGCTTCCGCGTGCCCTTGATCGTGGTTTCGGCATTTGCCAAAACTGGCTACATTTCCCACCAGCAACACGACTTCGGCAGCATCCTGAAGTACATCGAGGAAAATTTTGGGCTGGGCTCACTCGGCTATGCCGACGCCCACGCCGACGATCTGTCCGATTGTTTCATCTACACACAGTCGTCTCGCGTTTTCAAGGAAATCAAAGCGCCGCTAAAGGCGGACTTCTTCTTGCATGACACACGCCCGCCCACGCCTCCGGATGACGATTAAAACATCACGCAAGCCTCATTCACCCGGTCCAGCACCCGCTCCAGCAGCGCCAGCTTGCTTTCGAGCGCTGCCTTTTTCGCGGCATCCGGTTGCGCGGCGATCTCAGCGCGCAGGCTTTGCTTCTTCGTCTCCAGCGCCGTCGCCGAGTCCAGAAGCTCTCCCGCATCAAGCCGCAGGTCGTGGGCCATCACCTTGTCCAGAATTTCACCGTATTGTTTCGCGTCTTGCTCCAGGAGAACGTTTGCCAGAAGCTTCAGTTCTTCAGACGTTAAATAGAATTGCATAGCTCTCTCCTTTCACCGCGGAAAGTGCCTTGCAGCCCTATTGCACCACCATCGCGGCCAATCTGTCAGTGACTACTGTTCTGCTCCCGAACCCGGCTGTTCCGGCAGCAGTCCCTTCGGTGGCGGTGGAATTGACGTGTCCAGCTTATTCGGTGCGCCCAGCGATGCTGGAGCCTTGTCGAACTCCGCCGGATTGCCGACCACAAGCACGGCCAGCCGATCGCGGTGCAGGTATTTTGCGACGACGTGCGCCACGTCTTCCTTTGTTACCTGCTCGATCCCTTTCTGATACGTTTCCAGGAAGTCCAGCGGGTAGCCGTAAAACTCGTACGCCATTTTCTCCTGCAACACTTTCTCCGGAGAATCGAAGCGGAACACGAACGAATTCAGAATGCTGTCCTTGGCCCGCTTGATTTCCTCATCGTTGATGGGTTTCGTCGCAAGCGCGGCAATCTCCTCGTCCAGCGCCTGAATCGACTCAAACGTGGTGGCGCTCTTCGTGCGGACGATCATCCGCAGCATCCCGTCGTGGTCCCACGCCGTTCCAATCCCTCCTCCAACCGCGTAGGCGAGGCCTTTCGTGGTACGAATGTCGTTGAACAGGCGCGACGAAAATCCCCCGCCGAACGCTTCGTTAAAAACCGAGATCGCGTAATAGTCCGTGGTGCGCCGCGTCGTCCCCAGCCCGACCATCTGCACATCGCTCTGGTTCACGTCGCTTCTTTCCACCAGGTAATACGCCGGTTTTGCCGGCTCAGGCTTCGCTTCCGGGTTCTTGAAGTAAGGCCCTTTTTCCCACGACCCAAACGCCTCGCGCAGCCGCGCTTCCATCTTTGCCGAATCGAAATCCCCAACCACGCCGAGAATGATGTTATTCGGATGCACCGTGCGCGCGTGCCAATCGATCAGCTCCTGTCGCTTGACCGCCGCTACCGTTGCATACTCGGGATGCCGCGCATACGGGCTGTTCGCCCCGTACACGAGTTTTGCCGCCTCGCGGCCGGCAACTTGCGATGCTTCGTCATTCCGCCGCGAAATCGCGTCATACAAGCCCTTCTGCGCGATCTCGATCTTGTCCTCGCGGAATTCCGGGTTTCGCAACAAATCGCTGAACACCTTGAATACATCGTCAAAGTCGTCCTTCAGGCACGACCAGTCGATCGTGGTCGAGTCCTCTCCCGGCGCGGTTTCCACCTTGGCCGCCCGCTGCTCCAGGAAATCATCGAGCTGATCCCCCGTCTGTGTCCTAGTTCCGCCGGTGCGCCAAACCTCTCCATAAATGTCGACCAGTCCGAGTTTTGCGGCGGGAACATTGCCTTCGCCGCCGCGTATGCGCGCGGTCCCGTCAATCAGCGGCAGCTCGTGATCTTCCTGAAGAAAAATCACCATGCCATTCGCCAGCACGATGCGCTTCGGTGCCTCCGGCTTGAATGGCGGCAATTTTGGAATCGGTATTTTCTGCCACTCGGGTGTCTGAGCAGGCGTCTGAGCCGATGTCTGAGCGAATGTCTGCAACGGCGCGCCAAACATGATCGCAGCCACGCACGCGATAAACATCCCTACCAGTGCGCGCTTCACTGTACACCTCCCTGCGGAGCGCCTGCGCCCGCCCCCGCCCCCGGAGGCCCAGCAAATTCAATGATCCCCACCGTCCGGTTATCCGGAACGAATGTCTGGTTCGCCACTCGCCGTATATCGGCCTTCGTGACCTTCTCGATGCGATCTACCCACCGGAACAACTCCCGCCAGTCGTCATAGCGCGCCTCGTACAACCCCAGCATCTCGGCGAGCCCTTCATTCGAACCCAGCGACCGAATCAAATTCGCCTTTGCTCTTGTCTTGGTCATCTTCAGTTCGTCGTCGGAAATATCTTCTTTCTTCAACCGCTCGATCTCGGCATGAATCGCGTCGCCCACTTCCTGCGTGGTGTGGCCCGGCAGCGGAACCGCCAGGAAGGCAAAAAGGGTCGGATACTTGTTGCCGGGAAAGCCCGAAAATCCCTCCGAAACCGACGCGATCTGTTTATCGCGCACCAGCGCCCGGTAAAGCCGCGACGTTCGCCCGTTCGACATCACGTCCTCAATCGCGTCATAGATCGGGTCGTCGGGGCTGCGAAAATCCGGCCGATGATAACCCTCGACATAAAGCGGCTGCGCCTGGTCGCGCAGCACGACCCGCCTCTCCGATTTCTGCGGAGGCTCAATCGTTCCCCTCTCATCCGGTTTTGGTCGCGTCGGCAGCCGCGAGAAATACTTCTCAATCACCGGCATCGCCTCCGCCGCTTTCACATCGCCCACCACCACCACCACCATGTTCGACGGCACGTAATACGTGTCGAAGAAATGCTGCGCGTCGGTCGCCGAGAATGTATTCAGGTCCGACGGCCAGCCGATCGTCGGCCGATGATACGACTGCGCCACAAACGCCTCTTCCGTGAACTGTTCCAGCAGCCGCCCCACCGGATTGCTGTCCGTCCGCATGCGCCGCTCTTCAATCACTACATTTCTTTCTTTGTAAAACTGCCGCATCACCGGATGCAGAAAACGCTCCGACTCGATATACGCCCATAACTCCAGCCGGTTGATCGGAAAGGAATAGTGATATGCGGTCTCGTCCCATGTCGTCTCCGCATTCATCTCCTCGCCGCCTTCTTGCTCCACGATCTTTCCAAACTCGTTGTTATACGCCGCGGAGTACTTGTCGGCGGCGGCCACCGCGTCCTTCCACGCCTGTTCCAGTTGTTTCACCTTCTCGTCGTCGCGCCCCACGCTCTTATCGCGTTCGGCGATATAGGCCGCATACGCCTCTTCCACCTTGGCCAGCGCCACCTTCTCGTCTGCGTAGTCGCGCGTCCCGATCGTGTCCGTTCCCTTGAACGCCATGTGTTCGAACATGTGAGCGAGGCCAGTCTTGCCCATCGGATCCTGCACTGACCCAGCATCCACATGCGTGTAGAACGAAAACACCGGCGCCTCCGGCCGCTCGCAAATGATGACCGTCAGCCCGTTCGCCAGCTTCTTCACCGTGGTGCGCTTCTCAAACGATGCCAGGTCCTGGCTCACCGCAAACGAGCACAGGCCCACAACCAGAACGATGACGGCAGAAATATTGCGGATCCTCATGCCACCTCCTCAACGCCAAAAATAGCCGGAAAATCGAAGGTACGTGGGCGCGCGCGCCGTTGTCAAATCAAGGCAAACGGCGCCTGAATCCGGAAGTTTGTCGGACATGGCATACTGTAGCAAAATCGCAAGGTACAGCCCGCAGCGAACGACCAACGACTAAGGACGAACGACCAACGACCAACCAACCCATGCCCGCTCCCACCATCGTCGACGTCGAAGGCCGCAAGCTTAAGCTCACCAACCTCGACAAAGTTCTCTATCCCGCCACAGGTTTTGCCAAAGGCCAAGTCTTGGATTATTACGTCCGCATCGCGCCCTTCCTCATCCCGCATCTCGCCGGACGCCCGCTCACCATGAAGCGTTATCCCGAGGGTGTGGACAAGGAATTTTTCTTCGAAAAAAACGCTCCCATGCACCGCCCCGACTGGGTGCAGACCGCCCCCATCTGGAGCGGCACCAACCGCCGCACCATCCACTTCATTCTGGCGAACGATCTGCCAACGCTGGTCTGGATTGCCAACCTGGCCTCCATCGAACTTCATCCATCCCTTTCCCGCGCCGCCGACATGCCCACGCCCACCATGATCGTCTTCGACCTCGACCCCGGCCCTCCCGCCGACATCATTCAATGCGCGCAGGTCGGCCTCTGGGTGCGAGACATCTTCGACCACTTCGGCCTCCAGAGTTTTCCGAAAACCTCGGGCTCAAAAGGAATGCAGATCTACGTCCCGCTGAACACGAAGACCACCTACGACGAGACGAAGTCGTTCGCGCATGCCATCGCTCGCCTGCTCGAGCAGGAGCACCCCAAGCTGGTCGTTTCCGACATGAAAAAGGCCGTGCGTGCCAACAAAGTATTTGTCGACTGGAGCCAGAACGACGAGCACAAGACGACGATCTCCGTCTACTCCCTGCGCGCCCGCGAGCACCCCACCGCTTCCACTCCCGTGAAATGGAGCGAAGTTGAATCAGCGCTGAAAAAGAAAGAAGCATCGCGCCTGATCTTCGAAGCCAAGGATGTGCTGGCGAGAGTCGAGAAGATGGGAGACTTATTCAAGCCCGTGCAGGAACTAAAGCAGAAACTCCCCCACCTAGAGCAACGCTAGGGTCGCTCGGATTAAGTCTTTGGGTTCCTCCATGCACCCCCTGTACCCCGTGGTTTCGGTTTTTTGCTGACACCTAATCAGAGTCTCCCTGGCAGGCTGCAGAAAAACCGCAGAATTGAGCACGAACGGGAAGGGCACGAGTTCCACTCGTGCCGTAACTGGTCCCAAATCAACGGCGGCTTCCAGCCGCTGGGGGACTGTCGACCCGCGAGAACGCTTTTTTCGCAGCCTGTTAGTGTCCTGGGTCGGAGATTCCCCGAATAACAACCATGAACGGTTTTAAAAGGCCGCGGCTTTTTCTCTTGACTTAAGGAAGAGAATATCTCGAACATGAACTAGGGACTCGAACGCATTTCGGAAATTCCGGACTCGAGCTGCTCATGCGGAAGTCAAATGCTAAGTTCTATGAAATGAAGACTTTGAGAGGGGTGTCGCGGCTAAGTCATTGATAAATAAGATATGTTGCTGCGGCGTCGATCCTGTAACTGCTTTGTTTTGAAGACTTTGCCTTTAACTCTCGCTTCCTCAAGATTTTAGCGGGAATATCTCCCTAAAGGCATAAATATCCTTGACTAACCCACGCCATTTTGCTATATTCTTGGCATGGAAGGCCCAAAAACATTACTCGAAGCGATTCAATACTTTAGCGATGAACAGGTCTGTATCGACGCTGTAGCCGCTATGCGCTGGCCCGATGGCCCTTGCTGCCCGGACTGCCTCGGAGATGACGCCAAACGCCCCTACTATATCAAGACTCAGAAGCGTTGGAAGTGTCGCTCTTGCCGTCGCCAGTTCTCCGTCAAGGTCAATACGATCTTCGAGGATTCTCCTATCCCGTTGCAGAAGTGGCTCCCGGCGCTCTGGCTTCTGATTAGCTGCAAGAACGGCGTTAGCTCTTGGGAGATTCACCGGGCTTTGGGCGTGTCACAGAAAACAGCGTGGTTCATGCTGCATCGGCTCAGACTTGCAATGAAATCGCAGGACATGGGAACGAAGCTAGGATCGAACGACGGCGGAGAAGTCGAGGTAGACGAAACCTTTGTGGGTGGCCTTGTAAAGAACATGCACAAGGACCGCAAGCTGCGCGCTACTCAGCAAGGCGGAGTCGGCCCACACGGGAACAAAGTCATCGTGCAAGGCATTCTAGACCGCGATGCGCGACAGGTTCGCGCCAAGATCGTACCGAACGTGAAACGGGAAACCTTGCAGGCTGAGATTCTGGATAACGTCAAATTTGGCTCGACCGTCTACACCGACGATTGGATCGGCTACGACAGCCTACACAATCGCTTCGTGCATGACGTAATCAATCACGCGACCCAATACGTCAACGGGAGAGTTCACACCAATGGAATTGAGAACTTCTGGAGTCTGCTCAAGCGCGGATTGAAAGGCACCTACGTGGCCGTAGAGCCTTTCCACTTGGAGCGTTACATTGACGAGCAGGCTTTCAGGTTCAACAATCGCGGCACAAAAGACAATCCGCTCACCGACTCCGACCGCTTTCTGCTGGCCTTGTCTCAGGTCTCGAACAAGCGGCTCACCTACAAGGAACTGACTGGCAAGGACACTACGACGCCTTTCTAAAGCGTATCGGAAGCGTGGGCCAAAGCCTAAGACTTCGGCTTAGGTCCGCGCTTTGGGTGCGTAGCTCTCTCCGCCTGGTATTGCTTCTCGCGCTCTTGTAGCTCATGCTTGGAGACGCTGAGAACTTGGCGCAAGCCGGATTCAAACGCCTGCATCTTCTGGCGTGGTGTCGTGTCGGGATCGGGAATAGATTTTGCTTTAGTCACAGCCCATTGTCTGCTTACGTTCGCGGAGTTCGTCCACTCTTTTCTGTGCCGATAAGACGTGATCCACAAGCGTAATGAGTTCGTCATAGTTCATTACGTCGCGGTATCTCTGCTCGTTTCCAAGAATGTTTGCGTGTCGGTCCTTTACCCAGATGTCTTGGGCCGGATCAAATTTGTGATCGGCGCTGCAAGCGCTGCGAACCCATGTTGCGAGGTCGGTCAGTGACTCGTTAGCTCGCTGCGCTTTGGCGGTTAGAGCCTTGAGGTTTTCCACGGCTTCCTGAAACTCAAGCAGTATCTCGCCTTTCAGCTGACGCTTTTCATCTACAGTCATTGCAACCCTCTAGAGTCGTATTAACGCATGCGGGTTAACGGAGTCAAGAGGTAAACTGTTCTACCTACGGCGAGGTAAAGCAATGTCGCTCTGGCTTGAAATCTTAATTGCGCTGGCTCTGCCGTTTGTTGTATTCGGCGCTGTGCGGTTAGGGGATATTGCGACGGGCATCTTTGCAGTCAGAGATGCGATTAGCAGTCTAGAGAAAACCATCCGTGAGCGCGATAAGACCGAGCCAAGCAAACCGGAACCAAATAACGAATGGATAGAACACAGCCCCAACCCCGCTCAGTGTGAAATTTGCGGACGAAGCGATGGTGGTCATTCTGTTGCTTGTACACACTCAGTTAGAGGCTAATGCCGTAAGGCAGGCGTGTCGGATCGGCAACCTTCACGTTGACTGATACGATCACACACGCTTGCGCTGGGTCTTCTGGATCAGCGTCATTTGCGGCCATGAGATATCTACCTGTTTTCACTTTCAACGCGGTGATTAGCGAATCGTCTTGCACGAGAACGTACATTGGAGACGGATCAGGTTCATCATCACCCCTGAGTCTCACCTGTCCGCGTAGTGGCATGCACAACCCGTCAAAAAGTACCTTCATGCGGTTATCAATATCGCCGCCTCCGGAATCCTTGTGCTGCAAAAGATTACCTGCGGGTTCGGCACGCAAAAACAGAACATCCAATTCACACACCATGCCGAAATCCGCCATCACCAAAGGCACGTATCCTTCAAAGTGCCTTGCGATGTTTTCCACTTGAGTCTGCTCGTGGTGTTCGACTACAAATTGGCGACCGCGACGATCCCAGTGACTTTCCTGTGTGTAGAATGAGAGCAGGGGATGAGTCTCCCACAGTTTCTTAAGCTGTGGGTGAAGATAGCGCCGGATTTGATGTTTCTCCCAGACGTGGCTGCTCCTGCCAGACTTCAGGAGATTCCCGGCATAGACTAGATGAAATTCCATAACGTCGCGAGTCGGATAGTCTACAGGATCAGACCAGACGAATGCGTAGTGCTCAAGAGGGGTACTCCCCGCTTGCCCTGTCACGGCTTTTGGATCATAACTCATTTGGGTTAGGCAGGTCTATTATTGCCTCCCTAAAGTCTTGATTCCAGAGACTCGGTAAAGGGGGAGGGGGGAGGGGGAGGGGGTATATCGCTCGCCGAGAAATGGAGTTCGAGCCGAAGACTGGAATGAGACAACCATCCGAATCTGTAGCATCAGCGAACTGGCTCAAGGGGCAGTCCATGGCACAACTGTACGTCGGCACTTCCGGCTGGGCCTACCCAACCTGGAAGCCCGCGTTTTACCCGGAGAAACTCGCGCAGAAAAAATTCCTAAACTTCTACGCCACCAAACTCAATGCGGTCGAGGTCAACTACACCTTCCGCCAGTTGGTGAAAGAAACCACGGTCCAGAACTGGCTTGCCGCAACGCCCGCGCATTTCCGCTTCACCATCAAAGCGCACCAGGTGCTCACCCACATCAAACGGCTGAAAGATGCGGAACCATTTCTCCGCCAATTTCTCTCGACCCTCGAAGCTCTTGAGCGCGCTCAGCGTCTCGGCCCCATCCTTTTTCAGTTGCCGCCAAATCTCAAGGCCGATCAAGCCTTGCTTGCTCACTTCCTAGAATCCCTGCCGCGAAACGTGCGCGCCGCTTTCGAGTTCCGCCACGAGTCCTGGTTCAATGAAGGAATGTCCGGCGAAGGAACGTCCGATGCAGCGACCTACCAAACCCTGCGCGACCGCAATATCGCCCTCTGCATCGCCGAGACCGAAGAGCGCAACACGCCCGACGTCGTCACCGCCGATTACGCCTACTATCGCTATCGCAAGCCCAGCTACACCGCCGAAGAGCGCAAAGCGATGGTCGCCAGAATTCAGGAGCACCTGTCAGAAGGCCGTGACGTCTACGCCTACTTCAAGCACGAGGAAACTCCTGAAGGCGCGCTCTACGCTGTCGATCTTTTGCGAGCTGTTGCATGACACGATTGGGAACGCACGACTTCAGGAGAAAGCGATCAAAGATCGAGATTACGTGCCGGCAAGTGCCAACGGGCTCGAATCTGGTTTTGGGTGGCGCAGCGCTTCAGCGCTGCGGTCAAGGCTGTCCGTCAGTTCCGGCTTTAGCCGCTGGGGTCACTCGGTCCCTGCGCTCGCGCACCCTGCTCGTCACTTTCAAGGTTCATTCCGCCATCGCATACTCATCCCATGGCTTCTGACGCCAACTCGCGCACAATGTCTGGCTTTCTCGACTATCTGCGCATCGAGAAAGGCTCAGCCAAGCTGACCATCGAAGCCTACACGCGCGACCTAAGCCAATTCGCGCAATTCCTAGAGCGCAATGACAAGCGCGATGACAAGCGCCATCGCCCGCTCACCGCGGCGCGCCGCGACGACGTCCGCGACTTCATGCAGGAGCTCTTTGCCAATGGCATCGACGGCCGCTCCGTCGGGCGCAAGCTCTCCGCGATCCGCCATCTCTATCGCTACTTGCTGCTCGATGGCAAAGTCGAGAAAGATCCCACGCTGAACATCGACTCGCCCAAGCAGTGGAAAGTGTTGCCCAAGTCGCTCGCTCGCGAGGAAGTCGAGGCTATGCTCACAACCGCGCGCCCGCGGCTTACAACTGAACGCTCGCGCATTGTGAGCGCGATGACCGAAGCGCTCGATCTCCGCGACCGCGCCATGCTCGAGCTTCTCTATGCTGGAGGATTGCGCGTCAGCGAAGTCGCCGGAGCGCGTCTGGAAGATCTGAAGCTCGATCTCGGACATATTCTCGTGCGCGGCAAAGGCGACAAAGAGCGCATAGTTCCGCTCGGCGTTCCGTCGCAACAATCTCTTCTGCGCTACCTGAAGGACAGCAGGGAAGCGCTGATCCGTAAGAGAAGTTCTCCATTGTTGTTCGTAGGTGTCGGCGGTCGCCGCCTGACGCGCCAGCGAGTATGGCAGCTTGTCAGCCGCGCCTCAGTGCCGACTGGACGCCACGCCAGTCCGCACATGCTGCGCCATTCTTGCGCCACGCACATGGTGGAAAACGGAGCCGATCTCCGCACCGTGCAAACCATCCTGGGTCATAAAGATGTCTCGACCACGCAGATCTACACTCACGTTGCGCTCGACCGGCTGAGGAGCGTCTACACCAACCACCATCCGCGCGCGAAAAGCAGAACTCAGGTCTCAGGTGTCGGGTCTCAGGTGTCAGGTATCAGCGGTCAAGGTCGAGCATGAGCGCATCCGCAGTAACAACGAAGGCCCCAAAACGCTGCGCGATTGAGCGCACCATTGTCGAGCGCGCCATCGACGAGTTCCTCGGTCATCTGCGCGAGCGCAATTCCTCCTCGCACACCATCAAAGCCTATGCTGGAGATCTCGACGCCTTCGCTGCTTACATTGGCCCGCGCGACTGGAAGAAGATTGATCATGTCGCCGTGCGCGGTTTCCTCTCTCATCTCTACGACAGGGGTCTGAGCAAACCTTCCGTAGCGCGCGCGCTGGCCGCCGTGCGCTCGCTCTATCGCTGGCTGGCACAGGAAGGCGTGGTCGAACAGAATCCGGCGAAACTGGTCTCCACTCCGCGCCTGGCCGTCAAACTGCCCCGCGTTCCGACCATCGAGGAAGTGAACTCCGTCCTCGATAGCAAAATGCCCGAAGTAGCTTCCTTCCCCGAGCGCGAGCGCCTTATGTTCGAGCTGCTCTATGGCTGCGGCATCCGCAACTCCGAGCTCGTCGGCATCAACGTCGAAGACATCCGAATCAACAGCGAGGCCATCCTCATCCGCGGCAAAGGAAAGAAGGAACGTTACGTTCCCTTCGGCGCGTCGGTGCGTGAAGCGCTCGCGTCCTACTTGCCGTGGCGCCAGCAACTCCTGGCAACCGTCAAAAAGAGCACTCCCGCTTTACTGGTAAATCAACGCGGCGGACGTCTGACCACTCGCAGCGTTGGCCGCATCGTTAAGCGCATCGCGGTCGCCAAGGGACTCTCTCCCGACGTGCATCCTCACACTTTGCGTCATGCATTCGGCACCCACATGCTCGAAGAAGGAGCAGATCTGCGCGCGATTCAGGAACTTCTCGGCCACGAGCGTCTCGCCACCACGCAGCGCTACACGCAGCTCTCCGTCCGCCACATGATGGATGTGTACGACCGAACTCATCCGCGGGCAAAGTAGCCGATATCGGCCATTCCACGCAATCCGGGTTCGACACGTCCCCGGATTACCCACGTAACTTTGATCTCGGCTGGAGTTCCGCCACCATGGAAGCTGGGAGACTGCCCACAGGCGCGGAATCCCTCCGGTGGATCATGAACAAACTCAGTAAGGAAGCCTTTCTGCTGCTGTCGCTGGTTGCGATTGCCGTACTGCTCCAGATCTTTGCGCAGTCGCTGCCCATGGCGCTGTGCTTCTTCTTTCTCCCCACTCTTTATTCCGCGTATCACTTTGGCCGCCGGCACGCTACCCTCACGGCCTTTGCCTGTGTATTTGTCGCCTTCCTGTTTAGCTTCGTCAATACCGTCGTGTCTCTGAATCCGGCTCGCAGCTTGCCTGGCGAGCGCTGGTTCAACTTTGCGATCTGGGCGGGAATGCTGGTGATCAGCGGCTATACCATGGGAACGCTTTACGCGCGAGCTCAGGGAATGGCAGCCGATCTGCGCGAAAGTTTCGGCGGCCTTCTGCTCGTCCTGCAGCACTTCATGGCCAGCAAAAGGGCCGGCGACAGCGAAACCCAGCGCGTAATCGACGCCTCCGTCAGGATCGCCGAAGCCATGAACCTGAGCAGCGAGCGCATCGACTTGCTCCGCTCCGCCGTGCAACTGCGCGACCTCAGCCAAATGGGCATCAGTAACGACATTCTTTACAAAGCCGCCGATGTCACCCACGCCGAAGTTTTGGCGAGTTTCGGCAAGACGCGTAAGTCCGATCCGCGTGCCCAGGCGGTCGGCAATTCCGTGCGCCGCGTGTTACCCATCATCGTCGCCGAGCAGATTCTTCAGGCGCAGGGAGCGCGGTCAGTAAACGTTCCCATCGAAGCCCACATTCTTGCCGTCGCCGATACCTACCAGAAGCTGACCAGCAGCGCCTATGGCAAGCCCATGTCCCCGGAACTGGCGGGTGAGGAAATCGCGGCCGGAGCGGGCGAGAAGTTTCATCGGGGCGTGGTCGAAGCCTTCGTCAGAGCGTTCACCCAACGAGCCCGCGGCGCCAGGGTCTAAGATCGAATAG
>Ga0326728_10017042_pt1 | contig 14654 bp, 11 predicted proteins | sample MB3enrmetagenome_FD_207602 | JGI IMG/M metagenome (GOLD analysis project Ga0326728, IMG submission 207602) | Lab enriched peat soil microbial communities from McLean, Ithaca, NY, United States - MB31MN | ecosystem: Environmental > Terrestrial > Soil > Wetlands > Peat | place: USA: New York...
CAGCGGTTTCCGCGCCCAACGGAACCGTCATCTCCCATTTCAGCTGAAGTTCCAGTGACTGTAAGGAAGACGCTGCTTTTTTTCAAATCATCTCCTGCGTTAATGAAAACTTTCACATCTCGTTCAGTATAACGAGTTGCAAGTTCCCCTACATAATCTTTCATCTCTTCAGTGATACTCATATAACAGTTCAAATCGTCGATATATTTCCCAATCATGCCACTGCATATTGTAAGGGTTATGTCTTCCCCATCTCTCAATCCCATGACCTTCATATCCTCTCCGATTCCAGGAATTTGTGATTTCAGGTCTGTGAGAAGTTGCCTTTCTGTATTGTAGACAAGATGTTCAAGCTCAGAAAAAGGAGCATGGCCAACACCGAAGGAAGTGTCATTTGCAACTGGAACTCTGTTCCTTTTGAATACATCCCTCAGGTCTGAGGACCCTGTTCCGAGTTTGCAGTCTATGATTATATCTCTATCAAGGTCAAGATTCACAAGAGTATTCTTAAGGTATCTCCTGCCAGCTTGAATGGCTACAGCCTCAGTAGCAAGTTCGACACCTTCGAACTCTTTTGTGGCTCTGCCCACCAGTAAAATATATATTGGTTGCAGTACTTCTCCGCCCCCAAATCTTGGACATGACCTTCCAGCTACAATCTGAGTTTCATCGGTGTTGTGGTGGAGTACAGCCTCACATTTGTTGATGTATTCCCGGCATAGAGCGCAGCTTACGGCTTCTGCCAATCCGTCTGATATGCTGTCAGGATGCCCGATCCCTTTGCGTTCTACCAGCTCTATTCTTTGTTTCTCGATCGGGGTTTGTAAGAGCTCTTCCACTTTAATATTTCGAGTCATTTGGATCAACTTTTTTTAAAGTTAATAATATTTTTTTATTAGAGTATTTTGAAATCTTATTTTATTTTATTTGTAACTATCCAGCCTACCAAAAATAGATATGTTGATATCTTTTTAATATAATAGATCTGAAACGATCATTAAGCAACAATTAATGAAAATCAGCTCAGTAAAATTTGCCAATTGAATTGTAATAAAGATGTCTAATGATATTGTTTTATCCAGGCTGGATAATCACATTTATTATAGAATTGAAGCGCATCATATATTTTCACGTTTCCAGAGACAGATATCTATTCATACTTACTGCATAAAAAGCACCGGAAAATTACTAAAAACATTTTATACTTTTTTTCTAAATTATGTTCCACAATCCCAGCTGCTCATATAGCACTCCTGTAACGACGTAAGTTCATCAATGCTTACGCACATGGACTCAAGTTTCATCTTTGCTACATATATATCTAGTACATGAGGCACTTTATGTACTCCATTGGAGAGTTTGTCTCCGGCAATATAGCTTACGCCTAGAGCTTGATTTGTAAAGCTCATATCCATGACCTCGGCAGGGTGTCCGTCACCTGCAGCCAAATTGACTAGTCTTCCTTCAGCTATAACATTGATACGTCGGTTATTAACATTATATTCTATAATATTTTGCCTGACGGTTCGGACTGGCTTTGCAAGAGAAGAGAAGGCTTTCAGATCTATTTCTACATTGAAGTGTCCGGAGTTTACAAGAATTGCTCCATCCTTCATGACCTGGAAATGTTCAGTTGTAAGGATATCGCGGTTTCCGGTGGTAGCAACAAAGATATCCCTTAACTTTGCAGCTTCTATCATTTTCATGACTCTGTATCCATCCATTCTGGCTTCTAAGGCTCTAATAGGGTCTATTTCAGTAACTATTTTAACAGAAGCATACATTTTGTAATGTTTAAATGGGCTTTATGTTCATGATTTTTTCATATTACTAAAAGTTTAATTTTGTGTTTTTTAATTTTTTATATTTTTATTCCCAGATGAATTCTATGCCAATACGATGCAATTTTTGAGAAATTTTGTACAAATTGATAAGATCTGTCAAATTGGAATTGTTACTTTCGCTGAAGAACAACTTTAGGAACTCATCTTAAATTTTTTATTCTGTACCTATTACATGTACACATTTTTACTTATGGTAATAGCAAGTACTAACTTGCATGTTGTAAATTGCTACTTACTAGTATTTATGATTTTTGAAACATGAAAGATATATATTTCATAAAGTATGATCGGACTTCAAGCTACAATTTTTCCTATATAATTTAAAGTTCTATCTTATTTTTTGATGAAATACTTTAGTAATTAGTTTAATCTTTGAGATTAAATTATATATAATATTGTTTTTCTCCATAACATCAACTAATTTTATGCTATTTTAGTGGTATTCTCTAGAAAAATTGGTACGCATAACGCGGTGAAAAAAAGAGGAGTTTTTAAATTAAAATTCTAATTTAAAAGCCACGATTTAACATTCATAGGTTTGCAGAAAAATGAACAAAAGTAATATGTTTATTATAAATTGTATTTTAACCAAATACAAATGAAGCCCACTTTCTGCAAATGTTTTCAAAAAAATAGCCGCTTTTTTGTTATCTTTTTCTTCGAATCATCGTCGTGATTATTCAAAAATATATTTTAGAAATGTTCCACAACTTTCTATCTTTGTGCTCCCAATGAAAGTTTCCAACCTATTTCCCAGGCTTCAGTCAAGATAATAACCGAAGGTTCTAAATCTTTCTCAAAAAAATAACACGGGAAATGTTATTTTTTGAGAACATCTTCTTAAAGTGGGCTAAAATCCTCCAAATCATTATATATAAGTAAATAATAACTTATCACTTGTTTGTACTTACTTGCAAACTGTATAACTTACGCGGCTGAGCTGAAAAATAGATAGCATTAAACCTTTAATTGTTTAAAACATAACTCGAAACCAAAGAGTTTATTGACCTGATTTTGTATCTCCAGTATATGTCCTCCAAGAATATGCTTTATTTTTATATGCTAACATTTTAATTTCTAAGGATACTATAGTAAAAAAGGGATTGTCAGATGAAAGATAACCAAGCTAGCTTTACTGCAATGATGGTAGCCTACATGCGTGCCTATCATACCATGCACGATACTCCAATAATTTTTGATGACTTCCTTGCCTATGATTTGATACCAGAGGAAAAAAGAGCAATAATTGAACAACATTTGGTTGAATATTATTTGAATTTGAAGAAAGAATTAAATGATTCTAAGCATGCTACCTCTCTCTCCGATCAGATTACTACCTCGAAACACTTTATGCAAGCAATGAATAATGTCATAAGCCGCACACGATATACGGAAGAAACTCTTGAGAAGGCTGTCAGGCAGGGAGTAAAGCAGTACGTGATCCTTGGTGCAGGAATGGATACATTTGCATTTAGGCGACCGGAGATGTTGGAACAGCTGGAAGTATTTGAGGTCGACCACCCTGCTACACAAGAATTTAAGCTTAATAGACTTACAGAGTTAGGATGGGAACATCCCGCAAAATTAAACTTCGTTCCTATAGATTTCACGAAGGAAAGTATGGTGACAGCACTAACTCGGTCATCATCTTATGACCTAAATGTTAAAAGCTTCTTTAGCTGGTTTGGTGTCACCCCTTACTTGACCCAAGAAGAGGTTTTTGGAACACTACGTTCCATCGCTGAGGTTACTCCTGCTAGCAGCACTATAGCTTTCGATTATTTTGATACCGATGCATTTATCCCCGAAAAATTATCTCCACAGATGCAAAAAACATTGGAGTTTTTGCAAAAAATAGATGAACAAATGAAAACCAATGGTTTCAATCCGTCAAGGTTGGCTGAAGATCTCACAATTTTAGGATTCCGTCTTCATGAAAATTTGAGTCCAGAAGACATCGAAGAACGCTACTTACAAGAACGACCTGATGGACATCTTGAGTATGTGCACTTTGCATGTGCAGTTACTGAATAACCAGGCACAGAATATATTTCCCTGCCTAGTAACAGCAACCTTTATCATTAATTTGCCAGTCAGTTTTTTGATGCACATATTCTGCAAATGCAAACTTATTGATATTTAAATTTTTAAATCTAAGACTTATGTAGTTAAACTGAGGAATCAATAGAATTGAACCTCCAAAGTTCCAAAAGTGTAAAATTAAACAACAGTGATAATTATACCTAATTTTGTACCTCAAGTGCATAAATCCGATTATATTTTTGTAATTAAGGTTCATTGCTGTTTTGTATTGGTAATGATGATTATTAAGTTAGAAAGTTGTCGGTCAGAAAGAGAAACATCTAGAATGGATGTGTTTTTAGACAGCAGATATTTCGAATTTCTATACGTGATGCTTCAATATTTTGGAAATAGATCAAGTTACCCATACAAAACAGCGATGAGCCTATAATGATAATAATTATTTAATATAGAGAATTTCGATAAGCTTCTGATTTTCACGGATCATTGATATGCATACATGAGCATATGACGAAATTTAGGGATTTATCGAGATCCTCTCTTATAAGCTTTAGTGCAATATCTGATGGACATGATCATATGGCTGATATAATAATAAAAAATGCTTATGTTTTAACGATGGATCTAGATCTTGGTGATCTCAAAAACGGAACCATTGTTATTGAAGACGGGAGAATTACGGAAGTTGGCGAAAAAACAAATGAGAGAGCAGAGACAGTGATTGACGCAAAAAATTCTGTAGTAATGCCAGGTCTTATAAATACACATACTCACGCAGCAATGACTCTTTTACGAGGTTATGCCGACGACCTGCAACTTTCTGAATGGCTTGATGGACATATATGGCCTGCTGAAGCCAGGCTCACGGCAGAAGATGTCTACAAAGGCAGCCTACTTGCATGCCTGGAAATGATAAAGTCAGGAACTACTTTTTTTGCCGACATGTACTTTTTTATGGACGAAACCTCAAAAGCTGTTGAACTATCCGGACTTCGAGCCTCGCTTTCCCACGGCCTAATAGAGCTCTGGAACAAAGAAAAAGGAGAGACAGACCTTAAAGAAGGGAAACGCTTTGTTCGAAGATGGCAGGGAGCAGCAGACGGCAGAATAAAAACAATGTATGGGCCGCATGCCCCTAATACCTGCTCCGAGGAGTTTCTTGCAAAGGTTAGAGAAGAAGCTACTAAGGATGGAGTTGGAATTCATATCCATGTATTGGAAACAGAAGCCGAACTGCTAGAAATTAAAGAAAAGTACGGGAAATGTTCAGTACACCTCCTGGAAGATATAGGATTTTTTGGCCCTGATGTGCTTGCTGCTCACTGTATCTGGCTTTCGGACAGGGATATAGAGATTTTGAGGAAAAGAGGAGTCAATGTTTCCCATAATGTTGTGAGTAATATGAAAATGGCTTCTGGAATTGCACCTGTACATAAGATGCTCGAAAAAGGTGTAAATGTTAGCCTTGGCACTGACGGCTGCGCCTCAAACAATAACCTCGATCTCTTCGAGGAGATGAAAACCGCTGCTCTTCTACATAAAGTAAATACTTTAAATCCGATCATCCTTCCTGCTAGGCAGGTAATTGAGATGGGTACAGTAAATGGGGCAACGGCTCTTGATCCGGAAACAGGTATGTTAAAAGTTGGAAAAAAAGCGGATCTGATAATTCTGGATATGAAAAAACCACATCTTACTCCCTGCTACGATGTTCGATCCCATCTTGTGTATTCAGCAAAAGGAAGCGATGTGAGGACAACAATCGTGAACGGGGAAGTACTGATGGATAATTACAAGGTGCTGGTTCTGGATGAGCAAAAAGTAATTGAAGAAGCGCAAAAAGCTGCGCAAGAGCTGGTAGAAAGATCGAAAGCCTGAGAACTATCTAATATGATACTTCTCGATATAAGATGAACAATACTTAAAGCCCTAAGTCAACTATAGGTTAATTTTTGTTTATATATCTTCAAATTATGGCTAGCATAGCAAAAATTAACACTTCAGAAACTTATAAAAATGAATTTATTTCAATTTAATATTCCCTGGATTGCTGCTGGGTATCCGACTGAAATACATATTTCAGTGTCATTATTCATTTAGAAACAGCTGGATAGACTACCGTTTTGGATATAAAGGAATAATTCAAGCTCAAATATTCAACCTGGGTAAAACAATATTAATATCCATCTTTACCAAGATTCATTGAACAAATTTTAGTTGGCTTATTTTCTTTAACGGTTGGTTATTTAGCATCTTTTTTTATTTTTCCATAATTTGGTAATAAAAAAATGTACTACATCAAAATATATAGTAGTTAGCTGATTTTTGATAGATCTAATAGTTATACATTCTGCTTAGAATAATTTCTTCATAGTATGTGCGGTGGTGCACACTTTTTATTATCCATATAGGATCAAAATATAATGTTAGAGGTCATAAGCCTCACGAAGTTTTACAACTAGTACTTCAACCTGTTCAATTGCCGTTTCTATGTATCTTTCAGGATTTATTAAATTTTCAATGTCCACATCATTTGGATATCTTGAAACATCAGGAGTTTCAAGAAGTACATTTTTGAAATGTTGTCCGGTGTCATGAGCTTTCATTGCTGTGTTCCGAATGACTATTTTCATTCGGTTACAATTTTTCCCCAATAGTCCACAAGAAAAAACTTCAGCAATAAATCGGAATTCCCATTTCTTTGTAATAACTTCCCGAAAATCCTATACGAATATAATTATAATTCTACAAAAAAATAATTCTTATAATTCGGAAGCAGATTCATTTTTAGTTGTCATTATTAACGACTCAATTACCTTTAATAACTTTTTTGAGATTAGTCTGACTTGAAAAAATTACTTTAAGTAAGATAACAATTGGAATGATTAGTTAATAAATAACCTTTAATATTACTGTGTAATAAATTACTTATATTTGATTACCACATCAATTGCACTTAATTATTTACTCTAAGTTAACAAGTTGTCTACAAATCAAAATGAAGGGATTATTGCAGTAATCTTTTTAAAATTAACAAATTCCCTAGCCAAATACAAATGAATTGGAATAATAAAAAGAAGTGAATTCTTGTATTATCATTTACAACTGCATAAGCTAGCGCATCAGGCAGCGACCCAACTATAGATATTCAGGGGGATAACCGCTGATTAGATAACCTTACAAAAGCTAACTTTAGAAAAGCTGACTTAGAGTATTTATGAAAATTCGAACCCTTTGTGAAATAACTTAGGTACTTTTACATACTGTACTCAGGATATTTTTGCACACAGATTAATCTATTTAACTCTAAAATAAATATGGTTTACTAGTGTCATGGAAATTTAATTATACAGCATAATACTTGGATAGCTTCTCATAAACATAAAGAGATTCTGAGTTTATTTAGATGATCAATAATTAAATTATTAGAACATTTGGTTATTTCTTAATAGGTAATATGGGAATTTAAATGGCTGATAGCAGTGTAAATCTTGATATTTTTTTAAAATTCAAAATTTTCAATTTATGGAAAAAAACAGTAAAAAGAAGTAATTGGATGAAGGATAACCAAGCTAGCTTTACTGCAATGATAGTAGCTTACATGCGTGCTTATCACGCCATACATGCTACCGATAAAATCTTTGACGACTTTCTGGCCTACGATTTGATACCCGAGGAAAAACGAGCACTAATTGAAAGACATTTAATTGAACAATATGTAACTGGGGATCAACAGTTAAATGATCTCGAAAATACTGCATCGTTCTCCGATATGATCACTACCTCAGAGCCCTTAATGGAAGCAACCTATAAATCGGTTGGCTTTTTAAGTAGCCGTGCCCGATATGTGGAAGACACCCTAGATAAAGCGATCCGACAAGGAGTAAAACAGTATGTGATCCTTGGGGCAGGGATGGATACCTTTGCATTCAGGCAACCTGAAATTATGGAACACTTGGAAGTATTTGAGGTTCATCACCCCGCCACACAAGAATTTAAGCTTCATCGACTTGCTGAGTTGGAATGGAAACATCCAGCAAAATTACATTTTATTCCTATAGATTTCACGAAAGAAAGTCTAGTAACAGCACTAACAAGCTCATTATCGTATGACTCGAACGTTAAAAAGCTTCTTTAATTGGCTTGGTGTCACTCCGTACTTGACCAGAGATGAAATATTTACAACATTGCATTCCATCACGGAGATTGCTCCTGTGGGCAGCACTATTATTTTTGATTACTTCGATACCGATGCATTTATCCCTGAGAAATCGTCTCCACAAATGCAAAAATCATTGGAATATTTAAGAAAGATAGGCGAACCTGTGATAACGGGCTTCAATCCGTCAACTTTGGCCGAAGAACTTGCAAGTTTAGGATTTAGTCTCCACGAGAATTTGAGTCCAGCAGACATCGAAGAACGTTATTTCAAAGGACTTCCAGATGGATATCATTCATATGAGCATGGGCACTTTGTATGTGCAGTTACTGAATAATCAGGCACATAATATGTTTCCATAAATAGTGACAGGAATCTTTGATATTAACTTTCTACTCAATTTCTGATGCCAATTTTTATGCAAATGCATACTTACTGATATTTACATTTTTAGATCAAAGACTTATAAGATATTGCAGTAGAGGAACTACCAACATCACATCCTATTTTTTTCCAGAGTAGATTTCCTTAAGTATGGTGCATGTCTATATTTTTGGGCCAGCTTTCAGAGCAACATTAAAAGGTTATGACGCAACAATAAAAAATGTAGTAAAGGAAGATCTTCTAGGGACAAAGGATATATTAAGAAACAGAGGTTTTAATAAAAAATTTAAAATATATGAAAAATTCCTGAATTCCATCTAAATTTTAGGTTCTGAAGTTAAAAATAGGTCTTTTGTAATCTATGAAACTTTCGGTGAAGGAGATCAGGATGAGCAACTTAACCTGCGCAAAACTGTGACTACCCAGCCTGTGGAAACAATATCAATAGTTATTATTACTAAGATCCAATGAGCAAATTTTGTGGACTTATTTTATTTAACTGTTGGCTATTGATGATCTTACAGGTATGATTGAGTCTGCTCTTATTTCTTCTATAATCAAAGAATGGATTTTTTATGAATCATATCCCTTATCCATCAAATAATATGAAATTTTCTCATTCTATTTAATTGTCTTATCAGAGCATTTGCATGTTTGATTTCATGATCTGTTTTTGCCGATTGTCTAAAAACTTAAATCAATTATACAATTAGGTGATGGGTAATTTGACTTTAAATTCAGATACAAAATTATTCCTAGATTCCGTTACAGATTGACCTCATAGTAAAATATTTTGTCACAATTGTATACGTGGTTAGAGTTTCGATACAGCCTGTCTGACTAATTTTTTAGCCTAATACTATATTTTTAGGGTCCTTCAAAATTAGTGCGTAAACTAAGATCCTAGAATGCTTATTTCAGTCAATATATTCATAATCAGAGTTGTCCAAAGAAAAATACACTCCAATAACTCAAATTTAAGCTAATAAAAAAATTAAGCTTTAAAATTGGTAGCTGAATTTAGTAATAGCTTTATTTTTCAACCAACTATCTTTATTTGTAATTATGGCATTGATTACATTTTTTAGTTATACAAAATTTGGTATCGAAAAAGGATAAATAATAGTTTTAAAAAGAAATTAAAAATAAAAAAACCCTTTAAATTTGAAAAAAATCGTTTTAACTTTTTATTTGTTTCTAAGTAACAGTTGAACAATATTTAATCTATAAAATACGGCTTATTAATCCTTAAAAATAGGACCAATTTTGGAGGACTATAATATTTTTGGCTGTGTTAATTGATGTTGAAGTTTTCAAAAAGCTCCTTCGTAGCTTCTCTGTTCTGTGGGAATAATATTGACTTGCATAGGAACTCGTAAATCCTGTTGCATCAATTGCCTTAATAGAAACCATTTCTCCATGTAAGTAAGACAGCTTTAGAATTTCTGACAAAATCTGTGTAAGTAAAGCGTGAATTAAAACCTGTTATTACTCATTGGAAACACTTTACTTGGATACTTTTTTGAGAAATTCAAGCCAGAGCTTGGCATCTTTGATTCTTTGGTCACCAAACTGCTCTTGAAAATGTTTTGTATTTTCCCTAAGGGTTCCATCCTCTATTTCCTTTAGATCCATTATTGTACGTAGCAGGCCTGCAGTTTCGTGATATAAAATCTTTGCTTCTTCTTGTGTAAGGGATTGTTCTTCCAGCTCCTTTTCATCTTCCTTTTCCTTTATTGAAATCATTTCGATACATTTATCTATACTGTCCTTCTCTGTCTGAGTAATCGTTTCTTTCTGGATTAATTCCCACACATAATCATGCAGATGATAATTTTTTCCCCCGACTTCTATACTACGTGGGATGTATTGCCCTACCCAGAAAAGGCGTGAATGTAAAGCTGAAAGCAACTGCCTACGTTCCTCATCGGTTATATATTTCGTTGAACTTTCTTTCTCATTTACTTTAAGGCTTTTTTCCATAATCTATTCCCTAAAAGATATTGCTTTGTCTAATCATAAGATCTTGTATGATAATGATATTATAATAAAGTTGTATGTTAAAACGGAAAAATGTAAAACATTATAACGTTAAAATAAACTAAAATCTTAATATAAAATTAGTCTAAATAATGAAGGGAGCACATCTAAAACAGAGTGAGACAGCTTATCGAAGGATCTATAAAATATAGGACTAAAAGTTAATTTTTACGCTTCCAAAGCTTCTTTCTTCTTGTTTTCATTAATACATATGTTTTCTAGTAAAATCTCTGCATAAGCAAGCTGTTAACATTCGAAGTTTAATCAAACAATTTTATTTTCTTTTTGGATCAGAGTAGCCTTGCGAAATAAAATGGAAAGTTATAACATATCATGAACTATTTTTAGGATGGTAGATCAAGGGACAGCAGAGTCGATATTGGGGAAATCAGATTCCTCCTCTCCTAAGTATATTAAACTCAAGCCAGATCCCAAAAATACTGGCAAGCAAGAAACGAGCACTCCAACAAGAGGCACACTCCACAGAAGAGGTTTCATATTAGTCTGTAGTGGTCATAGATGAAGCGATGATTATAGCGGAGAAGATTAGACTGAAAGACAGCCGATTACTTGCAACCTGTATTCCTGATATTAGCCTGTTACTTTCACCCGATTCAAACTTTATTCCCAAATAACCATTTTCAGCATCTAAGGATATGTGATATTTTAGTTGGTGCTTTTTTGAATATACTGGATCAGATGGCAATATTACTATAAAGTATGTAACCATGTCCCGCAGATAAAAATCTCTTTTATTGCATTTTTCGCATAAGGTTCTATTAGCTCAACTAAGCTAAAATCGGGATAAATTATAAGCCCAAATCCTTCAACAGCTACCATACCCCTACAAGTAATGCAATATTATAAGGTACTTTAACCTGATTCTTCTCAGGATACCCATCAACTTTTCAATTATTACAGATGCATCAATATTTCTCAAAACCCTTCCATAATATTTAGAGCTAAAATAGCCAATGTTTATTTTTAACGATTTTGTGTCAATATGAGAATCTATACCCCAATTTTCTGGAAGATTTCAACGAAGAGCGAAATATCCCTCTTGACTAATGCCGTCATTCCCTCCAGCAATACACCGCTTGTTTCACAGAAAGGTGTCCTATTACCCTATAATCAAGAGATGTTGTGTACGGCTTTTTTTATAATCTCTATCAGTTGATACCATTGAAATAAAAGAATTATTTTAAGGATAGCGGAAGCTCTCTTTCAAATCAGAAAATAATGAATGAGAAGAGACAAAATAATATCAAATACAATAATTCGCAGGAAAGATGTGGATAGAATTCTCACAAAAGAAAAAAATTAGAGGTAAATTGGAATCCTCTGTAAAATAGATTACTTATGCCATAATGTTACTTATTCAATTAATGAATTTATAACCCGTAATAAGGGTAATAGGGGTAGTAAGATTCATACGGGTATTTATAACCCCATGGATAAACCTTCCCAGCCATAACCGCCCCAGACGCCACCGCGATCACCATAACCGCCTCTGTGACCGCCGCCACCGTAATGTGCACTCGCTGCCACGGCTGTCAATGATACTACAAAAAGAACTGTCAGCAAAATAGCAAGTATCTTTTTCATTCTACTTAGATGATTGTTTCAACATTTATTTCACTCAGTTTATATCGTTCAAATTAATAACATGTTAAAATATAGAGAATTTCGATAAATTCCCGATTTCATCAAATTACTTTTTTATATACATTATAAACAACCAGCCCAAAATTGGGGTTTATCGAAATCCTCTTTGTTGCTAAGTCCTTTGGGATATCTATGGTGATATCCATGGTGACATGTAAAGAAGTATATTTTGTAAGTTATCTATGTGGATAATTTGCCCAGTTTAATCATTTCGTTATCTTATCGTTTCCTTATCTTTTCGAATATCTGCTATAGATTCTTTAGCTATTGAGATCCTCTTTTCCATGTCAATTATTTTTAGTTCGATAAATTCTATTGCCCTATCAAGCCTTCTTTCTGTAAATTTTCTTTTCTGTTCTTCACTCAGAAGTTCCAATGTCTCAGCTAGTACAGTCTGCACAACTGGTCCTAGGTTTGCAAAACAAATATTATCATTCATGTTAAATATCTCCTTTTCCCTGTTCTTGATAATTATTTTGTATATCCTGGCAAAAAAACTAGGATATCGACAAATTTAGGTATAGTATTCTTCTATCAAACTTATTTACCTAGTTTGATCATTTCCTTAACTTTTCGAATATTTTCGATAACTCCTTTCGCTATCAAAATCCCCTGTTCCATATCACTTATTTTCAGTTCGATGACTTTTATTGCTGTATCCATCCTCATGTATGTAACTTTTTTTTCTGTTCTTCAGTCAGAAGTGCCCATGTCTCAGTCATTGCAGTTTGCATTGCTGGACCCAAGTCTGTAAAATGAATATCCTCATTCATGTTCAAATATCTCCTTTTATTCATCCATTTTTATCATTTTAATTAACAAATTTAATTTTTTTAGTAGTAACCCAACCTGGGAAAAACAATATTAATAGTCATCTTTACGAAAATCCACTGATGCATGAAGATCCACAGAGCAAAATTTCAGTGGGTTTATTTTATCGAATTATCGGCCATTAATCAGTTTTTTATTTTTTAAGCAGTTTGTAATTAGAAGCATCGATTTCATCCAAATAGATATTTATCAACTGCTTTTTTATAGGCTAAATAGTTACTTCTTTTATTTAATACCCACTTTAATTATAAGTAAGTAGTTACTTACTACTGGTTATTTCATGTATATATAGTTTTTTAGTTGATTTAGTGTTTACTTTTTATAAGCAATATATTTACTTTTTTTAGTAACGATTTAGCCTAGGAAAAACAACAATATTAGTCTTCTTTATTAAGATTTAAGGAAGAAATTTCAATGGGCTTACTTTATTTAATTATTAACTTTTAACCATCTTTTTATTTTTCCATTGGTCAGCAATCAAAAATATATACCATATCAATATCGATTTCATGCAACTGTTTTTATGTAGGCTGGATAGTTACTTCTTTTATTTTTATACCTATCACATATATAAGTTAGTTGTTACATAACATACATAAGGTTTTTGAGCCACTTTTGGACTTCACTAACTCATAAGCGATAATTTCCAAAATCAGATCTACTTTTTTTAGTTTTATTTAGCAATTATATACAATATAGCTATATTTTTTCCAAAAACTAATATAATATAATATAATATAATATAATATAATATAATATAATATAATATAATATAGACTAGAATAAAATAAAATATACATCCGAAACGATTTAATTTGTCGTTTATGCCTATAATTCACAATACAATAGTGCATCTAGGCAAACAAATTTTATATCTGCTTACATCTGCAGGATGTATGGTGTAAATGGATTCAGAGCTTATTAACAGGACAAATAACTAAATTGTTTACACGCTCTTTTTACACATGTATTATTTCTACTCAAAGCCAAGTTGCTCAAAAACCTTAAGTATATGTGAGTAACGACTTAATATTATGAGAAATACAGAACAAAAAATATTGGATGCAGCTGTAAAGGTATTCTCTAGCGAAGGATATGCTGGCGCAACTACCCGCAAAATTGCACAAGAGGCAAATGTTACCGAAGTGACGTTGTTCCGAAAATTCCAATCAAAAGAGAATCTGTTGAAAGAGGTCCTTATCAAAAATCGTCATGCTATTTCAACACTGAATCATTTATTAAACGTGAATAAAAATGTAGACATTGAAAGAGATCTTTGTATCCTCGGCAAAGAAATTGCAAAGGATATGCAGGATGAAAAAAAGGATAGTATCTCTTATATGTTTATGTTCATGCTGTTCGAAGAAGGACGACGAAGACCCGAACTCGCTGAGATTCTAGAATCTGTTTTCAAAACTAATATAGATCGCCTGAGCGAATATTTTGAGCTGCAAATGAAAAATGGAAAAATACGTAATATCAACGCCCGATCAGCAGCATTAACTTTTGTCAGTTATTTCAGTTGCTCAGCCTTCTTAAGAGGAATATTTGTTGACTATGCTTTGAGCTATAGTGACAAGGAAGTTGAAAATTTTATTGACATATTTACTAAAGGCATCTTGAAAGTTGAAAAAACGGAGAAAGTTCTAGAAAAGGAAGAGAAACTACAGAAGCTGAAAGAAGATATT
>Ga0326728_10017043_pt1 | contig 14654 bp, 19 predicted proteins | sample MB3enrmetagenome_FD_207602 | JGI IMG/M metagenome (GOLD analysis project Ga0326728, IMG submission 207602) | Lab enriched peat soil microbial communities from McLean, Ithaca, NY, United States - MB31MN | ecosystem: Environmental > Terrestrial > Soil > Wetlands > Peat | place: USA: New York...
CCTCGAAACCAAATCCGAAATCGTCGTCCCGATCTTCGTCCATGGCAAAGTCGTCGGTGAACTCGACGTCGACTCTCACTTCCTCGCCGCATTCGGCCCCAGCGATCGCAAACTCTGCGAACACGCGGCTAGCCTCGTTTCCGCAATGTTATCGCGGGATTCACGCGGCAAGTAGCGCTCGTTTTAAGTTCGTTTTAAGCTGAAAAGCAATTTTAGAGTCGTGCTGGTAAGAGTTGCTCTCCACGATCGAGCGCAGAAACTTGCTCATCGCGCGCGTTGCCGCCGCTCTGAGAGCGCGTCTGTTGCGGCGTTCGTAGCTCTCGCGGGCGTCTGCTCGGTTCTGTCAGCAAGTTCGAGTAATTAGGGGGATGGTGTTGCTGGATTTTTGCGCTGACGATAGTTCTCGATTTGCCTCGGTAAATCGTACAGATAGAAGAGGAGCAGATCGAGAAAGTTCACGATGTCTTTGGCGTCCTGCGGAGTCACTTCCATAGGTACAGGAGCTTCGGGGTGAGCAGACTCATTGGCGAGCAACCGCACTTCGTCGGCCCAATCCTTCATCAGAGGGTGAAGAATACCCTTCGCAACGAGATCGTCGATCTGCACTTTTAGCTTTGCACCCACCGCCTTTTTATCACGCACAACAAACTGAAGTGCGCTCCTCGCCATGAGGTTCGCGGCGTCCCAGTTCTCGTGGGCGAGAGAGTCGTGTGCTTGAATCCAGAACCTCTTCATTCCCTCAGGCCAGTCCTCAGAAGGTTCGGGCTTGGCGTCCAGCGGCCACGGTAACACTCTGAAGCCATAGAGACTGCTTCCGAACCCATGGCCACTGGCAGACCAAAGAATATGGACGTATCCAGCGCAGTTTCCGCACTTGTACACGTCGAAGTTCAAACGCTTGTCTGAGCTGGGGTTCTTTTTCTCTCCATGAAACGCGAGCGTGAAATTGCCCTTCTCGCCGCAAAAGGCGCACGTGATGCGCCACAGCTGTAGCTTGTCGCCCTTCAGTCCGATGCCTTCGCCCAGTTCCCACCAGCTGTCCATCATGGGAGCAGGCTAACCCTTTAGTTGCGCGCCCGCAAGCCACCAGTCGGTGGACGCGGAGCATAGAATTTGCGCGCCCTCTACTCACGGCGCAAAGGCATGGGCTTCCACTCCACGGCTGGAAGCTGTAAGTTAGCCGCGGTTCTGAGATAGCCTCGCGCTAGACTCTCAGCATTGCTACGGGCGTCGTCGAACGTCACTGCCCAAGTTGGGCCAGCGTTGAGCCAGCGGTGGTCATTCAGGCTGTAGACGTTTGAACCTAAGCCGATCTCCGTTTGGTAAGCAAATAGGCGAATGTGATATTGACCCACTCTGACATCGGCCAGAAAACCTTCTCCGAATTTTGGTTGCTGGGAGTCCATCCTGAATCTCCATGAGGCCTGCAACTTATCTAGAATCATTAAGCGCCCGAATTTTCAATCAGTATGCCTTCGTCTCCCGACCGTTGGCGGGGCTTTACGGTTTAAGCGAGGCCTCGGTCACGTGCACTTCTACAGTCTCTTTTCGCAGTTGAGATATTACACCTCGGGACTTCCACCAATCCCGAGCGGCCAGCACTCCGAACAGGGCGGAGAACGACAGGGTAATCACGGCGACGTCCGAGAACAATCTATGATCCGCCTCGGGAAGCGCCACCGTTTTTAGGGTCATGATGACTGTGACGAACGTGCCGAAGGCGATGCCGAAAAACGCTAAATATACCGATGAGTAGCCCGAAACGAGGATATCGAGATCCTGGCGCAGCATTGGATACATTTCGAGACTGCGTCGCCGATAGCAGATTTCCGTCAGGTCCTTGATTTCGAACGGTGGCTTGTCCATTAGCGCACATTCTCCGGCACGAGGACGGCAAGGCTGATGAAATGCGTATTGCCGCAGTTCTGGCAGACCAGCGCAGCCGTGGGGAGAGACCTCGTGGAAATGCCTGTCGTCGATCCCGTGCGATATTCCTCGTGGTGATAGAAAGTGCTCGGCTGTACCGCCCAATTCGTCACTCCGCAGAGCGGGCACTTGGCGCCTGGAATTTTTTTGTTAAGTTCGATGATCACGCGTTCTTGAAGGGTAGGCATGATCCAAGGATAGCCTAAACTTCGAGCTACGTCACCACTTGGTTAGCAACCGAACAATGGCCGTCGCGGCGAAGAGAATCGCGTGCTTGCGCTGTTCTTCCATGAGAACACCTGATTTGAATTTTAGTTTCAGGTAGAGGAGAGATATTTAGTCTACCCTCAATCAGATCGCGCTGTCACCACAGCGTGGTATGCTCCGGAATATCGCTCGCACCAGAAGTCCGGAGGATCCCACAAATGCTGGACGCTCTCATCATTCTCATTGTCATCGCAGTGATTGGTCTCTTCATGCTTTGGCGCTTGATCCAAGAGATCCGCGGCGTTCAAGAATATCTGCACACGGTGCTAGGTTTCTTTCTCACCGGTGGCGTAGTCCAAGGCATCGCTGCGTCTGGCCGGCAAACGGTCTATCACCTTGAGGAACTACGTAAACAGATCAAGTGAATGGCGGGCCACTTTTTGTCGATGCTCTCCATGACGAACTCCGCCTCCTGAATCGGCCTGTCTTGCCCTTCCTCCCGTGGTAATATCCGCTCATGCCAAGAGTCTACGGGAAGTTGTCGTGCGTGTGCGGACACGGCAAAGCGATCCACCACGCCCGCCGCATTAAGATCAATAATAGGGATGCGCTGCGGAGTCCCTGCAACTTCCCCGACTGTCGCTGCCGAGACTACAAGCAGGCGAAGAAGTAGCATCACCCGCCCGAGCGACCGACATCTTCCACGGGCCATTTCCTATCGATGCGTTCGAGAACGAACTCCGCCTCCTGAATCGCCCGGTCCACGAAATACTGCTTGGCCATGTGAGCCAGTTGGAAGCAGAAAGCGTACAATCGTTGGTGAACCGGAACTCCGGTAGAGAGGTGTCGCCATGAACTATCTGTTCAAGGCTCTCTTGAAAGGGTCCCGTGGCTAATAGTGCGGACAGCAACGGGCCAGTTCTAGTTCTGGCAACGTTAGAACAAATGCTGTCCTGCCGTAGGTGAGCTTTATCCTAGGAACTACGCATCCGAGGGACTTCACTACTAAGTGGAGGACCGGGAAAAGGCATCATGGCCCGACGAGGGTGGTGGTGCCTGACCTATTGGCAACCGTTGCCGTAGGGAAGATAGCTCCATCGCCTTGCTAGCGGTGGGGTGAAACACACCCCGGCGTCAAGGGGCCAGCGTCGAATTACGCTGGCCTCCGAATTACTTTAACGCCGATAAAAACAGCTTCTTAGGCTAAGGTGGTGACTCTTGACTGAGGAAGCGTTGTCATCCAGTGTGTGCCTGTATTCCGGCCATCTTAAGTATGCTTCCTAGGTCGTCCACGACGTTTGAAGGGACCGCGACGTCTGCCATTTTTTGCAGAATAGTCCTGCTCACCTCTTTGGCCCGAGAAGCGTCGTAGACGATGCTGACGGAGAGATTTCGGTTTGCTTGTTTGATGTCGCGGGTCTTGAACCCCCAGGCCTCGGCGACGATCTGGATCGGGTTAGGAAGAACAGCGAGTGCCAGTCCATGCGAACCGTTTGGCGCGATGTAGAAGTCGACCGTGTGGGTTTCGATTCTTCCGCTCACTTCCTGCTTTTCTTCGTACGCATATTTATTCTTTGTGAAAGCACGGCGCACGCGGGTTACTAGCTCATCTTCCTCTGGCTTTGGCTTTCGCGCGCCGTATGTCAGGTACGCATCCCCGATGGTCTTCGTGACGTCAGCAAAACTGTGGATCACCTCGCCGAGCTCTTTTGCGCTGCACTTCCTCACGAGGTGGTTCCCGACGAATTCGACTCCCGCGCCTTTGGCGATCTCGTGAATCCTTTCCTTGAGCCTTCCTCCGATTCCGTATCCCGCATCCTTGAGTTCGCCTAGAGTTTGGGCCATATCAGAGACCGCAAAGTAAGTGTCCGTGATCTTCGTGATGGCGAATTCGACTCTGGTGTTGGCTGAAAAGTGCAGGGGAAGTGAGAGGACAACGTTGTTGTCATCCACCTGCTCTATTTCAGTCAGGTCACGCTGGGAGTCAAGATAGTTGGTTAGAATCTGTTCTCGTAGGCTCATGGTTTATTCACCTAGTAGATTTCTCGATTCCTTGGGAGGATCGATGTTCCATCTCAGGCAGCAGAACTTGATCATGGAGCGTAGATCCGAGTTCCCGACTTCATCGTTGATCGAAACAACGTATTTATCTTGGTCGCTTTCCGTCCAAAGCTTTTCATGCCATCCCCTCACTGGCTCAAGGAGCTGTCCGTTCAGCATACTGTCATGCCGCAGGTTCCAGTTGACTCCTCTTATCCTTGTGTTCTTCCAATTAAGTGAGATGCCCGGGCGTGGGCGAGGGGCACCTGAGATGCCTGTCTCCAGTCGGGCGCGAAAACGTAGATCGGCTGGCTTCTCCCGCATGTCAGAGTAGCGAATCTCGTACACGATGTTCTTTTCGTTTGGCTGCACGTAATCTTTCTGACGCTTCTCACTCCTGGGTGGCTGTGTATTGTCTGAAATGATTCGATAAATGAATTTCTGCCGCGAGAGGATTCTCGCGACTTCTGCCTCCGTTATGACGGACGGGGACATGGAGAGGAAAGGGAGTCGCTTCGGCTACGTGCGGGGAGTATTGCATGTTTTTGCTGGAAGGTCTAGGTTGGCCAGCGGTCGCGAGGTTGACAATTTTTATCATAGGCCTATCCTTTCACTTCGCCGGGAGAAAACCGGGGACGCTTCACCGCAGCCCCGTGGGGCATCCACGTCCCCGCCAATACACGGCACATTCAAGAAAGCGAGCCGCGGCTAGCGGAGGATTCCTCCGCATTCCCCGGTCTATCTGCCCGAGTGCTCCGCAACTTGCTCCTTCCACTGCCTGATTTCGCGCGCGGTTGTGAACCACGTGTCGGGTCGACTCAGGCCGCCTCCCGAAAACTCGTTTCTCGCGCGGGGCTGTCGAAGGAGAGATCGAAGTCAGCCCCGCACGGCCCCGGCACACGGCGTGTGGTGCCGGGAACTCTCTCGCGCGGGAGCAAGAGCGAGGAGGTTGCGCTCCGCGACCGACCCCCGCGCGCCCCGGCCATCACCAGCCGAGGAAACTCGCTCTACTCGCTGCCTTTGAAAAGCTCCGCAATTTCCGGGTCGAGCTCCGACACGTCGGCGCGATGCAGCTCGCTCTGGTCCGCGTTGTGCAGGAACGAGTGGGCCTCGGCGTCGAGCCCGCTCGCGACGCTGCCGAAGGCCTCGGCGCGGGCTTTGTGGCATTCCGAAATGGCAGCGTGGCTCCGCGCGATGCGCGCGTGCAGCTTGTGCAGCGTCGGATTCTCTGCCTTGTGGTGCTCCGAGATCGCGGCGTGGTGCTCTGAAAGTTCGGAGTGGTGCGACGCCAGCGCTTTGTGGTGCGTTTCCGAACCCGCCAGAAACGCGTTCGACAGCCCTTTTTCGACTTCGCTCATTTTTCCTCTTTTCCTTTCCAGATTTTTTCCCGACCGGGCTGCTCCTCATCGATAGCCGGTAACAATCCGAACGAGGTGCTCCTCTCCTGTCTCCGGGTCAACTTTCCGCACCGAATGACCCACGGGGCTCCTGCGCCCGCTGCGGTACGCCTGCTCTCTTTCTTCCTGGGTGAGCACCTCCGACGACTTCGCGAACTCGTGAACGCGCAGGTCGACCTCTTGCGCGGTCAGCAGGGGCTCGTTATGGATTCGCCGCATGTTGTTCTCCGCCGCGATTTGGCCGGGGCTCATCGTTTGAGGCCCAGCGCACGCCTCGTCGAAGTCCTTTCGAAAGTCCGCTCCGGGCGCGACGGCGCTGCGCTCGAAGACCGGGTGCGTGATCGGCTTGAACGTCAACTCCAGGCCGCTGACGCGCTTCGTGAACGTGACCGGCACAACTTCGTCTCGCGGGGGAGGAGCGACGCCCTTCACCAGGGCGTCGATCACGTCCGCGTCTTCCTGAGCTCGTTTCATGTTCATTTCGATCATTGGTGTTCCCTTCTTCTCGACCGAGAAGACTTCTTGCTGCACCGAAAAAAACTTTTCCGTCGCCTCCTGCACGTCCAGCAGCAACGACGCTCGCTCGTCCCGGTACTCGTCGGGACACCTCGCGAGCATGTCCCTCGCGGCGAACACGGCGTCCGCTGCTTTTTGCAACCGCTCACGTGGCGTCACTGCCGCCTCCCCTCCGCGCAGTTCGGATTCTCGCGTCACTGCTTCCTCCCCTCCGCGCGGGCGATCGCTTCGCGAAGCTCCTGCCGCGCCGCGTACAGCTCGGCCTCGATGCGATCGCACGCGCGCCGCTTCTCGACGATCTCAACATCTTCCGGCGGCGGCGCACTGGGCCTCTGCGCCGCGCCGCCGTGACCGCTCGTCGCCCATATCGGGTCATGCTTGCTCAGCGCCATCGTTCACCTACCCGAATCTTCCGAAACGCCCGCGACGCGGCGACCCCGACCCGCTGACCACCGCCCCCGTGACGCGCCCATACAGAACGTCGTTTCGGTCGAACGACTTCATCGTCACCGCCTCACCCGTCGCGACGCCGCACGCGCTGCACCAAAACTGATTCTTGCCGCAGCGAGTCATGCAAGCAGACGACCTGCACTTCGCGCACGGCGGGCAGGCTTCTTCCTGCGAGTGCGCGGCGCGCGTGATGACGGCACCGTCAGATCGCAGCGACTGCGTGATCTGCGCCTCGCCCTGCACGATCTTCGCGCGCGGCGGCGCGCCGGGCGCGCCGAACGGCAACTCCCTGATCTCGCCGCTCGCAATCTTCGCGTCGTAATCAAGCAGTCCGTATACACCAGCGCCCGCACCGGCCAGCACCAGCGCGCCAGCGCAAGCGTTCGCAACGTCATCGTGAAGTCCAGGGCGATGGTCGACGGAATCTTTTCCCCCAGAACGCGTGCGACGCTCCAAGCCCGCGAGCTGCTGCAAGAGTTTCTTGTGGTCAAGTAGTTCCACTTGGCGAGAATTGATCGCGGGCAACAAGCTCAAATAAATGTCGCTCTTCGTTTTCTCCGACTGCTGGTACGTGATGCCAAACTTTGCGAACGTCTGCGCGACCCACTCGGCGGCGTAGCGGTCGCCGACAACGGTGTAACAGTGGTAACGTTTAGCTTCTGTTACGAAATCCTTCACCACGGTTTCTGGAACGAACGGCGGCACGATCTCGCGCACCATGTCGAGCATCGCGAGGTTGTTTTCGTGATGCGCGACCGCTAGCGTCATCGAGTCCGACGAACCGCCGCTCGGATCGCAGAACGCGTAGTAGGAAAAATTCGGACGCGGCGCGAGTTCGTAGCGCCCCGCAAAGACGCACGCGACGATCGCCTCGGGCGTCAGGAAGTTCGCGAGGTCGGAACGAAAGTGTCCGCCGTATTCTGCCGCGGCTTGTTGCGCGTCTTTCTCGTAAGCGCGGTCGATTATTTTTTGGCTGAGCGTTGGGTTCATGCTGCGCGAGTCGCTCTTCCAAACCAGTTCGTCGCTGTCATCCTTGCCGTAATGGTTTTGGTACGCCTCCCACAACGCGCCAACGCGGCTGTACGGCGAGGAAACACCGAGCAGCATCGCAGACAAAATGTTCACGCTACCTTTTTCGACTGCGTTGATCACTTCCGTATCAGGCGATGCTGAGTGTTCATCTGTGGGCCAGAAAGCGAGTTCATCCAAAATCCCACCGAGCATCGTGAAGCCGCGCACCGACCTGTGGTCGCACGTCTGCACTTCCAGGCGTGTACCATTGCTCAACGTGAGGCTGTCCTTCATCTGCGCGACAACCATTTTGTTTAATAGCGGTATCTCTCGGAAAAAGTTCGCGCAGTAATTGAAGATCACGTCAGCTTGTTTTCTGTCTTGAGCAATGACGGGCATCACGCCCACCTCGCCGCGTTGCAGTTCGGGGTACTTGCGAAACGCCGTGTTGTACGTCGCGACCAAAGCAGCGATGCGACTCTTGCCGCCGCGCCTGCCGCAGATCAACCACGCCTTCTTAAACGGTTCGGTCGGCGCTTTGCTGCGGCCCGTGAAACTTTTGTAGACTTCCAGTTCTGCGCTTGTCATCGGCAGCGCGTACAACGCTTTCAGGAACACGCGCCACGTTGCCCACGAATCTGATTTGAACCAGCGCTTCGCGAACCACGGGCCAAAAAGAAGAGGATCGTTCATCGCCTCGACGATGTTAGGCAGCGGTTTCTGGTTGCGGTTCATCGGTCCTCTCTTTCTCTTTTGCCAGTTCCTCGCCGCGCCGTTCGAGGTAAACGTCGAGGTCCTCGATCGTCTTTGCTTTCCGTCCCAGCCCGAGCTGCGTGAGCATCTTCGCCAGCGAATCGCACAGTTGCTGACGCTGCTGCACGATCGGGAAGAGTTTTCTGGCGCGCTTGTTTATCAGCGAGTCCTGCTCCATCAGCCACGAGTCGACGTGCTCGATGTAGAGCCGCGTCCTCGTCGCCATCTCGATGAGAGTTTTCTGCTGGGTCGAGATGGCAGCCTCGCCGCCCAGGTCGGCGATGAGCGATCGCTGCCACGTGCGAACTGCTCGCATGGCCGTGCGCCGGGCGTCTAGGCCGGTCAGCCCGCGCACGTCGACGAAGCGCTTCAACGGGGCGAGTCCCGCCTTGACGTTTGACATCAAGCACCCCCTCTAGAACACGCGGCGTTGCTAATAGCGCGCTCAACGCCGCGCGGTTCGGGCGCTACGGGCTCGTATCTACGCTGTAAACGACCTCTGGGAGACCCTGTCTGCACGATCGAGTAGGGGTAGAGCGGTAAAACGACCATAAAACGAGAGCGACAAAAGCGTACTAACAGCTTTACAATCAACGCTGTGCGCGTGTACGTAAAGCACGCGCGCGCCCGTAAGTCGTTGAAAACACGTTCGAGACGCGCAGGCGCGAGGGCACGTGTGAGCAGAGTTACGAAGTTACGAAAACAGCGAAAAGCACTAAAGTCTCCTATACGCGTAAGTAAAAAAAACTTATAGTAAAACGCGTTTTTCGTAACTTCGTAACTTTCTCTTTTTCTTCTCTTTTCTTGCACTACATTCTCCTCACTCACGTGTTTACCGCGCGCTATTGGCGGCGCCCTTTATTTTCTCGATCACAGTTTTGGCGGCGGCGTTCAAGAACACTTTTTGCACCTGCGTCTTATTACCCGTGGCGCGCCTGAAACGCTTTTTGCCGATGAGCCGTTTAAGGTCCGCGTTGAAGCGGCGCACGGCGATCTGGGCGCGGTCGTTTCCTGCGCCCCATATCTCGAAAGCGTTATATAATTTATCTGTATATATCCAGAACCTCGCTTCCGGGTTGGTCTCGAACAACTTTGCTTGCGCATCGTCTTTGGGCGGCGGGGCGTCCTCGTCTTTCTCTGAGCACCATTCCTCTTTGAACGTTTTCACGAGGTCGTACTCGCCGAAGTACTCGTCGGTCGCTGCGCGCAGGTTTTGCGGAACACTCAAATCCCATTTGTTCTCGCGAACTGCGGCGAGACCTTCGAGCATCCAGTTCAGCACGCCGCTGTCGCCGCCGTTCTCAAGCAGCATTTTGACGAATCTCTCGACGGGCCGCGTTCGTTCTTTCTCGGGGATGATCACGTCCCACGGTATTTTTAGAAAGCGCCGCGAGAGCGCTTCGCCGAAGGACGAGAGTTCCGGTTCGACGTTCATGCTCACGATCGCCTTGCACACGGGAGTGAAGCCACGGCCTTCGCCGTAGAGCTGGCGCCCGTGGGTCGTCTCGCCGCCGATCAGCGTCTTGATCATGCCGATGTTCCACTTCGGTTTCCCCGAGTCCTCGTCCGCCTCGGCTGCGGTGACGAGGCGCTTGCCTTCAAGGTCGATCTTGTCGTTGTCCTTCGCGAACTGGAACTTGTCAACGTTGAAGAAGAGTTCCTTCTTCGCCGGGAAGTGGTAGTCCTCTCCGAGCAGGTGGCGCAGCACTTGAACGAAGACGGTCTTGCCGTTCGCGCCCTCACCGTGGAAGAAGAGCAGACCGGGCTCCGGTTGATACCCGGTCAGGCAGATACCCGCGAACTGCTGAAGAAACTTTTGAATTTTTTCGTCCGGTTGTACTCTGCTCAAGTACTCGCGGAACAGGGAGCAATCTTTCGTCTCGTCGAACCGCACGGGCGCGCATTTCGAGACGCGCAGGTCGAGGCGCTCGGTGAGTAATTTACCCGTGTTCAGGTCGACGATGCCGTTCCGCACGCCGATTAGTAGCGGGTCGGTGTCGAACTGGGCTTCTTCGTCGTCCGAAGTGAAGCCGGAGCGACCGCGCAGGATTTTCTGGCAAGACGAGATGCGTCGCGCGTCACAGCTTTGCACGGCCCACTTGAGTTCCTCGCGGGAAGATTTTTTGTTGGCGGCGGTGTTGACGAGGCGAGCCCTCAGCACGTCTCCTATCAATGCCAGCACTTGCACTTCGCGGTTGCGCGCCCAGCGCTTCGTTTCATGGTCCGCGATGTACCACACGTCGTTCGCGCATTCGTAGGCCAATTCCTCCCCGCGGCTCTGTTCGACGATGTCCGCGTTCGCCAGGTCGTGTGCGTCCACGTCCACGCTCGCTGCGGCGATCCTTTTCAGCGAGAGCCACTTGGCGATCGTCTTGCAGAGTTTCTTGCCATTTTCGCCGAACAATTCTTCAAGGTGCTTGCGCTGTTCGACTTCTTTGTTGCCGTCTTCGAGGCGCTTGAACGTCGATTCGACGTTGCGGCGTCGCTCTTCCCAGTCCGGGTCCTTGGCGAGCTTCGCGGCGGCGGTGACGACCTCCTTGACCTGCTCTTCGTTCCAGCCGGACAGGCCGAGCCAACCGGAGAACGCGAGCGCGAACTTGTGGCCTTTCTTGAACAATGGATAATGGCGGGCCAGCAGCGTCGCCGTCGCGACGCGCGCGGCGTAGGCGTGCAGGATGCTTCCGTTCGATTCGCCGAGATTCTGTTTCGTGGGCTTGGCTTCCCACGCGCGCTGCTCCTTGCTTTCCTCGTGCAGCGTCGGCGGGAAAACCGTCTGGCCACCCGTGCCGCGCAGTTCGAGAAGCATGTGGCTTTCTTTTTCGCCGCGCGCCACGTTGGCCTCTGGCGTGATGTCGTCCTCGAACGCTACGGTCTTGAACTCGCCGGGGAACTTGTAGACGCGATGGCTGCGCGGCTTGCTCTTGCGACCGAACACCCACCCCGTGTTGGGTGCGCCCGCGATCAGGTTTTGCGCCACGCACTGGAGCGCGCGCATGTCGTCGATGTCCATGTCCACGAGGTAGTCCGGCGGAAGCCCGAGCAGGACGCCGAGGCCCTCGCCGTTCACGAAGTAGTTCTGAAAATCCGGTTCCGTCAGGCGCAGGTCCGTCCAATCTTCTAGGAATGGAACCTTGCCGTGGACCGGAGTGACGTACACGTGCAGGTCTTGCAGCGAGCGCGCCGCCTCGATGATGGCAACGGCTTGCGGAGACCGAGTGACGCGAGCGGTCACGACGCGCCCTCCCCCGGCAGCCCGGACTGTTCCGCCGTCGCCAGCGCTCGGCGCAGCTTCGTCTGCAGGTTGTTCTCGGCGTTGGCTACGTCGTGCTCACGGTAGCCGCTCTCCTGCTGCCGCGCGGGGCGAGCCAGGCGCCGGACTTCTAGCCACCAATCGAACGCGTCGCGCAGCTCGCACGTGGCCCGATAACTTTCGCCGTCGAGCACGATCACGCCCCTGCAGGCGGCGTCCAACGCGGCTTGAAGTTTTCTGCGGATGGCGGCGCCGCCGCTCGTTCTCCGGTCCAGCAGCGCGGCCACGACTTCGTCGCGGTACGCCTCGACGGCGGTGACCAGGTTTGTTTTGGTTCTTGATTCAGTAGAGAAGTTTGCCATTTGTCGCGTCCTCGAACGAAAAGTAAGGGGCGGGCCGCAATACCCGCCCCTCGGACGCGAACGCGACGACGCGATGAAGCAATCGTCTTTCCCCGTGTGACAAGCACGGGAAACTCGGTGGTTCAAATTTTCTGGTGGAGTTTGTCTGCAATTTCGCGCCCTCAGTCGAGAGTCCGATTTTGCGAATCGGCTCGACCGGAGCACGTTGGAAGCAGGTGCTGCTTCTAGTAAGATTATTACATAGGAACGGCTGAGTGTAAACAAAAACCTGCGACGCTCTAGCGAAACGCGAATCGCCGCGTCGTTGCTGGCGATCATCGCCGCGCCGATTTCTTCGGCGGACGCGGCACCGGTTGCGGGCCGAACATAGTCCCGGATTTCTTTGCCACTATCGCGTACCGCACGGCTTCGACCACGTACTTCTCGACCGTCACGCCGATTTCCTCGGCATCGTCCTTGATTTGTTTCCACAGGTCGTCGGGGAAGTTCGCGCGCAGTTCGTTGCTCATCGCCGCGCCGCCCTCTTCCTCGCGCCTCCCTCTTTGGGCTTGCCTTTCCACGCCGCGCCGGGTTTTCGCCCGACGCGGTCGCTCACGCTGCGCCCCAGCTTGCACGTGGCGCTGTACGCGTCGAGGTCCTCGGCGAGGTAGTAGATCGCCGCGCCGTCGCGGTGAAACTTCGGCCCGAGCCCCTTGTGGCGCAGGATGGCGAGGTACTCTTTCGACTTGTTGACGTAGATGGCCGCTTCCTCGGGAAGCAGGCGCACGCCCTTCGCGGCGGCCTCGGCGACGGCCTCGCGCAGCTTTAGGTTGTCGATCTTGGATTGGACTTCTGAATTGTGCTTCGTCACGCGACACTCCGAGATAGAAGATGCCGGACAAGAATGTCCGGGTCTATCTCGGGTTCGCTTGATGTTGCTGCGGGAGTTTAAGGTTGGCTTGCGGCCCAGACCCCGATTCACTGCACGCTGCGGTTTTCTCTCCGCGATCAACCACCTGCGAGAGCTTCATCTTTCTATCTCTCGCAAACGCTATTATAAACGATTACGAATCTATTACTAGAAATTTTTTTTTCGCGCTCACGCGGGCAGCTGCTTCCGCGCCGCCTCCATCAGCGCGTGGCGCTTCGCCGCCGCTCGGGCGACCGTGGCCTGCTCCGCTTGGGGCAGAAAGTGCCCGTAGCGCAGGACCATCTCGTTCGCGCGGTGTCCCGTGACCGCCGCTGCCTCGGGGAGGCTCGCGCCGCCCATCAGCGTGATGCTGACGGCCGTGTGCCGCAGCGAGTGCAGGTCGACTCTGAGTTCGGCGTTGGACGTCACGAGCCCCGCGTTCTTCCGCACGCGCTTCCACGGGCGAGCGAAGTCTCCGTGGCAGCCTTCCTTCGCGTCGCCGGGGAAAACCCAGCCTTGGTAGTGCTTCACGTTCATGCGGCGCCCGCGGGCGCGCAGGATCGCGAGCGCGTCCGCGTCAAGGTTCACGACGAACGCCGTCTTGTTCTTGCGCCGCGGCTTCGGGATCGTCCACTGCCCCATGCCCAGGTCGATCATCTCCCAGCGCGCCGTGAGGAGTTCCGTCTTCCTCACCCCCGTGTAGAGCAGCAGCCGGATGAAGTCCTGCACGTCCTGAGACTCGCTCGCGAGCGCGGCGTCGAGGCGCACGATCTCCTCCGGCTTGAGGAAGCGCGTCCGCGGGTCCTCGTTGAACTTCTCGCCCGCCTTGCGCGACAGGCTCGCCGGGTTCTTATCCACGTGGTAGAACTCGCTGGGGCCGTTCGCCCAGTTGTACAAGCACTGGAGCAGTTCGACGGCGCGGTTCGCCGACGCGTGCCCGCCGATGACGATCTTCCCCTTCTTTTTCTTCTCGCCGAGCTCGGCGTGCCGCGTGGCCACGTCCCGGTGGGTGATCGCGTCGATGGGCCTGTCGAACCAGTCGCCGAAGCGGCGCTTCATGTCGCGGCGCACCTCGTGAGCCCGCTTCTCCGGGTTCTGCGCGTTCTTCGGGACGTACTGCTCGCAGTAGGCTTCGACGAGGTCGCGCAGGGTCGGGGCGGCCTTCGGCACCGGCGGCGGGGCAGGGAGCGCGAAGGGATCGGGCGCCGTATAGTTCGTCTTTTTCCAGTCGTTGTTCTTGCGCGTGAGCGCGCTCGCCTCCATGCGCGCGTCGTTCAGCGACATTGCGGGGTGGGGGCCGATCGTCACCCACTTTGGCTTGCCCGCGACAGAGTGGAACCAAAAGAAAGTCCGCGAACCGTTCGGGCTGCGCTGGCTGGGCGGCTCCAGCTTCAGTCCGAGGTCGCGCTCTTGGATGTCGTAGACGATCCGGCGCTTCGCGGGCACCGGCAGGTGGGCGATCTTGTTCTCTGTGAACTGCACGCGCTCCGTCTCCTTGCGCTCCACGGGGCACCTCCTCGTTTTAGATTCGTTTTACCTTGAGTTAAAATATCTTAAAATAAGGGGTAATAGAATCTAATCGAAGATAATATAGCATTTTCACAGGTGGTTGTAAACAGAGGACTTATGCGCGTAAACACTAGCGATTTCGCGTCCGGGCGCGTGCTCTGCGAACACGCCGCGGCCCTCTTGGGCAAATTCCTCGAATCCCACTCCTAACCGCCGCCGAAAATCGGCACTTGTGGCACAGTCATCTTGACTGTGCACTTGGGTTAGGTTTCGCTGTTGTAGGGGCGCAGGACTCCTGCGCCCCATCTCGGCAAGGGCCAAATAATTTGTCATTCCGAGCGCAA
>Ga0326728_10017045_pt1 | contig 14651 bp, 16 predicted proteins | sample MB3enrmetagenome_FD_207602 | JGI IMG/M metagenome (GOLD analysis project Ga0326728, IMG submission 207602) | Lab enriched peat soil microbial communities from McLean, Ithaca, NY, United States - MB31MN | ecosystem: Environmental > Terrestrial > Soil > Wetlands > Peat | place: USA: New York...
AATCCAGACCAAGGGTTCGTGGCTCTTGGGACGTGAAGGGGTAGCCAAAACCTGTCTCAAGAAGGTTCCTTTATGAGACTATAGCGGACCCCCGACAAGGTGATTCAAGGGAAGAATTGACATCAACATCGCATTTATGCAATCATTGCATACGATATTGCAGAGGTGAGATCATGCCAGGTTTAACTGTCCGCAAACTCTCCGAAGAAACCCACCGGGCCTTGCGTATGCGCGCCGCCCGGCATGGCCACTCCACCGAAGCCGAAGTCCGCTTCATTCTTGATGAAGCTGTCAGGCCTGCCAACCGCCTCAAGATCGGCTCCGAGATTCACCGCATCGCCTGCGAGATCGGGGGCATGGATGAATTGGAAGTCTCTCGGCAACGAAGTGAAATTCAGGGAGCGGATTTGACGTGATTGTCCTCGATACCAATGTCATCACCGAGCCGCTCAAATCCATGCCGGAACCGAAAGTCATGGCATGGCTGGATGAACAGTCCGATGAAACTCTCTTCATCACCGCCTTCAGCCGCGCCGAACTCCGATTTGGAGTGATGAAACTGCCGGACGGAAAACGCAAGAGCGCCCTTGCCGCGCAAATCGAACGTGTGCTCGATCTCTTCAAGGAGCGTACGCTCGATTTCGATATTGCGGCCTCGGATAAATTAGCTGAAATCGCGGCGCGCTGTGAACAGGCCGGCAAACCGGCCGTCGCCCCCGATGCCTATATCGCAGCCTGCGCCGCCGCGCGAGGCTTTGCGGTTGCCACGCGCAATGTGAGACATTTTGAACCCACCGGAGTCCGCGTCATCAACCCCTGGAAATAGTTCTCCTTCCATAGACGGGACTGCGCGCACGGCTGGTAAAAAATTGCGCGCATCAAAAACTCTTCTCACCTGCTAAAGTCTAGGAGCCCCCGCAATCCCTATCCTTTTCGCCGGCAGAAACCCGGATACCCCACCCTCGCCGCGTTTTTGTTTACAGAAGTATGTACTTTACGCAAGGGCCGAGGTTGACCTATGATTAACTCACTTCCGAAGCCGCGTCCCATTGTCCTATGTCCGTTCCTTCCCTCAAATCCAAAGCGGCTTCCGAAACGGAAGGTTCCTATGACGCTAGTTGCCGCCTTCAGATGTCAAAATGGAGGGATTCTCTTATGTGCTGATAGGGAGGAAGATGACGGCTATAACAAACGTGAGATCAACAAGATTTATCAAGTTCATGGATTAAGCGATTGCGATGTTTTCATCGCAGGAGCAGGAATGACGGGACCTATAACTAGAGCCTGTGCGGATATTGATGAAGTCCTTCATAAAGCAGATGCAGGACTTGAACGTAAAGGAGTATGGCTTGAGCATCGGGGACTTGTTGAATCGAGTCTCAAGGTTCTTTATAAAAATTATCCAGAGAATATGAAAGAGTCGGGCGGTATGGGACTTCTTATAATCGTAGCTCCTCATGCGGAAAATAACGTCCCGATACTGTATCGAACTGACCGATGGATGCTGATTCCAGAATCTCATTATGCCGCTTATGGATCAGGGAAGCCGATTGCAGATTACTTCGCTGGCCGACTTTTCGAGTTCGAAAGGCTGGAAAAGGCGTTTATGGCAATCTTGGCAGCATTTATTCTGAGGGAAGCACAGCGGACCGCTAGTGGCGTAGGATTGGGCGCTGACATGGTTTTTATCCACGAAGGTAATAAATCTCTGCATTTTGCTCCGCCAAATGCTGTCAAGGAACTGGAATCTGGAATTCCAAACCTATCTGATGCTATTTTCAGCTATTGGAAGGATCATGCAACCGCTCCAGAATGGGTCAATAAATGATTCATAAGAAAAGAGTTATAAGCGAATATAATCTCTTTAAAGTCAATCTTCTACTTAATGGTTTGTAGGGCAAGGAAGAAGGAGGTAGTCATGAGATCGTATATGCAAATGGGCATACTCGTGATGCTGCTATTCGTAGTTTCCGATCTATTTGCGGATAGCTGCCCACTCAAGGGCACAGCTACCGCACACATTATGGTCTTTCAGGTAGATTCACCGGCTGAGGGTGGTTGGCGGCCATACGAAGAAATGACCGTCGATGTAACACTACAAAACATTAGTGATTCTACTATTACCGCAATACGGTTAAGTGTGAATTATGAAAGTGTGCAAAATTATGCGGTAGCGTTGACACCTGGACAATCGGTGATGCTGTATTACAATCCTGCTTTAGGTATCGGACAAAACGCCATTCCACCGATTACAGTTCTGGTGCAACAGGTAAAGTATGCAGATGGGATGCTCGTTGACGTTGGCTCTCTATGTTCATTCAAAGAACCACCTCCATCAGCATCAGCATTAGTGGTGCCGTCTTCCCAATTCACAACCTGCCCTGAATCGTCGGCTATACTGTTGCCTTCTACTGACCAAGAATTAATTACCGCGGGGATCTCGCCGCCTCGAATCATTCATCAAAATTCCTTGCCAGTAAGCACGCTAAGTCGTGCATCAGGCGCAACCTTATTTCTTGAAGAAATGGTCAGTCCTCGTGGAGCGGCTCCGAGGCTATGGCCAACTATACCCATAAAACGAGGAACGGTTGTGTTTTCTTACATTATCGCAAGTAACGGCACGACATGTGACATCACCATCAAACAGGGTAGTTGGGGAGAAAAAGTAGATCAAGCGGAGATTGAACTACTGAAAGAGTCCGTCTACTTCCCGGCCGTGAAGAAAAATGTACCCATATCCGTGCGCGTAGATGTTCCAATGACACAGTGATTACGAATTGCGTAATGTACATACTTACGTATGCTTATCCGACTAGGGAGGGATTCGTTCAGTCAATCAAGTCGATCCCATTCCACGCCGCACGCGCTATCCTAATCTGTTCGGCTGATAAAGCCCTTTGAGGAACCCTATGCCCGATAACCCAACCACTCCTGCCGCGCAAGCGGCGTCTGCCCCACCGCAGGTGGCTACCATCGCTGCCATCGGCCAGCACGAAGGCCAGTCCGTCACCCTCCGCGGTTGGCTCTACAACCTCCGCGAGAGCGGCAAGCTCCTTTTTCCCATCTTTCGCGACGGCACCGGCACCATCCAGGGCGTGGCCCACGTAAAGAGCGTCTCCCCCGAAGTATTCGAGGCCCTCAAAAATCTAACTCAGGAATCCAGCGTCATCGTCACGGGCAAAGTCCGCGCCGACCAGCGCGCCCCCGGCGGCTATGAGCTCGACGTCATTGACCTCAAGGTTGTCCAGCGCGTCCCTGAGTCCGACCCTTACCCCATCACCCCCAAGGAGCACGGCGTCGACTTTCTCATGGAGCATCGCCATCTCTGGGTCCGCTCCCCGCGCCAGGCCTCCATCCTCCGCATCCGCGCCGAAATCATGCGCGCCGCCGCTGAATATTTTGACTCCAACGGCTTCATCCGCACCGACCCGCCCATCCTCACCCCCGCGGCCTGCGAGGGCACCTCCACCCTCTTCCCCGTCGATTACTTCGGCGATCCTGCCTATCTCACCCAGTCTGGCCAGCTTTACGTCGAGGCAACCGCCCTCGCCCTGGGCAAGGTCTACAGCTTTGGCCCCACCTTCCGCGCGGAAAAATCCAAAACCCGCCGCCACCTCACCGAGTTCTGGATGGTCGAGCCTGAAGTCGCCTTTATGGACCTCGACGGACTCCTCGATCTCGCCGAAAATTACATCTCCCACATTGTCCAATCCGTCCTCAAAAACCGCTCCGCCGAGCTCGCCGTCATCGGCCGCGATCCCGCGAAGCTCGCATCCATCACTCCGCCATTCCCACGCCTGCGCTACGACAAAGCCTGCGAGATGCTCAACCAGGCCCACAAGGACGGCCACCTCGAAGCGCCTTTCGAATATGGCAACGACTTCGGCTCTCCCGACGAAACCTGGCTCAGCAGTCAGTACGACAAGCCCGTCATGGTCCACCGCTATCCCGCCGACGTCAAAGCCTTCTACATGGAGCCTGACCCGCTCGACCCGCGCTACGCCCTCTGCGTCGATGTGCTGGCCCCCGAAGGCTACGGCGAAATCATCGGAGGCTCGCAGCGCGTCTCCAGCTTCGAGCTGCTCAACGCCCGCATCGATCAGCACAAGCTGCCCAAGGAAGCCTTCCAGTGGTATCTCGACCTGCGCCGCTACGGCTCGGTCCCCCACTCCGGCTTCGGCATGGGCATCGAGCGCGTAGTCACATGGATCTGCGGCCTGGACCACGTCCGCGAAACCATTCCCTTTGCCCGGACCCTGCACCGCATCTACCCGTAGGAGCCGGAGGCTCTCTTACCAGCTCGGCTCAACGGGTCACTTCGGTTCAGTAAAGACTACGGAATTCGTCTCTCTTCCACTGAAGCTATGGCCCGTATCGCACTTGCTCCTGTGACGGTTTACTCGGTTTAAGGACTGGTTTTAGAAGACTTTCCGCTTTAACAATTGTCAGGATTCATACCAATTTTGCGACACGCTGACAAAAACGCACGTACTCGCTGCATGAAACTTACTTAGGCGGCAGCGGAGTGTGATATAGATGAAACGAATTTATCTGCGCGAGCGCCTTTTCTTTATCATCAGCCGATGCCATGATAATTTGCTCCATTCTGTCGTAAGAAGCTTGAATTCCGGGGTCTTCATATCTCCATTCTGGTGTCATCTGCTTTCGATACCAATCAAAATCCGCCTGCATCTTGCTACGAGAACCAGCATGTTTACGTAATCTATTCTGAAGGTTCTGTGCCCACAAACGATCCTGTTCATCCATATTAGTAATAGTGATGGTATTATTAGAAAACGAGACTCCGCTGATCGTTCCACTGCCTGAAGCCACTTCGCAGATCGCGGTTCCTGGAGGGCATGCTTTATCTAATTCAGAATCTTCGCTCCTCCTTTGGTCTTGGTCGCGCCCAAGTGCCGCGGGACCTTCCAGAGATGAGGCTCCCGGTCGAGTGACATCTCCAAGGGGAGATTCTCCTGCGTTGAGGCGTCCCGCCGAAGGTTCCTGCCGGACGGGGTGCGTGATAGGCATATTAGCTGCCACTTTTGGTAGATGCTCAGTACCAGCCGCAATCCACACGCATAAGACGATGTACACCGCTCCCACTAAACTCGCCATCAGCGCACGGCGTGCATATAGTACCTTGCCGGTTTTGCTTGAAATCCAAGGCACACTGAATACGACTGGCAGAGTCATCGCTGCCGCAAAGGCTAGCAACCAGAGCAAAACGGGCCCTCTCAGTTTGCCAGCCTTATCAAGAACAATGAGAATGATGGTCAGAATAAGCCCGCCGGTCGCGAGCACTCTATCTAATGTGAAATTTGCCATATCTGGCATCCTTCCACTGGTGGGTATCTTACGTCAGATTAGAATAATGCGCAACAATATCTCTGTTGTAGCGTAATTTCCGAGCGTCGTCCGCCCCAGCTTCTTCTTCCGCTACGCATCCGCCCCCAACTGCCCCCAGCAAGATAGTTTTGCCCCACTCCGGCCTTCCCCACCGAAACAGGAATCCAATCCCTCACGCCTCGAATCAAAGAAGGAGACACTCATCTTTTCTTACGGAGTCCTCCCATGACCCTCACTGCCCCTGAAGTCAATCTCTTAAAGCAAGCTCCAGCCGTCGAAGGCGTGATGCCGGTCGTGCTGAGCCGCTGGAGCGCGCGCTCCTTTGCAAACCGCGACGTGAGCCCCGCCGACCTCAAGAAAGTCTTCGAAGCCGCTCGCTGGGCTGCCTCGTCCTACAACGAGCAACCCTGGCGCTTTCTCGTCGGTCTGCGCAATTCCTCAACTTATAAGAAGATTTTCTCGACGCTGATCGGCTTCAATCAAGGCTGGGCAGCCGCCGCGCCGGTACTGATTCTGGGTGTGGCGAGCAGCAAATTCAGCCACAATGGTACAGACAACCGCCATGCACTCTATGATCTGGGAGCTGCCTCCTCCTATCTCACGCTGCAAGCCGCCTCGCTCGGCCTCACCTCTCATCAGATGGCAGGATACGACCACGCCGCCGCCCGCCAGGCTTTCGCAATCCCTGAAGATTACCTCCTGGGCGCGGTGATCGCCCTCGGCTACCAAGGTGAACCCTCCGCCCTCGGCCAAGAGCAACTGATTGCTCTGGAAACCACTCCCCGCGAACGCAAGCCATTGAGCGAGTTTGTCTTATCGGCCTGGGGCGAGCCAGCCGAACTGGGATAATCCCACCATTCGAGTTACAGTGAATGCGAGGGGTTGCTTGTGCCCCAAACACGCTCAATCCGCAGGAAGCCTGTCCGCCGCGCCAGCCATAAGCGCACCTCCCGGAGGCGGCTTCGTCTGGGCTGGCGCGGCCGTCTGATTCTTGCCTCTATCCTGTTGATTTTAGGCCTGTTGGGCTGGGGAGTGCTCGCCCGCACGCTGGCCCCCGTCTCCAACACCCAACTTACGCGCTTTGACGCCATCATCGTGCTCGGCTCCCCTGCTGACCGCGATGGCAACCCCACGCCGGAGCTGCTCGCCCGCGTCACCGAGGGGGTCCACGAGTACGAACGCGGTGTAGCTCCCCGGCTGATCCTCTCCGGAGCAGCCGCGCACAACCAGTTTGTCGAGGCGCGTGTGATGGCCGCCACCGCCCACGCGCAGGGGATTCCGGAGTCAGCCATCTTTGAGGAGCCGCGGGCCATGAACACGATTCAGAATGCCTGCTACGCCGAGCGGATCATGAAGGCGCACGGCTGGCGGTCGGCGGAGGTGGTTTCCTCCGCCAGCCATCTGCCCCGCGCCGGCATCATCTTCAGCGAATATCCCCTGGAATGGCGCACCCACGCTGCGCCGCCGCTGGAACCGGAATCCGCTCCGGAGCCCACGGCTTACCGTTGGGCCGTGGCATCCGTCGAAACCCTGAAGACCGTGCGCTATCTGCTTTGGTCGCGCTGGAGAGAGCGCTGCCAGCCCTAGCGCAAGAATTCTAGCCCGGCCGGCGTTGTCCCTTGCCGGTATCCTCCTGTAAGCTGAATAGGATGCGTATTTCAGTGAAATTATCCTTCGCTCTTACCCTCGTAGCCCTCCTGGCTTTGCCTTTCGCAACCCGCGCCCAGGCGCAAAGCACTGCCAATCCCACAGCCGGCAATGGCACCTATATTGCCAGCGATCCGTTGGCCGGTGTGCGCTACGACAACCGTTACGATCTCTCCCTGGGCATGGCTTACCACCACATGAAGGCCGGGGCCAATGTGCTGCAAGGCTCCAATCTGGGAGGGCTCGATCTCTCCGGCTCCTATTGGTTCGCCAAGCACTGGGCCGTCGAAGGCTCGGGGCGCTGGTATATGGGCACCAGTGGCGTGGGAAATGCGACCTCCGTTCCGCTCCACGGGCCATTCGTCAGCGAAGTATTCTTCACCGCCGGACCCGAGTGGCTGGGCCCGCACAACAAACACGGCGCGCTCATCGCCCATGCGCTCTTTGGCGGAGTGAAGTTTGACGCGCATCTGGCCGGATACACGCCGCAACAGGTTAATTTCTATTACAACCAGGTTGCCCCGGCGGCCATCATCGGCGGCCACATGGACCTGAACCGCTCGGCGCACTGGGTCTTCCGCATCACGCCCGACGCGATTCTCACCCGCTACAGCACTAACTATGCGCCCCTGATTACCCAGAACGACGTCAACTTCGCCATTTCGGTGGGCGTCGAGTACAAATTCAGCAAGAAGAGGTAAATGACCACCGCACTCAAACGGCAATCTTCCCAAATCCGGAGACTCCCGCGATGAAGAATGGCGACGGTAGCTCCCGTTTTTCCCTTGGTGCAGCCATCTTCGATAAAGTGAAAGCTGCTGCCAGATTCAGCACGGAGGTCTTCTCCTTTCCTCGGTAATGCTTGTAGAATCAGAATCCCCGGAGGATATGCCGGATTGGATGGCCGATTTCTGGTCCGGTCCCTTGCGCGCGATTTTTTACTCGCTGGGGTGGTGATCCGGGCACAGGCAGGATTGAATCGCTATGAAAGACACACTTGGAGTTTTACTGGCTGGCGGAGCGGGAGAGCGGCTCTTTCCCCTCACGCGCGATCGCGCCAAGCCGGCCGTGCCTTTTGGCGGGCACTACCGCATCATCGACATCACCCTTTCCAACTGCATCAACTCCGGTCTGCGCAAGGTCTTTATTCTCACGCAGTACAAGGCGCTCTCGCTGAACCGGCACATCCGCGAAGGGTGGACAGGCATTGTGGCCCAGGAGCTGGGTGAGTTCTTCGAGCTGATGCCGCCCATGCAGCGCACCGGCGCCAACTGGTACATGGGCACCGCCGACGCCGTCTACCAGAACATTTATTCCATCGGCAGCGAACAGCCCAAGCACATCATCATTCTCTCCGGCGATCACATCTACAAGATGAACTACAGCCGCATGTTGGCGCACCACAAGGAGACCGGCGCCGATGTTACCCTGGCCACGCTGCCAATTCCGCCCGAAGATGTTGCGCGTTTCGGCGTGGTCGAAGTCGCCAAGAATGGCGAGATACAGGGCTTTCTAGAGAAGCCCGCTTCCACCAGTTTCCGTTCGCCCTTCAACCCCGACGCCGTGGATGCCTCCATGGGCATTTACATCTTCAACACCGAAGTGCTGTTGAAGGCGCTGATCGCCGACGCTGAGGCTCCCGACTCCAGGCACGACTTCGGCCACGACATTCTGCCCGGGATGCTCGGCAAGAAGAAGATGATGGCCTACAGCTTTGTCGACGAAAACAAGCAGCAGGCCCTCTACTGGCGCGACGTGGGAACGCTCGACGCCTATTACGACGCCAACATGGATCTCTGCGCGGTTTCGCCGGTCTTCAACCTCTATGACAAGAGCTGGCCCATCCGCACCCGCGTGCGCCAGTATCCGCCGGCCAAGTTCGTCTTTGCCGAGCCGGGACGCTCCGGCATGGCGGTCGACTCGGTCATCACCGCTGGCGTCATCATCTCCGGCGCCACGGTTTCCAACTCCGTCGTCTCGCAGGATGTTCGCATCAACTCCTACTCCACCGTGGACGCCAGCATCGTCTTTTCGCATGTCAATATCGGCCGCCACTGCCGCATTCGCCGCGCCATCATCGACCGCCATGTCCACATTCCCGAGGGCACGGTCATCGGCTACGACCCGGTGGAGGACAAGCGCCGTTACTTTGTCACCCCCTCCGGCCTGACCATCGTCACCCGCGACGCCTCGCTCTTCGAGAACCCCGTCGATCCCGAGTTTTCGCAGCGGTATTGATGTCTTTTCACTCTCACTGCTTTTCGCTCTCACTGAATGATGGGTGCCCCAGGTCCGGGGTCCCCGCAGACAGGTCTTCGTCTGTGGGGTGGAGATCCCTCGCATTTGGGGACCTGGGATCGCTATGCTACATCTGAGATATGACCACTCCCACCCTTATCCCACAGATGAAATCCTTGCTCTCCCGACTCCGCGAGATGGCCGCGGTCGCGCCCTCCCTGGACGCCCTCCAGAAAGCCATCGTCCAGGCCATCGCCGGCGAGTTGCCGCATTACAACTGGACTGGCTTTTACATGCTCGACCCCGCTGACCCGCAGACGCTGCTCCTGGGCGCCTTCGTCGGCGAGCCCACCCCGCACGTTCGCATCCCTGTCAGCGAAGGGATTTGCGGCGCGGCGGTGGCCTCCGGAGAAACGGTCGTCGTGGACGACGTCAACGCCGACCCTCGCTATCTTTCCTGCTCCATTCGCACAAAATCCGAGATCGTCGTCCCCATTTATGCGCATGGCCGCATCGTTGGCGAAATCGACATCGACAGCCACACCCCAGCCGCCTTCACCGACGCCGACCGCAAATTCCTCGAAGAAGCTGCCCGCATCGTCGGTGCCTGGTTGGAACAGCGTACTTAGAGTGTGTTCAACAGCCGGTTTTGTATCAGGGCACGACTGGTAGGTCAGGGTTTTAACCCTGACTGCCGAAATAGCCGCAAAATAGTCGCGGGCTTTAGCCCCCGAGGGAAATATATTCAAAACGGCCCGCTACCCTATTCCGGTATCACGAAGCTCGTTTGCAAAAATAGCTTCAAATCGGCCCAGGAAATCGTGACCGGACCGGGCGTGCAGGCGTGGCAGCCGACCGCGTAGGGCTCAAAGGCGATGGTCAGACCCTTGGCGTCCAGAAGCCAGCTTTCCGGATTCCCGACGACTGCGTACATGGCGTCTGGGATCTTTCCTGCCGGTGGATTGTCGGCGTACATCTCGCCAAGCTGAGCTCGCGCCGACTGGTCGCACACTTGAGCCAATTTCTCTTTCCATCCGCTCTTGGCGCGGAAAAGATCGTCCTCCTTCAGTTGGCGTTGTTCCTTTAGCAGCCAGTTGAACTGAATGAAATTGAGATTGGCGTGCGCCGCGCCGTGTCCGTACCAAATGTTGGATACCGTACTCGACACAAGTTTCGAGCTTATCGAATTGATCGTCACCGTCAGGTCGGTGTCCATGTCGACGGCCATCGATTTGTCCCAATGGCCTGTGCTGTTATCGGTATCTGCCGTCGCCATGCGATAGGCCTCCGCCGCGATGGCCTTATTCCAGGCCAGCCACTCGGGCGCGCTGGAACTGGCCTGAGGCCACGAGGCCTGGAGCGTCCCATAGGTTTTGCCATTTCTCATCGTGGCGGCGGTCTCGGCGTCGTCGGGCGCGGTGAACGTCACCGACCGCCAGACGAACGTAACGCCGCTGATATGCTGCACGATCTGCTGCAACTCTTTTGTCCGTTGCTCTTCGTAGTTCAGCAGACATTCAACCAATAGGGTCTCCTGGAATATCTCAGAAGTTCTGTTTCCGGCCATGGCCTGTCTTTCCGGGCATCGCAAGGCCATTTGACTGATCCAGAAGCGCTGCGTCTCGCGGATTTCACCTGCAACTTCAGGTCGAACAGAACCAAGTACCGCCTTATAGGCCGTAGCCATGCTGTCGTCAGCCGCGCTCAGTTTCGGAGAAGTGCAGATAGCCTTTTCCTGCGGTGTCTTCGCCTTGGCGCAATCGAAGCTGGCGGCCTGCGCCGCTCCGCTTGCCATCAGCAATACAACCAACCAGATATTTCGCATCGCAAAACCCTCCAAACCCCGCTCCCTGCCTTTTTACCATTCGTGGACATTTTATGAAACCCGCCGGGAACTAATTCCGGAATTCTTTCGTACTAGCGCAATATGTCATCTGTGGGTACATTAAGCTGGAGCGAGGTTGAGCCAAGTACCCCGGCTCTTGCGCCAGCCGCCCGTTCGGCGCGCGCGGAGGCAGCTTCTCTGGAGATCGATTGGTCCCAAATCGTTCGCCGCTGCATGGATGGCGACTCCAGCGCCTGGGCCGAGTTGGTCCAGGCGCAGCACCGGCGTGTCTACGGGCTTTGCTACCGCTTTACCGGCAACCCCGCCGATGCCGAGGACCTGACCCAGGACGTTTTTCTCAAGATTTACTCCAATCTGGCCAGCTTCGATACCACCCGCGGCTCTCTTCAGGTGTGGATCACGAGTTTGACCCGCAACCTGCTGGTGGATAACTTCCGCCGCACCCGCAACCAGCGCGCAACTTCTTCATTAGACGATGGTTGGGAGTCGGTCGAGGAGCTGAAGCCTATCGACCGGCTCACGGCGCGCGGCGTCTCGCCCCACGAGTCAGCGGCCAAAAACGAATTGGCGAAGATGGTGCAGAATGCCCTTGCGCATGTCTCGGTAGACCTGCGCGAGGCCGTTATTTTAAGAGATTTGCAGGATATGGACTACAAGGAGATCGCCTGTGTGCTGGGCATTCCCGAAGGAACGGTCAAATCCCGCATCAGCCGGGGCCGCGCGGAACTTGCGAGGCTTCTGGAACGTAATAGACGGGAGGTAATGTAAATGGCAGAGCGCAATCACAATCCGAACTCCCCCGCCTGCGGCGAGTGGGAGATGCTTTTGGCGGACGCTCTGGACGGGCTGCTGAAGCCCGAGGATGAGGCTGTCTTTAACGCCCACAGGGCCGTCTGCCCGGCCTGCTCCGCGCTCTATGAAGAAGCGCGCCGCGGCCGCGAGTGGCTGGAGTTTCTCTCCCCGGAACCGGAGGTTCCGGCAGGGCTTTTCGACAAGATTCTGGCCCACACCGGTCCCGGCCGGGTAGCTGGCCCCCGGCTGGCATCCGCCGGCGGTAAAGTGATTCCTTTCCGTCCGGTATCAGTTCCAGCTTGGCAGCGTCCCGGCCTGTTGGCCCGCGTCCAGCGTTTTGCCGAACCCCGCCTGCTGATGACGGCGGCCATGGCCTTCTTTTCCATCGCCATGACGCTCAACATCACCGGCGTCCGTTTGAGCAGTCTGCGGCTCAGCGACCTGACGCCCAGCACCATGCGCTCCTACATGGAACGGCAGCTCTCCATGGCCTCAACCCCCATCATTCGTTACTACGACAACTCGCGGCTGGCCTACGAGGTGCAAACAACGATGCGCGAACTGCGCCAGACCACCGGCGTTGGCGAACAGGGAGAAGGCAATGAAAACCGTCAGAAGCAGCAAGATCTGACGCCCGGCGAATCAAAGCAGGGTCCGGTGCCGGGGAGCGGGAGCCGGCAGACAGATCCTCCAAGGCAACCTGACAGTCTGGCTGCTGGCCCTGCTGTGCAACCACCTCTCTACAATTCAGCGTTTTTAGATACTTCCCTGGCGTTTCAGCAACGGTCCGCGCATTCCGGCGGCTCCCAAAAAGAAACATGGGAAAGGAGCACAAAATGGATTGCGTAAATCACAGTGGTATCACCGCAACGGCTTATTGCCAAAGCTGCGGCAAAGCGCTCTGCGCCGGCTGCGTGCGCAACGCGCCTGGAGGACAGATTCTCTGCGAACCCTGCCTGACGGCGTGGCAGAGCTATCAACAGCCTTTTATTCCGCCGCCGGTCAGCGGGCCAAACCCCTCCTCTGCCGCGGTGCTGGGACTGATTCCCGGCGTGGGCGCCATGTATAACGGCCAGTTCGTCAAGGGATTTATCCATGTGGTCGTCTTCGCTGTGCTAGTCAGCCTCACCGGCTACTATGGCATCTTTGGCATTTTTATCGCCGCCTGGATCGTCTATCAGTCCTTTGATGCCTACCACACCGCCAAGGCGCTGCGCGATGGCCTGCCGCCACCCGATCCCTTCGGGCTGAACGAGTTGGGCAACGCGCTCAACCTGGGCATGCGGCCCAGGAATCCCGGCCAGCCTGTCGCCGGTCAAGGTATTCCAATGCCTCCTGCGGAGGGTTACCAGCCTCCACCGCCTTATTCGGCCCCGTTCCCGCCGCCGCCAGCCGGCACTATCGATCCCAACGTGCCGCCGCCTTCGATCTACTATCGGCGCAGGGAGCCCGTAGGCGCCATTGTTTTGATTGCCCTGGGGTTGTTGTTTCTTCTGGGGCAGTTGGATGTCTTCCGCGACCGCTTCTTTGGGTTAACGTGGCCGCTGTTGCTGATTGCCCTGGGCGTCTGGCTGATCGTTCGACGTATCGGAGATTCACAAGGAGGTTCCAAATGAGCCATTACATCATGATTCGCCGCCTGCGCGGCCCTGCAATTCTGCTGCTGATCGGTGGAGTTTGGCTGCTCCATGCAACAGGCGTGATTTACCACCCCTGGCATTGGTTCTGGCCGCTGCTGCTGATTCTGATCGGCATCTTCATGCTCGCTGAGCGTATGGCGCTGGCCGCCGAGGACGGCTATCCGCTGTGGCCCTATCCAGGCCAGGCCAACCCAGGCAGCTATCCAGGGTCAATTCCAGGCGGCACGCCGCCGCCTTCACCGGTCGAGAGCTCGGCCACCGTTTCAGCTAGCTCGCAGGAGTTCCAGAAGAACTCCCAGGGAGGACAATCATGAGCAGCACACCGCCGAATATGCCCCCAAATACGCCTCCTCCCGGAGGCACACCACCCCCGTTTCCGCCTTATGATCCCAAGACCCAGTGGCGGGTTTACCGGGAACAGCAGAAGGCCGCATGGCGCGCGCAACGCGAGGCCTGGAAGGCCCAGCAACAGGCCCAGCACTACGCCTGGAAGGCTAACCGCGTGGCCGCATACGGACCGCGTGTTCCCTCCGTTGTCGGCCCCATCATCCTGATTGCCGTCGGCGTGATCGCTCTGCTGATGTTCACCGGCCGCATCAATTCCGGCGAGTTCTGGAACTGGTATAGCAACTGGTGGCCGCTGCTGTTGATTGGCGCCGGCCTGGCCATGTTGGCCGAGTGGGCAATCGATCTGCACCGCGAAACCCCGGTGCGCCGTAGCAGCAGCTTTATAGGAATTCTCATCTTTCTGGCCGTGTTGGGCATCTGCGCGTCCGGATGGAATCATGCGCGCCCCTGGTTCCATTGGAACGGGGATGGCGATGAATTTTTCAACGCCTTCGGCCTGCCCGAGCACAACATGGAGCAGCAGTTGCTCAGTCAGCAGATTCCCGCCAATGCCGCCATCCAGATCGAGAATCCGCGCGGCGACGTGAGCATTACAGCGGGCGACGGCTCCGCCATCGTGGTGCAGGCGCATGAAGTGGCCTACGCCAGCAACGACGTGGAAGCAAAGAAAATCTTCGATGCCGTGGCGGCGCATGTGACCACAAGCGGCAGCGCCGTGCTGCTGAAATCGGAGAGCAACTCCTATGGAAATGTCAACCTGACCGTTACCGTGCCAAAAACCGCCAAGGTGA